>Ga0315298_1002977_pt1 | contig 27599 bp, 21 predicted proteins | sample WHS_1_MG_FD_203077 | JGI IMG/M metagenome (GOLD analysis project Ga0315298, IMG submission 203077) | Extremophilic microbial mat communities from Washburn Hot Springs, YNP, Wyoming, USA - WHS_1_MG | ecosystem: Environmental > Aquatic > Thermal springs > Hot (42-90C) | place: USA: Wyoming... | reverse complement strand
TGATATTCATAGCATCCTCTATGTCATATCGAAACTTAAAGACTTCTTATGAATACACGTATAAGAAACTTAGATTTGCTGATTTCAGGATAAAAGCAGACAGGATTCCAAAATATCTGATTGAGAAGGCAGAAAAAATAAATGGGATTGAAATGGTTACACCAAGGGTAAGGAAGGATATTTCCATTTCCCTTGAGAATGGCAAGAGGCTAATGGGAAGGGTTACAGGTCTCCCCTACTCTCGACCGATAGTTGATGACCTTCTTATCAAAGATGGCAGGTACTTCAAGAAAGGCGACCGCATGGTCTGCATTGCCGAGTCACATTTTGCTGAATTCTATGGACTCAAACCGGGAGAACACATAAATTACATTAGAGAGGGCTCTTCGATACCTATTAAAATCATAGGAGTTGCGGGCAGTCCTGAATACATTATTCTTGCAGGCGAAAAGGGCGATTACAGCCCCATGCTATCTGCCTCAACAATGGGGATTTTTTGGATGCCAATTCAGGACGTTCAAGCAATTGCGGGGCTTTCAGGTTACTATAATCAAGCTCTTTTTAAAGTACATAACCCATCCAACATGGAGCCTCAAATACGTGCAGTGGAAGACCTTTTCAAGGATACCGGGATCTCGGAACTTCTGACGCAAGATGAGCATATGGGAAACAAGATGCTTCAGGAAGAACTGAAAGGTTTCAAAAACTTTGCACTTTTCTTCCCTATACTTTTCCTTGGAATAGCATGTTTCAGTATCTATATCCTTCTTTCGAGGCTTGTACATACCCAAAGACCATTCATTGGGGTGATGAGAGCAATTGGATACTCCAGGAAACAAATTCTATACCATTATTTGTCTTTTGCAATGCTCATTGGGATTCTTGGCGCAGTCATTGGTGCTTTTTCTGGATATGGACTTTCTTATTTCATTACGAGTGTTTATGCAAGCACAATTGGGATCCCGCTTGTAAAAATAAGAATGGAGTGGATAACTATCTTTCAGGGGATGTCACTTTCTGTTCTTTTCTGCTCATTTGCTGGATTGGTTCCTGCAATACGCTCGATTAAAATTGATCCGGCCCGAGCAATGCGTGGGGAGTTACAGGAAAGAGCCTTTCGAATGCCGATACTCGAGCGAGTTGCTCCGGTTTTTTCACGTGTTCCACTTTTTTTGAAAATACCATTCAGAAACATGTTCAGAAATCGAAGAAGAACATTGTTCACTGTAATCGGTCTTGTTTTTTCCGTAATGATAGTTCTTGTTTTCCTTGCGTCTTTGAATACTGCAAGTGATGCACTTGACAGGGGATTCAGACTAAATAACAGGTTCGACATGGTTGCGATCTTCTTGGGGGCAAGAGATGAGGCCACAATTGGAAAAATTCGAAAGATCTTAGGAGTTGAGGCAGTTGAGCCCACTGTTGGAGCAAGTTGCAAGGTCTCCTGGGACTCAGAATCAACGGAAACAGTCATGATGGGAATACCATCAGATACAAACATGAAATCCTTCTATACGCCAGACAGGATACATGTTGACTTACAGAAGAGATACGTCTTACTCAATCAGTGGTTTCATATAAAGAAAAGATTGAAGGAGGGAGATGTTGTTACAGTTGCGACATCATATCGCAAGCAAAATTTCTTTGTTGGCCCCTTCGTAGAGGAACCAATGGGCAACATCGTTTATATTGACAGGGATGATGCAAGAAAACTGCTTGCCTATGGAACGACTTCAAGAGGTGGATTTTATATTAAGGTTTTGCCTGGATACAGGGATAGCGTAAGGAAGGCACTCGAAAAGTTACCAGGTCTTGCGACTGTTCTTGATCTTGAGGATGTAAAACGCGAAGTTGACAGATATATGAAGCTTATGTACATCATTATTTATGTCATGCTTGTATTCGCACTCATCATGGCTTTTACTCTAACCTTCAACACTATAACCATAAATATTCTTGAAAGGGAACGTGAAATTGCGACAATGAGAACTCTTGGCACTGAGTCATGGAAAATTGGAACAATGACCACACTCGAGAATTTGCTCTATGGTTTGTTTTCCATAGTTCCTGGGTCGATACTTGGCGTGCTGGTTGGTAGATACGCAATGAGCCTACAGCAGACTGAGTATTTCACTTTGAAGTTAGTTGTATACGGAAGCAGTTATTTAATGGTTGCTGCCGGGATAATCGTAATACTTGTGCTCTGTCAGTTTCCAAGCCTTACCTATGTGAGAAAAGTTGACTTGGCGAGGGCAACGAAAGAGCGCGGGGGTTGACAAAATTAGCGCCGAGGGGAAAATCAAATTATCCCAAGACTCTTAAACTTTGCAAAGTTCTGCTATACTGCATTTCTATAAGGTGCCATGGGTTTTGAATATTAAGAGAAAGCACCGGAAAAAGAAAGAATGGTATTAGTTACATGAGAAAATGCTATTTTTTTAAAGCAAAAAAGTTAATTATTGCCGTTATATTTTTTACATTTGCAATTGAACTCTTTTTCTTTGCGGTTTTACCATCTTCAAGGTTGAAAGCAACTGAAGAAACTGTAAAGTACAGATTAAGTTATGAGGGTAAAGATAATCTAAATATAAGGGTACTGTTGAGGTTCAATGCTATAAAGGGAGAGAAATTTTTGCTTCAGTCTCGTGCAGAGGTGGAGCCTTTTATTCATAATCTCGAACTTGACGTTGAACCGCAAGTTGATTATTCGTTAGAGAAAAGGTCTAATCACGCGTGGGTAGTTATTCCAAAGAAATCGGGCCTTATAGGGATAACCTATCAAGTGAGAAACGCACCAGAGAATGGCTCTAAGACGCTTTCAGATGTGTCTGGAAGGGCTTTCCTTTGCTGGGGTGGAGAAATGTTTCTTGTCCCAATGAGGACTTGCAAGGAAGGCTCATCTCGCGAATACCTGGTTAATCCTTGGGAAAGTTTTGAGATTGAAGTTGAAGCAAAAAACGATATACGTTTCATTTTGCCTTGGCGGATATGTGATGATGGAAAAACTTATAAAGTCAATGGTTATGAAGAGTTAACGGAGAATTTTATTGCCCTTGGTAAATTTAACGTTAACAATGTCTCGTCCAGGGGTTTGATAATAAAAGTTTCATTTGGGGAAGGCAATACCTTTTCTCGAAGTTCAATGAAAAGGATTTGTAGTGACCTGCGCAAGATATTTTTCAGAATTCAAAATATTCTTGGCGAAAAGAAGGGAGACAAAAATCTTTCCATGATTGTTCTTGCTGATAAAAGGAGCTCATGGTTCTTAAGCAGTAGGAATTCAATAGTGCTCGGACTGAATGGAGATATACTCAAAGATCGGAATGCTTATATTGCTTCGCGGGCAGGCTTTGATTTGTGGAACAGGTTTCAGTTAGTTGCTAAATCTCGTAGTGGTGCTCGCTGGTTTAGCGAGGGCATATCAGTATATTTTCCTTATAAAATTTCGGTATCATGCGGCCTTTCCAGCCCAGATTGCGCAAAAAGAGAGTTCGCTTCTATCTATGAACGAGTGATTAAATCCCGTGAGATTAGCATTAAGGAAGCCGAGCAAAGAAACGAAGTTAAAGTTCTTCAGGATAGAGGGGCGATTCTTTGTGCCTTGCTGGACAGACGCCTTGAACGCTTGGGTAATAAAAGCATTGAATGGCTTCTCCGGGAACTTGCGGCAAAGACAAAACAAAACAAGAAAAATGAATATACACTTCTGGACATAGAGGAGATTTGCGAAAATGGGACAGGAAAGAGCTGGGACAGATTTTTCGCGGAATACCTTTCTCGCTCTTCTCCCCCTCCCCTATCGGAGTTTTTGGATACCGGGATTTTTAAAAGCGTTTCACTAAATGAAGAATTGAATTTGAAGGGTAGCAGGAAGAGCTTTCTTTTTTTGCTTATAGCAGTCCTTTTTATATTCTCAATTCCGATCATTTTTGGAACTTATGTAAGGCGTGCAATTAAGCTCGATGTTGAAATGCCAAAAATTCTTCCGGATGACTTAGACGAGTAAATCTTTAAGACGTGGGCTTCCTTAAAAGTGAGGATATAAACTCTGCACCAATTCTTAAGTCGAAGGTTCCGAGATGATGGTGAGCAGAAGAGTCGAAGAGAACAGTACATTTCGATGAAAACTCTTCCGTTTTTTGCCAGAGGACGAAACAAATGCGAACAAGCGGGAAAAGATTGAAACTTACCGATACATCTCCGAATGATTCTTCAGTTCCACCATAAAGGGTGGCAGTTTTCAAGATATCTTTTGGATTAGCCCCAAAAGTATTTGCAAGTGGCTCTTCGGCACTTCTTGAGACTACGGGCTCATAGAATCTTCCGCCTGGTAACTCTCTGAAAGCAACCCACTTGCCGCTTGGCGGTGTTCCGTTGGCTCTGCTCAAGTATATGAGAGCAAGTAGGGAAATTGAGAAGCCGGAAAGCCATTGTGGAGCGCTTATTTCAATCTGGGGATATGAAACTATGATTTCGCTTGAAAGTACAGGAACCCTAAATATACCTTTTTCGAGATCCTCCTTTTCCCAGAGGACTTTTGCGTTTCTTGCAATTTCCTCAGGCGACAGCGACTTAAGTATTTTTACTCTCTGGTCAAATGGAGATTGACCATCTTTAGGTTTTGACATCAGCTTTCAAGACCGGTTGATCCAAACCCGCCTGTGCCCCTTTCGGTCTTATCCAGTTCGGGTACCTCTTCGAAGATTGCATCTTCAACTTTCTGAAATAGAATCTGACAAACTTTGTCCCCCCGCTTGACAGTAAATGTATTTTCCTTGTCGAGGTTAATAATTATTACTTTTATTTCTCCACGGTAATGCGAATCGATAAGGCCTGGCGTGTTTACGATGCTTATACCATGTTTTGCAGCAAGACCACTTCTCGGCTGAATAAACCCTGCATAACCTTCGGGAATTGACATTGCAACCCCCGTTGGAATCAAAGCCCTCTCGCCAGGCTTTAAGGTTAAAGTTACTCTGCTTACAAGGTCATATCCCGCGTCCCCCTTATGAGCCAGCTTTGGCAATGGAACATCGGGATCCAGTTTCGTAATCCTGACCCTTATTCCCAGTTGGTCATACTCCTTTCAGGCAGCGTAATTTGCAATCTCACTTGGCCTTGGCACGTGGCAACGCCAGGATTGAATAACGTGGTCCTCATCGTCCACAAGGATCATAGAGGGAGTGCATAATACACTGTGGAATGCTGCTTCAGCAAGGCCCTCGCTGTCATCAACGTTATAGAGCCTGCTGAATGGAAACTGACTTGCGACCTCACGCGCCGCTGGGCAGTTTGGACAGTCTTCTTTCAGGAAGACCTTCAAAACCACTTCTCTCACCTCCTAATAGTGAAGTTCGCCTTCTCTCCGCAAGTTCTCCTAACTTTCCTTTGTTCCATGTTGAAATCTTTGAATAATAACCGACGATTCTTGTGATTCCATAAACATTCTTGGATTCACAGATGGGACAACTTTCATGAAGGCCCCTGCTTGTTTTGCTACAGGATTCACATACTGTAAATTCAGGACTGAAAGCTATTTGTTCAGCGCTTGTTTCCCAGAATGTTTTCTCGACAAATTTTCTTATTGAGGAAGGTGGGGGTTCGTGTTCGCCGAGCCATATGTGGATTATCGCACCTGCTTTAATGAGTGGATGAAAAAGACTTTGTTTGCGAACACGCTCTATATAATCTATCGGAGCATCAGTCGCGAGATGTATGCTGTTGGTGTAGTAGTAATTTTCACCTTCAATATTTCCCTTTACCACGCTTGCTGCTTGGGCTGGAAAGTATTTCATGTCTAATTTTGCAAGTCTGTAGGCGCTCGACTCAGCAGGAGATTCCTCAAGGACCAGATTTATTCCGTACTTTTTAGATAGCCTATCGCATGCAAGTTTCATGTGGGCAACAACCTTGAGCCCAAACCTTAGCGCTTCGGTTGATTCGTGAAGCTGGTGACCTGTATGATACTGCACCATCTCGTTAAGGCCAAGGAGACCTACGAGATAGGTAAGCCTGTCCATTCTCAGGTAAGGTTCCCCATCGTGCTCCATACATAGAAGGGATACAGGTCCGGAGCTTCCAAGTTCAAGCAGGCTTTGGATAAACCTTTTTTTCTGAAGGTGGGCACGTGCAACCATGTCGAGCGTCTTCTCAAGCTCACTGAAAAGCAGTTCATCTGAGCCCTGAGCTCGATACGCAACGCGTGGAAGATTAATAGTTATGTTTTGCAATGCCGAAAACCGCATCTTTTCCGGTGTCATCGCATCCGCGAGATCCGAAGCAGACAGCCTTAGTTTTAACCTGCAGCACTGACTAATTGTAACTTCATCGCCTCTATCGAATACAAAGTAAGTAATTCCCTGTTTGCTTGCAACCTTGCACGCAAGGTCAAGAAACTCATCCCATCCGGGTGTCTTCCAGGAATCTTCGGAAATATGTAGAAGTGGTTTCGGGAAGACAAACGTCTTTCCCATGGCGTCCCCTTCAAGATAGACTTCAAAAAGTGCTTTCAAGAACGCCTGAGATTCTGCTTCATATTCAGCGTACTTTTTTCCTGTTTGAACTCCTCCTGGTCCAATTGCCGGAGCATCTTTTAGATGTTTTGGTATGTTCCAGTATAGGTTGAAATCTGTGAATACAACCTGTGAACCTCTTGCGCCAGCAAGCTGGTTAAACTCAAAGATTAGCATCTGCGCTAGTTGTTTTAGTTCGTCATATGGTAACCCTTCAAGAAATGGAGCAAAAAAGACATTTACGGCTTCCCAGCCAATGGCTCCGGCATAGTATGATTGCAGGGTTGAAGCCATCTTGACCATGTGACCTATGAGAACCTGAGGATGCCTTGCCGGTTTTGAAGTGCTTGTTATATTAGGAAGTCTTAACCCGTATTTCTTCACGTATTCGAGTGAATGGCCTCCGCAATATGGCCGGACACAGAAACCAAGGTCATGAAGGTGAATATCTCCTTCGTAGTGAGCCCGCGCTACATCTTCAGAAAATATGCGAGTCAATGCGAACTGCTTCAGCACTGATTCAGCTATGGTAAGGTTTATTGATTCCGGATTGTGAGTTGTGTTTGAGTTTTCCTTGTTGGCCTGGGTAATTATGCTTTCGACATCGTATAAAGGTAAGCCGAGTTTGGTATGCCTTTCAAGCATGTGTGCCAGACCACGGTCCATAAGTTCGAGGTCAACAAGTTCCCTTATCAAGCTAGTAGTAACTTTCACTTGACCTGTCGAAACAAGCTTTCGTTCTACTTCATCCGCGATTTCGCATGCAAGTTCACGCGTTGCGCCAGCTTCAAGAACAATTGAATCCACAATTTTTTGTTTATCCCAGAGATTTATTTCTTCTCCTGAACTTGTTGACACCTGGAGAGCAATGTCTGTTGCGTCGCCAACCGGAGCGTATGAAAAGTCACCATTTCTTGAAGATATGATTTCTATTTTTGGCGTCATTTTTCACTCCCTTCTGCCTCATTGCGATTCCGTTCCCTCTTTTCTTCCAAGGTCATGAGTTTGCCCAATTCACGCTTAAATTCATTCAAGTCATCAAAGCGCTTATAAACTGAGGCAAACCTCATATACGCCACTTCATCTATTTTCTTGAGTCTCTCCATGACCATTTCTCCAATGCACGAGGCTTTTATTTCGAGTTCTGGACGTTTAAGTATTTCCTCCTCGATTTCGTTTATGTTTTCCTCTATTATTTCGGATGGAACATCCCTTTTGCTGCATGCTTTATATAGTCCAAGGGCAAGTTTTTCCCTGTTATATGGAACTTTGCTTCCGTCCCTCTTAATCACGCTAATTTGTGATATGCCTCTTCGCTCAAAAGTTGTGAATCTCGTTCCGCATTGTTCACATAGGCGCCTTCGCCTGATCGCAGAGCCTCCATCAACTGACCTCGAGTCTATTACTTTAGTTTTTGGGCTATTACATGATGGACATTTCATGCCTTTCAAAACCCCTTCAATAAGCTTTTGCCCATGCCAGCACAATTCAATATATTGTGTGTCTTGCATTTTAACCGCACAACATGAGGTTGTGTCAATAAGGTTTAAGGAATTTTTTTCTCTACCCTAACACTTAAAACTAAATAATCATGGTTAATCTAAATTTAAGGTTAAGAGTTTCTAAGCATCCTCAATTCCTCATTTCGGTTATCTGCTGATAGGATAGTAAATGCGCTATTTTGCGGAGTTTTGACTACGTATTATTATGCGTTTGATGAAGATGTGTTGACTAAAACTATAGATTTCTTAAATATGACGAGTTTTTTATTTTGGACTTACACAGTAATTAAATTAAGTCTTGAAGTGCGAATTAAATAAAAAAAATTCTCGACTTTTAGTTAAGATTAATCCATTCTTGTAAAATTTTTTAAGAATTGGTGTCCATATTTCGGATTTTTGGCCGAAAGGGTTACTTCCTATGAGGATTACTTAGGAGAGGATAATTTTGCAAAGTCAATGTTTCCATGGATAATATATTTTGCATATCTCTTAAGCTTCTCAGGAGGTATCTTTGCCTCGATTGCGATTGCTTTCTTATAAGGTAATTTGGATGTAACGATACCACATTCATGGATTTGTGAAATCAAATCGCCCCTTGATGCGGGGATTAAAAAAGCACAGGGGACCAAATCACTTATCTTTTTCTCTATGGCCAAAAGAAGGGTTTCTATGTTTTCGCCCTTGAATGCAGATATAAAAATACTATCACGGTACTTTCTCTTTACATATTTTATGGCAGAAAGCTCAGCGGCGTCAGACTTGTTAAATACTGTAATTGAAGGTATCTCAAGGACTCCAATCTGAGTAAGAACTTCTCTTACCGATACCATCCTTTCTTCTATTACTTCAATCGGGGCAGATACATCTACCACATGCACAAGCAAAGTTGCTTCCCTTACAACTTCCAGAGTCGAGTAAAAAGCTGCAACGAGTTCGTGGGGAAGATTCTTGATAAATCCAACGGTATCGGAAATTACCGCTTTTCTTCCATTCGGTAGTTTAATTCTTCTTGTAGTTGAGTCCAGAGTAGAAAATAGTTTGTCCTCGACTTTGACAGTGGAATCGGTAAGTCTGTTAAGCAGTGTTGATTTTCCCGAGTTTGTATAGCCCACGAGACAGATTGATGGAAGTCCTGCCCTTCTTCGCCTCTTACTCTGGGTGACTCTCACTGCTTCCATTTGCGCGATGTCTTCGGATAACTTCTTCATCCTGTTTCTTATTCTTCGTCTGTCTTCCTCAAGTTTTGTTTCGCCGGGTCCACGTGTGCCAATTCCACCACCTAATCTGGAAAGTTCCATTCCTTTTCCCTTAATGCGTGGAAGTAGATAGGAAAGCTGGGCAAGTTCAACCTGGGTTTTACCTTCTCTTGTAACAGCATGCTGTGCAAAAATATCAAGAATCAGTGCTGTTCTATCAAGTACTTTGGCATTGAGTATTGAAGAAAGACGCATTTGGGTCGCCGGGGTTAGTTCGTTCTCAAATATTATTGTTGTGGCGTTTGTTTCTTTTACAAGGTTGGCAAGTTCTTCAACTTTTCCTTTTCCTAATAATGTTGCAGGATTAAGTCGCTTACGCTTTTGTACAACTTTTGAAAGAATTTCAGCACCTGCCGTCATTGCAAGTGATTCAAGTTCTTCAAGAGACTCATCGGTTACCTGCCCGTTCAGGTCTTCAGGGATAACCGCAACAAGGATCGCTTTTTCCGGTTTGTTAGAATTTCGCTCGAATTTTTCTGTCAATTTTACTTGAACGCTTCCTTTAGTCTTTCGATAGCAAGCTCTATTCGCTCATCTGGCACAGTAAGGGATACGCGAACATACCCCTCCCCGGATGGACCATAGACGTTGCCGGGCGTAAAAAATACGCCTGCACGATCGAGTACATCCTTTGAAAAGCTAATTGAGTCAAATCCTCGTGGGACCGGAAGCCAGATGTAAATACTCCCCTTTGGCGGGGTCACATTCCATCCAAGTTCGAGAAACTCGCGAACCAGAAATTCACGTCTTTTTGCGTACACGTTTCTCATTCGCTGGATTGTTTCTGCTTCCTCGAGAAGTGCAGTAATTCCAGCAAGTTGTATCGGGTTAAAAATTCCTGAATCAACATTTGTCTTTATCGAGGCTAAGGATTCAATAATTCTTTCATTCCCAATAGCAAAGCCGATTCTCCAACCTGTCATGTTGAATGACTTGGACAGCGAATGAAATTCAATCGCAACGTTTCGTGCTCCCTCTATCTCCATAACGCTTGGGGCAATGAAACCATCGTAGGTGATCTCCGAATAGGCATTGTCGTGAGCAAGGATGATATCATTTTCTTGTGCAAAGCGAACAGCCATTTCGAAGAATTCTCTATTGGCGACAGCCCCTGTAGGGTTATTTGGGTAGTTTAACCAGAGGATTTTTGAGCGCTTGAGAATTTCGCCTGGGATTGAATCGAGGTCCGGGAGAAATTCATTTTCCCTGGTTAGAGGAAGGGAAAAGGGTTCAGCTCCTGCAAGAAGTGCTCCTATCTCATATACTGGATATCCCGGCTCGCAAATTAAGGCGACGTCTCCGGGATCAAGAACTGCAAGTGCAAAGTGGGCTATACCTTCCTTGGAGCCCAGAAGTGGAAGTATTTCTCTTTCGGGATCAAGATGAACTGAAAACCGTTTTTCTATCCATTCTGAGGCAGCACTTCGGAACTCCGGTAGGCCGAAGTAAGAAGGATATCTATGGTTGAGCGGGTTCTTACTTTCCCTACAAAGTGTTGCAATAACCTTCTCTGGTGATGGCATGTCAGGATCACCAACCCCAAATGAGATTACATCCACCCCTTGAGATTTTTTTTCTTCGATTTTCCTGTCTATTTCAACGAAAAGGTATGGCGGTATTTTCTTAAGTCTTTCAGAAAATCTCATCATCTTCCTCCATGGAAAACTCACCTTTGAAAACAAACCTTGCTGGCCCTGCGAGAAAAACAGTTCCATCTTCCGCCCATTCTACCTCAAGACTTCCTCCCTTGACCTTTACGGTTGCATGCCTTCCGCTCAATCCTTTCAAGTTTGCAGCCACAAGAGCCGCACAGGCACCTGTACCGCAAGATTGTGTCTCCCCTACCCCACGTTCCCATACTCTAAGCTTGAGAGCCATAGGAGAGATAACCTCAACAAACTCAACATTTGTTCTATTTGGGAAAAGAGGGTGATTTTCAAGAAGAGGCCCTCTATTCAAAACATCATATTTTTCCAGATCCTCAACAAAAATAACACAATGGGGATTACCCATAGAAAGGCATGTTGCGTAAACATTTGCATCTCCGAGTGAAATTTGAACCTCCCTAACTTCGGAAAGTGGAGAACCTTCCATTGGTATGTCTTTTTCTAAAAGGTGAGGTTTACCCATATCTACTTTTATCCATTCCGATTCATCATCTCTTTTATAGGTTGAAACATATTTTATGCCAGCAGCAGTTTCTATTTTGGCATTACTTTTCTTGATTGCTCCAAGGTCGCGGGCAAAGAGAAATAATGCCCTAATTCCATTTCCGCACATCTCTGCTTCACTGCCGTCGGAATTAATGATCCTCATTCCAATATCTGCGCTCTCGGATTTCTCCATAAGCACAATACCATCTGCCCCAATGCCAGTATGCCTTGCGCAAATCTCGCGAGCAATTCGTGGGCTTATTGGTGGAACTTTCCTTCTTGCATCAATCATTATGAAGTCGTTTCCTGTAGCTTCGTATTTACTGAATTTCATCCTCTTGGTTCACTTCCTTATGCTTGAAAGTATTCTAATATTTTTTTTGCAACGTTCTCGAGTATTTTTCCCTCTTCTTCTGTTTTCATGCCCTTCCTCATAGGGACATAAAACCATTTAACTCTTGGATCTTTTTTGAACCATGTGATTTGTCTCTTGGCAAGGTTTCTTGTGCGCTTCTTAATGTCGCTTACGGCTTTGTTTAGTTCTAATTTTCCATCCAGATAATCAAGTATTTGCCTGTATCCAAGACTTTCCCCTGCAGTTGTGCCTCTTTTCAATCCGAGTCTCCGCAATCTTTTCACTTCTTCTATAAAACCACTTTTAATCATCTCATCGACTCTTCTGTCTATGCGCTCATATAGGACTTCTCGTTCGCAGATAAGCCCTGCCGCCTTTATATCATAGGGCGATGAGTAATCTTTCCAGGATGTCTGCATCTCGGATAGAAGACGAGTTCCCTTCAATGCTATCTCAATAGCCCTAATAAGACGCCTTCTATTATTTTCCGGGATTTTCGCTGCTGCCTTTGGATCCTTGTCACTTAGAATCTCACATAATTCTTCCGTGGAAAGACTTTCAAGTTTAGTTCTCAGGTTTTGCTCTGTATCAGAGGTATTTGAGAAGTCCAGGTCGTCAACCAGAGCGCGAAAGTACAGTCCAGAGCCACCAACAAGAAGAGGAGTTTTTCCGCGATTTGTTATGTCGAAAATTGCTTTTTCTGCCATTTCTTTGAAAAGCGCAACAGAATAGTTTTCCCTCGGGTCATAAACGTTGACCAGATGGTAATGATGTCTTTCAAGCTCCTCGTTTTTTAGTTTTGAAGTGCCAATGTCCATGCCTTTGTATACCTTTGCCGAGTCCATTGATACTATTTCGCACGGCAGGCGGTAAGCGATAAAAGTTGCGACTTTTGTTTTCCCGCTTGCGGTTGGGCCTACGATGGCTAAAATTTTTGTTCCTGGTTCTATCTTTGGAGTCAATTCTATTCGTGTCTGGTTACCCTGAAGCGCTGTAAGCGGATTGTCTCACCCGGCATGATGCCTGCCTTCATCATAGCAATCCTTACTTGTTGTTCGGGTGTGTCAACCCCTTCAAGATCGGGAAGAAGAAGGCCTGATCTTCCGTGGGATGAAACAATGACGCCATACTCTTTTGGATTGAGTTCATCCATGCTTGAAATTTCTTCCGGTTCCTCAAGAACATCGACTGAATAGGTGAGTTCGGGAAGTTCATGGGGCTCAACTGGAGGGAAGCGCGGATCGCGTGTCGCGCTTGAAATCGCATTTTCAATTATTTCCTCTGCAAGTGTATCTTTTAACGGACTTATTGTTCCAATGCATCCGCGTAGTTCTCCACGTTTTTTTATTGATACAAAAACACCGGCACGCTTCCTCTTCAGTTCATCGGGAGCATCTTCTACGCTTGCCTTCCTTTCCCCTCTAACATATGATTCAACAACTTCTCTTGCAAACTTAGCATAAGGACTGTTTTTCTCCCTAAGAATTGACATAGCCCACCGCCTTTATTTACTTCAAATCAATCTTCCTACTTTCATCTGGCTCTATTGGGGTTACCACTGCCACCATATACCCGATCCCAAATGGTGCCTCATAGGACAAGACTTTGCTTTCAACTAAATAGCCATCGAAGGCTCCAAAAAGGACAGAAATCGACCACAAAGAATCTTGTCCGGCATCTTCTACAACCTGTGGATCAAGTTCAAACACTTCCTTAAACTTTCCGGAGTCAATAATTTTTAGGATTGCCTGATCGAACTTCTCTCCGCTTGGGTGGTATCCGTAGTGAGAACCGCGAAGTCTGTGAGACATATCACCTGAGGCGACAAGTAACACTTTTGTACCTGTAGTTTCTGCGGCTTCCTTTATTGAAATGCCAAGCAAATAATGTTCTACAAGCGAGAGATTCGGTGATACAGGTATTGATACAAGTTTTTGAGCGCATCCGCCAACGAAATACAAGGGAACGATTTGTCCCCAATCATTTTCGCCTCGATGGGGTTCCTTCTTTACGTCCAATCCTCTTGTGGTTGCAAGCTCAACTATTGAATCAATCAGTAATTCATCTGGTGAACCAAATGCGATTTTCTCAAGTTCGTGGTATCTGCTTGATGGTCTTTCCCTGGTTTCTACCTCAATTGAAAAACCATATGGACTCAAAAGGTGAAGGTGTGGAGGATAAAGTATGACAATGGTATCGGGTGCATGTTTCTTTGCGCTATCCGTTATCTTTCGAAGGGATTCGGTTGTTGCCGAGATGAGTGATGTTGCGTTCTCCTGGGATGCAATTTCAGGAATTAGTATAGGTGCATGAGGTACAAGGCAACCCATTTTTACTTTCATGATCCTCTTTTTCTTTCTCTTTTATCGATTTCTCTTACAAGTGTTGTGAAAAGTATAATACTATAGCAATAGTTTAACGTAAGATTCAAAAGAACACCAACTTTGAACTCTCAACTAACTCTTACAAGTTTTAGTGCGAACTTCCTTGCCTTCTCAAACTTTTGTGCCGTGCGAGCCTCAACATAAATGCGAATAAGGGGTTCCGTTCCGGATGGTCTTAGAAGTACCCATGTATCAGAGGAGGTAACAAGCTTTATTCCGTCTCGCATATCCACTCTTACTACTTCTTCATCCGCTATTTTTCTTGGTGGACTTTCCTTCAAATTTTCTATTATTTCTTCCTTTTCGTCTTCCGCAACTGAAATATCAATTCTTTCATTAAAACATTCGCCAAATTCCCTGTAGATGTTGGAAAGTAAGTTAGAAAAGGGCTTCTTAAAACGACTGGCAATTTCGGTTAGAATAAGTCCTGCCAGGCATCCATCTTTTTCGGGAATATGACCAGCAATACTTACTCCCCCACTTTCTTCTCCTCCGAGGATAATCATCTTTTTTCTCATCAACTCACCAATGTACTTAAATCCAACTGGAGTTTCGATCACGCGGCACCCGTTGTGTTCTGCGATCGTATCTAACATGTGGGTAGTTGCAACTGTTCGTGCCACCGCCCCGCCGGTTGGCTTGTAGGTAAGAAGATACCAGAGCATAAGTGTTAGAGCCTGATTTGGGTTTAAGTAGACGCCCTTCGAGTCAATTACACCAAATCTATCTGCATCACCATCAAGTGCAATACCAACATCTGCTTTATTATCTAAGACCGCCTTCTTTGCATCTTGAAGGTTCTGTTCAATTGGCTCCGGGACAAGTCCGCCGAACTCAGGATCAAGATATGAATGAAGTGGAACTACAATGCAATCAAGGTGGTGAAGAACTCGCATGAAAATATTTTGCCCGGATCCATACATTGGATCAAAGAGAACTTTTACTCTGGATCGCTCTATGATTGAACGCTCAACGAGCGAGAGGAGATGTTTTATGTAATCATTGCTTACATCAACTTTCTTCAATGGACCTAATGTCCTATCCTGTGGAGGCTCAAATGAGCCAGTGTCGATTATTGTACCGATTTCCCATTCAATATCGTCAGTAATTTCAATTGTGGCAGGTCCTGCGTATTCGGGAATGAATTTTATTCCGTTGTAGTCAGGGGGATTATGGCTTGCGGTAATCATGATTGCTCCGGCAGCCCCGAGTTGCCTGACTGCAAAAGCAGTTTGTGGAGTGGGGCAGAAAGTTTCCATCTTTAACGCCGCGATTCCATTTTTGACAAGTACTCCAGCTACTACGTCTGCGAATTTTTCGGAGTGAGGTCTTGTGTCATATCCAATGACACATCCTCTATGTGCAAGTTCTTTGTTGTAGAGGTAGTTGCAAATTGCCTGTGTAATAAGCGAAACATTTTCCTCTGTGAAGTCTTCGGTTACTTTGGCACGCCAACCGTCGGTTCCAAAAGTTATCTCGTTAAGCAAGGCAATCACCCCTTAATTCTTTTTTATGTTACGTTTTTATTTTCTTTATTACATCGGTATATTTTTCTATGAGTTCAAGACATGATTGTTCGGTATCAGCTTCCGCCCAGAGGTGGAATACAGGCTGGTCATGGTCAGGAATTACGAGAACCCATTGGTCAGGATTAAAATATACCTTGATGCCATCAGTTGGATCAACCCTAAATTGCGAGTGCATTTCCATTAGGTTGCGCATGATAGAGCCTTTTGTATCCCATGATGTAACTATTTCTTTCTTTATTATATGATACTCAGGAATGGAGCTTGCCAGGTATGACATCTTTTCGCATGTGCTCGCAAGCATTTCGAGCAATTTGGCAAATGTCATGATCGCGTCGTATGCTGGCATGAAATCAGGAAAGATAAATCCTCCATCACCACTCCCGGCAAAAATAATATCTTCGGAAGATGCTGCTGACATAATGCTTGCTCTCTCTGTTCTTGTCCGGACAACTTCAAACCCCTTGAGAGAAGCAATTTTTTCGATCACTGAAGGCTGATCAACTGGAATTGCTATTTTCCCCTGAGGTGTTGTCCTTGTAACAAGATCAATCATGAGAAGGAGTAAATCGGTATCTTTGATAGGATTTCCGCACTCGTCAACAACTGCAAGCCTTTGTGCGCTATTATCAAAAATAAGACCGAGGTCAGCTCTTAGGCTCAAGACTACCTCTCCGAGTTTTTTCAGCGATTCATCAAGAGGAGGTCTTGAGGTAATGAGACGTTTTTCATCGGTATACGCATTAAGGCTTAGCACTTCACATTCAAGTTTGCCAAGAAGACCCGGCATTAAAAGAGAAGCGGCGCCAAATCCGTAATCGAAAACGACTTTGAATTTTTGCTTCCTTATTTTTTCGAGGTCCAGTTTCTCAAGGAGCGCCATTGTGTATGCTTCCCGGGCTCGAGCGGGATAGTATATCTCCCCAAGTTCATTGAAGAAAGCCCTTCTGAAGTCGTTCCTCGTATAAATTTTCTCAATCTGTCTCCTGGAGTTAGGTTCAAGGTCTCTACCTTCTTCGTCATAAAGTGTTATGTCAATCCATTGAGGGTCACGGTCACTTGTTCGGAAATCCACTCCCCCCTGGTCGTTGTGACTGTCAATTGTAAAACGATTTACCGGAACTGCACTTACTTCAAGGTCGCGAACATGTACAGCTGCCGCATTTAGCCCGGCAATATATGCACGTTTTATGATTCTTGCTGCCCTCGTTCCATCTCGGCTTGTGACAACCTGTGAGTTCACAGGCAGAAATGAACCATGAGCCATTCCAAGTTTGACTGCTTTCTCAGGTGTTATGTCAACGTTTACCAAACCAGAGACTCCGTACTTTCCGAATATAGAACGTCTTCCCCTTGATTCCCATATAATGCTTGAATCAACAGTGGCCCATGACTCGACAGTCTTGAAGGGATAGATAAGAACCGAAGGGTTAACTACTGCGTTGTCGCCTATGAGACAGTCATCTCCGACAAATGCTCCTTCCTCGACTCTAACACCTGATTTAATGTCGCAGTTGCGCCCGATTACACACCCCCTTATGTGAGATGATGGACCAACATAAGAATTGTCCATAAGGATTGAGCGATGTATAAAATTGTCCCTCTTTACAACAACATTGTTGCCGAGAACACTATACTCACGCAGTTTCGTCCCTCGTTCGACCTTTACATGATTACCAAGGATCAATGGGCCATTAAGTGTTACGCTTTCATCAATCTCAACGCCATCTCCCATCCAGATATTGTTCTCAAGCCTGTGACCTAAAACCCTGATATTTACATTTCCGTCGAGAATGTCCTTATGTGCAAGCAAGTACTGGTCATGATTGCCTATGTCGCTCCAGTATCCTTGCGCTATATAACCGTAAAGTGGAAATCCTTCTGAAAGCAGAAACGGGAAAAGGTCTTTTGCGAAATCAAATGGAGTATCTTTCGGTATATGCTTTAATATCTCTGGCTCAAGCACATAAATCCCGGTATTTATTGTGTCTGAAAAAACTTCTCCCCAATCGGGTTTTTCCAAAAACTTTGCAATTTTTCCATCGATGTCTGTAATCACTATTCCAAATTCGAGAGGGTTCGAAACTTTCTTGAGTATGATTGTTGCCGCGGCTCCTTTCTGTTTGTGAAATGCTACCGCACTATCAAGTTCAATATCGGTAAGTGCATCACCGCTTATGACGATAAAAGTGGAATCGAGAAATTGCTTAGCGTTGCATACACTTCCTGCAGTCCCAAGAGGAATTTCCTCTGTAACATAAGTCAATGTAACACCCATTGTTGAACCGTCGCCAAAGTAATTGGTTATTACTGCTGGTAGAAACTGAAGGGTGACTATTATTTCGCTGTATCCGTATCGTTTTAGAAGTTCAATGATGTGCTCAAGGAGTGGCCTGTTGGCAACAGGTATCATTGGTTTGGGCTGGTTGCTTGTAAGCGGCCTGAGCCTTGTTCCCTGTCCACCTGCCATAATGACTGCTTTTAGGTTTGAGTTGCCCATGCAAGCCGCCTTTTCACTCTACTTTGAGCCCTCTTGCTTTCCCTCGTGCAGAAGTGTAATAACTCTTGAAATGTAGACGCATGCGGAGATGATCGACATTGCCATTCCAAGCACAAAAAACCAGAGTCCCCAGGTCTGAAAGGATGTAACTCTGGTGAAATGATATCCATCGAAACCGCTTCTTCCTCCAGTGTGTGGGCGTGGCGAAAGAACAAGAAGTGAAAGAGCAACAAAGAGTGTTGCAGTCGCTACTTTGCCAGTCCAGTGAACAGAAACCTTGTTAGGGTCTATTTTTCCTATGATTGGATAACCTGCTGCCATAGTCAGATCTCTACCAAGTACAACTACAAGAAATACGAGAGGTAAGATGCGCATGATATAGAGCGTAATAAGAGTCGTTCCAATAAAAATTCTATCCGCAAGAGGATCTGCCGTGATTCCAAATTTTGAAATTGTTTTAGTTTTTCTTGCAATAAAACCATCTGCCCAGTCAGTAAGTGCACCAATAATGAATATTGCAAATGCAATGAATCTAAACGATGGACTGTTATTTGAATGCACCATGAGAATAACGAAAACGGGTGAAAGTGCAATTCTTAAAAGCGTTATCGCGTTTGCCATTTTTATCCTTTCCTAAAACGAAAAAGTAACAACCCTAAGAATTCCGAGGTTCCCCAAAGAGAAATCATCCCGGGAAATAAAACCATTACATTGATTGCTGGTCGGGACGGCCGGATTTGAACCGGCGACCCCCGGTCCCCCAGACCGGTGCGCTAACCTGGCTGCGCCACGTCCCGGAGTTAACCATAAAGGTTTCCCTTGGCGGTATTTTAACAACGATTTGCTGTTGTACGCAAACGTCATATGCTTAGTCGATATGAAATTCCACTTAGGCTTATTTCTAATCTTCCCAAGAGCGTCATTTATTCTGCTAAGGACTCACCAAAGTTTTACTGGAGTAGAAAGCGAACGAGACCATAAGGTCTCGTTCATTCAATCTATAAGGGTTTGTTGTGCCCCTATTTCTTGCCTGCAATGGCGGCTTTAAGAGCCTGCCCTGGCTTGAAGGCGGGCAACTTTGTTGCAGGGATTTTCAGTTTTTCCCCGGTCTGCGGATTTACGCCTGTGCGAGCCTTCCTCTTGCGAACCTCAAAGGTACCGAAGCCCACCAGTTGGACTTTCTTTCCCTTCTTCAGTGCGCCAGCGATTCCGGCAAGCGTTGCATCAACCGCAGCCATTGCGTCTTTCTTGGTGAGGCCCGCTTTCTTTGCCACCTCATCCGCCAGCTCTTTTTTTGTCAAGTACTGCACCCCCCTTCATTCTCCTTGCTTTCGAATATTATATTCAACTAAGTTAGTTTTGTCCCTTGCAAGTTTTCAAAAAAATGCGAAAAAATGAAGGTTTATACGGCATCTCTATATTATTCAGGAGCCTTCTTTCCCGATGTTCTAAAATGTATTCTAAGCGGACTACCCCAGAAACCATATCGATCACGAAGTTGCCTTGCTAAAAACCTTCTCAAATCGGGCCTTACTAATTTTGCATCGTTTACAAAGATTACTATAGTTGGCGGTGAAATATCAACTTGAGTTGCGTAATAAAGTTTAAGCTCTTTCCTTCCTTTTCTTGCAGAAGGTCGCTTTTGGTTGACCTCGGCGAGAAATGAATTTAGCGAAGGTGTGGGAATTCGCATCCTCCATTGCTCATATACTTCATCAACAAGTGGAAGGATTTTATCAATACCTCTTCCGGTTAAAGCAGAAATTCTTAAGATTGGAAGGTGGGTTGCAAATCTGAATTTCAATTTAACTGAATCCATAAGTTCATCAGATTTTTCTTTAGTCTTAACCAGATCCCACTTGTTTAAAAGAACTAAACATGCCTTTCCTTTTGAGTCAATTTTCATCGCTATTCTCTGGTCATGCTTGCTGGGACCATCAAATGCATCAAGAATAAGGAGTACAATGTCTGCCTCGTCTATTGCATGTAATGTTCTGATAGAACTATAGTATTCGATGTCATCCATTTGCGTTTTCTTACTTTTCATTCCCGCGGTATCAATGATTCTGTATGTTTTGTTTCTTACATTTATCAAGGTATCAATGGTGTCCCTTGTAGTGTGTGGCTTTTCGTGAACAAGAGCCCGCTCTTCCCCGGCAAGTTTGTTTAGCAGTGATGATTTACCAACGTTTGGCCTACCTACAATTGCAATTGATATTTCGGGTTCTTCGAAAGTTTTTACAAAAGGCAAAATGTAGCAAACTTTTTGCAGGAGCTCTCCAATTCCAAGGCCGTGGTATGCTGAGATGCAGATTGGTTCTCCAAGGCCCAGCGAGTAGAATTCGCTCGTAAGCCACTTAGCCTGCTCGGAATCAACCTTGTTGACCGCAAGAATTGTCTTTTTCCCGAGTTTTTTTAGTTGCCTTGCAAGCCACAAATCATCTTCGGTTACTCCTGTTTTTGCATCTACAACCATTATTACCAAGTCTGCTTCCTTTGCAGCTATGAAAGCCTGACGTTCTACCTCTTTGGAGAGAAGGCCTTCAAGCCCGGTGCCGACACCACCCGTATCAGCTATAAGAAAAGTGCGATCCTCCCATTGGGCGGTGATGTATTTCCTATCTCGGGTAATTCCGGATTTTGAGTCGACTATTGCCTCCATGCGGGATGAAAGGCGGTTTAGAAGTGTTGATTTGCCGACGTTTGGTCTTCCCATTATCGCAACTATTGGCAGATTTTTTCTCATAATCCTTACCTCTTCCTAAAGAACGCATATAATGGTTTCATCGGCTGGAATAGATTTAACTTCAACTTTTTCCAACTCCGAAATGTATTCAGGTGTTATTCCATCTATGAAAAACCCACCGTTTATTGCTACTTCCGGGACAAGTATACGCTTCACTCCCTTGTTTTTCTCGATAGTATGTATCACATCCTTGCCGGGAAGAAGTCCGCAAACATTAACGGTTTCGCCGAATAGTGTATTTTCGCAAACTTCTATTCTATGATTCCCCGGCTGAATTCCTGCATGCTCTAAAGCCCAGGCTCCCATGGGTGTTGTAATGATTAGCGTCTTGTCATCTGTTTTTATGCTCTTTGTTTGAACTTTGTTTAAGGAAAGTGCAAACGCTCGGGTAAGACCTATACCGTTTTCAATTTGAGGGAAGTCGTAATAATATTCTCGAGAAGGAGGGTTTTCACATGCGAGGTAAAAAAACTCATCTGCCGCGAATGGTCCTTTCTTTTTAAATATTGGCCTCCACTTTTCAACCTGTTCGATTACTTTTAATGCTGATTCACGGTTAAAATGAAAACTCTCACTTAACTTTTTTCTTCCCATTGTTGTAGAGCCGACCGGTACAATCCCTATGGATGAAATTTGGTTGTATTTTTCAAATATGTCGTTCAGTGTCTTTTCGAGTATTTCACCGTCGTTTACACCTTTTACAAGAACCAATTGAATGTGTATATCGATTCCTGAGCATAGAAGGCTTCGAAGGTTTTTAAGAGATATTGAAGAGTTTGCGTTTCCGAAAAGGCGTTCTCGTATCAAGGGGTCAGTTGCATGAAGACTCACGTAAAGTGGGGAGAGGTGCTGTTCAATTATACGTTTGATGTCATGTTTTCCTAAGTTCGAAAGGGTCACAAAATTTCCGTAGAGAAAACTCAGGCGATAGTCGTCATCCTTTATGTAGAGTGAACGGCGCAGTCCAGGAGGAAGTTGATCCACAAAACAGAAAAAGCAGGAATTTTTACATGTCATTATTTTGTTGAATATGGGCTTTTCAAACTCGAGTCCGATTGGTCTTGCGTATGCACTAATGTTCAATTTCATTCTTTTTCCTTTTCTTTCGATTTCGATTGCGTGTTCTTCATCGTCAGAAAGGAGGGTTAATACATCTATTGCATCGCGCAGACGTTTCCCATCAATATTCAATAGAGAATCTCCTGCCATGATGCCCGCGGCATCTGCAGCAGAATCGTTTTCAACTTTTGAGACAACTCCTGGACCGTAATTATCCTTTTTCACTATTCTTCCTCTAACTTCATTTCAAGAATGCGGATTTGGGTTAATTTTCAAATCTCATAAAAGATATTATTTCAAGATAAATAATTTCGCTTAAAGTTGAGCTCTGATCCAGGCCTACCATTTTTGGTCCTCGAGAAATTTCTTGGCGGCTGTAATTATCCAGGGCTTCCCGGGAATTTTAAAGTTCTGCTCGAATAATTGTATACAATATTTTCATGTCTCAAAACATTTAACAGTATTTCCCTATGCGCTATAATTATTTACCGTTTGGCTTAAACTTAGTAAGGGAGGAGATGTGTCTGGAAATTCACCGAAATTGAAGAACATTGGAATCTTTGGACATGGTGGTTCAGGAAAGACTACGTTAGTTGAGTCCATGCTCTATATTTCTGGAGCGATAACGCGTATGGGTGAAATTGAACGCGGAACCACAACCTGCGATTTTGACGAAGAGGAAACAAGAAGAAAGGTTTCTATAAACTGTGCCATGGCAAACATGAATTGGGACGAAACCAGGATTACGGTTGTGGACACTCCTGGTTCCCTCGAGTTTGCGGGGGATTCAATCTCTGCGATTCGCGTGGTTGACACTGCACTTTTTGTTGTTTCTGGGGTTGATGGTGTAGAGGTTCAGACTGAGATTATGTGGGAAAGAGCAAAAAATCTTGATATACCATGCCTCATTTTTGTATCAAAACTTGACAGAGAGCGTGCAAGCTTCGATAGAACACTTGAGGAAATAAGGGAAAGGTTCGGTGATGCTTGTGCGCCGCTTACCCTTCCCATTGGTGAAGAGCATTCACTCTCAGGAATTGTTGATGTAATGACAGGAAAGGCGATTAAAACAGAATCTCAACGGAAGGACGAGGAGATTCCAATTCCAGAGGAAATTACCGACTCTATCTCTCAGGCTAAGGAAAAACTCTCCGAGGCAATAGCCGAATCCGATGATGCTCTTCTCGAAAAATATCTTGAGGAAGGTGAGCTTTCTGCCCAGGACATATCTGGAGCACTTAAAAAAAGCGTTCTTACAAGAAAGTTGATCCCAGTACTATGCGGTTCTGCAGTACGTGGGGTTGGAATTTCGCTGCTTATGAATTTCATCGCGAATATTTGTCCATATCCTGAAGAACTGCCGGATTTACAAGCAAAGACTCCTTCTGGTGAGGAAGTGAAAATTCAAAGAAAGCGCGATTCCTTACTCACTGCACTTGTTTTCAAGACCTTGGCGGACCCCTATGTTGGAAAACTGACTTACTTCAGAGTCTTTTCCGGTGTTATTAAAAGCGACTCCTCTGTGTTTAATTCGACACGTGGAAAAGCCGAGAGAGTGGGTCAATTATACCTTGTTACCGGGAAAGAACAAAGCGCTGTTGAAGAACTTGGCGCTGGCGAGCTTGGGGCGGTTGCAAAGCTTTCCGAAACTTTTACTGGCGATACACTTTGCAGTAAAGAAAACCGGGTGATCCTGCCTGCCATTGAATACCCGCATCCTGTGATGTCACTTGCAGTAGAGCCGAAGACAAAAGGAGACGAAGATAAACTTTCAACTGCTCTTGCAAGATTGCAGGAGGAGGATCCAATGCTTCGCGTAATGAGGGACTCCGAGACAAACCAGACTGTTATTAGCGGTGCAGGTGAAAGTCATATTGAGGTTATTGTAGAGAAAATGAAGAGGAAATTCGGCGTGGATGTTAAGACCGATATTCCGAGAGTTCCTTACAGGGAAACTATCAGAAAAACAGTCGAGGCGGAAGGTAAACATAAGAAGCAGACTGGTGGGCATGGTCAATATGGTCACGTTTTTATTCGAATGGAACCACTTGAACGAGGCAAGGGATTTGAGTTTGAAGACAAGATTGTAGGTGGTGTAATTCCGCGCCAGTACATACCCGGTGTAGAAAAAGGAATCGTTGCTGCGATGAAGGAAGGTTATCTTGCGGGATATCCAATAACGGATATGAAAGTCACCCTATACGATGGTTCTTTCCATACTGTTGATTCATCTGAACTTGCTTTCAAGATGGCAGCATCTAAGGCTCTTAAGGAGGGAATGAGTAGAGCTGATCCTGTTCTTCTTGAGCCAATCATGAACGTCGAGGTAATCGTACCGGAGCAATTCATGGGTGATGTCATTGGTGATCTGAACTCCAAGAGAGGACGTATTCTTGGGATGAATTCAAAGGGAGGAATGCAGGTGGTTAACGCGCAGGTTCCACTTGCGGAAATGTCAAGATATTCAATCGATCTTCGCTCGATTACCGGTGGGAGGGGTATTTTTTCCATGGAATTTTCGCACTATGAGGAAGTACCAGAACATATCGCCCAGAAAATAATTGAGGAAAGCAAGAAGGAGAAAGAAGAATCTTAGGGGGGCCTTAAAGTTCCGCTCTTATTTTCTCCCAAACCTGTTCAAGTGAAAGAGGAAGTACCCTTGTGTCAGCGCAAACTGTCATGAAGTTTGCATCACCTGCCCATCTTGGAACTATGTGCAAGTGAACATGCTCAACGATTCCAGCACCTGCAACACGCGATATGTTTATTCCAAGGTTGAAGCCATCGGGGTTAAATCCTTTCCTGATAGCAGACATGCATCTTCTGGTCATGCTTATCATTTCAAGAAGGGTTTCGTCATCGAGATTTTCTATGGTGCCGGTGTGTTTGTAAGGAGCGATCATCGTGTGGCCTGTAGAGTATGGGAAAAGATTGAGAATGGCGAAACAATTTTCTCCTCTCATAACTATTAGCGATGACCTATCATCCTCCTCTACCCTATTGCAGAAAATGCATCCCTTCTTTTCATTGACTGTGCTCACGTATTCATACCTCCATGGTGTGAAAAGTATTTCCATTTCAGAATTTAATTGCTCCCTTTGATGAAACCTCATCCGCAAGACGAGCAAGTAAAGTGCTGATTTCTATTCCTCGCTCGTCTCGCCCTGAAAGAGATCTGAGACTTACGGTTCCCGATTTAACTTCATTATCTCCAATTATGAGCATATATGGAATTTTCATCTGCCATGCCTTCCTGATCTTGTTCTGGGTTGTTTCTCGTTCCTCATTTATATCAACACGAAAACCTTCTTCTTCCATTTTTCTCAGGATGCTTCGGGCATATTCTATGTGCCTATCTGCAATTGGCAATACTTGTACCTGAACAGGTGAAAGCCAAAGTGGCAATGCTCCTGCATAGTGCTCAATGAGTATTCCAATGAACCGTTCAAGGCTTCCAAGCATTGCTCTATGAATCATTACCGGTGTATGTTCTTGATTATCAGAACCAACATATGTCATTTCAAACCTTTTGGGAAGGTTGAAGTCAAACTGAATCGTTGGGCCCTGCCATAGCCTACCGATAGCATCCCGCAGTTTGATGTCAATTTTTGGTCCATAGAAAACTCCTTCCCCTTCATCGACAAAATAATCAATTGATCTCGATTTGAGTGCTTTTGCAAGAATCTCAGTTGCGCACTCCCAATCTTTTTCTGTTCCCACGTAATGCTCAGGTCTTGTGCTAAGTGCGATCTTGAACTCGGTGAAACCGAAAGAATTAAGAAGATAAAAGGCAAGTTCAAGAGCATCTTCTATTTCCTTTTCAGCTTGCTCCATAGTACAGAATATATGTGCATCATCCTGGGTAAAACCACGAACTCTTAAAAGCCCATGGAGAACTCCAGCCCGTTCATGTCTGTAAACCGTTCCCAATTCAAAAAACCTTATCGGTAATTCCCTGTGCCCCCTTGTTCTTGATTTATAAATGAATATATGAGCAGGGCAGTTCATTGGCTTGATTCCATATTCTTGGCCCTCAATTTCAAAAAAGTACATCGGATATTCCATTTGAAGATGTCCGCTTGTTTTCCATACATCCTTTCTCATGATATGCGGACTTATTACAAGACTGTAACCTCTCTTCGCATGTTCTTTCTTAAGAAAATCTTCGATTATTGTCCTTAAGATTGCACCTTTTGGATGATAAATAACGAGGCCGGGGCCGATTTCCTCTCTTATCGAGAATAGTTCAAGTTTTGGACCAATCTTACGATGGTCTCTTTGCTCTGCCTCCTCTCTTGCTCTTAAGAAACCCTCGAGTTGCTCCTCCGTTTCAAAGGCAGTTCCATATATTCTTTGAAGCATCTCCCTTGATTCATCTCCGCGCCAGTATGCACCAGCAACCGAGAGTAATTTGAAAGCCCGGAGATAACCGGTGTTTGGGAGGTGAGGTCCTCTGCAAAGATCAGAAAACTCACCCTGCTCATAAACTGTCACATATTCGTCTTCTATTTCTTCAAGCAATTCAACCTTATAATCTTCTCCTCTTTCACTAAAAAAGGCTATTGCATCGTTTCGCGTCATTGTTCTGCGTTTGATTGGAAGTTCTTCGGAGACGATACGGGACATTTCCTGCTCGATTCTTGGTAGGTCTTCCGAAGTGATCTGTGCATTGATTTTGAAGTCGTAATAAAAACCATCTTCTATTGCGGGGCCAATTGCCAGTTTCACATCATTAAAAATCCTTTTTACTGCCTGTGCCATTATATGAGATGCCGTATGACGATATGCTTCCCTACCTCTTGGTGAATCGAAGTCGAGTAGATTCAACTTGCCATTTTCGAAAATCGGTCTGGTTAGTTCTATTGCTTCTCCATTGAACTCTGCGATAAGTGGATTTATATCTTTAATACCTAATTTTTCGATGACTTCAATTGGAGTTGAACCCTTTTCAAAATCAAATACTTTACCTTCTATCTCTACCTTTACTTTCTCCATGCCAAATTCTCTCCCGTTTTGTTCATTATGATTTATACGAATTCAAAAAAATGGTGGGCGCGAGTAGGATCGAACTACCGACCTCTTCCGCGTCAAGGAAGCGCTCTCCCACTGAGCTACGCGCCCACTGACCAGTTGGCATTGATTTTTCCTTGATAATGGTATCTCATTATAGGTGAAAGTTCAACGATGTGTGCTGGTTCATTACATTGTGGACACTTTATAAGTTGAAGAAAGAATATCAATTTAGAGAATGAATTGCAAAATTAAAACTTTTAGGAATGTTAAGATTCTTCCGTTTGAAACAATCTCCAACTATGAATTAGGTAACTTAAGAAGTAAAAAGGGACAGAAGGATCATCTCATACGGATATGTAAAAGCATGAGAGAATAAACTGTTCAGCAACGAAAAGATCGAGGAAGTGATTGTTCCCGTTTGTCCTTATTATTCTTACGCGTACATGAGTTGAAAAACTCAAAAGGGGTTAGATATCCCAAACTCTGGTGAGGTCTTATGTAATTGTATTTGTAATTCCACTCATCAAGGATAGAATTGAGCTCATCAACCGTGTAACCCTCCTCAAAGGCCCAAAGCTCATACTTATCAGTCT
>Ga0315298_1002976_pt1 | contig 27603 bp, 30 predicted proteins | sample WHS_1_MG_FD_203077 | JGI IMG/M metagenome (GOLD analysis project Ga0315298, IMG submission 203077) | Extremophilic microbial mat communities from Washburn Hot Springs, YNP, Wyoming, USA - WHS_1_MG | ecosystem: Environmental > Aquatic > Thermal springs > Hot (42-90C) | place: USA: Wyoming... | reverse complement strand
CCATACCGCCCATGCGCTCGAGCTGACGCAACTGCTCACGGAAGTCTTCCAGATCGAAGCCCTTGCCGCTGCGCAACTTCTCGGTCATTTTCCGGGCCTGATCCTCGTCCACATCCTGCTGGACCTGCTCCACCAAACTGACGATGTCACCCATCCCCAGAATGCGCGAGGCCATGCGCTCGGGATAAAACGGTTCCAGACCCTTGCGAATTTTCTCACCGATACCGATGAACTTGATGGGCTTGCCAGTAATGGCTCGCACCGACAGGGCCGCGCCACCGCGGGCGTCGCCGTCCGCCTTGGTGAGAATCACGCCGGTCAGCGGCAGAGCGTCATTAAAGGCCTTGGCGGTATTCACCGCGTCCTGACCGGTCATGGCATCCACCACAAAGAGCAGTTCCACCGGCTTGACCGCCGCCGTCAGTGCCTGTGCCTCGGCCATCATCTCGCCGTCCACATGCAGACGCCCCGCCGTATCGACGATAAGCACGTCATAGACGCCGCGCTGCGCCGCCTCCACCGCATCCTGGGCGATACGCACCGGCTGCTGGCCAGGGCTGGAGGGAAACACATCCACCTCGATGTCCTTACCCAGATGCGCCAACTGTTCCATGGCGGCAGGACGATAGACGTCGGTACTGACCATCAGCACGCGCTTCTTTTCCTTGTCCTTGAGCCACAGGGCGAGCTTGGCGCTGGTGGTAGTCTTACCCGAACCCTGCAAACCGGCGAGGAGAATCACCGCCGGGGGACGGGCGCTGAGATCGAGACTGTCGTTATGCGCGCCCATCAACTTCACCAGTTCGTCATGGACGATCTTGACGAAGACCTGCCCCGGCGTAAGGCTTTTGACCACGGCTTCGCCCATGGCCGATTCGCGCACGTTATGGATAAAGTCCTTGACCACCGGCAGGGCAACATCCGCCTCCAGCAGCGCCAGGCGCACGTCGCGCAGGGCGTCACGGATGTTGTCCTCGCTCAGCCGTCCCTGGCCGCGCAGATTCTTGAAAGTCTGGGTCAGTTTCTGGGTCAGATTGTCAAACATGGGTCCCCCCTCGTGTAGGAGTGGATTTTGGACTGTATGGAGCAGTCGCGCAATGCGTCAGTTGGCACTTGCGTACCCCCAACCTCCTGCCTTGCAACAGCCATGCGCTATAGGTTCTGTTGATGGACGCGCCTGGAAAGTTCCTCTGCGGATTCTTTGCGCTCGGAATAGCGATCCACCAGATAATCGCTGTTCCCGCGGGTAAGCAGGGTGAATTTCATGAGTTCTTCCATGACGTCCACGACCCGGTCGTAGTAGGCGGATGGCTTCATCCGGCCACCATCATCAAACTCCAGAAAAGCCTTGGGAACGGAGGACTGGTTGGGGATGGTGAGCATGCGCATCCAGCGGCCCAGAATGCGCATCTGGTTGACCGCATTGAACGATTGCGATCCTCCGCAAACCTGCATTAACGCCAGCGTTTTGCCCTGGGTAGGGCGAATTGCCCCAGAATTGAGGGGAATCCAGTCCACCTGTGATTTGAACACCCCCGTCATGGCGCCATGACGCTCCGGAGAACACCAGACCTGTCCTTCCGACCACTCTACCAACCCCCGCAATTCTACCACTTTGGGATGTGTCACCGGGGCATCGTCGGGCAGGGGTAGTCCCATCGGGTGAAAGACGTGGGTTTCCGCGCCAAAGTATCGCAGCAGGCGTTCCGCCTCCAGCGTCAGCAGACGACTGCAGGAACATTCCCGGTTGGAGCCGTACAGCAGCAGGATGCGCGGCGGGTGATCCGTTTCGGCGGCACTCCGCAAACACCGGACATCCGGCACCTGCAGCAGCACATCGTCGGCATTGGGCAAATTTCCAGACATGATGACCATCCTCCTCAAGCCAGCGGCAACCACCAGGCCAGGGCCAGTAGTGTGACCAGCAGTACCGGCGGGGTAATGAGCAGACCCGTTCTCATGTACTGTCCCCAGGTCACGGTCATACCTTTGCGACTCAGCACATGCAGCCAGAGCAGGGTCGCCAGGCTGCCGATCGGGGTAAACTTGGGGCCAAGATCACAGCCGATAACGTTGGCGTAGACCATGATCTCCCGGAGCATGGGGTCTGTTGCTACCGACGACAGTTGATGGATAGCCAGCGCTCCCACCAGTACCGCTGGCATATTGTTCATGATGGAAGACAGCAGGGCCGCGAGAAACCCCGTGCCCAGCGCCGCCGCTACGGTCCCGTGACCAGCAAACCAGTGCAGGGCCATGGCCACATAACCGGTGAGTCCGGCGTTGCGTAATCCATAAACCACCAGATACATACCCAGACTGAAGACCACAATCGCCCAAGGGGCTCCCTGCAGCACTTTGCGCACGGGAATCCGCGCGCCGCGCCCGCCCTGCAGCCAGCGCCCGGCCAGAGCCAACAGGATCAACGCACCGGTTCCGGTCACCACGGAGACCGGGACCTGCCATTGCGCAGTGACAAAATAGGCCACCAACAACAGAATCAGAACCGGAAAACTGGCCCGAAAAACCACGTGGTCCATGATGACGGAAGCAGGCTCGGGCAGGTCGCTGGTCAGATATCGGCGTGGCACCACCCGCCGGAAATAGAGCCAGAGCACGCCCAGCGTCGCGGCCAGGGCCACCAGATCCACCGGCACCATCACCGTCGCATACCGATCAAAACTGATGTTGAAATAATTGGCACTGACAATGTTCACCAGATTGGAAATCATCAGCGGCAGGCTGGTGGTATCGGCCACGAAACCCGTGGCGATCACGAAGGCAAAGGTGGCCGCCGGGGTGAAATCCAGACGCAGCAATATGGCCATGACGATCGGAGTGAGCAGCAACGCCGCGCCGTCGTTGGCGAACACCGCAGCAATCATGGCCCCCAGCACGACGATCAAAGGAAAGAGCAGGCGCCCACGACCACCACCCCAGCGAACCACATGCAGTGCCGCCCAGTGAAAAAATCCTGCCTCGTCGAGAATCAGCGAGATAATAATCAAGGCCACAAAGGTAAAGGTGGCATCCCAGACAATGTGCCAGACGATGGGAATGTCGCTCCAGGTGATGACGCCGGTGGCCAGCGCCACGACAGCGCCACCCATGGCGCTCCAGCCGATGCTGAGGCCCCTGGGTTGCCAGATGACGAGAATCAGGGTGACAAGAAATATGGCGACGGCCAGCATGCTTGGAGGAACTCCGGAAGTAAAACACAGAGCCAAGTCTTGACGAGCGCCACGGTCTTGTCAATACTGCAAGAAATATTCGTGGATAATACGATGGAACCACTACAAGATCCTGCACAAGTCGTCGCCCGCCTGGAGGCCCTGGCCTCGCCGGTGCGCCTGGAGATTTTTCGCCTGCTGGTAGAACAGGAGCCGACGGGTCTGGTGTCCGGCGATATTGCCGAGCATCTGGGGCAACCGCACAACGGCATTTCCTTTCATCTGAAAAACCTCCAGCACGCCGGACTGGTCACCGTGCAGCGCGAAGGACGCTATCAGCGCTACCGGGCAGCCATGCCCGTGGTGCGCGCGCTGGTCGCGTATCTCACAGAAAATTGCTGCCATGGTACCCGGGACTGTGCCTTATCCGGTGAAACCCGCTCTCCCTCAGTCCAGGAAGGAAACCAACGATGAAAACCCCGGAAATCCTGTTTCTCTGCACCGGCAACTCCTGCCGTTCCATTCTCGCCGAAGCCACCTTCAATGCGCTGGCCGGTCCGGCCATGCATGCCACCAGTGCCGGCAGCCATCCCGCAGGGTACGTCCACCCTCGTTCCATAAGCCTGCTAGAGCGTGAGGGCTTTCGTACGGAAGGTCTGCGCAGCAAATCCTGGGAGGACCTGAAAGAGACTCCGGACATCGTCATCACCGTCTGCGCCGGTGCCGCCGGCGAAACCTGCCCCGCCTATCTGGGGCCGGCCATCCGTACCCACTGGGGTGTGGAGGATCCGGCCAAAGCGACCGGTACGGAAGCGCAGATCGAAGCGGCTTTCGATACTGCCTACCATATCCTGCGCTACCGTATCGAAGCCTTGCTGCAGTTACCGGTGGCGGAATTGCTGGAAAAGGATCCGGCAAAGCTGCGACAGGAACTGGAGCGTATCGGCACTTTGCAGCCTTAGGCCACCCGTCCAGCGCTTGGGTACGATGATTCTGCAAACCAACGGCTTGGCGAACATCCCCGTCACTTGATGCGTCTCTCCGAATCCAGACCACCCTCCCCAACTCACGGGCAGCGCGGCACGACCGCATCTGGAATCCATCAATATCCTGTTAACACGGCGGGAAGCGTTCTAACATAACGCACGTAACCATCGGAGATCGATATGGCCATTTCCCCCAAAAAACGCGCACTGGCACTGGTAGTAGTGCTTATCGTTGCTGGTGCGGTCGCCTATTATTTTCTGAGCCGCAATCACGCCCCAGAAAAAACCGTCACCATCTACGGCAATATCGACATCCGCCAGGTACAGGCGGCCTTTGACGACAATGGCCGGCTTCTCGATCTCCGGGTACAGGAGGGCGACCGGGTAAAAAAGGGACAATTGCTGGCAGATCTGGACCCCGTACGGTTTCAGGACGCCGTAGATAAAGATGCCGCAGGTATGGCCGCACAGGAGCAGGTGCTGGCCCGCCTGCTGGCGGGTTCCCGTCCGGAAGAAATCGCCGAGGCCCGGGCCGAAGCCGCTGCCGCCCAGGCGACCCTGAGCAATGCCGAGATCACCTGGCAACGCCAGCAGGCCCTTGCCGCACGGCAATATGTGCCCAAACAGAGTCTCGACAATGCCGCCGCCGCACTGAAAACGGCGCGCGCCAATCTGGATCATGCCCAGCAGGCACTGACTCTGGCCATCAAGGGGCCGCGCAAAGAAGATATTGCGGCGGCGCGGCAGCAGTTGCAAGCCGATAAGGCAGGTCTGTCTCTGGCGCGCCGCGAACTCACGGACACCCGTCTTTATGCGCCAGAAGACGGCGTCGTTCAGGATCGTATTCTGGAGCCGGGCGACATGGTTTCCCCGCAGACCCCGGTATTCACTCTGGCATTGGACAATCCGGTCTGGGTGCGCGCCTATCTGCCGGAAAAGGCATTGGGGCAGGTGCGACTGGGCATGAAGGCGACCATCGACAGTGATTCCTTCCCGGGTAAATCTTTCTCGGGCTGGGTGGGTTTCATTTCGCCCACTGCGGAATTCACGCCCAAGACCGTGCAAACCACGGAGTTGCGTACGGAACTGGTGTACCGGGTGCGGGTCTATGCCTGCAATCCGCAGCATCGCCTGCGCCTGGGTATGCCCGTCACCGTTCATATTCCGCTGACAGACAACCAGCCGCAAAAGCTTTCTGCGCATCCCTGCGGAAACTGAGCCGTGGCTGAGGCTGATACCCCACTGCGTTTTACCGAGGTCAGCAAGAGCTTCGCCCGCGGCCGGGCCCGGGTGCAGGCGCTGGACCGCCTGGAAATTGCGCTGCAGGCAGGCACCGTCACCGGCCTGCTGGGTCCCGATGGGGCCGGTAAAACGACGTTGATGCGTTTGGCGACGGGCCTGCTCCGGCCGGATACCGGAACAGTGACGGTCCTGGGCGCAGACACTCGCAGCCAGGCTAATACCATTCAGCGCGAAATCGGCTACATGCCCCAGCGCTTCGGCCTTTACGAAGACCTCACGGTACAAGAGAATCTGGACCTCTATGCCGACCTGCAGGGACTCGGCCGGGAGGATGCCCGCGCCCGCCAGCAGGACCTGCTCAAGCTGACGGCCCTGGGTCCCTTTGGTGCGCGGCGTTCCGGTGCCCTTTCCGGCGGCATGAAGCAGAAGCTCGGCCTCGCCTGTGCCCTGTTACGCGCTCCGCAATTGCTGCTGCTCGACGAACCTACCGTTGGTGTCGACCCCATCGCGCGCCGCGAGCTCTGGGACATTGTTCAGGGACTGCGGAACAAGGGCGTAACGATCCTCATGAGTACGGCCTATTTTGACGAGGCGGAGCGCTGCGACGAAATCATCCTGCTCCATCAGGGCAAACTGCTCAAGAAAGACACCCCCAAGGCCTTCAGCGCGCCCCTGCAGGGACGCTGCTTTCTGGTGACCAACAGTGCCACCAGCAAGCGGCATCTACGCGAGGCGTTACAAGCCCGTCCGGGTGTTCAGGATGCCCGCATTCTGGCGGAGGGAGTGCGGGTGCTCTGCCGGACCACCGCGCAGCCCGCTGCTACAGAGGGCGAACAATGGCAACCCGTCGATCCGGCCTTTGAAGATGCGTTTGTGGATTTGCTGGGCTCGCCGGTGACCGCTGCAGCAGCCACCGCGGCGACAACCACCCCTGCACCTGCGACATCCACCGCGCCCCAGGCGTCGGCCAGCGCGCAACCGGACCCGGAATCGGCAGCGCAAACCGTCATCGAAGTACGCGATCTCTGCAAATTCTTCGGTCACTTCGAGGCCGTCAAAGGCAACACCTTCCGTGTACAGAAAGGGCAGATTTTTGGCCTGCTGGGCGCCAATGGCGCTGGCAAGACCACGACTTTCCGCATGCTCTGTGGCCTGTTACCTGCGTCCTCCGGCACCTTGCGCGTCGCCGGGGTCGACATGCGCCACGCCAGCGGCCGGGCGCGGGCACGCATTGGTTACGTCTCTCAGAAGTTTTCGCTCTACGGCAACCTCAGTTGCGACCAGAATCTCGCCTTTTTCTCGGCGGCTTATGGCTTGCGCGGCACCCGGCGGCAGGATCGTCTGAACTGGGCGCGTCAGGAATTTCAGTTGCGCGACTACCGCGACGTAAATGCCGACGATCTACCTTTGGGCATCAAGCAGCGCCTCGCCCTGGCCTGCGCGCTGCTGCACGAACCGCCCATCCTCTTCCTCGACGAACCCACCTCCGGTGTCGATCCTCTGGCGCGCCGGGAATTCTGGCAGCGGGTCAATGCCCTTGCAGAGTCGGGTGTCACCGTAATGATCACCACCCATTTTATGGATGAGGCCGAATACTGCGACAATCTGGTGCTCATGTCCCTCGGCGAAGTTCTCGCCCAGGGCAGCCCCGAGCAAGTGCGTGCCCAGGCCAAAGATGCGGAGCATCCCGACCCCAGCATGGAAGACGCCTTCATTCTTCTGATCCAGGCCCACGAAAGCCAGATCCGGAGGGCATCATGAATCTGCAACGCCTGCGCGGACTGATCCGCAAGGAATTCATCCAGATCCTGCGCGACCCTTCCGCCATCGCCATCGCCTTTTTCATGCCGGTATTTTTGCTGTTTCTGTTTGGCTACGGTGTGTCTCTGGATGCCAAGCACGTGCCGGTCGCCGTCGTAGTGGATCAACCGACGGCGGAAACCAGTGCCTTCGTGGGCGGCTTGCAACAGTCCCTCTATTTCGAGCCACAGATATACACCAGCATGCACAGTGCCCGGCAGGCGCTGATGGCACGCAAGGCCGATGGCATCCTCTGGCTGCGCGCGGACTTCAGTCGCCAGATACTACAGGGAAATACCGCCTCCATCGGCGTTCTGATCAATGGGGTAGATGCCAACAATGCGCGCATTCTGGAGGGCTATATGCAGGGCATCTGGCAGAACTGGCTGCAACAGCGCGCGTTCAATGCCGGAGCCCCGCTGATCATCCCGGTGAACGGCGAAGACCGCATCTGGTTCAATCCCGCCCTGCGCAGCCGGGACTATCTGGTGCCGGGTCTGATCGCGGTGATCATGACCCTCATTGGCGCCTTGCTGACCGCCTTGGTGGTGGCCCGTGAGTGGGAACGCGGCACCATGGAGGCCCTCATGGCCACTCCGGTCACCATGAGCGAGATTCTGCTGGGCAAACTGATTCCGTATTTTATCATGGGCATGGGCGGTATGCTGCTCTCCGTGGCACTGGCCGTCTGGCTTTTCGCCGTCCCCCTGGTCGGTAGTTTCTGGGTGCTGCTCGCCTGCTCGGCGCTCTTTCTGCTGACGGCGCTGGGCATGGGGTTGCTGATTTCCAGTGTCGCCCGTAATCAGTTTGTGGCCGGGCAGATCGCCATCATCGTCACCTTTCTGCCCGCCTTCATTCTTTCCGGCTTCATCTTCGATATCCAGTCGATGCCGGCGGCCATCCGCATCATCACCCATATTGTCGCCGCCCGCTATTTCGTGAGTATCCTGCAGACCATCTTCCTCGCCGGGGATGTCTGGCCCATCATTCTCTGGAATAGTCTGGCACTGCTGCTGATGGCGGCGTTTTTCCTCGGCGTCACCTTGCGTCGTTCACATAAGAGGCTGGACTGATGCCGGCACGGATCTGGGCATTGGTCATCAAGGAATTCCTCGCGCTCTTGCGGGACAAGAAAAGCCGTTTCGTGCTCATCGGTCCACCCCTCATCCAGTTACTGGTCTTCGGCTATGCCGCCACTTTTGACCTGAGCCACATCCCCTATGCCGTCTACAACCAGGACACCGGGTTTGCCTCCCGGGAACTGCTGGGGGATTTTCAAGGCTCTCCGGCTTTTCAACAGGTGGAGACCATTGCAAACGAGGGGCAGATAGCCCCGCTCATCGACAATGAAAAGGCCTTGCTCGTATTGCAGATCGGCCCCCACTTCACTCGCGACCTGCTGCTGCATCGACCGGCTCCCGTGCAGGTGATCATCAATGGCCGCAACTCCAACACGGCCACTTTGGCCCTGAATTACGTCAATACGGTGCTGCTGTCCTTTGATACCCGTTGGGCCGCGGACCATCATTGGGGTCGGCCGCCGGCGCAACTGGTGGTCCGTTCCTGGTTCAATCCCAATCTGCTGTCCCGCTGGTTTATTGTGCCGGGCATCGTGGCCCTGCTCATGCTGGTGGTAACCCTCCTGGTGACTGGCCTGTCGGTGGCGCGCGAACGGGAGCAAGGCACCTTTGATCAGCTCCTGGTGACCCCCATGGGTCCGGTGGAGATACTGGTGGGCAAAGCCCTGCCGGGTTTCATCATCGGCGGCTTGGAGGGATTGCTCATCGCTCTGGTGGCGGTGTTCTGGTTTCAGGTGCCTTTTGTGGGCAGCATACTCGCGCTACTGGTGGGTATGGCCCTGTTCCTGCTGGCGGCGGTAGGCATCGGCCTGATGATCTCCTCACTGGCAGTGACTCAGCAGCAAGGACTGCTGGGCGTGTTCCTCTTTCTGGTGCCCGCCATTATCCTCTCGGGATTCGCCACCCCTATCGCCAATATGCCGGAACTGGTACAGGATCTGACCTATATCAACCCCATGCGCTATTTTCTGGTGATCGTGCGTGGGGTGTTTCTGGAGGGGGACAATATACCCATGCTCTGGTCGCAATACTGGCCCCTGGCGCTCATCGCGATTTTCTCCATGAGTGCTGCCGCCTGGCTCTTCCGGCACCGGATGCAATGATGCGCCCATGCTCTCCATACGCTTCCCCAAGGAATTGAAAATGCTGCGTATCCTGTTTATCGAGTGTTTGTTCAGCGCACTGCTCGGCGCGGTAATTTTTCGTCTGGCTTACGCCTTCCTGCAAAAACGCTGCTGCGCCTGGGCAGTTGCACTACTGACCGCCTTGCTGCTGGGGATCGGCGTCAGCGGTGTGCTGCATCCCTACCTGGTGAGGAGTCTGGCGGAAGCATCGAACAGGTGGATTCCGTCTCCGTGGTTTTCGCAACTCTCCCGGTCTCTGTGCTATCTCGCCGGAGCCTGGCTGGCCGATCATGTCGTACGCAGACGGGAGCGTCTGGGTTTTGGTCAGAAGAAGATCTGAGCCCGTTCTAGAACCGGGGCCAAACGCCCGCCATGGCGCATCGCCGATTGCACACGCATCCCCCCGCCGACCATCACGAAGCGGACGCATCGTGAAAAGAATGGGGCCGGGACGACAGCGTCCCCAGCCCCGCCCTTAGGTCACCGTTCCTCAGAGCGTTTTCGTGGAACGTGCCATGGCTGCGGTGATTTCTTCCGGACTCAGGTCTCCCGCAATATGGATTTGGGTGCCGTTCTCTCCCTGAACCACCTCCATACCCGTCACCTTGGCTTTGGTTTCAGCGCTCATGCAGTCACATTGACCGGTCTGGCAGTTTTCCACGATGGCAAAGACCTTTTTGGCCTCTACCGAGTGGTCGACATGTACGGCTACACCCTCAGCCGTTTTTTGCACGGTGCTGACATCTTTGATGGTGCGATCACAGCAGGACATGGTAATGCTCCTTATTCGGTGAAAGAAATAGCGTATTCAGGGCCAAGGTATCCCGATCCAATGCCGGGTTTACCCTGCTTCTTCCTTGAGGTTATATAATACTTGTGCAATATACGTACTTTCGTTGATTCATTGCAATAGCGCCCTTCATGGAACGATGTCGCGCCCTCGGTGCCCCCACTGCCCAGCACGGCAGGCGTCAGGCGCCGAGCAATTTCAAAACGTCACCTAACGGCTGGACGCCTACCGCTTTCAAGGTGCCATCCACCACCACCGCAGGGACGGTTTTGATGCGCAGTCGGCTGACGACCTCGCGACCATCCCGCTCAGCGACGTCCAGAATCTGCAGGTCCATGGGTAATTTTTGTGCGGCTTCTGCCCAGATTTTTTCTGCCTGTGGGCAGGTGGGGCACCATTTCGACACCAACAGTTGCACTTTCATTTCCGACCTCTCTGGCGACATTGGGCTATGATTGTAGGAGCAGTGTGAAAAGCCCCCCATTCAGCCTTGGTAACCGTTTTACCCGTTCCGCACTCAAAAAGGAGAGCACCGTGAGTAGCATAGATCAGATCATGCAACACGACCATGAACGGCTGGACGCGCTTCTGGAAGCCTGCGCTACAGCCGTGCAGGAGAGTCGATGGCAAGATGCTGCAGGGCTTTTGGAACAGTTTCGTCGCGGCATCGTGGAGGGACATATGTTCGTGGAGGAAACGATGCTGTTTCCCGCATTCGAAGCGCTGGAGGGCGACGGCGAGCATTCCCTGACGGCCTTGCTGCGCAAAGGGCATCAGGACCTGCGGGTGTTCTTTCAAGAGATGGCCGAGGCCATAGAGGCGCAGGATGCCGAGGAGTTCAACGACTTCCTGAGCACGGTGCAGACCATTCTCAGGCAGCATGACGCCAGGGAGGAGGCGGAACTCTATCCCCACCTGGCGGACGCCATGCCGGATCACGGCGCCGCCGCAGCGCAGCGCATGGCGGATGGACAAAGGGAGAAAGGGCATGAGTGAGTTTCAAGGCTGCCAGTTGCCGGAAGACCTCCATTATGATCTGGACTATGTCTGGGCACGTCCCGAGGAGGATGGCACCTTCACCATCGGCGTCACCGATCCGGCCCAGACGATGTCGGGGCGCCTGCAAAAGGCCCGCATCAAAAAGGTGGGCACCCACCTGGAGGCCGGTCGACACGTGGCCACCCTGGAGAGCGGCAAATGGGCCGGCGGCGTGCCGGTGCCTTTTGCCGGGGCGGTGATAGCGCGCAACGACGCGTTGCTGGAAAATCCCCATCTCATCAACATCGACCCCTACGGCGATGCCTGGATCGCACGGGTGCGGCCCGATGATCCGGCCACGGCCCTGGAGCGCCTCCATACCGGTCCGGATGCCGTCGCGGCGCTTCAGGCCTGGATCAAGCGCTATGACGTGCAATGCATGCGCTGTTCCGACTAAGGCGACAGCGCGCGGAAGCTTACGAACCGGCCGCCCGGAATGCGCTCATGGAGACACGCCTTTGCGGTGCCGACGCGGCCAATGATCGATGATGCTGAACGCCAGATGCAGTACCCACAACAACAACAGAAATGCGGCCAGGGTGCGGTGCCAGGGCAGGAGATCTCCCGCTCCCCGCCACAGCAGGATACCCAGAATCACGGTGACACTCGCCAGGAGCAGAAAAATCCCCGCCACGGCGGCGTCCAGCCCCTCGCGCAAGGGAGCGCCGTCGCGCCCCCAATTGCGCCCCAAATTGCTCCACTGGCGAGCGACCCGCCGCCGTGTCGCCGCGGAAAGTAGAAAGATCCGCACCGCACTCCGCCGACCCGCCCCAGAGCCAAGGAGCCAGGACCATTCACCGGCGAGGAAAAGCGCGGCCACCAGGCCGTCGATGATGTGGAAGGGCAGAAGCCAGATCCAGCCCAAGGCCAGGAGCAAACCCGAGGCGAGTTGCAGGGTCACCGTCAACACCACGCCGAGGAGCAGGAATATGGCCCAGGTCGGCCGACGCCCATCCCTCGCCATTGCGCTAGATCCTGCCCGCGCGGAGCCCGGCGTCATACAGAAGACGTTCGGCCGCGGGGAACGCGTCGGCACGCAGGCACAAGCTAACGTTCATGTATTAAAGCCCTCCGATCCGTGAAACGACGGAATCCCGTCGCATTCCTCTGGCCTATTCCAATCCGTCAGGGCCGTAATTATGCAGCCCGCCACGTAAGACACTGACCCGAAAGCACCCCATGACGTTCAATGCCGCCTGCCGCCACCTCCAGCGTCATGCGGGCGCCCCGGCAGGATTTGAGCTGCCATGGCCTGACACGCGAATGGCACGCCAACACCTTCAGATCGGCATTCAGGAAAATGATATCGATGGGGAACCGCATACCCGCGGTGTGTATACTCCCACAGGCAGTCAACAACAACCCTTGCTGATCAGAGAGACCGGCTTTGCCCAGCAAACCCTGCAAACGGTCGAGAAAACCGTCCGCCATCCGCACCTCGGACCAGAGCACCTGATCACCCCGACCAACTACGCCTTGTTGTGTCAAAAGCCGCCTTCCTGAAGAAACTTCATGTAGATGACAAAAGCTAGCATCAAAAAGGTGATAGGAAAAATGAAGGCGAGCAGTGGCGCCAGCAACTTGACCGGCGCCTCCAGCGCCATTTTTTCGGCGCGCAGGAAACGCTCTTCGCGCCGCTGTTCCGCCTGCGCCCGCAACGCTGGCCCCAGATCACCACCCCGATCTTCCGACTGAATCAGCGCACTGACCAGACTCCGGACCTCCGGCAACGGAACTCGCTCGCCAAAGCGCCGGAAAATATCCGTCTTCGATGTCCCCGCGCGCAAATCGCGGATCATGACACTGAACTCATTACGCAACGGACCGGGGGGCCCCTTATCCACCGCCACCTGCATGGCACCAGTCAAATTCAGCCCGCCCTCGATCATCAGGGTGATAAAATCGAGATAAACGGGTAACTCCTTCAGAATCAGCCGCCCCCGCCGCTTGGCCTGATCAACAAGCCATAGATCGGGATAAAAACTGCGTGTTCTTCGTCTCAACCGGAGGCTGTCCGGCAGCCTGCATGCTGCCCTAGCTTCGGGCAGCTTCGCCAGACGCTCCGACAGACGGTAAAGGCCTCGCCCCTTCTCATCCTTGATGATTGCGGGCTCAAACGGCCGCGACTGCTGCCCTGCTGCCATTGGATCCTGATGGTCAGCAGCAGACTGATTGCGGTCATTCAGTAGCAGAAAGCAAATGGCATCATCCGAACAGTAGATGTCACACGAACTTCAACGCCTTCACGGTCGCTGAAGGGTCTCAAGCCGCCGTTCAATAACTTAACATAGAGGCCAAGTCGTTGGCCTGAGCCGACAGGCAATGTCTTTACTATATACTACGCTTGCTAATTCCGGCCGGTAGCGTACCGATCAGGCCCGATTAAAGGGGATCATATAAATTTTCCTGTCATCAAGAGCGACGATGGAGGCTGTGTATGGATCGGTTCAACGGGGTCAATGGCGAAATCCTGCCATCTACTGATGATCCAAGCTGGTTGCTGATTCAGCATGTGCTGCAGAGTTATCGAGACGTGTGGGTACCGATTGATGCGTATCCATTCTTGGCCGTCGATGTTGAGCGGGTCACGGCGCACTGCGCCGAGGTGGAAGAGTTCGCCGTGTTCGCCAACGGCGTCATGATGCAGAACATCCGGCCGGATGAGGGTGGTAGCCGTCTACTCTCGGCGCTCATGGGCGGGGGTGCGGACGCAGGGATATCGCCGGACAGTAAGGTGATCGTCGAAGGCGTCGCCAATTCATGCGCCCACTGGATGATGTACTTCAACGACCCGTTATACGTCGGCATGCACCCATTCGCTGCGCTCGGGACGCAGTACATCTATCTTGACGACAACGGCAGCTACCAGCGCACCTTCGGCGATCTGGTGATCGTCGATCAGTACAGCCGTCCGCGTTCGACGCATGTGGACTTCGATCCGCTGGCGGACCTGGTGCGAACGTACCATACCGTGTACATCAACGGACCCCGCGAAGAGCCGCGCGATAGCGCGCACCTCGCAAATCTGTTGGATGAGATCTTTATAGAAAATGAGAAGATTTTAGCAGCCGCAGCGCAGCACCACCGCAATCTTGCGCCGCTGGAGAAGTCAACGGATTACGTAGCGCCGATACTGACCCGGTATGGCCGTATCACACACGACATCTCCATGCGACCGCGTATCGAATTGTCGTTTGCACTTCTACACTATGAGAGGGCGTTGCGCGAGTTTGACAGCGTCAAATCAGCAACGCAGACCCACAACACCGAGGCGGCGTTCTTCCATGGTGTCTATTGCGTGGTGGCAGTTGCCGCCTGCATCGAGGCAATAGCCAACAATCTGGTGTTTAAGCAGATGGGGATACACCCCGACTATCGCGACCGGCGCCAGCCACTGCAGAAGATCAACGAGGCCGCAGTCGCGCTGTCGCAGAGCGGTGGGCAGGAGTTCATTCCGCTCGCAGCCGGACAGTCGGCCTACGATGAGCTGGAAGAGGTGCGCAAGCTGCGCAACACATTTATGCACGCCAAGGAGAGCGCCGAGGAAATTGATCAGGTGGCATTGACCTCGACCGTGTTCACTGCGGTGGACGAAATCCATTGCAGGACGTACCTGCAACAACTACGACTGGGCGTCGCGCAGGTCTATGGGCAGTTGCCAAAACTGATTCCGCCAATCGTAACGCGCGACAACGTGAAGTGGCTGGACGACCTAGAGGTACCCTGACAGTCGTGGGGCACACGCTGCTAGTCAAACATGCCACATCGATGCGGCTTGAACGCTTGCCTCAGGTGCTAGCGAAATCTATGATGCTTGACTATGAGAATTGATCTTAAGGCATTAGGTTCCAAGCTCTCAGCCTATCGCCAACAGATGGGCGAGTCCATTGCCGACCTAGTGACAGCCACGGGAATAGACTCGACACGCTTATCGGGTATTGAAACTGGCGTGATCTGGCCGACTGGCGACGAGGTCCTTATTATCGCTGATCACTATCGCTTATATGGATGCCTCCATGTGTGCAAGATGATTTTGATGTCTGGCATGTTGAGGTCGGGTTGCTGTCTTATATCCGGCCTTTGATGCAGGATGATAAGCCTGCTGGCCCCGATGGAATCCGCCGGAAAAGTCCTTATCTGTGACACGTCCTCGAAGGACAAGTGACTGCCAGGCTCTCTCTTCCGTGGTCTGACCTGCTTTGCCATCAATCGTTTATCAGCCTGCGCAACTCCTTTTGTTGAACTTCAACAATTCTGTAACAGTTACGATATGGAAGCCGCATTCATTGTGTGACTTGCCACATATTCTGTATTTTTCACTAGCAGTGCCCAGATGGTTCGGGCCATCTTGTTGGCCAATGCCACCACCGTCACATTGTGTGGCCGTCGGCTGAGGAGCTTGTCGATCCAGGGATTCCGGTTCTTGATCTGGAAGTTCACTACCGCCCGTGCCCCATGGGTCAACAGAGATCGCAGATAGGTGTCCCCCCGTTTGCTGATGCCCAGCAGCCGGACCTTGCCACCTGTCCCACTCTGGCGGGGAACCAGCCCCAGAAACGCCGCAAACTCCCGTCCTGAACGGAAGGACTTCATATCCCCCACGGTGGCGATGATGGCGGTTGCCGTAAGCAGCCCCACGCCGGGGATGGCCATCAATCGCGTCACTGCCTCCTGGTCTTTCTTCCACAGCGTCAAACGCTTTTCGATCTCTGCAATATCCTTGTCCATCTCTTCAAGGCGTTTTAATTGCTGGCGAATCGTGTCCAGCATCATGGGCGATATAGAGTTTTCCAGATTGGCCAAAGCGTCTGGAACCTCTTTCAGCCCCCGTTGGCGACCTTGCGGCAAATCGGCACCGAATTCGTAAAGTAAGCCGCGGATCTGATTCACCTGCATCGTCCGGACCTTGATCAGTTGTGACCGCATGCGGTGCAGCGCCAGGACCGATTGCTGTTCCTCAGTTTTGACAGCCACGAAGCGCATGTCCGGCCGTTGTACGGTCTCCCAGATGGCCGCAGCATCGGCTGCGTCGTTTTTGTTGGTTTTCACGAAGGGGCGCACAAACTGCGCGGCTATCACACGCACCTCGTGGCCGAGCTTTAGCAACTCGCGCGCCCAATAGTGCGCACTTCCGCAGGCCTCCATGGCAATGACGCCGGGTTGGCGGTTGGCGAAGAATTCCAAGAGCCTACGGCGCTTCAACTGTTTGCGGTGGATTTCACCAGTCTCCATATCTACCCAGTGCAACTGCATGACCGACTTTGCCAAATCCAGTCCATAGGTTGTAATCTCCATGATGAGTCCTCCTTGTCCTTCGCGTGGGTAAATTTCCACTTTGGCACCTTGATGCCGTCCGGTTCAAGCGAGGACTCCCTTCTGAAACTCCCCGCTGCCGTTCCTGTGTAGGGGGAGGCATCCATGCCATCTGTGACTTTAAATTCTTCATTTCTGATGACCAAATTGCTCCTTTGGAGCAAACCAAGACGCTCTATCGATCTCATGGCAACGATTTTTCTCAGGCCGACCGCCAGGCAGTCCAAGACTTCCTTTATCTGTGCGAAACCGAGTCTTTTCTAATGCAGGAACTGGGCCGCGTCGGATCCGTTTTTTCCTTTCAGCCAACCGGTGACAACTTCAAGTGCCACGGAGAAGAGGCTGCGGTCGCTCTGCGATCAACTCTTGGCTTTTCCGATCACGAGGTTCCACGGGACATCTATGCTGAATTTCGAAAAGTCGGCGTCCATATGTTCCGTCGCAAGCTTGGGAACTCGAATATCTCCGGTTTGTTCATTATGCATCCAATTGCAGGCAAGAGCGCCCTCGTAAACTACAGCGAAGACATCTATCGACAACGGTTCAGTGCGGCCCATGAAATGGCGCACGCCATCTTCGACGCCGACGAAATTGTCAACGTTTCCTATGAAAGGATAAATGGGATCGATCTTCGCGAAGTCCGCGCCAACCGTTTCGCTTCCTGTTTCCTCATGCCGCCTGCGTTTCTGTCGGCGATTGTCCCTCCACCAGCCACTTGGAGTGACGCAGACGCCTTACACTGGGCCAACGAATTGCGGGTCAGCTGCCAAGCTCTCGGCATTGCGCTCGAAGCGGCCAATCTCATCGACACGCAGACCAGCCGTCGCATTCAAGGTCTTCGCATCCCACGCGAATCAAAGGTCGACCCCGAGTTGCCGGCAAGCCTCTCTGATGCCCAACGCAGACGCAAAGCACACCTACTTGAACTGGGGCTCTCAGACTATTATGTCGGCCTCTGCTTCGACGCACTACACGCTGGCGTGATCAGCATCGGGCGCGTGTCGGAGGCGCTGCTATGCAGCCAATCCGAGCTTGCAGAACTCGCAAAGATGTATGGTCGAGCGCTCCGTGGCCACTATTGATCCATCGCGATTTCACCGTGTGAATGTGGCCGATACATGTGCGGTTTGGAACATCCTATCCTCCTTGCTTCTTTATAATGTCGCAAGGGACGCGGGCTGCCAGTTCTGCATTACGGACTTCGTCCGCTATGAATGCCTTACAAAGCCACGCACATCAGTTAGCGCGGCGGACCAGGAGCTGATGGAACGTCTACGAAGGTCAGAACGGCTCGGAGAAATAGAGCATTTTTCTTGTGAAATTGATGCCCTTGAAATGATTTCATTGCTCGAAAGCCGGAGACGGCTAGGCAAAGGTGAACTTTCTTCCATCGCTTTGGCCATCAAAACGCACCAAGCTGTTATCACAGACGATATGAAAGCTCGCAAGCTCGCTAAAGAATCCGGGCTTTCGCTAACGCAGACGACCGCCCATCTCTTCTCTTGGCTGATCTTCACGAGACGGCTCGGGGATGCGGACAAAACTACGATTGTCTCCCAGCATCAAGATATGGGACAGCATTTGGCCCCGCACCTCGAAAAAGCCTACGAATTGGCGCTGCAATGCCTGCTTTCTGTCCGGCCGTAGGTGTCGAGCGAAGTCGATAGTAGATGGCGTGAGCAGATTCTTCCCTACATAGCCTAATAGGGCGAGATTCGAGCACCGTTGCATGAAGTTAGCATGGCTGGCAAGATTATACTGTTATTTTTATTTGTTTATTTAACCCGAAAGACGGGGAGCATGGTAATGACAGCAGAAAATAGAGTCTGGTCAGATCCGGCTTGGGTTACATACATAACGCCATTCAGGCTTATAGTTCCGGACGGTGAAGTGCCGCTCGAAAGCTCTTTGGATGAAATTAATGGCAATACCTATAATCATGGAAAACTATCAAAAATAGTTGGAACGCTTCCATTAAGCAAGCAAGACCTAAAAGATTTCAACATATTACTTTGCTATGATGGAGGTATAGCATTACCTCGCTACAAGAGTCTTTCTCAGAAAGAAGATGCGGTGCTTTTATTTAATAAAATATTGTGTGATTTTCTTGTTGGCGGTATATACTGTGAGGCAATTGATGTGCGAGATGTGGTGTGTGGTCAATTATACAAAGAAGAATTTATTTGGCCAGTGAATTATGGGGGCAGCGCATCTTCACAATTGCATGCCAGCTTACGCACAAAGGTAGCAGGCCTGCTGCAAGCCGCAGAGCTAATTAAGCCTAGAGCAATTTTCGTTTCTGATATCCGTAATGCTTTTAATATTGGCGAACAAATGACGGCCATAATTAACAATCTTACGCCACAATTTCTCATTCGCGGGGCGACTGAATTACAAAATAAAAACTGGTCTTCTGCGATCTCACTGTTATGGACCTGTGTCGAGCAGATGTCAGAATTTCTATGGGAGAAAAAATTCATAGAAGATTGTGAAAGGCATCCTAAACAGCCTCTTTCTGGAAGAATAAAATCATTTCAAAATGACAATCAGACCTGGCCAATATCGGTGAAGCAAGAAATGTTATTCCAAACCGGAATAATTAACGATATCACTTTCGCGAATATATATCCTGCACGACAAGCAAGGAACCGCCTTGTGCATAGAGGAGATTATGTTGATCCTGTTACTGTGTTTAACCTTTTTGATGGCGTTTGCCAAATGCTATCGCTATGTTCGGGAATTGCCGATTTACCTTTGAGTAATTCCGCCGCGCTTCAATCCCATCCAGGCCAAGACGGGGAAAACCGTGCTATGGAAGATAATCCATTCGAACAGTGGTTGTCGCACTCAAAAAATTAACTCGTGACATAAATATGTGCTCTCGACAATTTCCTTGATCTGTAAATTGTTTGCACAAAAAGAACTTGATCTAGAAAATTTGTGCCTGAGATTGTCTCTTTCCAGGCGTCCGCTCCCGCTGCTCTGCCGCCGTTGAGCTCTGATCGTCGGCAGCAGACTGGCCCCGGATCGGATTTTCGACCTAGCGGGGCGTCAGTGATGGATCACGAAGTGGAACGGGCGTCGGCGCATCAGTTTCAACTTTTCTTTGGCCCAGGTATAAAATCGATTGAGCCAATGTTGCGTTTGAGTGCCGCGAAGTCTGCGCACGGATACGCGAAGGCGAGCAATTCAGTATCCTTCGCATGATTAAGTGCGACCGACATCGAATCGAAGCCGCCCAAAAATATCAAGTGCGCAGCTAGGTCTTCTGAGATAGGTGGCATCGGTCGTACTGTTAGGAACAGAGCGACATCGTCGAAACGGGCTCCTTCAGGTGGCAATACCATAAGGCCCGCACGATCCACGCCGTCGGAAGTCCGAATGACCGGGATCGCACCTGCGGGAATGTCTCCGTTGATGCTCATATCTGAAAGGCGAAACCTCCAAACAGTTAATCTAAGGGCAAACACATCGTCTGGGATATTAAACGTCAATTGCCTTTCTTTAGCGTTCTGCAGCGCTGGAAAGCTAGCGAAGTCTTGCGTCTGGATGGTGAACAGGTGCCCAGATTGCTCTGCTAGTGGAACGGCTTTCCGTCGAATATCGGTTTTCACCTTTCCATCTTGCGAAAAATGCGCTTCACCGTCGGCATGGTGAGCGTACTTAACTAAGTGGCTTGCCACCTTGCCACCTTTGGTAAGGTCGAGCCTTGACGGATTAGTCGATCCCGCCACTAACTTCGCGACGCATAAGATCCCTTCGGTCCACTTGAAACCTGGAAAGAATACGAAAATGCTTCCGTCATTGTGGAATTTTACTTTCGCAATACGTCGCATCGTGCCCGATACCGTGAATACAACGTTAAACTGATCAAATCGAGCCATACCGATCACCATACGCGATAGTTCAGAAGGGCAGAGTCCGAAATAAATCTTAGGACTTCTTGGCGTGTCGGACTCTCAGGCGGATTAAGCACAGTAGTAATTCTCTAAGCGGTATAACGTAAAGGTAAGGGGCGGGGAGCCGCGCTTTTCGGCGGAGCGTCCCTCTTAACCGAAGGGTTAGAGTGCATTTTTCCAAACAGCCGCAACTTAATGGCGAAGCTTTGTGGGCAATAGAGCTAGAGGGTGACCAGCTCCGCGAGCTTGGCCGCGACGTTAGCCATTGGCTCTTCTGCAGTACTCAGGCCACTTCGCGAGCCGAGCAAGGGACTGACTTCGCGGAGAGCTTCGTACGTCGTATTGTGCACGATGGGAACGAGCAGGTCACGCGCTAGGAGCGCCGAAAGCTCTTTGTCGGCGATGCCCTCTCCTCGGAGGCGAGACAGTAGCGCAGGGGTCACCAGAACAATCCCGACTCGCGACTTCACCAGTCCCTTGTCGATTTCGCGGAGCAACCCCGTGCCGAGGGCAACGTCTTTCTCGCTGAACCAGACCGAGACACCGAGTGACTCGAGCGAATCATGCAACTCCTTGGCGGCCCCTTTCCGGTCATCCCACGCGTGGCAAAGAAAGACGTCCCGAAGGTCAGGCACGGACGCTCGCTTCTCGACGTTTTCGCGGACCGGCGTGAGCGTCCGCACCTCCGCAGGCGTGTATACCACAGATGAATTTGCTCGCGACCAGCGCGGCTTTGCGCTGCCGCCGGATCCACCGACGCTGCTCCGGCCGCCCCCGCTGCTCCCCGACGAGGAGTAGGATGATGGCGAATATGAGTATGACGGGTAGCCGCTATAGCGGCTACTACATGCGGGGCAGGACGCTGCGCCGCTCGCTGTGCGATGTCCATTTACCGGTGCTGTGCATCTGGCCATGTCGTAATTCTCCCATTTGTAATCGCTCTTTCAAGTAGATGTTTAAGCAGCCAATGCGCTCTAACGTAAAGCTAACCGGGCGCGCGCGAGCCGGCAACTGCGAAGCGAACCGGCATTTCGCGCGCTCCGGTTGAGCGGTAAGTTAAAAATATCATTTACTGAATGCCCATAGTAAAAATGCGCCAATACCCATCAAAGCTAGCTTTTCCTTTTCCGCTTGAGCGGCAGCTGCAATCTGATTGTTTTTTTGCTCATAAGCACCCACGATGATTTGTCTGGCCTGCACCAATGCCACTGTAGGATTTTGATGAACAGGCAAGTACTTTAGATTTTGGATGAAGCCTGGAAGGTTAATTCCGTCATCCAACACAAGAGGTAGAATTTTTTTCTTTAGTGCTGTTGCTTTGCCAATTTCCTGCGGAACCCAAGCTGATGTTTGGGCATTCTTACTCCAAAGCAGAACAAAAAGATCACATTGCTCGATTGCGGTGGTAATGGCCAGCGCAAGGTCTTGACTGGGCGCAACAGAATGCTCTGCAACAAAGACTTCAATAGAAGTTCCTATCAACTGTTGTTGCAACTGTGTGACCTGTGTTATATCATGTGTAGAGTAGCTAACAAATACTTTGAAGTTCACTTTGTTTCCCTATGTGTATTGACTGGAATTTCTAACGTGGTTGGGCGGCATTTGCTTCCTCAACCTCCGATCGAGCGAATGATTTTTGCTGGATTTCCCCCGACAAGCGTATTCGGAGGAACGTTCTTGGTGACCACAGAGCCCGCCGCGACAACAGAGTTTTCGCCTACCGTCACTCCGCCGATGATCGTTGCGCCTGCGGCAATCCAGACGTTTCTTTCAATCACAATAGGCTTTGCAACTACGGAGGCGCGCCGCTGAGAAGGATCGATGGGATGGCCTGACGTGATAATGCTAACGTTTGGCCCGATCATTACATCGTCAGCAATGTAGAGGCCGCCGAGGTCGTAAAACGTGCAATTCTGATTTACAAAAACGTTGCGCCCGACACTGATATCGGGACCGCCTATCGTGTAGAACGGCGGAGCCAATAAGAAGCTGTCGTCGACCTTCTTCCCGATGAGTTCGCTGAACAATGCGCGAATTTCTTCTGCATCGTTGTATGTCAAACGGTTCAGGGTGGCAGTAATAGTCATCGCTCGCTTGACGTTTGCCACCATGGCCGCAGATTCTGGCGTCCTCCTGTGAATTATCTTGACGCAATCTTCACTCGACATGTGCTTCTCTCTGCCTGAGGTCAAGTAAGCGACCCGCGCACGATAACCATGCCGCGAAGCCTGCTGCCGCCCAACGTGACTGAGTTGAGCGGCGTTCAGCCAATATGGACTTGTCGGCTGGCACTACGTTTGCGCGGAACGTCCGTTCCAACGAACTGTTCGACACGAGAGGTCGACGCCTGTGCAGCGCCAAAAATGAAAATTCAGCTTGCAGTCCAGCATAACTCATGGAGCAGGGCCTCTTCTTGTAACTCATCGCGAAGCGTCTGCTTTCGGCTGTGCGCATCAAGCTCGCTTATGCGACAGCGAAACAACGCTTCGCAGCTTACCATTTTTCCCTGCCCTTCATATAGCCCCGGAATACATGCTAATGGAGTCCTCTTTGAAGGCGGGGAAAACGCGGCGGCCTATCGCGTTGAACGTGAATTCGACTGCACTGAGGCTGCAGCATAACATGTGATATTGCCGCATAACATTTCTGGAGCTCCCAGGCTAAAACCAGCATTGCATATTGATGCTACACTCACCCAACCTGGGTTTGAACGTCCGCTCCCGCTGCATTACCGCCTATTTCTGAAATGTCATTTCACCGAAGGTCGACGGCCTCCTCCAGCAGGTTCATCTGGCCAGCTTCCGGCAGAACCCCCTCGACGCTGGACAGGCCGCTCATGGTCACTCCCAGCAACCGGACGGATGCATGCACAGGCAATCCGGCAGGGATGGCCTTCGCCAATAGTCCTGGCAGAAATGCAGAGATGGCTTCCGTGCGCCAGATCGCCTGCGTGTCAGTATGCGCCCGGGTGACCGTCTCGAAATCCGGGAAGCGTGCCTTGATGCTTACAGTACGACCCGCCAGCCCCAGCGACTGGAGGCGGGCGGACACCTGCCCCGCCATCTGCTGCAGGGTGGCCAGCATGACCTTCGGGTCTTCCAGATTCTCCGGGAAGGTGCGCTCGGTGCCCACGGATTTCCGCAGGCGGCTCGGTTGAACGGGACGTCTGTCGATTCCCCTGGCGATCTCATAAAACCAGAGCCCGGCCTTACCGAACGGCGCGATCAATGCCTCCCGTGATGCATTCCGGAGATCCAGGACCGTATGGATCCCCATCGAGGACAGCTTTTTCACGGTAGCCGGACCCACGCCATGGAGCTTGCCGACGGGGAGGGGCGCCAGGAAGGCCAACCCGTGTTCGGGGGGAACCACGAAGAGCCCGTTGGGCTTGCGCCAGTCGGAGGCGAGCTTGGCGAGCAACTTGTTGTAGGACACCCCCGCCGAAGCGGTTAACCCCGTTTCCCGCTCGATGCGGGCCCGGATCTCCCGGGCGATCTGGATGGCCAGGACCCCATCGGCGGTGGCCGCGGTCACGTCCAGAAACGCCTCGTCCAGCGACAGGGGTTCCACGAGGGGCGTATAGCACCGCAGGATTCCCATGACCCGACGGGAGGCCTCCCGGTACGCGTCCATGCGCGGGCGGAGGAAAATCGCCTGGGGACAGAGCGACCGGGCACGGGCTGCCGTCATGGCGGAGTGAATGCCAAAACGGCGGGCCTCATAGCTGCAGGTCGCCACGACGCCCCGGCCAACGGGATCGCCGCCGACGATGACGGGTTGCCCCCGCAGCTCGGGATGGTCCCGTTGCTCCACCGCGGCAAAGAAGGCATCCATGTCCACATGGATGATCTTGCGGAGTTCGGCACCGTGTTCTGAATGTGGATCTGGCAATGGACAGTCTCCTGGACTGCTCAGATTCTATCAGGAACCGGCCCGGCGAGGAGACGATGCCTTGAGTATCTCATTGGGCAAGGGGACAATGAGCGATGAAGCTACTTGCCGATGGGCGATGGAAAGCTGTAGATTGCGGACAAGTAGGCGGTAACAGACTGGTAGCGGACGTAGGACTCGGCTAGAATGGCCGAACTCGTGTCCGACCTAAAAATGGAGAAATTCACTGTTTTGCCTGATGTTTGGTCGAAAACGGAAACAAATCAGAAACAATAGGATAGGATCGTGTTGGCAACACGAATATTAGACACAATGATCCCTTCTGTCTCGTGGCCTGCGTGTCTGTTGCACTTAAATCTTGAAACTGCCGAATCTGTCCGATTGGCATGGGGATGAAAGACCCTTCTTGCCAATGCTATCCTAGCCCATTGCCAAAGGATGCCGCGTGATAACAATCCCAGAAGACATCTCCCAAAAATACGAGATCCATAATTTCCGGCATGCCGCCGAAATTTTAGGGACGAGCTGCGAGTCAGATTTCGCCGAAATTCTTAACGCCCTCCATGAGTTCAAAATCACCACCGCTGATATTATGGCTTCCGGCGGTAACGAATCGAATATCCCCAAGATCGTCTCACAACTTATGCGCCCCTCTGGTTGGTTTGAGGCCCGCATCCACGGTGATTTGCTAGTCACGGTTACGACACACGGTGAACACGTAGACACAAGAGAGATCACAATCGAGAGCTTCATGGATGGTCACAAGGTAGACTATGTAAAAAACGAGGTGGCCTTTGACCTCGAATGGAACAGCAAGGATCAGACCTTTGATCGTGATTTGTATGCGTTCCGTGCATTTTATGATGCAGGCGTCATTAGCGCCGCCGTGCTGCTCACCCGGAGCGAAAGTCTCAATGCCGTGTTCAAGTCTCTAGGCATCATGAAAAAATATGGTGCTAGTACGACCTGGATGGGCAAACTTCTCTACAGATTGAGGGCTGGCCGCAATGGTGGCTGCCCTGTGTTGGTATTCGGTATTACTCCAAATGTAATTGAGGATTGGCCCCATGAAGAAAGTTGAAAGTGCGGGCACTAACCTGCTTGCCAAGTGTGCCGACCAGAAGTTCAGGACCGTCTTAGCGGATCCGCCGTGGCAATTTCAGAATCGGACTGGGAAGATGGCACCAGAGCACAAGCGACTTTCGCGCTACAGCACCATGACGCTGGATGATATTCTAACGCTGCCTGTGGCATCCATTGTTGAAGAACCAGCCCATCTTTATCTGTGGGTACCCAACGCACTCCTACCTGAAGGACTGCAAGTCATGAAAGCATGGGGATTCAATTACAAGAGCAACATCGTCTGGCATAAGATCCGTAAGGATGGAGGTCCAGATGGTCGGGGTGTAGGATTTTACTTTCGCAACGTGACGGAGCTACTTTTATTCGGGGTGCGCGGCAAAAACGCGCGGACGCTGGGCGCTGGGCGCCGTCAGGTAAATTTTATTGCCACACAGAAACGCGAGCATTCTCGTAAACCAGATGAGGCATTTCCGATAATCGAGGCATGCAGCTCTGGCCCATACTTGGAATTATTCGCAAGAGGCCCACGCTGCGGCTGGACGGTATGGGGCAACCAGAGCGAGGATTACGAACCTACCTGGGCAACATATGCCAATCACTCGCAATCCCTAGCTGGGCAACGCTAATTGCAAAACATGCCAACATAACTTGTGCGAAATATAACCAACACATGATATGCTCTACGTTTTCTATATCCAACAAATAATAATGGTTAACTTTTTATATATAAAGGCTATTTTATGAATAAAGAAGAAACATGGCTTGACGCTTTTAATGCCAGAGATGACATTTTACAATCGCGAATTTTCCCTGCCACCGCCTAGGAGTCTATGAGCAGAAAAAAAACAAGCCGGCAATCAAGATGGCCGGAAACAACCGCCAAGCGCTGTATTTGTGGTGCCCCATAGAAGACTTCCCCCAGACAGCTAGAAATATGGCCATTCCAGACCCCTGACGGACCTAACAACGAGACAATGATCCATTATTTCTGCAACTCCGCAAACACCCCCAACGCCCGCTTCAGATCCTCCCAGACCTTGCGCTTGTCGATGGGATTACGCAGCAGATAGGCAGGGTGATAGGTAACGATCAGAGGGATGCCCTGATACTGCCGGATCGTACCGCGCAGTTGGCTGAGCGGCGTATCCACCTGAAGCAGGCCCTGCGCAGCAAAGCGTCCCAGGGCAACGATCACATGCGGCTGTAAAAGCGCGATCTGGCGCTGCAGGTAGGGCATGCACGCCTGCACCTCCGGACCCAGCGGATCGCGGTTATTGGGGGGGCGGCATTTGAGGATATTGGCAATGTAGGCGTCTTTGTCGCGACTCAGGCCCATGGCCTGGAGCATGTTGTCGAGGAGTTGACCGGCGCGCCCCACAAAGGCTTCGCCGCGGCGGTCTTCTTCCGCGCCCGGCGCCTCGCCGACAAAAAGCCAGGACCCGCGCGGGTTGCCCGCACCGAATACGGCATGTTTGCGGGTTTCGCCCAGGGGGCAGGCCTGACAGGTGCTGACCATGTTGCTGAGATCACGCCAGTCTAGGGTGGCGATGCGGGCGGTGCGATGCGCCTCCACCGCAGTGACGCTGGCCTCATCGGCAGGTACCGGCGGCGGTGTGCCGCTGACCGGAATGGGGGCTGTCCCTGAGGATGGGAGTGCCGTGCCTGGTGCTACGCTACCTGCTACCGGGGGCTGTTCTTCGACGGGGGGCGGGGGTGGCTCCGGGCGCGGCACGGACGTTTCCACAAGGGGCGTCGGAACAGACTCCGACGCTGATGGCGCAGTTACAGACCGGTTCGCTACGGCACCAGCGGCGGTTGCCGTCGTTTTGGCCTGCTCCAGCTCCGGCGGCGGATCGCCGGGCACGGGCAGGCGCAAAAGCTGCAGGAACTGGCGTTGTTCGTCGCTGAGGATGTCGGGCATGAGTCTATGCTAAAGGTCCGGCCCATTGGTGGCAATCCTCCCGCCGTCCGGAAAGGGCCCATTAGAAGACTATTCTTTGACAAAAAATTCAGTATGATAGTGAGCGCGGGCCACACAGACTGGAACGCCACACCGGGCACCCCGCGCAAAATCCATCACCCTACAGGGAGCGTGAACATGGACAGCAATGACCTCGTTGAATCCGTCAGTAAGGACGATCGTAATATCGCTGCGCTTACCCATGCCGGCGGTATCATCTTCGGGTTT
>Ga0315298_1002975_pt1 | contig 27606 bp, 28 predicted proteins | sample WHS_1_MG_FD_203077 | JGI IMG/M metagenome (GOLD analysis project Ga0315298, IMG submission 203077) | Extremophilic microbial mat communities from Washburn Hot Springs, YNP, Wyoming, USA - WHS_1_MG | ecosystem: Environmental > Aquatic > Thermal springs > Hot (42-90C) | place: USA: Wyoming... | reverse complement strand
AACAGAGGGAGTCACTCAGGTATTGGTGCTCAACCGACAAAGGGAGAGCGCGGAGAAGCCCGACGGGAGTCTTAGTCTGCTCATAGTACTGGATGAAAGCCGGCGAACTGTGCCGCTTGGAGCCGGGCAGTAGGGAAGGGGCAGACACAGTTACGGGGCCGACACTCGGGCACACGCGGGACACACAGTGGTCCTGAATCGTGTACACGGAACGAGGTCGGATAACGGGGCGGTGGAATCGGTGACTGGAGGAACCGTGTGCGGGAAAACCGCTCGCACGGGTCTGTGGGGGAGCCGGTGGGAAACTGCCGGCTCTACCCGGATCCCGCCCATCATACGCCCTTTCGGTCACCCCGTTGAGAGTTGAGAGTTGAACGTTGGACGTTCAACGTTCCTGATCGGTACATCGGACATCGTGCCTGTCCCCATATTTGGGCTCCACAGCCGGCCTGGACCGCCCGGCCGGCGCTGGGTCAGGTCCACCGGGTCAAAAGTCCGGTCGCCCAAATTGCGTGTCTGTCACCATATCCCGCCCACCAAGCCCATTTCGGTCACCCCGTTAAAAGTTGAGAGTTAAACGTTTCACGTTGAACGTTCCTGACCGGTATATCGAACATCGTGTCTGTCCCCATATCTGGGTGCCACGGCCGGCTTGGACCACCCAACCGGCGCTGCGCCAGGTCCACCGGGTCAAGAGTCCGTCCGCCCAAATTCCGTGTCTGTCCCCATATCCCGGCCACAATACGCCCTTTCGGTCACCCCGTTGAAAGTTGCGAGTTGAACGTTGGACGTTAAACGTTCCTGATCGGCATATCGGACATCGTGTCTGTCCCCATATCTGGGCTCCGCAGCCGGCTGGCACCGCCCGACCGGCGCTTGGACAGGTCCCGCGGGTCAAGGTTCCGTCGCCCAAATTGCGTGTCTGTCCCCATATCCGGCTGCCATGGCCGGCCTGTAAATTGCGTGTCTGTCCCCATATCTGGGCGCCGCAGCCGCCCTGGATCGCCCCGCCGGCGCTGAGGCAGGTCGACTGGCCCAGGAGTCCGGTTCTCCAGATTCGGTGCCTGTCCCCAAATCTGGGCGCCCCTCGACGACGTTGAACGTTCCTTACCGGTACATCGGACATCGTGTCTGTCCCCATATCCGGGTGCCGCAGCCGGCCTGGACCGTCTGACCAGCGCTTGGGCGGGTCGAGCGGGTCAAAATTGGGGTCGCGCGAACTCCGTGTCTGTCCCCATATTTGGTCCCGGGCAGATTATCGAATGTAATACTTGGAAGGCCGCACTGTCGTGACCGCACTGCTTGTTGCTAGACAAGCAAATACTGACAAACTGGGCAAACTCGAGGTCTGAAAATCTTCGCAAAAATGATCGATTTCTCAACATAGTAATACAGAGTCTGCGATCGATGGTCAAATTCTGTGACGTCGTGGCGCGAAACCCGCGAAAGGATCGCTGTAACAGGCCGGGCGTTCAGCCGTTGGATTGTGTAAGGGGATGTGGGGGGTGACCGTTTCGTGGGTAAAGCGCGGTCAGCGAGTCAGAACAAGGGCTGGAACCCGTGCCGTGGCGGGTAGAAACGGAGCGCGGCGCAGCCGCAACCGAATACTTGCGGTCAGATACAGGCGTTCGCTACAAGCTCGGCGCTCGACTGTGCCGCACTGGCCATTGAGATTCCCGGGTCAGCGGTGGACTTTCTCAAACAGCAGACGCCAATCACTGAACAGATGCGTTGAAGAGAATATGATGAAAGCAAGATCCGTGATGATGCGGAAGCCGCCCCAGCAGCAGAATATCGACGGAACAATCTGAGTGAAGACAATTGCGCGGACGGCTGCCGCACCCGGTTTGCCGGTGGTCAATGCAGATGATGTTGCGAAAGAGGCAATCGTGAACAGGTCCACCCAAAAGATGCCGATCTGCCCCGGTCCGAGAATGAGGTACGTTGCCCCGGTCATCGTTATTCCACCGCCGTGTTGGGCGAAGAATACACTCCAACCGGCAAGGGAGATGACCGCGTGAACCGTCACCGGCGCAATCCAAAGTCGCGCCGTTTCTCTGAACAGGGCGGAAAGGATTTTTGACTGGGTCAGAGGCGTGGTTGCGATCGTTTCCCAGAACCTTTCGTGTCTGATTGCCGCGGCGTCGTGGGCTATTTGCGAGGCGAGGCCGATGCGGATGCCGATCCCGAGCAAGAAGCTAACTGCCAATCCGACACCGCCGATTATTTCGATCGGCCAGTCCCATAACAGAGCGCATCCTGTCAGCCCGGCATATAGCAGACCCATAAGGCCTGTTGCAATCAACAGGCCACGGCTTGCCGGGGGCCGGGCAAACAATGTTGTGGCGGGATTTGCTCTGTCGGGTATTGGTTGCCATTTCCTGTTTTGCGCCGGCAGATTAGCCGCGGTCGGTCTTGGGTAAAACCATTGCGAAACAGCGCTCGACAAGAGTCCCGGTCGTTTCTCTCCTGTGATTGGGTGCAACGATTTCGGCGTTGCCCACGAAGCCAGAACAATTCCGCAGAGTGCCCACCAAAAGCCCATCGACACTGACAGCCAGAAATGGCCGGTGCTGAGTCGATAAGCCGGGCCAACGCACTTGACGAAACAGTACAGCGAGCTTAGAGCGCGGGCATGCTCACTCCAGAATCCCCGGCCAAACAATCCCAGAAACCCGCCAACGGCAATCGGCCCGCCAGCCAGAATGAGAAGACCGGTTATCGCCCAAAAAAACGCGCTTCGTCCGGACGGCGTTACTGCCGACACTGCAATCCCTAGACAAAGAGAGAACAACAGATTCGAGACCAGCACGATGCCCATCCGCCAAAAGTCGCCTCCGCTAACACCGCCCATCGGTATTGCGAGGCTCAGGATTGGCAGCACTGCCAGCAAAGAATAAAGTGGTTTCAATCCCGCGGCAACGAGCTTGCCCAGCACCACATCAATTCCGCGCAAGTCTGTCAGAAAAAGAAGTCCGAGTGTTCCCTGGCGCCTTTCATCGCTGATGCACTCGGCAGTGGTTCTGGCGCCCTCCAACAGACACAGAACAAGCAGCAAACCTGAAAGCACATCAAAAAATGGCCTTCCCACGCCGCCGGGAAAAGGCCCGACTGAAGCGATCGGCATGATAAGTCCGCCGAGACAGACAACGCCGCCCACAGACATTACGCGGTACCTGTACGTCGTCGGGTTTCGGGCTGAGACCCGCAGCTCGCGCTCGATGACAGGCGCCAGAATCATGTTCGTCCCGCAGATGAACCGAATCGACCACGTCACTAATTGATGTTTGCGGGCATTGCAAGGAGATTGCGGTCCTGCTGCACCTCGGCGAATGCACAATCGGTATGCATGTGCGGCCCATATGCTGCCAGGCCCTCAGCGCGGCGCAGCCACAACCGAATGATCGCGGCGAGATAAATGCGTTCGTTCCAAGCTTGGCGCTCCGCCGCGCCGCGCTGAAAGGGGCGACTTCGTCGCCCACAGGGGGACACGAGGTTGAGATCAGTGGTTGAACAGTTGGACGGCAACAGTCTCGAACAATCCCCCCTTTGCGATCGCTGCGCAAATCTTCCAAAATACCGTGTCTGGCATTCAATTCTCCTGTTTCCCAATTTACCAATTTCCCGATTTAACCGCGAATATCGTGTCTGTCCCTCTATTTGCTCTGCCGTCCGCCCAAATATCGTGTCTGTCCCCATATCCCGCCCACCATGAACCCTTTCAGACACTCCGTTGAAAGTTGAGAGTTGAACGTTGGACTTTGAACGTTACTGAGATCGGCATACCGGACATCGTGTCTGTCCCCATATCTGGGTGCGCGCGTGAAACATCCGACCGCCCGGGCCAAATATCGTGTCTGTCCCTCTATTTGCTCCGCTGTCCGCCCAAACATCGTGTCTGTCCCCATATCCTGCCCACATGAACCCTTTCGGGCACTCCGTTGACAGCTAAACCACGTGTCTGTCCCCAGATTGCACGGTTGAACGTTGCGAGTTGGAAGTTGAGCATCGAACGTTTTTGACCATGCCGCAACAAAGCGCGGGCAAGCCCTCGCACTCCCAAACGCTGGCGCGCCTGCCATGCGCGCGGTCGATCGCGAAGCGCTTGGAATGCGCCGGCTCGCCTTCCGGCTAACAGAAAGAATCCGTACGTGGTTTTCCAGCCAAGCTAATGAAACTCGCGGCGGGTTTTGTGGTTGTAGCGTCTGATTTTAAACCACGGAAAACGTTGCACAGGCAGGAGGGCATTGATGGTTTACGCCTTGCAATGGGGACCGTGACAGTGTCGAATAGAAGCCAAGATGCAGCCTGAAACTTATCAGAAGGTCGCCATGGTGGCCGCGGCGGTGTACATCATCGACCGAATCACCAAGCTGCTGGTGATGCATCTGCTTGGGTACGCCGACCAGTACGTGGTGATCGATGGGTTTTTCAAGTTTGTCCACTGGGGGAACACAGGGGCTGCGTGGAGCATGTTTTATGGGAACAATGGCTTGTTGGCGTTCATTTCCGTGTTGGCACTGATCGTTCTGCTGTTTACTGCGCGCGATTTTGACATGCGCCCCCTGCTGGCGCGGCTTGCCTTCGGACTGATCATCGGCGGTATTCTTGGCAATCTCACGGACCGGATTCGGTACGGTCACGTTGTTGATTTTATCCGGTTCTATTTGTACCAACGCGGCGGCGATGAGATTGGGTTTCCGGCGTTTAACGTCGCCGATGCGGCAATTTGCATCGGCGTTTTCTTTCTCCTGATAGTTGGTCGGCGCCATGCCGCAAAGTCCGCTCCCGCTGGTTCCACGCTGAATTGAACGCGAGGTTGATTCCATCGATCCTGATCGCCGGTCCCACAGCGTCCGGGAAAACAGACATTGCGATCGAGCTGGCCATGCGCGTCGGCGGGGAAATAATCAGCGTGGACTCGATGCAGGTGTACCGCGGACTCGACATAGGAACCGCCAAGCCCACTGCCGATCAACGCCGGCGAATCACGCATCATTTGATTGACATCGTGGACGTGACCGAGCCTTTCGACGCGGCGCGTTACATCAAGTGCGCATTTGAGGCGATCGAAATTGTGCGTGCCCGTGGCCGTCTGCCAATCCTTTGCGGTGGCACGGGACTCTATTTCAAGGCCTTGATCCACGGCGTCGGCCATGCACCGCCGCCGGACCCGGCCTTGCGGGCTGAACTCGAGTCAACGCCCCTTCCGAGATTGCTCGAGGAACTCGCAAGGCGTGACCCGAAGACATTCGAGAACATCGACCGTCAAAACCGCAGGCGCGTTGTGAGAGCCTTGGAGGTGGTCATTCTCACTGGAAAACCGTTCTCCGAGCAGCGCGCACATTGGCCAGGCAACCGACCTCCACCCCCGATGCCGCCCGAAGCACCGTTGTTCGGCATTAAACGCGAGCCCGGCGACCTCAAAGCCCGGATCAATGTCAGAACAGAACAAATGTTTGCCAATGGGCTTGTCGATGAAACACGGCGGTTGCTGGGCATGGGGCTCGCCAACAACAAGACGGCCATGCAAGCACTGGGCTATCGCCAGGTCGCCGAGTATTTGCGCGGCGAAAGGTCGCTGGAAGAAACGATCGCTCTGGTCAAGGTGCGGACATGGCAATTCGCGCGACGTCAGATGACATGGTTCAAGCATCAACTGCCCGTGGTTTGGATTCCAGTGGGAGCCGATGAATCCCCGGCACACGTTGCCACGCGGATTCTGGAGTTGCGGCAGAAGACCGCTCAGCGCGGCGCAGCGGCAACCGAACGACCGGGGTGAGATAAATGTTTTCGTTCCAGGCTTGGCACTCCCTCGCGCTGCGCTGAAAGGGGCGACTGCGTCGCCCACGGGGGAGATGCGAGTAGGATCAGCGGACGAACAGTTCGAAGGCAAAAATCTCGAACGCCCCGCTAATCTGCGATTTCAGCGCAGATTATCCAATATAATACTCCAATACTGCACTGCAGTGACCGCACTGCGCCCGACCAGAAAAGCAGATACTGACAAATTGAGCAAACTTGCAGTCTGAAAATCTTCGCAAATATGATCGATTTCTCATTGTAATTCTTCAGCGCGGCGCAGCCGCAACCGAATGATGCGGGGCTGCGAAGGGACGTCCGATCACTCTTGACTGGTAACAGCGCGGGTGGATGCCTATTCTCGTTGCACATTTTATGACTGATGATGCTCGTGTGCCTGCCAATCGTTGGTGGTTTTTGCTGCCGTTTGTTTTGGGCGATCTGGTGATGCTGACCGCCGCAACTCTGATTTATATGCGGGCAGGGCGGCCCATGAACGCAGTCGAGACCGCCGCGTTCAGCGCGTGCGTATGTTGCGGGGCGTTGTTTGGTGTTTGGCCGTTTGTTCTGAGGAACAAAGCCGCTCTCAAAGCATATGAAATCAATGAACTGACCACCACGCTCTCACAAATCCAGCGATCCGAGGAAGTGGCCCAATGCATCGCCAACGCGACGGGACAGTGGCACGCTGTCCACGAACAGGCAGCGACCACGCTGGCTGCCGCGCGCGAAATCGCCGAAAGCATGGCAAATACGCAGAAGGAATTCCGGGCTCTTTTCGATCGCGCAGCGGATACTGAGCGCAACAACCTTCGCCTCGAGGTCAACAAACTGCGGCGAGCCGAGGCCGACTGGTTGCACGTGCTGGTCCGGATCATGGATCATGTTTACGCGTTGTACGCCGCAGGTGTTCGTTCAGGGCAACGGGCTCTGATCGAACAATTCGCCAATTTCCAAAACGCCTGCCGCGATGCCGCACGAAGAATCGGGTTGGTGCCGGTGCTGGCGGCGCCCGGTGAGACGTTCAATCCGGAGATTCACCAGCTAATGAACCCGAACGATCCTGTTCCGGGCAACGCCATCGTGGCAGAAATGTTGGCGACCGGCTATGCGTACCAGGGACAGCTCATTCGCCGTGTGCTTGTGGTCTTGCAAGCAGCGCAGGCTGCGGGGCCGGCGCGGACTGACGTGATTGAAAGCTTCAGCAGTTCGGCAGTGACGGAAAGACAGACGTCGGAGGCTGTCCGCGGTCCTACAGACGTCGGGGACGCCGCTCGGGAAAGTCTTGATAAGGAGCCCGCTGTTGGCGATCAGCAGGGAACGATTACATCCGCGCCACCAACACAGGGCCCTGAGACACCACACACGGACAACGAAAACACGCAGCCTGGCGCGGCCCAGTCCGAATGATCTCAGCGCGGCGCAGCCGCAACCGAATGCCCGCGGTGCGGTAATGGCGTTCGTTCCAGGCTCGGCGCTCTGTCGCGCCGCGCTGAATGGGGCGACTTCGTCGCCCACGGGGGGATGAGATTGGGATCAATGCCCGAACAGCTTCAAGACAACAGTCTCGAACCATCCCCAAAAATCAACTCCGTGCCTGTCCCCGCGGGAGAGGGAAAACATAATCCCGGTCCCAGATGCTCCCCGCTGTCGTCCATCTCACCGCGTCTGGCTTCCTCATCAATGATCACGGCTCAATTCATGCAACTGCGGAGGAAGTCCGGCCCAGCCGTGGTTATTGCAACAACGACTTGACCAACCCAACGCGTTGCCCCGGATTCCCTCTCCCCCCGGGAGAGGGCAAGGGTGAGGGCCCCAGACCGGTCAATGAACAGTCAACCTCCAAAACACTCGACAGGACAATCATGAAACCGTGCAGAAAGTCTGGGCAGATTCTGCAACATTGTACTCGAAAGGCCGCACTGTGGTGTCCGCACTGCTCGGGGCCAGACAAGCAGATGCCGACAAATTGATCAAACTCACAGTCTGAAAATCTTCGCAAATATGATTGATTTGTCAGTATAACCATACAGTCCCCCTCCGGCAGCGCGTTCGCCCCCGTTTTGATAAGTTCGTTGACCTATCGGAACTCCACGAACCACACATGGGTGCTCTCCGTCGTGTCACTTCCGAGGTTGTTCGGAAGTTCCTGGATTGTGCGAACCTCTAACAATTGTTCCTTGCGACGACGCTGTTCCCATGCTTGACCATGAGAATGTTCTAACCGACTGCCCCTGCTTAGATTGGGAGCCCATGACAATTCCGGAAGTGGTTTACAGGGGAGGTGTGTCCTGATCCGGGTCGTCCACGGGCGCGCGGCCCCTCCAGGACAGCCTCCAGCATCAAAAGCTCCACGGACAAGGCCCAAAGCTGTCCCGGGGCAAAATTTGGAGATTGCCAACAGCCCACCACCGCCCCCGCCGCGTCGTAAAAGCAAATTCCTATCATACACAAAAGTCCAAAATATGTTGTTGGACCCACTTCCAAGCCGACATAAAACCCGGCGTCGTTGTTAGTGTACTGGTCAATAACGGAGATGCACGAATAGGAACAAGACTCTTCTTCGAGCAGGGCTGGCGGCGGCGGCCGCACTGTTGGCTGCTCAAGCCCAACTCATCATGTATGACACAGTCGGCAGCGGGAGTGGTGCCAGCACATTGGTCAAGCTGGACCCTGATACTGGGGCTCTGATACAAACCATCGGGTCTGTGGGTTACACCGTAAATGGCCTCGAGTGGGCGAACGGCAAGTTATACGCTTCGACTTCGGCCAACGATGCGAACTTCCCCAGTGGTTTGCTCGAGATCAACACGTTGACCGGCCAGGGCACGCCGATCGGCACCGGCTTCAATGCCCCAGATCAAGCCGTTGTTTCGATCACGTCGAATTCAAGCGGTCAGTTGTACGGCTGGGTTGAACCGAGCGTGGACAGTCTCGCAATCATTGACCCTGTCACAGACCTGGCAACCTTGCTCGGTGATAGCGATCTGAGTACTTGGACTTTGGGACTGGCTTTTGATGCAAACGATAACCTCTTCCTTGTCAATGGCGATGGCGAGGTTTACTCGATCGACCCAGCCAACAGTGCCGCAACGTATCTTTACGACCTTACTACGATGGCCCACCACGGCGATTTCAACCCGCTCAATGGTCGCTACTACGGGATCACCTCTCCTTGGGAGACCACCAAGAGTTTGATCGTCGCCGACCTTGGTCTTAGCTCGGGTAGCGTCGTCGCAACGCTGCCTACGGTTGACAACCTGCACACCATTACCTTCGCCGTCGTTCCCGAACCAGCACAGGCCACGGCGATTGCGAGCTTGGTTCTGCTCGGCTTCGTCTTGCTTCGGCGCCGCCCGGGCGGGATGTCCCGTTAAGCCTTTTTCTCGTCGAGGGAGAACGGGGACAGACACGAAGTTCACTGAGATTATCCTTCCTTCGCCTGTCACGTGTTCGGCGACTCGTGTCCCCTGTCTCCTGCGTCTCATCTCAGGACTTCCTGAGAGGGCTTTGCACTGTTGAGCGTTGCGAGTTGAATGTTGGGCGTTTTTTGAGGACCCACTAAGAAAGCGGCAGCAAGCCGCCGCACTCCAAACGCTGGCGCGCCTGCCGAGCGCCCGGTCCCTCGCGAAGCGTTTCGGAGTGCGCAAGCTCGCTTGCGCTTTGTTGCGGCATGCAACCTGACCGGTCGGAGGATGATGTTCGATGTAACAGTCGTTGGGCATGCAGTAACAAAGCGGCAGCAAGCCGCCGCACTCCAAACGCTGGCGCGCCTGCCGAGCACCCGGTTCCTCGCGAAGCGTTTTGGAGTGCGCAAGCTCGCTTGCGCTTTGTTGCAGCATGCAACCTGACCGGCTCGGAGGATGATGTCCGATGAAACAGTCGTTGGGCATGCAATGACAAAGCGGCAGCAAGCCGCCGCACTCCAAACGCTGGCGCGCCTGTCGAGCGCCCGGTCCCTCGCGAAGCGTTTCGGAGTGCGCAAGCTCGCTTGCGCTTTGTTGCAGCATGCAACCTAACCGGTCGGAGGATGATGTCCGATGAAACAGTCGTTGGGCATGCAATAACAAAGCGGCAGCAAGCCGCCGCACGGCAAACGCTGAGGCGCGTGCGAGGCGCCCGAGGACGGGCGCGCAGTTGGGAAAGGGAAGCGCTGAACGTTCAGGGTTCAACGCTCAACGTTCAACGCTCAACGTTCAACGCTCAACGTTTAAGTTCGTGGGCAAGGGTTGGGTGGAACGGGGGACAGACACGGTATTTTGCCGAGCTCGGTGCTGGTGGGTTGATCAAGCCGGACGAATCCGGACGGCGATCACAACCTCATTTCGGCAATAAAGCGGACATCGACTTTCCGAATGTATGCTGAAGAAAGGCCCCCTTCATTAGTGAGGAGCGCAGGTATTTCCAAGACTCAAAGCAATCGGGCGGTCGCGCCGCCGTCAACAACAAGAATAGTCCCTGTGATGTAACTTCCGGCGTCGCTGGCGAGAAGCAGAGCTGCGGGCGCCAATTCTGAGGGCATGCCCCAGCGGCCAACCGCAGTCCGCTTGGCGAACGTGTCTTGTTGTTCTTTCGACAGGAGCGCCATTGGCATGTCTGTGGCAAATGGTCCCGGCGCGAGGCAATTGACCGTGATCCCGTAAGGTCCAAGGTACAGGGCATTTGCTTTAACCATTCCGTTTAAGGCGGACTTTGTCGCGCTGTACGCGACGCGGTCCGGCGTGCTGGCGAAAGCCATGATCGAGGAGGTATAGATTATTCTGCCCCAGCGCCGATCTTTCATGCCCTGTGCCAGCGCCCGCGTGAGGACCATGGCGCTTGTCACGTTCAACTCGAAGAGCGCGTCCCAGTCTTCGTCGCGGATGGCGTCTGCCGGCTTTGGAATGTTCCAACCGGCGTTGCAGATGAGAATGTCGATCTTGCCCAGACGCGCCACGGCCTCGCGCGCCAGTCGCTCCGTTTCGGTGCGTTTGCCGACGTCCGCAACAAGGGGTTCAACGCGCACCCCGGTTTCAGATGCAATCTCCGCTGCAGACGATTTGGCTTGGGACTCGTTTCGACCGCAAATGGCGACTGCAGCGCCGGCTTGGGCGAAAATGCGTGCCATGGCCTTCCCCAGGCCTCTTGTGCCACCGGTGATCAGCGCAGCACGCCCTCGCAAATCAAATGGTGTGTTTTCGTACATGGCTTTAACGAACGTTGTGACCCAGACTTTCGGAGAAATCTGTACGTATCATTGCCGTGGACTGCCGGGCCAACCGAGCGCGCACGGACGGTGCTTCGAGCCGGCTGTTCAACCCTGCCCACAAACTTCCTGAATGAACTCGCGGCATCGTTTCAGGCTGCGCTCGAGCTCGTTCTTCTGATACTCCTGCTCGGCTGCCTGGTGGCTGACGCCTTCGGGCGGCCTGAATGGGGGAACCGGTTTTCCCTTCTTTGCCAGGGCGAGGAAACGCGCGAAATCGGCAGCACGCGCTCCGGGCCAAACATCCCAGAATCCGGGTTTCAGGTAAGGAAAATCGACTGCGAAGCCGGAGATGATTTCAGTATGTACACCGACGCCCGGGCAGTGCTTGTAAAGGCGGGCGATCAGGGCTTTGGTGTCGGTGCAACCTTCGCCGATAGCTGTCCATGCAACCTTTGCGCCGTCCTCGTATTCCCAAACCATCGAGTCCCGCAAATGCGTGCAGACGACGTACGGCGCCAATCGCTCGAAACTGTCGATTGGATCCTCGAGTGTCCACGTTGCATTTCCGGAATCGAAGGTGACGCCGACGTAGTCCTTGCCAGCAGCTTCGACGAGCGTGACCAGTTCGTGGGATTGCATATCGCCTGCGTGGTTTTCGATTGCGATTTTGACGCCTGCATCGAGGGCGCGGCTGCGCACTGATTGACAAACGCGGACAGTGTCTTCAATGCGCTTTTCGATACCGCCCGTGGTTCGCCTGTCGTCCCGTGTCCCAAGGACGCACCTGAAAACCGGCGATCCAAGCGCTTTTGCGAGCCGGATGCCGAGCGCGAGGTGCTCCTCCGCAGTGCCCCATGTGTTCCGAAACGCGCGCGATGTGGGACATATGCTCCACGACCCGAGCAACAGATCGATGCCCTTGTCTTTTGCGCGCGACCTCAGGTCTTTCAGGTAGGCGTCCTCGAAAGACTCGAGAGCGTCAAGATTGGTTATGAAAACCGATTCAACGCCGATCTCGGCTGCGTACTCGATCAAACGCGGCGCTTTCCAACCGAAAGCCCGGATTGAAAAGTTGTCGAAGCCGAGTTTGATCCTGGTTTGCGGCTGTTGGGCGTTTGCGTTAATTCCGACGGCGGTCGCAGCGCCGGCCAATGTCAGAGATGACACGAAATCCCGGCGCGTCATTATGTGTTTTGATGAGATGGTTGGCATGGCTACATCAAAAAAATTCGTCTTTTTCCGAGTCTTCTACCAGGTCAGGACGGGTAGCCGACTGTTTGGGCGAAAAGCAGACGTTTTTCCGGTCCGAGGTCAAGCAATTTGGCCAGGGCACCGCGGTTGCAATTATGAAACCACGCCGCCAGTGCCGGCAGTGTCTTGACGAATGAGCGCCTATTCACGGTCGGTGCCTATCACGGGCATTTTGGCAAGTCAAGACTCGACTCCTGCAGTTACGCGCGGTTATGCGGCGCGCGTGGAGCGCCGGCCTTTTCTGATGAAAGGTTTCATGAAGGGCAGGGTGCTCCGTTTCCAGCGCGCCGGAATCAGGACGAAGAACCATCACATCCAGCGTGTGCGATGCCGGGAGCTTGACTGCCCGTGCAATCACTCTAGGCTGTATCGCAGGCCGGAGATTGTCGGCGCGAGCGAATGATCACCCGGGAGCGAAGGCCAGTGACGAAAATGAAGCCATGGCGCGGAGTCGGATCGGAGCACATGATGAAATTGTACGCACACAGCGGGGTCGCTTCGGTCGTTTTTTGCGCGCTTTGGGTTATGTTTGGCGGGCGGGAAGCGCACGCGTGGTCCGAACACGCGTTGCTCACTGCGGCGGTTTTTGAGGGCCAGGCTGAAGTGCGCGAGGCTGCGCCGGTCAAGGTTGAAACTCTTGAATCGTTTCTCGGGGTGGAAGCTGAAAAGCTCGAGAAACTGCTTGCGGATGAGGAGGAATGGGCAAGGAAGAACCTTCGGTGGTATCGGCCACGGCCAGAGGCGCTGGCATTCAAAGCACGCGGCGACGCGGGCGAGATTCGGACCCGGTTTTGCCGTGCAATACGGATCAATCCTGCTTCCGCACTGAAACTCTATTTGCAGCTTCTGCCGAACGAAGACCTGCAGGGACGTCAGATTGTGCCAATCAATCAACTGACGTTTCTCAAAGACACCTCGACATGGAAGAACACGAAGATGGTCGCACTGTCGCCGGGCGAACTGGTGCCGGCTCTGGCCGTGCTTGCCACGGCAAGCGACGAGCCGGACCTCGGTTTGGACGTCGGATTGTTCTCCGACAACGGCACTGAATGTGGATTGGCGTACGGTTTTGGGCGTCAGCCGTTTGGGAACCCGCATCTCGACTACGGTAGCCAGGCGCCGTTTCACATGGGGTTTTATCACGAGCGCCGAATTACTTATTTATTGGCCGGGTTCTTGAATGAGACATATCCGGAATTCAGAATTCACCTTTACAAGACATTGTCTAGGTTCGCATTCGAGACCGGGCACCCATATTGGGGCTGGCGGTTTGCGGGCTGGGGGCTGCATCACATCGGAGACCTTTGTCAGCCCTATCATTCCACCGTGTTGCCCCGCGTAAGCACATTGCGCGCAATCTGGGTCAGCGGCCTGTCGTCGCTGGGCATCGAAAAACCGAAAGCGAAACTGATTCAGCTTGTGTCGAACAAGCACCTTGCGTTCGAGAAGTTCGTGCAGATTCAGTTGCAGGGAGCATGGCTGACCAGACAGACAAACGCGCTGATGCTGGCAGTGTTGCGGGGAACCAATACGCCGATTCCTTACGATGATCACACGCCGCGCGACCGTGTGGCGAGGTTCTCCCACGCGAAGGCGGTTCTCACGGATCGAACGGTGACCGAATGCATGCCGCCGAAGTACGTGTCTGACCCCCGCTTCGAGTTCGGCACCAGCTCTGAACAGGACCAACTTGTGGACAAGATTCGCAGTGAGAAAGGCGAAGCCGCGGTTGCAAAGCTGACTGCTGTGAGTTGCGATTTGCTTGAGCTGTACCGCGACCACGGTCGCGCTTATATGCATGCCATTCTCAGCGCGGCGCAGCCGCAGCCGAAGGATCGCGGCGAGACAAATGCGTTCGTTCTATGATTGGCACTCCGTCGCGCCGCCCTGAAAGGGGCGACTTCGTCGCCAAATGGTGCGTTGATCGAGTTTTACTGAGCACATGAAAAGAGTCGTCGGATTTGCAGTTTTGCTTGGGCTGGTTGCTGTTGGGGCGCGGTCCGAGAACTGGCCGCAGTTTCGCGGTGAGAACACCCAAGGCCGATCCGGTGAATCCGGAGTGCCGTTGAAATGGAGCTCGACCGAAAACGTGGCATGGAAAACCGAATTGCCCGGCGAAGCGTGGTCGTCGCCAATCGTCTGGGAAGACCACGTTTTTCTTACAACTGCAACTGACGAAGGCGCCGGATGTCATGTTCTGGGAATGGACAGGACGTCAGGGCGCATATTATGGGACCGCGAGGTGTTCAGGCAGGTCACAGGCCGAAAGGAGCCAAGGAACAGTTTCGCAACGCCCACGCCCGTGACCGACGGGAAACTTGTCTATGCATGCTTTTATGACGGCAGTTTTGTCGCTCTTGATTTTTCCGGGAACATCGCGTGGACGAACCGCGCCCATCCGTTCTACAGCCAGCATGGGCTTGGCACGTCGCCGATCTTGTATCGTGGTTTGTTGATCATGGCGCGAGATGGCAGCAGCGACGGCCCGGACAAAAGCCTCGGCTGGCAGAAGCCGTGGGATAAATCGTTCGTTCTTGCCTTGGAGGCGGGCACGGGCAAAGAACGATGGAAAGCCTCGCGCGGGCTTTCACGGATTTCACACGGTGTGCCGGCCATCTGGCATGCACCGGACGGACACGCCGAAGTGATCAGTGAAGCCGGCGATGTGGTCCAGGGATTTGACCCGGACACCGGACAACGATTGTGGTCGAGCGAAGTCATTGGTGAGGGTAAAGTGCCGTCAACCGTGTTGGGTGACGGCATGGTGTTCACTGCGGGGGGATGGGGCGGCAGGGAATCGATTAAGGCTTTCAAACTCGGCGGGCGCGGTGATCTCAAGGAAACCAATCTTGTTTGGGAACAACGCAAGGGAATGCCCAAGGTGCCTTCGATGCTTTTCCTTGGCTCTTATCTTTTTGCTGTGACAGATGCCGGTGTTGCGACGTGTTTCAAGGCTGCGACCGGTGAGATCGTGTGGCAGGAACGGTTTGGCGGGACTTTCTCGGCTTCACCGGTTGCGGCTGAGGGACGAATCTATTTCGTGGCAGACAACGGAGAGACGGTTGTCATTGAGGCGGGACCTGTGTTCAAGATTCTTGCGAGAAACCCGCTTGGTGAAAAAGTCCAGGCATCCCCCGCAATCTCGAAGGGCAAGATCTTCATCCGTGGCGAAAAACACCTGTTCGCCATCGGAACCAATTAGTACCGAATCGAGGATTCCCCCGGGCATCTCACCGGAATGACGCTCTGGGTGTGTTGGCCTGGTCAGGCGAGGTTTCAGGGCCGGGCATTTGGCAGGGAACAATTCCATCCTTGTTTGCCTTGAATGGCCGATCCCGGCCGGGCACACTCCGGCCACTTCGAAACAGCGAATGACTATAATGGCTATCACTAATAGGAAATACGCGGGCCAGTCCGGAGCAGCCCGGTCAGAGCGGCAAGACCACACAGGCAAAGTCAAAGCGATTCGTCGTTAAGGCGCGTCCGATGCGTTTGCAAGCAGGCTTTGATCCCGCCGGCTTGAACCGGCTCGCGGATGACTTCGAGGTGGATGCTTTTCCGGAGAAAAATGCTCGAACGCACCGATCATCAAGCACCACGCCGTTCTGGACACTAACGACACGGATTTCATGCGGTTCGCCGTCTTGCGATGGTTCAATCCTCTGACCGGTGCAGCCGGTGGGAAGCTGCGCAGGCATTGAAAGCCAGGGCAAAGCGTGACGCCGGCATGAAAGCACCTCGGCGCGAAATGAACAATACAGATGCTAAGGCGGGGACATGCTCGTTGTTTGGGGAAGAGGAACGCACAATGTTCAACGAACAAAGAACAGAGAACGAGGTACAAAGAAAACAACGTCCAACGTTCAACGCACAACGCACAACGTTCAAGCTCTGGGACGGGTTGGTTGGCAGTCCGGGTGCGAACGAGGGTGAAAGGCTCGTTGTATCCATCGCGTTGGCAGCAGCGCGGTGATTCTCGGCCACCCACAACCGAAATGGGGACAGGCACTCAGTGACTGAGATTATCCTTGTATCGTCTGTCATCTGTGCGATTACTCCTGTGTCCTGTGTCCTGTCTCCGGCCTCAGGTCTCCCTCAGCGGGCTCTGCCCTGTTGAGTGTTCAGAGTTGAAATTTGGACGTTTTTGAGGACTCGCTGACAAAGCGGCAGCAAGCCGCCGCACTCCAAACGCTGGCGCGCATGCCGAGCGCGCGGTACATCGCGAAGCGTTTCGGAGTGCGCAAGCTCGCTTGCGCTTTGTTGCGACTTCGTCGCCCACGGCTCATCCGGTCGAATTCCTCGGGCGTATAGACAAACACATCCACTCCCGCACGGGGCCGAAGCAGCCGCGGCACCTCATCAACTCGATCCAAGAACGGCATCGGGGTCTGTTTCACCACCACATGGTCTGCATCGGACCAGTTCCGCACTTGGCCTCGGGCCAGCGACCCAAACAGGATGATGCGGTCGGGATGATAGTGCCGCCGCGACAGGGCAACCCACGTTGTCAGTTCACCCTCCAACACGCGCCGCCGCTCGGCTGATCGGTTGTTTCTCCGTGGTTTCATCGCTGCAGGCTCCGAAACGTGCGGACTACGCAGAAGGACGCAGAAAGTCAGCTTTTTCTTATCGGTTTTTGTGTGTTCCTTGTGGTCTGTTGGCAGGTTGCGGTATCTGGGGGTACTCTGCGTTAAGGTGCACTCAACCCGAAGACTTGGTCCTCAAATTGTGCTTTCTGTGCCGGACCGGCGGTTCGTGTTCACGATTCACAAGCTGCTGCGGATCTGTTTCCGGTCCGACCGCTGGCTCCTTGACAAGTTGCGCCGGTCGTGCCGGCCACCGCAGCGCAAACTTGCTCGCTGTTTGCACCCTTGCGCGCGCCTCTGCGCCGCTCCGCAACCTGACGCCAACCGAATCTCAGGTCAAGGCTGCCGCCTCAAGGAACTGCTACCAGGGCGACCCGGAACCCGAGGTCGCTGTGCCGGTCGTCCGGCCAGTTGAAGCTGCGGTGCGCTGACCGGCAGTGCTCGCCGTAGTAGGACCAACTGCCCCCGCGGTACACGCGGTAGGAGCCCGAGCTCGGCCCCGTCGGGTCAGTCACGCTGCCCCCAGGGAGTCGGTCAATGTACCAGTCCGCACACCACTCCCACACGTTGCCATGCATGTCGTACAAACCCCATGCGTTCGGCTGCTTCTGACCGACCCGATGTGTCCGATTACCCGAGTTTCCACACCACCACATGTACTGGTCCAAAATCGAGCATGCACCACAGATATCATCGCATTCCATTGCGTCCCCAAACGAAAACCGACTCGTTGTCCCGGCCCGGCACGCATACTCCCACTGCGCCTCCGTCGGCAACCGATACTCGTACCCAGCAGGCAACCGCCCAGCCGCACGCTCCCGCGCCGTGAGCCGATTGCAGTATTCCACAGCTTCATACCAACTGACCATCTCCACAGGCCGGTCCAGGTCGCCTTTGAAATATGCCGGATTGCTCCCCATCACATCCAGATATTCCCTCTGCGTCACCTCGTACTTCCCAAGCCAGAACCCCTTGCTGATCGTCACAACAGTTTCCGGACCTTCATCACCATCCCGGTTCCGCTCGCTCGCAGGACTACCCATCGTGAATGTCCCAGGCGGTATCCAGACCATCCCAGCGGGAGCGGTCCACTCGGGCTCTCCACGCACCCGGTAGAACATCGGTACCTTCACCTTTATGGTTCCGTCCGGGCCCACGACGACCGCTTCCAGCCCCGCCCAACTGTTCGTCCACGGGCCGTTCACCGTCGGGGCCCACTCGACCGTTGCTGTGCTGCCGGGCTTGAGTCCCGTGCAGATCAGTTCCCCGTTTGAACTCAGCGATTCGATTACGATCTGCTGTCCATGGCTCTGACTGCTCAGTAGGCCAACGATAACACCCAATGCTACACATCCGGTCACTCTGTTCTTCATCTTCATGGTTCTCCTTTCCCAAACCTACGCCCCTGATCCTCCCCTTACGCCATACGCTTAGCTTGGCTTGGTGAACCAAGCACTAGTCACAAGCAGTCTGAAGCATATGTTACTGTTCTGAAAGCCAACGCCCACGGTTCACCCATGTCAAGGACGAGTTACGCTTGGGTAGCGTTTCAACCACGGCGATTGACAGAGTGGAAGGCAGCGTGAGTTAACTGCGCCACGCCAAGAACTGTCGAGTACAGGACTGTCTCACAGCGAGGCAAAAAGGTTTGGCGTTGCCATGCTGCGGCCCTCGTGCATGCGGCCCGGGGTGGGCGAGGCAAGGCCCGCGGTTTGCCAGTGGCAGAGCCAACACCTGAACTGTAGTATTGGCGGTGTGGTTTATGGACCGGAGCAGTCGCGGGTAAATCGGCGGAGCCACAACCGAATGATCGCGGCGGTTAAAGGCGTTTGTTGCTGGCGTGGCGCTCTGTCGCACCGCGCTCGCTGGATGCTGCACGATCGACGCGTTGATCGAGGGTGGCGGTAGCGGGTCGGGCGGGTCACTCGTGAGGTAGGGCTGTAGCCCGCATATTTTATACCCTGAGCAGTGTGCGAAGCGGATGTCTTGACAGCAGTTCACCCTATTCGCTCCGCCACCAACCCTCGCCAAGAATATCGTGTCTGTCCCTCTGTTTGCGCCGCCGCGGGTTAGGGCTATTTGCGCGGTTTCGCCGACCATGGCCGAGCACCAAGAGCGACAAGTCGCCGTTGGGCATTATGGAATTGCATGCATGGTCGGTGTGAGGCTGAGCTTCGCCGATCTCTGCCTCGTTGAACGCTTCAGCGATAGAGTGCCTGAGACGGAGCAAGGCGCTCAACAAGTGCAACTTCAGCTTCGGATTTTTGGTACACCCAGGGTACCGAATGGCGTTCGAGCAGCGGATAAAGGTTTCTGCGAATCAGCCGCTCTCCCAAGAATTCCCATGTTTGTCTGCGGAGCTCGGGTGCAGGTGTCTCCCCATCCGAATCGAGATAGTACTTCAAGCCAAACGTGATATCCGTGGCGGATGCGCGGAATTTCAAGGCGGTTATTCGGTCGCCAGGTTCGAACCTGAAGTATGCGCCCTCCGGTCTCGACTGTCCGCCTGGCAAGGGCTCTTCCATGTAAAGTGCGCCGGTCATTTTTTGCCACAAATCTGCCCACTCAGGTACAACCTCGCTCAGAACTTGTTTGGCCTTGTGAAGACCGGTTTCGCCCTCGAGCTGAACGCACCGCGCGAGTGACAGCCAGAAATTGCATTGGTTGTCTCGAATTGCCTCGAGCTCTGCCATTCTTTTCGCGTATTCAGCGCCTGACTTCAGCCGTCCGATTTCCTCATTTGTTGTCAAGCGCACATCAACGCGCTCGTCCACGCGGCTTTTCAGCCGGTGCTCAGCGTGTGTTTCCTCCAACAGGTGAAGTTGACTGAAGGCCGCGGCGCCGGGGTTGCATTCGCAGGCCAGAAACTGGCGTGCGAAATACGCAAAAGTGGCGCTTGCTGAATCGATCGCACTTTTCTCAGGCGATGCCAAAGTTTTTTCCATGGTCAAAGTGCGGAGAGGCGTACGATATCCACTTCCGCGTCCCCCGCTTTCTTCCTCGAGACTCAGGATGAGCAATCGACGACGTCGGCGGATTGTGTGAGTCACTCCGGCCTGGTCAACGAACGTCAAAGTGGGCTGCCGCGAATTGAAGAACCAGTTTTCGATGCGATCCAGTGTTTCCTTGAGGTTCTTGAACCCGACACGGCAGTAAGCGAAGTCGTACTTGTCACCGTACCGCTGGCGCAAATCTTGATCGAATTCTTTCCATGTTTCGCCTGAAACGACCGTATGGAGGTGGATCACGGTGGTATCGCCTTTGTCCAAAGCAGCCTTTATTTCCTGTTCGAAATCGATCCGGTCGAGTGTCAGGAAACTCTTGTTTGGCGAGTATCTTGCCATGGCGCGGTCATTGCCGAGCTCGACGATTTCAAGGGCGAACTCTTTGCATTTTGTCACGGCCTCCTGGGAGACAATTTCTCCCACGGTGAACCGGTCTGCGTCATTGTCCAACTCCCAGATTTTTGTTCCCACTGGCATGTCGGCTGCAAACCGGTGGTAAGGCACGGTCTTCAGGGCCGAAAGACGGGTCATGTCAGACCCGTCATGCAACACCGTGAACAAACCATCTCTGCTTTTGGAGATGACAAACCCCGACTCAGGCCCGTCCTCAGCGGTCAGCACGAATTTGATGCGTTGCAGATTAATTTCGCTCACGCCGATCGCTCGCAAGTAGGCCACGAAGTTCCTGTACCCGGCGCCATTGACGCTGTTGACGAGGACCGGAAAGCCGCGGCTCAAAGCCGTGTTTATGGATTCGACTTCGGCGGGCGATGGTTTCAGCACGTGGGCGAGCAACCGCCCGTTCAAATCGTGTGTAATCGTTCGGAAAATGTTCTGATCGTCGCGCCGGGCTTTGATCGTCAGGCCCGGTCCCATCGCGAGGTCAACGTGCTCGATGCAATACCTGACAAGGGCCTCATAGGTTTCAGGTAACAATTGGCCGCCGTTCGGCCCCATGATTTTGAACCCGCCTGTTTCCACCGAACTATGGCTCGAAGTCCACATCCCGCCGCCGCTCGCACCCAGAATCTGTGTCAAAAGCGACACAATGTTGACCGCAGTGCTGGTCCGGTAATCCTTGGTTGTGACCACTGTTATGCCGGCGCTGGCCAGAATTCGCGCCTGCAATTCAATCCAACGCGCAGTGTGCGGTCGTGTTTCCCCTGCCAATACGAACAAGGGTTGACGTTTCAGCAGCCGAATCACCTCGTCAAACTTCATCCCACCAAACAAGTCTTCAACGAGCCGGACTGTGGCGGGTCCGACAAACCTTGCGACGTCTTTGGCAGGGCGATCCAACCGGCGGCGCACGGTCGGGTAAATGTCGGATTTCAGGAACTTCGCAAGCGCGCACGCGTGCACCGCCACAAACGCGTCACTGTAAAGGCGTGTCGGGTCCCATGCTCCGTCAGCCAGCGGATTGCACAGATGCCGCACCCCCGCAGTGGCGATTTGCGAAAACTTCTGGTACATGTCCGGCCCGAACAGGAAATGCAGCCCGTACCGCTCGGATGTGCGGCGGTCGAAGTGCCACTCTTCTGTCTCGAGGTCGAATGGCGGAATCAATGGCACGCCGTGCTGCCGCTCGAAGCCGGCCTGCACTTCTGCCCACCGTTCCCGATGTTGCACGAAGTAGCGGCGCTTTAGGGCTGGTTGCGCATCGGCAATTCGCCGCCAATCCGATTGCCCCTGCCGCCTTAGTATGTCGAGTGCCGCTTGGACGCGCGGGTCTTTGCTCGGGAGGTTTTCGTCGCCGATGGTCTCGAGCACACCTTGGCGAACGAGTTCGCCGCACCCCATGACAGCGCAGTCATCCATGTTTCTCAATCGAAATACGATGGCGGCAAGACCGCGAGGACGGTGATAATGGCTGATTGCCAACACGCGTCCTTCAGAGCGTTCCCTGTCGCTTATCATCCATAGACACGATCCGCCTTGATCCAGCTCGATAGCGCGCCATGCTCCTGCCTGAATAAGCCTGCCCGCCACATCTTCGAATGTCCCCACGCACTGCACAAAGACCGCTTCACGCCCGTCTTGAGTGATTCCCACCGCGTTGTGGAGACAATCGATTGCACGTTCATACCCGTGTTCAGCCGCCGTCTCGATCAGTTCCTTCGCCATTTCCTCGGGCGGGCAATTGCCGAGCTGAACAAACAGATCGATCATTTCCTCCAGTTCTCTGGAAGACCCCTGCAGTCCGTCCGCTCCTGGTGTTTCTGCGACGGGGACCTGCCAAACGTGGCGCAAATCGTAAGTGTAAGGGATGATTTTCTCGACAGGATTTGGTTTTCCGTCCCAAACCAACTCCTGGCCGCTGCATGCCCAGAGCAATCCCTCTGGCGCCCGCTTACCAATCAAAGGCCCGTTTGCGGAAAAAGTCAGGCGGTCGATTCCCAAACCTGATTCGGTTTTGCACAAGCAAGTGTAAACGCGACCGCTTGACACTGCCTCTTCGCCATTCAACTCGAAAAGGCCGCGTCCTTTAACCCACGCCACAATTCGCAGGTTATTGCCGAGGTTTCGTGCGCTAACAAAAAACCATGGATCGTCCAGTTTGAGTCCGGCTTCTTGCAGATGCCGGGTATGGTTCACAAGACAGACCTCGGCGTCATAGGACCGATACGGAAGGGGCCGTCGAGCGGTGAGCTGTTTTTCTGAGGCGCCTTGTTGAGGGCTGGTGTCGGCTTGCGCGCGGATGTTGTCGCGGCACAAGCCGTTGGTTTTGGCGACAGCATCCCATGCCGGGAAGCTCAAACGGCAATCAGCCATCAATGAAAGGGGAAACTTGAGTACGGTCGCCTGTCCCAGACAGATTCTGTCGGCGTTCATGCAACGTCAAAACTGCGTCAGAAAGCGCAGATCGTTTTCATAAAACAATCGGATGTCAGTAATGCCGTAACGAATCATCGCAATGCGTTCGATCCCGAACCCGAAGGCCCAGCCGGTCCAGACCTCAGGATCGTAACCGACGTTTTCAAATACCTGTGGATGAACCATTCCGCACCCGGCGATCTCGAGCCATTCCTTGCCCATTTTGCGTGTGAGCGGGTTGGAGAAATCAATTTCGAAGCTGGGTTCGGTATAGCTGAAGTAGTGAGGCCGGAACCGGATCCGGGTTTCAGGACCCATCAACTCTTTGAACACAAACTCCACAGTTCCCTTGAGGTCTCCGACGGTTACTCCGCGGTCCACGTACAGGCCTTCGACCTGGTGAAAAGTGGGGTTGTGGGTGGCATCTGCGTTGTCACGTCGGTAAACGCGCCCCGGAACAATAATCCGCACGGGTGGCTGTTGGCGTTTCATCACCCTGATTTGGACCGGGGAGGTGTGGGTTCTGAGCAGAAGCCCGTTGGTTCCGGCGACATAGAACGTGTCCTGGGTGTCACGGGCGGGGTGATCCGGCGGGATGTTCAACGCCTCGAAACAATGATAATCATCTTCAACTTCCGGGCCGTCGGCCACGGCGAATCCAAGTTTGCGGAAGCTGCGGACGATGTCCTCGGTAACCAGCGTGAGCGGGTGCATCCGGCCCAAAGTCCGGCGCCGACCCGGCAAGGTGAAATCGGTTGGCACCTTCGGAACAAAAGCCTCGGCGCTCAAGTCCGCCTTGCGCTTTGCAAGAGCCTCCTCCAGCTCGGATTTGACCGTGTTTATCAGCTTGCCTGCGGCAGGCCTGTCCTCTTTCGGCAGGCTGCCGAGTTGTTTCATCAGCAAAGTGAGACGTCCGTTTGATCCGAGGTATGTTGTGCGGGCTCGTTCGAGAGCTGCAATATCCGACGCAGCCTGAAATGCCGCAATTGCTTCTGCTCTCAGTGGTTCAATTTCCTCAACCAATCCAGGCATAACTCAGTTTCCTCCCGGCCTTTCTAAAGGTCTTTTGCGCAAGGCTCGAACCCCGGCCGCATCCGTTGCACATTATTGGCGGTTGGCAGAACACGCAACCTGCCCAATTCAGACTCGAAAAGCACATACCGGCCACCGAGAGCCAACGGCTCCTCGTGGTCAGGCCCTGGCCGTCTTGGTCTGGAGAGCGTTTTGGGCGACTTTGATTATTTCGCCAAAAGCTTTTTCGTCCGTGGCCGCAAGGTCAGCGAGGATTTTGCGGTCCAGTTCCACCTGGGCGGCTTTGAGACCTTCGATAAACCGGCTGTAGGTCAAACCGGCCGCGCGCACGGCGGCATTGATTCGAATCTGCCACAGCGACCGGAAATCGCGCTTTCGGGTTCGTCTGTCCCGGTAAGCGTATTGTCTGCCATGGTCAAGGGCGTCAGATGCGTACCGGTAAAGTTTCGATCGCCGCATTCGAAAGCCCTTGGCGGCTTTGATCATTCGCTTGCGGCGTTTCCGCGATGCAGGAGCATTGGTCACACGCATGGCTCAAATCTCCCTAAATAAAGCTCAGATTGTAACAACTTGTTGTAACAACTTGTTGGTCAGGTTCAATGTAATCAAAAACTCAACGGCCAAACGGGAGGCTCTCTTTAACCCGATGCACATCCGTTGGATCCACAAGCACCTGCTCGCGCAGCCGCCGGCGGCGTTTCGGATTCTTACCTGCAAGCAGGTGACGCCGGCCCGCATGCGAACGCAGCACCTTGCCGGTGGCCGTAATCTTAAATCGTTTGGCCACTGACTTCCGAGTTTTCGCAGCTCTGGGTCTTCGCATAGTCTTTCGATTTGTATCGCTAAAAGAACGCACAGCATAGCAAGCCGCCGCCCAAGTGCAAGCCGTATCTGCGGATTTTTTGGGACCCTTTGGACCCCAGCGTATCTTGCTTTGTGGAGGCTTTTGAGCCCTCGATCGGGCTTCGATGGTTGCGCCGCGCTGGTAAATACGCGGGCCCGGAAATCTCACCGGATTGAACTTGTTTGCGCCCCTTGGGCGTTGGCCGGTGAGATTGGAGGTTCGTTACCATGGCGGGCGACCGCCCAAGCGGACCATTGACGGAAATCTTCACCCAAAGCCGCTTGGGCGATGATTTGTGTGACGGCATCTTCTCAGCGTTTGCGCGAAAGAATATTTGAGTGCTTGAGGTTTTCCAGAGGACATGATTAGGTTTGGTGTCAAGGGATAGCGGCGGGTATGTCGAACGACGGGAACGTTGGACACGGGTTTTTCACAACGCCATGGTCGTTGGTGATTGCGGCGGGAACTTTGGATGAAGAGGCCGGACGTAAAGCTCTCGGCGAGCTCGTCCTCTTGTACAAGCCCGCATTGGTCTTCTATCTACGAAAGAAGTTCTGCGCTGACAACGAGGACCTTGCTGACGAGCTGTTCAGCGCGTTCGTTGAAAAGGTTCTCGTCGGAAAGGAACTCGTCGGGAAAGCGCAACCCCGGCAGGGACATCAGTTCAGGCAATTCATTTTGACCGCTTTGCACCGGTTCGCGATCACGGAGCTTCGACGGTTGCAGGCCCTGAAACGTCAGCCGCCACAAGGTATCGAATCTTTGGACCGGTTGCTCGAAAACGATGGGGCGGAATTGGGCAGCATATCGCCGGTGGACTTCGATGTGGCATGGGCGCGAAACGTGGTCGCCGAAGCTCTGCGGCGAATGGAAGAAGATTGTGCAAAAAACGGAAAGACCGAGGTTTGGGGTGTATTCGAGCATCGGTTGAGGGCGCCAATCCTCGACGGCGTGCCTCCCATGCCGTACGAACAGTGCGTCAAGCGTTTCGGATTCGAGTCGCCCGCCCAGGCGTACAACGTGCTTGGAATTGCAAAGCGCAAATTCGAGCAGCACTTGCGCGAGGTCATTTCCGGCTATGTTGCTGATTGGAATTCTGTGGACGCGGAACTGCGGGAGTTGCAGGTGATTTTGGCGCACGCGACCAGCGCAAACCCGTGGCCGCCAACGTCGGCAGGCCAAAATCATGGAAGATGAACTGAACAGTACCGCGGACTGACGCCCTCCGCCGCAAAAGATCGGATTTAACAAAGGCCAACGGTTATGAGCGAGCCCGTAACATCAAGCGTGTACAAGGCGGACACCGCCAAACTGGCGCAGTTGATAGCATCGGTGAATAGCAAGGAAGGTTGTTGGGGACCCGAAGAGCTGGGAGATGTTCTCCGCCATCAACTTGCGGCGCCGCTGGAGGTCGGAGAAGCAAGCACTGTTGCTGAGGCGGTTTCCCTTTCGCCGGAGGATGAGCGCGCTTTAAGGGAGATCAAGAACCTTGGTGATCTTTTCGCGCACCCGCAGCCTCCGTTGGCGCTGTTGAAACTGGCAAAAGATTTTGCGAAATCGAACCACGAATGCCCGAACAGTCCGCTGCCAAGGGAAGTGGCGTCGGTCATTTACTTTGGTGCGATTGTCACGGCGCTTCTCCGGTGCGGAAAACGGATTACCAGTTTGGACGACATATCGCTCATGGCCGGTTTTGACTGGGCCGCTGGTCAAGAGTGGATCGGACCTCAAATGCGTGAATTGTTTCTCGCGGGGCGGCGATTGTTGTTACCGTAGATTTACAACCCCGCTGATCTGGCGCTTTCATCGCCGCTCGCAAACTTTGGTCGAGCAGTGCAGAGGTCCTGCAACTTCGCGCCTGTTCCAATTCGGTTCAGGTGCCTGTCCCCATTCCGGTCCCGGGAACTTGAGCGTTGAGCGTTGAACGTTGAAAGTTGAAAGTTGAGCGTTGAACGTTGAGCGTTGAACGTTGAGCGTTGGGCGTTGGGCGTTGCACGTTGGGCGTTTTAAACGTTGCACGGCAAGGGTCGAGCATCGAACCTCGATCTTTCCTCCTTTTCAAACAGCGCGTTTGTCTTCTGCCGGTCAGGACCGGAACCGCAAAATAGCAAGCATATGGCGATCGCATTCTTTCGTCGTTTTTCGTTTCCTTTTCCTTCTCTCGGCTAACAGAAAAGACCGACAACTGATTTTCCGGTGATAGCCCAAAGAAACAAAAAGAGGCGAAAGAGGGATTTGGCAGAAAAATGGAGGGCAGAAAAATGTGGTGGTGAAAGATGGCGGTCGTTTCAGTGCTTTGTGGAGCAATTGCGTCGGTAGCGCGCCCGTCTCCGGGCGCATCGAGCTGCGATCGGCTTGCTGCCGCTTTGTCATTGCATGCCCAACGACTGTTTCATCGAACATCATCCTCCGACCGGTCAGGTTGCATGCCGCAACAAAGCGCAAGCGAGCTTGCGCACTCCGAAACGCTTCGCGATCGACCGGGCGCTCGGCAGGCGCGCCAGCGTTTGGAGTGCGGCGGCTTGCTGCCGCTTTGTCATTGCATGCCCAACGACTGTTTCATCGAACATCATCCTCCGACCGGTCAGGTTGCATGCCGAAACAAAGCACAAGCGAGCTTGCGCACTCCGAAACGCTTCGCGATCGACCGGGCGCTCGGCAGGCGCGCCAGCGTTTGGAGTGCGGCGGCTTGCTGCCGCTTTGTTATTGCATGCCCAACGACTGTTTCATCGAACATCATCCTCCGAGCCGGTCAGGTTGCATGCCGCAACAAAGCGCAAGCGAGCTTGTGCACTCCGAAACGCTTCGCGAGGGACCGGGCGCTCGGCAGGCGCGCCAGCGTTTGGAGTGCGGCGGCTTGCTGCCGCTTTGTTATTGCATGCCCAACGACTGTTTCATCGAACATCATCCTCCGAGCCGGTCTGGTTGCATGCTGCAACAAAGCGCAAGCGAGCTTGCGCACTCGTGCGCCTGCGAAGGCGCCCACACAGCGGGGTGGAAGTCCCCGCCAGGCCGAGCGTTCACCGGCCTGTAACCGAAGGCTACTGCGTCGTGGCAACACGAGGTGGAGAGCTGCCGGAGGTG
>Ga0315298_1002974_pt1 | contig 27615 bp, 19 predicted proteins | sample WHS_1_MG_FD_203077 | JGI IMG/M metagenome (GOLD analysis project Ga0315298, IMG submission 203077) | Extremophilic microbial mat communities from Washburn Hot Springs, YNP, Wyoming, USA - WHS_1_MG | ecosystem: Environmental > Aquatic > Thermal springs > Hot (42-90C) | place: USA: Wyoming... | reverse complement strand
TGCAAAGGCTTCAACTGCCGCTGCCACAGCGAATGAGGATGCACGAAATGTAGTGTAAATTCCTTGCTCTTTCACGCACGCTCAGACTAGGAAACCCCTAAGCGTGAAACCGCGGAAGTTGGGCCAGTCCGCCGCCGGCGCCCGGCTACCCATGGTTCGCGGACGACCCCGACCGGTGCGCACCAGCATCAAGCGCCTCGTCGGGCTGCCGCCCACACGAGTCCACTACGCCCACGGCGGGCATTTCGATCTGCCGGCCATACGCAGGCGGTTTCCTACGTAGCGCGGGGGCTTGTCCCCCGCTTCCCCTGGCGGGGACAAACCCCCGCGCTACCTCGCCAGCGGAGACTCAGGCGATTACACCCTTTTCCTTCAATGCGATGATGTCGTCCCAGTCGTAGCCGAATTCAAGCAACACTTCCTCCGTGTGCTGTCCCCACTCGGGCGCGGGCAGGCGGACGGCGGCGGGAGTGTCGCTTAGGTTGATGGGGTTTGCTAGGGTCTTGAGCTTGCCGTAGGCCGGGTGTTCGTATTCGACAAAGCAGCCGGAGACCTCTGCTTGCGGGTCGTTTACGGCTTCCTTTACGGTCTGAGATGGGGCGTAAGGCAGTCCTTCGAGCAGGGGAACCCATTCTGCATACGTCTTCGTCAGGAAGGTTTCGCCGATAGTCTGTCTGAGGGCGATGTTGTGTTCGGCGCGACCCTCGGTTGTTTGGTAGCGTGGGTCGTCTGCTAGGTCCTGCCGGCCAATCGCTAGGCAGAATTTTCGCCAGTAGCGATCTGGCTGCAGAGAAAGGAAGAACACCCTTCTCGAATCCTTGGTGAAATACGCCGCGGCAAGAGGATTCTGGGCCCTGGCGGCGTAGAAAAGGCCGACCTGCATCACCGCCATCAGGGACTGCTGCACGACGTCCTCCGGGGGGGTTTCGCGCCAATCGTCGAAATCCAGCCCGGAGGCCAGGGCGCCGTTGATGTCGAAGGAGAGCTGGTACATCCCGTTGTGGAATAGCGAGGTATCGACTTCTTGCCCCAGCCCGGTCCGTTCGCGGACAAAAAGGGCGATCATTACCCCGAGGGCAAGGGAGAGGGCGACGAGGTTGTCGCCAAAAGCCGGGCGGTAACCCGTGCTAGGCACACCAGGAATTGAGAAGGCACTCGGTATTCCGGTGCGCACCCAATAACCGGTGACATCGTACGCGGGAAGCTCACGATCTGGTCCGGTCTTCCCATAGCCGCTGACGCTCCCATAAACCAGGCGCGGGTTGATCTCTTTCAGGGTGGCATAGGTCAGGCGGAAGCGTTCCATTTCGTACGGACGCAGGTTGGTCACGAAGACGTCCGCTTGTTCCACCAGGCGGTACATGACTTTGCGGCCCGCCTCCTGGGAGAGATCGAGGGTAATCCCTCTCTTGTTGCGGTTGTAGGTTTCCCAGTTGTAGTTGATCGAAGATGGAGCGGCGGCCTTGGCCTCCGCTTGTGAGGCCTGAAACACCCGCCAGGAATCGCCGGTGACCGGGTTTTCGACGTGGATCACGTCGGCGCCGAAATCGGCGAGATGACGGGCACACATGGGCACGGCGGCCACCTGGGACACGTCGATAACCTTGATTCCCTCCAAAGCAAGAGCCATCTGCGCTGCCTCCTTGTCTTATTCTTGGTTAACGCTGTGAGGGCCTCTTTGCCTGGGGGGCAGCGTTGCCAGTCTCCATCGGAACCTTTGGTAGAAACCGGCGATTAAGCGATGACGCCCTTCTCCTTGAATACGATGATGTCGTCCCAGGTGTAGCCGGCTTCGATCAGCACTTCCTCGGTATGTTGGCCAAACTCTGGGGCGGGCAGGCGGACTTCGGCGGGGGTCTTGCTCAGTTTGACCGGATTGGCCACCGCCTCGATCCGGCCGTAGGCGGGGTGGTCGTAGGCGACGATGCAGCCGCTAGCGCGGGCCTGCGGGTCGTTGGCGGCCTCCTTCACACTCTGCATGGGGGAGTAGGGGATTCCTTCGAGCAGGGGGATCCACTCCGCCAGCGTCTTGGTGGCGAAGGTCTCGCCGATCGTTTGTCGCAGGGCGAGGTTGTGCTGCGCCCGGCCATCGGCTGTCTGGTATCGGGGGTCGTTGGCGAGGTCTTCTCGCCCGATAGCCAGGCAGAACTTCTTCCAGTAGCGGTCGGGCTGTAGGGAAAGGATCATTACCCCCCGCAGGTCTTTGGTATAGTAGGCCGCCGAGAGCGGATTGCGCGCCTTGCTGGCGTAGAAGGCGCCAATTTGCTGGCTGGCCTGCTGTGCTTGCTCCACCAGTTCCGCGGGGGGGCTTTCCCGCCAGTCGGGGAAGTCCATTCCTGTGGCCAAGGCCCCGCTAATGTCGAAGGTAAGCTGGTACAATCCAGTGTGGAGGAGGGAGGTATCGACTTCCTGCCCGACCCCCGTCTTCTCGCGCACGAAGAGGGCGACCATCACCCCGTAGGCGAGGGCCAAGGCGGCGACATTGTCGCCGAAGGCTGGGCGGTAGCCCATCACCGGCACTCCCGGCGCGGAGAAGGCGAACGGTATTCCCGAGCGCGCCCAGTAGGCGGTTGTATCGTAGGCCGGCAGCTCTCTGTCGGGGCCCGCCTTGCCGTAGCCGTTGACGCTTCCATAGACCAGGCGCGGGTTGATGTCGCTCAGGGTCGCATAGTCAAGCCCGAAGCGAGCTTTCTCGAAGTCCCTTAGATTAGTGACGAAGACGTCGGCCGTCTCCACGAGGCGGTAGATGATCTGTCGACCCATCTCGTGGGCGAGGTCGAGGGTGATGCTCCGCTTGTTGCGGTTGTAGGCCTCCCAGTTGTAGTTGATCGGCGATGGGGCAGCGGCCATGGCCGCCGTCTGGGCCTCTTGGAACACCCGCCAGGAGTCGCCGGTCGCCGGGTTCTCGACATGCAGGACGTCGGCGCCGAAATCGGCGAGATGACGGGCACACATGGGCACGGCGGCCACTTGGGACACGTCGATAACCTTGATTCCCTCCAGAGCAAGAGCCATCTGGATTGCCTCCTTGGATTCTTCCTGCTGATCGCCATACGGGTGCTGGGTTCGCCATCCCGAGTTGTGGCCGGGAATTTCGAACGCACTGGAGATTCTCGTGTTGGTTTAGGATCGCGCCATGACCGGGCCATGTTGGCGTGTACAAGATGATAAGCTTTGATTGCACGGCTGTCAAGCCCGCGGCACGCCAGGCCACCATCTTTGGCCAAGACCTCGGCGCTCGACCCCCAAAGACGCTACTAGACAGCGGCCGCGAAATCTGAGAGAATGGGCAGGCCGGCGCAGGCGTGGGGAGCCCCTCTGCGAAATGGGGGGCTCGCTCGGGCGCTCGCGGTGGACCCCTTTCTCAAGGCCCGAGCAAGGGGCCGGAACTATGTAGCTCCTCCTTTCGGATCGGACGGTTCTCATCCTGACGGGAACCGGCTGCAGTCTCCACTCCGTTACGTAGCACGCAACACGTCTTTCCGCAGAAGGACGTTCACACGTAGCGCACAGCTTTCTTCTAGTCGATAGTGGCTGGCGGACAGGCGTTATAGACAACCTAGAAAGGGGGATTCCAACGATGACCGACGTAGTGGCCGAAACCGTTTATGGCAAGGTGCAAGGGGAGACTATCGATAGCATCCATTGGTTCAGGGGCATTCCCTATGGGGCGCCGACCGGGGGCCAGAACCGCTTCAAGCCCCCGACACCGCCGAAGCCCTGGGCTGGCGTAAGGGAGGCCACGCGGTATGGGATGTCCTGCTGGCAGCCCTCGGAAGGCCGCGTCAGGGCAGGCGTCATGGGGAACTACGGTATCGATAGCATGGGCGAGGATTGCCTGGTGCTCAACGTGTGGACGCCAGGCCTAAACGACCAGCGCAAGCGGCCCGTGATGGTCTGGCTGCACGGCGGCGGCTTTATCACCGGGTCGGCCGACTGTTTGAACAGCTATGAAGGCCAGGCTTTGGCGAAGGCGTATAACGTGGTGGTCGTCTCGGTCAACCACCGCCTCGGCGTCTTTGGCCATTTGCACCTCGCGGCAGTTGGCGGAGAGGAGTATGCCGACTCTGGAAATGCCGGGGCGCTGGATCTGGTGGCGGCTCTCGAATGGGTGCGCGATAATATCGCCACGTTCGGCGGGGACCCAGGGAACGTGATGATCTACGGGGAATCGGGGGGTGGCGGCAAGGTCTGCACCCTTCTGGCGATGCCGAAGGCGAAGGGTCTCTTCCATAAGGCGGCGATCCAGAGCGGCGCGAACCTGCATCTACGTCCTTTGGCGGAAGCGGTGAAGGCCACCGAGGGATTTCTGGAACTGGCGGGGGTGCGGCCTGATCGCTTGCACGAGCTACAGGAAATGCGCAGCGACGTCCTCAACAACGCCTGGATCATGCTCAACAGGGGAGGCAATACGCCGGGTGGGGATCAATCGTGTCCTGTGGTCGACGGGAAGACTATTCCCGCCCACCCGTTCGACCCCGTGGCGCCGCCGACCGCCGCGAACGTGCCGGTGATCGTCGGCACGAATAAGGACGAGACCACCCTCTTCTTAGCGACAGACAATCTGACCGGCCGCACCATCGAGTACGACGAAGAGAAGATGCGCCAGACGATTGTCGCGAGGATGGGCGACTGGTGGGTGAACAAAAAGGTCGCGGTAGAACGGGTCGACGATCTGATCGCCACTTACCGCCGTACGCGACCGGAGGCGACCCCTGCAGAACTGACCATCGCCATCACCACCGATCAATGGCGCGTCGCCTCCATCCGCCTGGCCGAGCGCCAGGCTGCGGGGGGTACGGCACCAGTGTACATGTACCTATTCACGTGGGAGAGCAAGGCCGCCTACGGCAGATTGAAGTCGGCCCATGGCTTCGAAATCCCCTTTGTCTTCAACCATGCGGACCTACCGATTAGACTATTCCGCGACGCCCCCGAGCGCTTCAGGCTGGCGGCAGAAATGAGCGGCGCCTGGGCCGCCTTTGCCCGCAGTGGCAACCCGGACCATGCCGGCATCCCCCACTGGCCGGCATACGACGCCAAGGACCGAGCGACAATGATCTTCGGCAAGGAGACCCACATCGAAAACGACCCCGCCAGCGAGGAATGGAAAGCCTGGGAAGGGATTGTCTGGTAACAGCCGATCACAGCAGTAGCTAGAATCGAAAGGAGAGGATTAGAGCGATGACCGACGTAGTGGCCGAAACCGTTTATGGCAAGGTGCAAGGAGCAACCGTAGATGACGTGCATGCCTTCAAGGGCATTCCCTATGGAGCGCCGACCGATGGCCCCAATCGCTTCAGACCGCCCAAGCCGCCCAAAGCCTGGGCTGGCGTAAGGGAGGCCACGCGGTATGGGATGTCCTGCTGGCAGCCTGGCGAGGCCAATATCCGGACGGACCTGCTGGAGAACGGCATTGACGCCATGGGCGAAGACTGCCTGGTCCTGAACGTCTGGACCCCTGGCTTGAACGATCAAGGCAAGCGGCCGGTGATGGTCTGGATCCATGGCGGCGGGTTCACTAATGGCTCTGGTAATGCCATGGTCTTCTACGACGGCGCAGCCCTTGCAAAGGGACATGACGTGGTCGTCGTCACGGTTAACCACCGCCTCGGCGTCTTCGGCTATTTGCATCTTGAAGATGTGGCCGGCGAAGAGTTTGCTGGCTCGGGGAACGCCGGCATGCTTGACCTGGTCGCCGCGCTCGAGTGGGTGCGAGACAATATCGCCTGGTTCGGCGGCGACCCTGGGAAGGTGATGATCTTTGGCGAGTCGGGCGGCGGCGCGAAGGTTTCCACCCTCTTGGCCATGCCGGCGGCGAAAGGACTCTTCCACACTGCCGCGATCGAGAGCGGCCCCGGCCTGCGTATGCGCACGCTCGAGGAAGCGACGAGCCATACGCGCGCCTTTCTCGAACTCGTTGGAGTGTCCCCGGACCGGATCGAGGCCCTGCAGAAATTCCGCGCCGACGTGCTCAACCGCGCTTGGATCGAATTCACCAAAGAAGGTACGGCCCCCGGCGGCAACCAGACGGCACCAGTGGTCGACGGGAAGATTCTCCCCGTCCATCCCTTTGACCCGGTTCCCGCGCCGTCGGGCGTGGACATCCCAATAATCGTCGGCACAAACAAAGACGAGCAGACTCTCTTCCTGGCCCTGAACCGGGTGACGGGACGTCCAATCGACTATGACGAAGAAACGGTACGCAAGATCATCCTTTCGCGAACGAGGCGAGGATCGGATAGTAGCGTAATGGCGGAGAGGCTCGATGACGTGATCGCCGTGTACCGCCGCACGCGGCCGGGGATCACCCCTTCTGAGCTGCTGATCGCCATCACCACTGACCAAATGCGCGTCGCCTCCATCCGCCTCGCCGAAAGGAAGGCCGCCGCGGGCGGCGCGCCGGCCTACATGTACCTGTTCACCTGGGAGAGCAAGGCCTCCTGGGGCCGACTGAAGTCCGCCCATACCTTCGAGATTCCATTCGTTTTCAACAACGCGGCGATGCCACTCCGGCTTTTCCGCGACGCTCCCGAGCGCTTCAGGCTGGCGGCAGAAATGAGCGGCGCCTGGGCCGCCTTTGCCCGCAGTGGCAACCCGGACCATGCCGGCATCCCCCACTGGCCGGCGTACGACGCCAAGGACCGAGCGACAATGATCTTCGGCAAGGAGACCCACATCGAAAACGACCCCGCCAGCGAGGAACGGAAAGCCTGGGAAGGGATTATCTAATGGCCTCGGAAATGGCGATTGTCTCGCTGGAAGGCCGGCAGGTCTTCGCCTGCCGCGGCCAACCTTGGCCCTACCAAAGGGGCGGGCCGCTTGTGCACCCAGCTTGACGATCATGACGTTCCTTCCTATAATCGTCCGCACAGTGTCCGGGAGTCTGGGCAAGGACACGGCTCGCCAGCACCGAGACGGTTGATGCGCTCCAGCGCATAGCGTTGCACGGCTCCCGAAGGCAACAAATCATCAGGAGGTAGGTGGTATGGCCGGCGGATTCATGGGCCAGATCCTCAACGTAGATCTCAGCAGGGGGGCGATCCAAGAGGAGGTTCTGGGCGAGCAATTGTGTCGGGACTTCGTCGGCGGCTATGGGATTGGCGCCCGGCTAATCCTCGATCGCCAGAAAGGGGGCGTCGACCCTCTCGGACCAGAGAACATTCTCGCCTTCATGACCGGTCCCCTGACTGGTACCCCAGCATACATCAGCTCGCGCTTCACCGTAATGGGCAAATCTCCGCTCACCGGCGGCTGGGGTGACGCCAACTGTGGCGGGAACTGGGGGCCGCATCTCAAATTCGCCGGCTTCGACGGCGTTTTCGTCTCTGGCAGCTCGGCGAAGCCCGTCTATTTGTACATCAACGAAGGCAAGGCGGAACTGAGGGATGCCACCGCCCTTTGGGGCAAGGACACGCACGAAACCGAAGCAGCATTGAAGGCCGAGTTGGGCAGCAAGGCGGAAATCGTCTCCATTGGGCCGTCTGGCGAGAGGCTCTCGCTGATCAGTTGCATCATCAACGACCGCGGACGCGCCGCCGGCCGGTCGGGCGTAGGGGCGATCATGGGTGCGAAGAAGCTCAAGGCGATTGTTGTCGATGGCAACCGGCCTGTCCCGCTGGCCGACCCGGCCAAGTGCCGGGAGTTGAGCCGGCAGTTCCTGGAAGAACTCAAGGGGCCCATTGTCGACTTCTTCCGAAACCTCGGCACGGCGGGCATTACCGTCGGCTCGGCCAAGAGCGGAGACTCGCCAGTGAAGAACTGGGGTGGCGTGGGGGTTGTCGACTTCCCCGACGCCGATCCGATCGGGGGCCCTGCCGTGCTGGCCCGCCGAGAGAGGCCCTATGGCTGCTGGCACTGCCCCGTGGCTTGCGGCGGGATCATGAAGGGCCCCGACGGCCCCTATGCCTATGAGCCCGGCTCCCACAAGCCCGAGTACGAGACTCTCTGTTCCTTCGGTACTCTGTGCCTGAACAACAACCTCGAATCGATCATCAAGGCCAACGACATTTGCAACCGCTACGGCCTCGATACGATCTCGGCCGGAGCGACGATTGCCTTCGCCATCGAATGCTACGAGAACGGGTTGATCACCAAGGCAGACACCGATGGAATCGAGCTGACCTGGGGCAACCATCAGGCGATCGTCGCCATGACCGAGAAGCTGGCCAGGCGCGAGGGGTTTGGCGATGTCCTGGCAGATGGCGTGAAGGTGGCTGCCGAGAAGATCGGCAAGGGTGCCGACCAATATGCCATGCATATCGGCGGGCAAGAACTCCCGATGCACGACCCCAAGTTCCGCCTGGGCTACGCGATCTCTTATGTCCTCGACGCCACGCCCGCCCGTCACACGCAGGGGGCAGAAGGGGTGAGGCCGAGAGGCCTCACCTTGCCGCCGACCCCACGGGACAGGAACGTGTTCACGGGCAGAGGAGAAGCGCACCGGATCTTGATGAACGTAATGCACGTGGTTAATACGGCGGGTCTCTGTATGTTCGGGATGGACACGGCAGGCTTCCCCTGGATCCCGGCCTTCGTCAATGCCGTCACCGGCTGGGAGTGGGATGAAGCGCAGTTGCTGAAGACCGGCGAGCGGATCGCCGCCTTGCGATCGGCGTTCAATGCGCGCGAGGGGATCAAGATGACGGCGCTAAAGGTGCCAGGTCGGGTCTTCGGCAAGCCGGCCCAGAAGGAGGGGCCGCTCGCGGGGGTGGAGATCGACGAAAAGACCTTGCACCGAGAGTATCTGGAGGCCGCCGGCTGGGACGTCAACACCGGCTGGCCCACGGAAAGTGCGGTCGAAGCGCTGGGCTTGGCGGATGTGGCGCGGATGATCTACAGGTCGTGACGCGCGCTGCGTGAGCCGTGGGCATCTGAACCGCAGATCAACCTGATTTCGAGATTTTGCTGCCGCCCATTACCTTTACCAGCGAAATCCTGAGAATCTGCTCCATCTGCGGTTCAGACCGGCATCAAAAGATCACTCTCTCCTCTACCAAGGATTCAATTTCCTTCTGGTCGAGGCCGAGCAGCTCGCCGAAGACGTAGGAGTTGTGCTCGCCGAGCAGGGGAGAGCGGACGTAGCGGCCGACGAACGCGTCGTCGGCGCGGAAGGGCAGGCGGGCAAGCTCGCCACGGCCGATGGCCGGGTGCTCCATTGGCAAAAAGAAGCCGCGCTGCCGTAGGTGAGGGTCTTCATAGGTATCGGCGGGCCTCGCCATGATCCCGGCGGGAACGCCGGCTGCTTGCAGGATCTGCATCGCTTCACGAAGAGGATAGTGCCTGGTCCAGGCCGCAAGCTGGGGGTCGATTTCCTCCTGATAGCGCCAGCGGGAGTACTGATCGGCGAACTTCGGATCGGCACACCAGGCTGGTCGGCCCAGCGCGTTGCACAGCGCTTGCCATTGCTCATCGTTGGCCACGGCGATGGCGATCCATTGGTCCTCTCCCGCACAGGGATAGCAACCATGAGGGGCCATGATCTCGTCTTGGTTACCCCTGCTACGACGGGTACGCCCGGTCAGGGCAAAGTCCAACGCGCCTTCAGGAATGACCGCCAGCATAGCCTCGTTCATCGCGACATCGATGTACTGGCCCTCGCCCGTGAGACGGCGCCGGTATAGCGCGGCGAGAAGGGCGAAGGTGGCCATCTGGCCGGTGATCACGTCGGCCCACATGCCCCCGACCTGGACGGGCGGCCCGCCGGGATGACCGGTGGTGGCGCACAGGCCGGTGAAGGCATGAATGGTGGTAGCGTAGGCCACCTCGTTCCGGTCCGGTCCGGTCTGACCCGGACCGGAGATCGAGAGCATGATGATATCCGGTTTTAGCCGCCGTAAAGAGGGATAGTCCAGGCCGAACCGTGCCATTACACCCACGGAGTAGTTCTCTACCACCACGTCGGACGCGGCGATGATCTGCCTGGCGAGGTCGACCCCCTTGGCAGTGGTGAGGTTTAGCGTGCAGCTATACTTGCTGCAGTTTAAGGACAGGAACGCGGTGCTGCGATCCAGATTGGGGGCGGCCTCCACCCGGCCTCGCGTGGGGTCGAGGCGCAGCAGATCCGGTCTCGCGGCACTCTCGATCTTTAGCACCTCGGCGCCCATGACCGCCAGCCATTGAGTACAACTGGGCCCTGCCTGGACACGGGTGAAGTCGGCGACGCGAATCCCCGTCAGTGGCAGTCCTTCCACGGCAACCACCCTCTCTTGCGTGATACGTGATACGTGATTCGTATTGCGTGGTCTCGTCATTCCGGTCCTTCCGTCCTGCGGAGACGGAATCCAGGCCCCGCCCCCGTAAAGCCCACTTGCAGATCCTCATTCTCCGTGCCTCCGTGTCGGGTCTTTTGGATTCCGCCCGCCTTAGGCGGGTGACGCACCGGAATGACGGGGGCTCATCGCTAGACCACCCGGGCAGCAGCCAGCTTCGCCAGGTCCTCGCGAGAATACCCCAAGCGCTGGCAGAGGATCTCTTCGTTGTGTTGGCCCAAGCTGGGAGCGGGGCAACGCAGCGCCCACGGGCTGTCCCCGAACTTGTATGGGGCGCCAGGGAGAACAACCTGGCCGACGTCGGGTTGGTCGAGCGTGACGAAGAACCCCCTGGCGGCGAGATGCGCGGACCGGAAAACCTCGGCCGGGTCGTTAACCGGCGCGGCGGCGAGATGCCGGCTCTGGGCGCGACGGCCGACCTCTTCCTTGGTGTGCTGCAGCGCCCATTGCCCAATCTTGGCCCAAAGCTCGTCCCAGTGCTCGTCTCTCGACACGGGGTCGGCGAAACGGGGGTCGTTGGCCCATTCCGGGTTGTCCATCATATCCAACAGGAGCGGCCATTCGCGCGGGTCGCGCGACTGGAGGTGAACCCAGCCGTCTTGGCAACGGAGGAGGCCCATGACGCCCGCGACCGTCGGCTCGCCGCGCACAGGCCGGACATCGTCGTAGGAGTAGCGAGCCAGGTCGCGGCACAGGCCGAGCGCCATCGCCTCATATTGGGAGAGATCGATGTGGCTGCCTATCCCAGTCCTCTCGCGGTGATGAACGGCACCCATGGTGACGAGCGCCGCGGTGAGGCCGCTTAGGAAATCGGCATGGTGGCCGCCAGGCCTGAGGGGCGGTAGCCGGAGGTCGCTGAGCGACGCCGGGGTGAAGTAGCCTAGCCCTCCCAGTTGGATTGCGACCAGGTCGGAACTCTGGTAGTCCCGATAAGGGCCGCTCTGGCCGAAGGGGGTGAGCGAGACGATCACCGCCCGCGGGTTCTCTCGCTGGAGCGCCTCATAAGCGAGGCCCCACCGGCCCATCTGGCCTGGCGGGAAATCCTCGATGATGACGTCGGCGCCTCGCACCAGCTTTCGGAATACTTCAGCACCAGAGTTGGTGCCCAAGTCTAGGGTAATGCCCTTCTTGTTCGCATTGAGGTAAAGGAACAGGCCGCTGCGAGCGGGACCTGGTATGTCGTCGAGAAAGGGTTCTGCATATCGGCATGGGTCGCCTCTAGTTGGCTCTTCGACCTTGATCACTTCCGCTCCGAGGTCGGCGAGCAGTTTCGCGCAGAACGGCCCGGGAATCTGTCTGGCGCATTCCACGACCTGCAGACCCTCCAAGCTACCGTTCAAGGATGCTTCCTCCTCTCCCCGCCTTTGCCAGGCTATCGCTGGCGTGATCCTACTAAATGGCGTGCCGGATGTCAATCCATCCATCAGCCGCCAGCCATCAGTAGGCCCCGTCGTTCCGGCGAAAGCCAGCGCGACGGTCACTTTTAACCGCCGATGGCTGAATGCTTCGTACCTTGACTGGCTCACTCCCGGATGTTAGTATGGCTTTGTCGCTCCTTTCCTTAGTCTTGCCCCTGTGGATGGATAGGCGTGTCGTGTAAGACCGGGGGTCACCTAGGCAACGGGTGCCACCCATTGGTCCAGCCTTTGCTGGTTGGAGGCGAGGGAGAGATGGCCGAGAATCAGAGGAACTGGGAAGAGCTCGTCGTACCCCCGGAGAAGGTGCTTGCCCGGATTGAACCGGGGATGGCGGTCTTTCTCGGTACGGGGGTGGCAGAGCCACGAACGCTCGTGAAGCACCTGATGGCCTCCGAGGCGGTGAACATCCAGGATCTGGAGCTGATCCAGATCGTCAGTTTCGGCGAAGCGATCACCGTGCAGGCGATGCATTCCCGCAAGTTCCGCTTGAAAACCTTCTTCTCCGGCTGGGTGGCGGACGAGGCGATCAGCGGCGGGAGGGTCGACCTGATCCCCAGCCGGTTTGTGAAGATCCCCGAGCTTGTGGAGACGGGGCAGATCCACTTCGACGTAGCCTTTATCCAGATTACGCCGCCTAACTTGGGGGGCTATTGTAGCCTTGGAGTGGCCGTCGACATCGCAAGGCAGGTGATGGATCAGGCGGGGATCGTCGTGGGAGAGGTCAACCCCAAGATTCCCTTTACCTACGGCGATACCTTCGTGCCTCTGTCTGACTTCGACTATCTAGTGAAAGCGGAAGATGACCCGATCTACTTCCCTCGCTGGCCGGTGGACGACGTCTTCGATCAGGTGGCGGCCAATGTCGCCTCGGTCATCGAGGACGGGAGCTGCCTCGGCTTCTCGATCGGTCCCCTCTACGACGCCCTGGGCAAGCAACTCGTCCATAAGCGACACCTGGGCATACACTCTCCTTTCATTACCGACGCGATCATGGATCTGGTAAGGAGCGGGGCGGTGACGAACCGGTTCAAGGCTGCCTACAAAGGCAAGTGTCTGGCCTCCTATGCCTTGGGCACCGAGGAGCTTCTTGCCTGGCTCGATCGCAATCCGTTGGTGGAGTTTCAGAGTATCGAGACAGTTTTCAACCCCATTGTGATTGGCCGCAATCCGCGGGCGGTAACTGTCTTGCCGGTGCGCAAGGTAGACCTCTCTGGCCGGGTCGCGCTGCATGTCGGCCGGGGGAATGTGGTGGCCACGGCTGGCGAAGTGATGAATTTCCTCAACGGATCGGCGCTTTCTGCCGGCGGGCTTTCGATCTTCGCCCTGCCGAGCCGCAACCGGCGCGGTGAGCCGAATATCCTGCTCTCTGTAGAGCAGTGGCCGAACCTTTTCACTATCTACGAGGCGGTGGACATGGTGGTCACCGAGTACGGCGTTGCTAACCTAAGGGGCCGGACGGTCAGAGAGAGAGCGCAGGCGCTGATCGACGTGGCCCATCCGGACGACCGGGGTAGTCTGGTCGAAAGGGCGAAGGAGGAGAACATCCTCTATCGCGATCAGATCTACTACTGCGAGACGGGGTACCTCTACCCATCGGCGATCAACACCAGCGCCACATTCAAGGGCGGGGTCGAAGTGCGTTTTCGGGCGATCAAGCCCTCCGACGAGGAGGAAATGCGCCGGCTCTTCTATCGGTTCTCTGACAAGGCGGTCTACTATCGCTACTTCACGCCGATCAAGGTGATGCCCCATGCGAGGATGCAAGCCTATGTGAACGTCGATCCGAACCAGGTGGTGTCCATCGTCGGCCTGGTTGGGCCACCTGGGCAGGGGCGGATCATTGCCGAAGCGCGGTTCGGGAAGGACCCGCGACGTCCGGGCTACGCCGACGTCGCCTTCGTGGTGGACGAGCAGTACCAAGGGCTCGGGATCGCGTCGAAGATGTACGAAATGCTGATCGACGAGGCCAGGAAGCGGGGGCTAAAGGGCCTCGTCGCCGATGTGCTGGGGACCAATACGCCGATGATGAAGGTCTTCGAGAAAGGCCCCTTGCCCGTCAAAGCGACCATCTCCGGAGGCATCTATCAACTCGTTATCGATCTCGAACCGCAGATTCAGACTGACGTCTGAACCACAGATTAACGCAGATTAGGAGATTAAGCAGGCGGGCACCGAGCTGTTGCCGGCCTCTGTGCCGGAGAACGAGGGAGAAAGGTAGGACGACGCACGTGGCAGATTGCAGGATCACGGTTTTGAAGCGCACACTCAACGCAGACCTCGCGGCGGAGTACATCCAGAGCACGGTTGGACCCTGCGAGTCCTTTGTCGAAGGACAGGAGTTTCTCTCCTCGGCATTGGGGAAGCCGGATGGCTTCTGCGCTTGGGCTTGGGATGACATCTACAAGACGGTCGTGGCCCTGGCGCGGGGAGGGAATTTCGCCCAAGACATCTTTGACGGATGGATGAAAGACGAGCAGGCGATGGTCACCTGCTGTACGGATGGTATCCGACCGGTGATCTTCAAGGTGGAACGAATCAGCGAAATCCCCTGATCACTGGCGACCTGGCGTTCAGATAGCCGCCCGGGCGAATCCACGAAGCGCTGGCGCGAACAGTGGCTCTCCGGCTAGCCATTTGGCAATTGCGTCCGGCGTCTCCAGGGCGATGGATAGGGCGATCGCCAGTTCGTAAACGTTCCCATCCAGTTCGGCTTCAACTAGCGCGGCGCTCAGGCCGGCGAGCAGGCCGTCGGCAATGCGCTTCTGGGGGCCGAAGATCATGGTGTCGTCGCCCCGGCAGCCGCCGGGCGTGACGGAGTTCATGCCCCGGCAGGTCAGCGGCCGTGCCGGGTAAGCGATGCAGCGGCTGTCATCCAACAAGGGGCAAGCGACCTTGGCGTCGGCGCGCTGCTGGGCGTTCAGGTGGATCGTCTTCTCCGCCACTGCGGTCACCCTCTGGCGCACGGTAGAAAGATCCAAGGGAAGCGGCCTGGTCTGCAGATCGGTGGCGACGTAGAACACCTCGGGCGCGGTAGCCAGCACTTCTACGAGGCAACATTCCGCACAGCCAGGCCTGCAGGCGATCGGCGAGGCCGGTTCGAACTCTTGCTTCACTTGCCCAATGGTAAAGTCGGCAAACTCGCAGGCGGCTCTCCCCACTTCCAGAATGCTGCCCATGGTGGGCCCACTGGCCAGAATCTCGCCCGCCCGCTTGTGCTCTGCCTTGAAAGCCTCTCGCCAGAAGTCCTCGAGGAGCCGCTCGGCTCCACGGTGCTCCCGCTTTCTCCTGCTTGCCTTGCCCATGGCCGCCTTTCCCTCTCTGCAGCTTTTCGGCCGGATTGTTCGCCCCATATAGTCTAGCACACCTTGGAGCGGCAAGGTGAACAGGCTTGGGGCTAGGGGATTTGGTTGAAGCGTGCGCTGTTGCAGGCATCAGCGCTTTCGTCTATCATAAACAGGAGCAACGGTTGCTTAGAAACCATCTCAGAATGTAGCGCGGGGCTTTTTCCTCGCTAGGGAACGGTGGACAGGCCCCCGCGCTACGGGATTGGTGGGAAGAAGTGGAAGTCGGGGAGTTTGTCCGCAGACTACAGACGTTAATCGAAACTTGCGAGGACAGCCGGTTTGTGTTCTTCCTTGGCGCCGGTTGCTCATCTTCTTCCGGCATCCCGGAGGGCGGGACGCTGGTCAGGAGGTGGTTGCCCCGCCTGAAGAAGCTGAAGACCGGCGACGAGCACGACTGGGAAAGCTGGGCGAAGGAAGTCTACCCCGACTACAACGAGGATAGACCTTCTTTGCTCTATGGGCGAGTCATCGAAGACCTCTTCCTAACCCCCGAGGAAAGGCAGCGGGAAATTGAGCGGCTCACGGAGGGCAAGGACCCCGGCTTCGGCTACTCGGTTCTCGCCCAGTTGATGACCCATGAGAGATACGGCCGCCACTGCAACGTCGTGCTCACCGTCAACTTCGACGACCTGATTGCCGATGCGCTCTACCTCTATACCCAGAAAAAACCGCTGGTGATCTCGCACGACTCGCTGGTAGGCTTTGTCCGCGTCACGAGAACGCGGCCACTGGTGATCAAACTGCACGGAGATGCCCGGCTGGAGCCGAAGAACACGGGCAAGGAGACGAAGGAGCTAGCCGCGAGCGTACAAGCCACTCTGAAGGCCCTCCTTTCCGAGACCGGACTGGTGTTCGTCGGCTATGGCGGGCACGACGAGAGCATCGCGGAGATCCTGGATGAGATCCCGGCAAGCTCCCTGCCTTGGGGTATCTACTGGCTAGGCAGCCGCATCCCGGCCGGACGGATCGGCGATTGGCTGAAGCGAAGGAATGCCATCTGGGTACAGCACCGCGGCTTCGACGAGCTGATGCTCCACACCCTGCGCGAATTCGGCCTCAGTCACCCGAACGACAAGCGCTTCCGAACGCTTCTCGAAACCTACGTCGAGACGTTCGAGAAGGCTAAGAGCCGGGTCGAAGAGAAGCTCGCTGCCCAGTTCCCGAGCGTCATGCCCCCCACCTTGTGGGAGACAATATCGAGGGCCAGCTTCTGGTGGGCGGTCGCGCTTGAGGCGAGGAAGTATCGGAAAGCGGATCCGCAGAGAGCGGACTTGATCTATCGGGCCGGGCTCGAAAGGTTCCCGGGCAATGCCCTGCTCCTTGATAGCTACGCCACGTTTCTCTTGGAGGTCCGCAAGGATGGGGACGCGGCCGAGGAGCACTATAAGAAGGCTCTAGAACTGGCACCGGAGGACGCAGGGATTCTCAGCCACTACGCCGAACTCCTGACGGCGCGCGGTGAATGGCCGGCGGCAGAGGAATACCATCGGCGATCCCTCGAGATCGCGCCCAATAGGGCCGAAAGCCTGGCCCGGTACGCCAGCTTCCTAACCGTCCGCGGCGACTATGACCGGGCCGAGGAGCACTATGTCCGGGCGTTGGAGATCGCGCCGGACAAGGCCAGCATCGTCGGCGAGTACGCTAAGTTTCTGGCTTGCGTTCGCCAGAACTACCACGAGGCGGAGCGGTGCTACAAGAGAGCGCTGGAAATGACTCCCGATGATGCCCTGATCCTCAGTAGCTACGGGGCCTTCTTGGCCGAAGCCCTTCAGGACCACGCCGCCGCGGTGGAATGCTACGAAAAGGCCGTGGTGATCGAGCCGGATAATGCTCACATCCTCTCTGACTACGCGGCGATGCTGGCGCGGGCCGGCGAGGATCGCGACAAAGTAGAAGCACTCTACCGCCGGGCCGAGGCCGCCGCTCCAAACGATGCCTATGTCCTGGCGCGGTGCGCGGGGTTTCTCCTTGCGGGCGGCAATGAGGACGGATATACGCTGCTCGAGCGGTCGATGGCAGCGCCCGACGCGGCCAGGCAGGGCCAATCATGCCTGCTCGCATCGCTTCTGTACCTTTATGCCCACGCCGAAAGTGCGCAACTACAGGAGTACGCCCTCAACCGGATCAGGACGCTCTTGAATGAAGGTGTCCGGTCACCCGGATGGGACTTTGCCGAAAACGTAAAGCGAGCGGCGATCAGTGGCCATCCTGAAGCCGAATTCTTGGAGAAGCTAGCGGACGTGGTGGTCGGACAGGTCGACCTAGCGGCACTGTCGCAGTTCGACGCCTGGAAGAAGGAGACCCCGTCCGTCTGAGAGCCCATCCGGTCCTTCATGGAAGGATAGCGTCTGGACTTGTCGTGCGGCGTAGCCGCAGGTTTCGCGCCTGGCGATGGCGGAGATGCAGGCGCACCCTTGAACGGTGCGCCTACTTTCCCCTACTGTGAGCTGATAGCTTCTCAGGTAATGATGATATCCCGATTGGCCACCGTTACCTTGAGGGTATCGACGTTGCTTTCCAGACTATCCAGCTCGTCGAGTACGACGCCGACATCGCCATCCGATTGACCGAGTTCCTCTAGGGCCTCCAGCAACCGCTCGGCGGCGCCGAGGGTCGGCATGGTGAAATTGAGAGCGGTCTTGGTCTTGAAGAAGACTTTGTTCTGGATCCCTTCGAGGGCGTAGGCGATGTCGTTTAGCCGCTTCTGGCCATCGGCAATTTGGCCTTGCTTGGCCTCCGGCAACTGGCGCAGCCGCTCGATCGCTTCTTTGCAAACCTCGATGGTCTTCTCCACCTGGGCTTTGCCTTCTGACATAGAAGTACCTCTCCTTACTTACTGGTGAGCAATGCTGGTCAACGCAGATGTTCGACGGCGAACGCGAGCCCAAGTTCGCTCAGTTTCTCTGGAGTCGGCCGTCCATCCGCGCCCCAGCCGCGCAACTGATAGTATTCTTGAATTCCCTCGACTAGGAAGGGCACCTTTCCGGCATGGCCGCCTTCGTCCGTTGGTTCCATGAGCCGCGGCGGCAGCTTGTCCTCGGCCGGGTCGAGCCCGCAGCGCAGGCTGAACATCCTTTGCAGGTTGACGATTCGCTCGCCGGCTCTAAGGACCTCCTCGCCGGTGTACGGGAAGCCGGTGGCCAGGGAAAGCGACTCGGCGATCTGCGCCGGTTGCCGGCTCAGCCCGGCGAAGAAGCAGATGACCATGGAGTTGATTAGGCTAGTCATCTCTTGTGATACCTTGGTCGCCAGCCCCTTTCCTTTTCGCTCGAACCGAGACTGCCTCCGGAAGATGCCCGCGGCCGGGTTGATCAGACCGACTTCGTAGACCATTGGATAGCCATGCAGGTGACAGGCGCCGCGCGGGCCAGTGGCGTAGTTCACGGCCATACTGAAGAAGGCCCGCGGGTCGTGGGCCGGCACCTCCATGCCCTTCACGTGTACGGCGAATGCTTCGCTGCCGTTCCCTAGTGCCTCGGAGGCCTGCTTCACGCCCCGGCCGAGCAGCTTGCCGATGCCAGTCGCTTCGCCGATCTCCTTGGTCACTTCGATTATGGCATCCACGTTCCCCCACGTCAAGTCGACGCCGCCAGTATCTGCTTGGGTCAAGATCCCTCGCTCATAGGCTTCCATGGCAAAGGCTACCGCCGCGCCCGCCGAGATGGTGTCGATGCCGTAGCGGTTACAAAGGTCGTTGAGGTGGCAGACCGACTCGAGGTCGTCGTTCATGCACATGGTGCCGAACATGGCCAGGGTTTCATACTCTGGCCCAGGGCCTTCCATCGCGAACCGCCCCTCCTCGATCTTGATCCACCGGGAGCACTTGATCGGGCAGCCAAGACAGGCTTCGTGCGGTTGGACAATGGTATCGAGCATGCGTTTGCCACCGAGGTTGATGCAGCCCTCTTTCCACAAGCCTTTCCGCCAGTTCTGAACGGGGATATCGCCGGTTACCCAGCCGGTGTCCATGGTGTTTGCCGTGCCGTACTTGCCCATCGCGCCGGCACCGGCAATGGCGGCGCCACGGGCGGCCAGGCGCACATGCTCGCGCCAGCCAGCCTCGTTGGCAATGGGCACGCTCTTGGTGCCTCGCACAGCAATCGCCTTGAGGTTCTTGGCGCCCATCACTGCGCCCGCGCCGCCGCGACCGGCGGCCCGACCGTCGTCGTTCATCACGCAGGCCAGTAGTACCTGCTTCTCTCCAGACTGCCCAATGCAGGCAATCCGCGCTCGCTTCTCCCCTAGCTCCTCTCTGATCGAGTGCTGCACGTCGACAGTGTCTTGCCCCCACAAGTGGCTCGCGTCGCGGATCTCCGCCTTGTCGTTAGTGATCCAGAGATAGACGGGTTTGGGCGATGCGCCTTCGACGATCAGCCCGTCGTAGCCGGTCTTCTTGAACTCGGCGCCCCAGACGCCCGAGGAGCTGGCATCCAGCCAGATGTTGGTCAATGGCGACTTGGTGCAGACCTCAAAGCGGGCCGTGGTCGGGTAGGTCGTGCCAGTGAGCGGCCCGGTCATGAACAGGAGCTTATTGCCGGGGGCCAAGGGGTCGACCTTGGGGTCGACCTGATCGTAGATGAGCTTGGTGCCCAGGCCGGCGCCACCGATGAAGTCCCGCGCTATTTGAGGGTCGAGAGACTCCTCGTTGACAGTGCCGGTTGTGAGATTAGCCCGGAGCAATCGGCCGTAGTATCCGCCGCTGAACATTAGCGCACCTCCTCTAGGTCGACCTCGGGGACTCGCTTGAATCCTTCCTCGGGAATGATCTGTGCCTTTCGGTAGAGCTTGGCCAGGCGAAGGCCGACGGGCCTCTTGTCGAACTCGAACAGGAACTGGGTTCGGTCGCCAGGTGGCACCTCGATCAGCTCGTATTCCTTGCTGCCGAGGCCGATCTTGGCGCCTGTGTTGATCTGGATGTCTTCGCTTCCACCCATCATCGAGGCGGCAGTGGAGAACTTGGGCATGCCAGGGGCCATTACCCCGCGGTCTTGGGCCCGAGAGCCTGGCATGCCGACGGAGGCCTTGGCCTTATCGGCGCACGCCCGGTCGATGGCGACACAATCCTTGCTGGCAAAGACGCCGAGGTTGGGCACGATGGGCCGGTCGCTGAAATGGATGCAGTCGCAGTTGGGGGCGACATCCATCGCCAGATTGATGAAGCCGATCTTCTCGCGCCCGACGGCCTTAACTACCGCGAGCGCCCCATCAGCCATCGCCGCGTTTGATGCGTCCATGTTGTCTTCGGTGATGCCGACTACGCCACAGGCCATGTTCACGCCCAGATGAGACAGGCAGTTGGTGCAATGTTCATGGTCCCATTCGAAGACCGGTTCATCGCCATTGCGGTCCTTGACCTTGAACAACTGGTAGGGACAACAGGACACGCAGAGCTCCCACTGCGGGCAGTCCTTGCCGGCACAGAGGTGAGGGAAGTAGGGCGCGGCGTTGAGACCATACTTGGGGTGGCCGCCCATGTGGACGTTGGATTTGCCCCGCTTCGACTGGCAGCCGATCCCCAGGTTCTTGATCGAACCGCCGATTACCCCCATGGGATGGCCTTTGAAGTGGGTGAGGGCGATCACCACGTCGGCCAGGGCGATGGCTTTGGCGACGTAGGCCTCCTTGAGGATGAAGCCCTCGGGGAGGTCGACCCTCACGTCGTCGGTGCCGACGTAGCCGTCGGCGACGATAAACGGGCACCCGAGGGTGCCCGAGTTGAACCCGTTTCGCTCGGCGACCAACAGCTCGTCCAGCGCCGTAGCGCGGCCGGCGAAGGTGGAATAGGTGAGGGTGGTAGTGTCACAAACGAACGGCCGGCCGCCGAGGCTCTTGACCTTGTCGGCCAGCGCCCGGGGGTAGACCGGTCGGACGTAGGCGGTGTTGTTGTACTCGCCGCAATGAATCTTGATCGCCACCGTGTCCCCCGGCTTGATCATCTCGCCAAATCCTGCGGCGTCGAACACCGTCAGCATCTTAGCCACCATGCTGGTTTCAATCGAGACGGCGCTGTCTGGCATGTAGTATACCTTCGAAGCCATGGGTGTGTCTCTTCCTCCTTTCGAGAATCCGTGTTCGCCGTTGGCAGGGGTCTGGGACCATGGGCCAGGGGCTAGTCTTCGGCCCATCACCCCCGGCCCTGATCCCTAAACGTTAGTGAAGATGGCAAGCCACCTGATGATGGCTGGCCGCTTCTTTCAGGGACGGCTCCTCTTGCGAGCAGATGGGCGTAGCTACGGGGCACCGGGTGTGAAACCGGCAACCCGCAGGCGGATTGAGCGGGCTAGGGACTTCTCCCGCTAGGACGATCTCCTCTCTTTGGTCGTCTGGATGACCGGACAAGGCGGCCGAAAAGAGCGCCTGGGTGTAGGGGTGAAGAGGATGGGCATAGAGCTCGTCACTCTTGGCCATCTCAACCAGCTTGCCCAGGTACATCACCCCGATATTGTTGCACATATGCTTGACGACCGCAAGGTCGTGGGCGATCAGGAGGTAGGTCAGCCCGAATTCTCGTTGAATGTCATGCAGCAGGTTCATGATCTGCGCCCGAATGGAGACATCCAACGCCGACACCGGCTCATCGAGGATGATCAGGTTGGGTTTGAGGACCAGGGCTCTCGCTACCGCGATACGCTGACGTTGACCTCCGCTGAACTCGTGAGGGTAGAGGGAGGCGGCGTTGGCCGGTAACCCCACGACGTGGAGCATCTCGGCCACTCGCTCCCGGACTTGGCTCTTGGGCATTCTTTTGTTCACGACGATCGGCTCGGCGACAATGTCCCCCACCCGCATCCTCGGACTGAGCGAGCTGTAGGGGTCTTGAAATACCGCCTGGACCGATGCTCGATAGGCCTTGAGCTCGCCGCCGGTGAAGTGCGCGAGGTCCTTTCCCTGATACAGGATCGAGCCGCCCGTGGCCCTCTCCAGCAGCAGGATCAGGTTTGCCGTGGTCGTCTTGCCACAGCCCGATTCCCCTACGAGGCCGAAGGTCTCTCCCTTCTTAATGGCGAAGCTGACGCCATCGACGGCTTTGACGAAGCCGACGGTCTTCATGAAGATGAGTCCCTGGGTTACCGGGAAGTGCTTCTGGACTCCTCTCAGTTCAAGGACGGTCTCGTCCACTGGCGTTCCTCTCTGGCGGTGATCTGTTATTAGTCGGCGTTTATCCAGGGCCTATAGGCCCGCCGGAGGCGGCTCTCGCCCTCGTCCTTCAGCCGAAAGACGGGGCAGGCCCCGGATAGGGGACAACAAGTATCTGATCACTGCTTAGTCGTGCTGCCAGCAACTGACGTAGTGCCCTTCCCCGACCTGGACTTGCTCGGGGTAGTAGCCGTCACAGCGGTCTCCGACCTTGCCACAGCGGGGGCGGAAGCGACATCCCGGCGGCGGGTTTAGGAGGTCCGGCGGCTGGCCTTCGATACTATAGAGCCGGTCGACCGTGGAGTCTAGCTTCGGAAGCGACTGTAGTAATGCCTGGGTATAGGGATGCCGCGGATTGTTGAATATGTCGCGAACCCCTGCGCTCTCCACGATCCGCCCCGCGTACATGACGGCGACCCGGTCGCAGACTTTCGCTACGATGCCAAGGTCGTGGGTGATCACGATCATGGACAGGTTGGACTGGGTTTGGATGTCTTTGAGCAACCGGAGCAGTTGAGCCTGAATGGTCACGTCGAGGGCGGTGGTCGGCTCGTCGGCGATCAGGAGCTGCGGCTGGCAAGAGAGGGCGATCGCCGCCACGATGCGCTGCCGCATACCACCACTCATCTGATGGGGGTAATTGCGCATCCGCATTTCTGGCGCGGGAATGCCGACCAGGCGCAACATCTCCTTCACCTGCTCGTCGACCTGCCGTCCCTTTATCTTCTGGTGAATTCGGATCGACTCTGCGACTTGCTCGCCGACGGTGAAGACGGGGTTTAAGGAGGTCATGGGGTCTTGCAGAATCATCGAGATCCGCTTCCCGCGAATCTCCCGCATCTCTCTTTCATCCTTGTCGAGCAGATCCTCGCCGTCGAAGATGATCTCCCCGCCGACGATCCGCCCTGCGGGTTTGGGCACTAGCCTGATAATGGAAAGGCTAGTGATCGTCTTGCCGCAGCCAGACTCGCCGACCAGTCCCAGCGTTTCCCCTTCTCGCAGGGTGAAGCTGACCCCGTCGACCGCCTTGATCACTCCACGCCGGGTGAAGAAGTGGGTCTGGAGGTCCTTGACTTCCAAAATGTTCCGTGTAGACTTCATCTCTTTGCCCAGTACCTTATAGCTGCCTGAACTTGGGGTCAAGGCGAACCCTGAGCCAGTCGCCGAGGAGGTTCGAGCTCAGCACGACGAGGAAGAGAGCAATCCCTGGAAAGGTGGAAACCCACCAGGCCAACCCGAGATAGCTTCTCCCATCACTGATCATCGAGCCCCAGGCTGGCGTCGGCGGCGGGATGCCCAGACCCAAGAAGCTGAGCGACGCTTCGGCGATGATGATTACGCCGAGGTTGAGTGTCGCCAAAATGACGAGGGTGTTCGCGATGTTGGGGAAGATATGGCGGACCATGATCCTCGGCTTGCTGCATCCGGCGACGATCGCCAAGCGCACGAAGTAGCTTTCCTTGAGGCGGAGCACCTCGCCGCGCAGGATCCGGGCGTAGCCGGCCCAGCCCATCAGCCCAAGAATAAGAATCAGATTGTACTTGCCCGGGCCGACGATCGCCGCCACGTTGAGAGCGACGATCAAGAACGGCATCGACATGACGATATCGGTGAGCCTCATGATCACGATGTCGACCCAGCCTCCAAGGTAACCCGAGAGTAGCGCGAACACGCTGCCGATGAAGCCGCAGATGATCACCACGAAGAAGCCTACCTGGAGCGAGGTGCTGGCGCCGACGACGATCCGACTGAGCATGTCTCGTCCCAGGGGGTCGGTGCCTAGCAGGTGCTTCGTACTTCCACCCGCTTGCCAGAAGGGCGGGGTGAGGGAGTCTCGCAAGGCGCCGACGTTGGGGTCGTAGGTGACGATGAGGCGGCCAAAGAGCCCGAAAAAGATAAACAGAGCGAGGATCGCCGCGGGAAAGATCGGCACGCCCCGCAAGGCCGAGGTCATGCCTGCCCAGATAGCTCGCCGGCGCATCACCGGCACATTCAGCATTTCTCCCACTTGCTGCGAATTCGCCATTTCTCAAGCCCCTGCATGCTTGCCAGTCTTATTGGTATCTGATCCGCGGGTCGATGTAGCCGTAGAGTATGTCCACCAAGAGGTTGGCGAAGACGACCATGGAGGAGGTGATGAGCACGATCGTCTGCACCACTGGATAATCCCGGGCAAAGATGGCGTCGACGATCAGCTTGCCGACGCCCGGCCAGTTGAAGATCATCTCGATAATCGCCGTGCCACCAAGCAGGGCGACGAATTGCATTGCCGAGAGGGTGACTACCGGGATCGCCGCGTTTCTCAGGGCGTGTTTGAGGATCACCCAGACCTCCGGCACGCCCTTGATCCTAGCCATTTTGATGTACTCGCTGTCGAGGACGTCGAGCATCGCCGAACGGCTCATGCGGGTAAGGGCTGCCATCAGGTACCAGCCCAAAGCAAAGGCCGGCATCAGGATATTCCGCCAGCTACCCATCCCCGAGGTTGGGAGCAGCCTTAGGGTGACCGAGAAGAGCAGGATGAGCATCGTCCCTAGCCAGAAACTGGGCGCAGCCTGGCCGACGAACGCAAAGACCTTGCCAAAACTGTCGAACCAGGTTCCTGCCTTGACCGCGGAGAGAACGCCGGTGGGAACCCCGATGACTAGCGCCAGCGCCATCGCCGCCAGGGCGAGCTGGATGGTGTTCGGGAAGCGCTCGAGAAAGATCTTCATCACGGGCGTCTTCCAGCGGAGGGATTCGCCGAAATCTCCCCTTACTGCGCCGGAGACGTACTTCCAGTATTGCTCATAGATCGGCTTGTCGAGACCAAGCTGATGCCTGATCTCCTCGACTTGGGCCTTGCTCGCGTCGCGTGGCGCGAGAAGCACCGCCGGGTCGCCACTTAGGTAGGATAGCAGGAACACGATGATGGAGATCCCGACCACGCACAAGAGCGCTTGCGCCACGCGTATGAGGATGTATCTCTGCATCGGTTCCTCTCCCTAGTGCTTGTTCGGCAGCTCAGCACGCAATGGAAGGCGATCAGCCGTCAGCTGCCGGGAAAGCCTGAGGCAGCCCTTCCCCGGCCGCATTGACAGCGAAAGGCCGACGGCTGATCGATACCTACACCTTGACCTGCATGTACTCCCAGCGCGTCAGTGGCACCGACCCGTTCTGAGACTCCCACTTGAGAATCTTGTCCGCGCGATAGCCGGCAGCGGTGCTGGTGCCCCAAAGCTGGGTCTTGAGCTGCTGGTCATAGATCATCTTGTTCAGCTCTGCACCCCACTTGGCCACCTCTTCGTCGGAGGTAGCGGCTTGGGCCTTGTCCAGAGCGGCCTCGACGTCGGGGTTCGAGAAGTAGGCGTTGAGGTTGTTGGTGCGGAAGCCGTCTTCGATGTCGGCAGCCGGGTTCCTTTCCACATCATAGTAGGAAATCTGCAGGATTAACCCCCTTAGCGTTCGGTTCATCAAGGCGGTTTGATAGGCTCCCGCCTCCATCACGTTCATCTTGACCCGAATGCCGGCTTCTGCCAAGTTGGCGGCAAGCGCCTCGACGACGTATTGGTTAGTCTTGACTAGATTGAAGGTCACGTCGACGCCGTTGGGGTATCCAGCTTCGGCGAGGAGGGACTTGGCTAATTTGGGATCGTAGGCCGGCTCCTTGAAATTCTTGTCGTAGCCCAAGTGGTAGGGGCAGAGCGCCTGCGCCGTCGGCGCGCCGAGGCCGAAAAGAACCTTCTTGCAGATGGTCTCACGGTCGATGGCATAGTTCACGGCCTGACGGACTTTCAGGTTGAGGAAGGGGCTCGGTTCGTTAGGGAACATCATGTCACAGTAGGTGATGTTCGTCCCCATGGTGTATTTGATTTCGAGGATCTTCAGGTTGGGATCGGCCTTGACCTGTTCGACCATCGGCCCGCTCAGCGTGGCGATATCGACCTCGCCGGTCTTCAGCATCGCCAACCTGGTGGAGTCGTCGGTACCATAGATGTATTTCAGGGTCTTGAAACCCGGGGTTTGGCGGTAGTGATTGGGCACCGCCTCGAAGACCATATACTGGTCCTGCTTGTAGTCTACCCACTTGAAAGGCCCGGCACTGATCGGCTTGTCGGCCACTCCGGCATCGCCAACCTGTTCACAGTACTTCTGGGGATAGATGGGCAGATCCCACCATAGGCGCTTGAACAAGCCCGGGTAGGGGTCTTTGAGGGTCAGGCGGACGGTGTCATCTCCGATCAGGTCGATGCCCGTGATCGCATTGCGGTAAGAGTAGCCGATGACCAGTTTGAGGTCAGGCCGCATCGCCCGTTCGATGCTGAACTTGACGTCTTGCGGCGTGACCAGCGCGCCGTTGTGGAACGGGACGCCTTTGCGGATCACGAAGTCGACGGTCTTCATGTCGGCGCTGTACTTCCACGACGACGCTAGGGCGCCAAAGTAGGTGAGGTCCACGTTAAGCCCGACCAGCGGCTCGCCGACAGAATCGCCGGTCAACGGACCGAGACCGCCGATCTGGGTGTGCGAGTCGCCGCCAGTCTGATAGAAAATGGCCGAAGAATGCGCCACGGTCACCTGGCCCGTCAGTGGTTTCGGCGCGGCCGTGCCTTGAGTTGCCGCCCCTTGCGTCGTCGACGGCGTCGGGCTCTTTGCAGTCTCACCACTGTTGGCACATCCTAGCGCGGAACCGACCAGCAGGCCAGTGCCAGCCACCGTCCCTGCCTGCAAGAGGCGCCGGCGCGAAAGACGCCTACGCATGAACTCTGCCCAGTACTCGCTTTGTCCCATTTTGGGATCTTCCTCCTTTTCTGCTCTGTCCGAAGCCTTCTAGTCGATTGGAAACGTGAAAGACCAGCGGTAGCCGGCCACTCCGCCGATCTAACACGTCTAACATGCGGCCAAAGGTAACGCCGAAGGACGCTCCTTAGAGAACGCAAGTGCTACAGACAGGGGAACTATGGCACTGATCTCGAATGCAACAAGGGATTTTGAGCGACAGTGCTGGAAAACCTCAAGTGCTTGTCGGCTTAGCGCCCAGTCTAAGGGTTCTTCACCAAACACTCTTCTGATGCTCGTTCGACACCGAACGGCCGATCTCACCCTTGAGGGATTTCAGGGCAGTCCGTCTTCAGGAACTGTTGAGCGGCCCGCGTACTGGCCTAGTACGGGTGCTCTCGGAGGTGCAGTAACTATAGCGCAGATGACGGCTTCTGTCAAGCGACCGACCCGACTGCTGAACTAATACATCCGACTGTGTCGATGTCCAGTGAAAATGTCACGTTAACGGTTGTGTGCTTGACACCACGTGCAGTCGACGCCAAGGATGGTCAGCTGCTGGTCGATGTGGCTTATGGGCGCCGTCATTCGCTGTGCCGTCATGCGGTGACAGAATCATAGACCATTCACACTCTCCCTTCGCCGTCTGTCGTTGTCCAGTGAAAATGTCACGTTAACGGTTCAGTG
>Ga0315298_1002972_pt1 | contig 27622 bp, 25 predicted proteins | sample WHS_1_MG_FD_203077 | JGI IMG/M metagenome (GOLD analysis project Ga0315298, IMG submission 203077) | Extremophilic microbial mat communities from Washburn Hot Springs, YNP, Wyoming, USA - WHS_1_MG | ecosystem: Environmental > Aquatic > Thermal springs > Hot (42-90C) | place: USA: Wyoming... | reverse complement strand
CTAATCCGGTAGATTTTTCGGCTTCTACAACGTATACAAAAAACAGGGCCTTTTCCCCAACACGATTTTCTGAGAAAAAGTCGCGCTCTGTTTTCAGATTTAGTAATAAATTCAAAGGATTCAAGCTTCATCGACACCAGAAGTCAATTATATCCTGGTGCCAAAAGTTTTACAATTACCATAATCTTAAATGACTTAAGTTAGTTTCTTTCTCCTTTTTTCTTTTTTTTCTCTTTTTTTCTCAATAAATCTTGCACCGTAGTTCTTTCCAGAATTTTTTTTAGGGTATCATTTATTGTTTTCCAGGTATCTCGGGTTGGACATTCCTGATTCATCGGACAAAAATTAGGATTTTCAAGACAGTCTAAAAGAGAAAAGGGACCTTCTAAGACCTGATAAATTTCAATAAGTCTAATTGAATCCGGTTTCCGGATAAGAGAATATCCTCCGTGCATTCCCCGCTCTGGCTTTATTAAACCTGCTCCTTTTAGTGCTGCCATTATATGTTCCAAATATTTTATTGATAGCCGTTGATTTTGGGCTAGCTCCTTTACCGAAACCGCTCTTTGGGGGTAAGCACTTGCCAGCTCAACCATAACCCGCGTTCCGTAGCGCATTTTAGTCGAAAGTTTCATCCTTTTAAAAACACCTTGACAAATTTCAATTTCCTATATATCCTATAGGATTAGTAGGATATTTATTAATTTTATAAATATCAAAAATATTGTCAAGCTTTTTTTGAAGAGATTGCAGGGAAATTGGCCAAATAAGGCAAAAAATGAAACCCCGTAACGAGTTTGGGATGAGATACATTAGACTTTTTCAGCAGTTTTTTGAAAGCAAAAAACTTAAAAGATAAAAATAATTTTAATTGGCTAAGCAAAAATATTAAATAATTCCGAAGAGAAACAGAATTTTGGGGGATTGTCTTATGGACTTAACTAAAGATGGAGAAATTATGAAATCAGCGTATGAGTTAGATTCTGGTACTCGTCAGTATTTTCGCACTGAATTAGAAAAAGTAATAGGGGAGATTTTAGAAACCAGCTATGGTGGTGATTATTTTAAGCCAGCATTTTTTAAATCCCTCCCGGACCGGAAAATAATTATTGAAATTATTAATCAGCTAAGGGAAGTAATATTCCCGGGCTATTTTAATAAAGGGAAAATCGATTTAGTAAGCATAAAGTACTATGTAGGACAATCCATTGTTTCCTTATTTGAAATGTTGAGCGAGCAAATTGCTCGAAGTTTTCAGCATGATTGCCTCCGGAATAATAGTACCTCGTGTATTCAGTGTATCCAAAAAGGTGAAGAAGAGGCAGTAAAATTTTTGAAGACCATACCCAAAATTCGCCGGTTACTTATAAAAGATGTTCAGGCAGCTTATGATGGTGATCCCGCTGCAAAAAGTTTAGATGAGATAATTTTAAGCTACCCCGGTGTTTTTGCAATTATGGTCTACCGAATTGCTCATGAACTCTATAAACAAAAAATACCTCTCATACCCCGAATCATGACTGAATATGCTCATAAGGTTACCGGAATTGATATTCATCCGGCGGCAGAAATTGGGGAGAGTTTTTTTATCGACCATGGGACTGGAGTGGTCATTGGGGAAACAACCAAGATTGGGAAAAATGTACGGATTTATCAGGGAGTAACTTTGGGGGCATTATCTTTACCGCACAATGCCGGAGAACAATTACGTGGAAGAAAACGCCATCCGACAATCGAGGATGATGTAATTATTTATGCGGGGGCGACGATTTTAGGGGAGAAGGCGGTTATTGGAGCCCGTTCGATAATTGGTGGAAATCTTTGGATAACCGATCCTGTTCCTCCTGATACCCGCGTGATCGGTGAGCCACCTAATTTAATTTATAAAAAATCCCCTTCTAACCATTCCCCGGGATTTACCTAAATTTTTTGTAGCCATAAACTAAATTTGAGGTATAATCGAAGCGATAAAGGAGTGACAAAGAAAATGTGGTTTGGAGCCATAACCAAATTAATAATTTTAAACTTTAATTTAAAAGGAGGAAGGAGATGAAGAAATTATATCCTATTATTATTCTTTTAATCGGAGTGGCGCTAAGTTGTGCAAAGGGCTATGAGGCTACAAAAAATTCTAATTCTTATCAAGTAAGTATCACTTTGGATAAAAATCCGCCAGTAGTGGGGGAAAATCAGCTGACGATTGGAGTGAAAGATTCATCGGGGAAAGTGGTTTCGGATGCCGGGATAAAAGTTGATTATTCAATGCCGGCGATGCCGGGTATGCCGGCAATGCATTACACTACTGAAGCATTATGGCAAAAAGGGGCATACAAAGCAACAGTTAACTTTTCGATGTCTGGGGCCTGGGATATTGCGATAAAAATTTCCCGTAATAATAAAATTGAAACCGTAAACTTTAACGTTGATGTCCGATAGTAAAATAAAAATACTTATTGTAATTATCATTGAAGTTTTTTGCCTTGCTTCTGCTGCCCGGGCACAGAAAGCAAACCTTAATGATTTAATTGAGGAAGCATTAAGAAATAACCCGGAAATTCTGGCAGGACAGGCAAGAGCAGAAGCAGCCAAATATAAAATTCCCCAAGCGAAAAGTTTACCGGACCCAATGGTTATGTTTGGTTATCAAAATGAGGGATGGGGTAGGTATAATTATGGTAAGATGCCCGATGCTCAATGGATGTTTTCTGTATCCCAGATGTTTTTCTTTCCCGGAAAACGATTATTAAAAGAGCAAATGGCGGAAAGAGATGCGGAAGTTCTTGAGGCTTCTTATGAAGCAATCAAATTAAAGACTATTGCCCGGGTAAAAGAGCTATACTTAGATATTTTTCTTGCTTATAAAAACATTGAAGTTATTCAGGATAAGACCTCGCTTTTTTCCCGGATCGAGGAGTCTGCATTAGCTCGGTATTCATCCGGAATGGCTCCACAGCAAGAAGTTATAATGGCTCAGACCGAAAAATATATGCTCTTAGAAAAAGAAGAGATGTTGCATCAAAAAATTCAAGCATTAGAGGGGATGTTAAATTCAACCATTGGTCGCCAGATTAACACCCCTCTTGGTCGGCCGGTTGAGTTAGTACCTACCCCATTTTATTCTACCTTAGAAGAGCTTATCGAAAAGGCTTATAAAAATTCACCCGAGATTAAAGCTCGAAAAAAAATGATTGCCGGCGCTGAGGTTAAAATACAGATGGCGAAGAAGGAGTATTATCCTGACTTTACTATTGCTACCAGCGTATCAAAACGGCGTGGGATGTATGATGACATGTGGAGTCTTACCAGCACGGTCAATATTCCCCTTTATTTCCGGAGTAAGCAGCGCATGGCAGTACAAGAAGCACAAGCATCTTTGCTTGAGGCGCAGAACGAGGAAGAAGCTACTAAGCTTATGCTTGCTTCTGCTATAAAAGATAATTACTCTATGGTTAAGGCAGCGGAAAAATTGACTGACTTATATCAAAGTGCCTTAATTCCTAAAGCCACTCAGGATTTTGAAGCAGCGATTGCTGGCTATGTAACGGGTAAAATTGAGTTAATAACTGTTATCAGCCGGCTTAAAGCATTTCTTGATTATGAGCTTTTTTACTGGGAACAAGTTATTGCCCGAGAAAAAGCAATCGCCCGCTTACAAGCAATTATTGGTGAGTGGGAAAATAGGGAAAATTAAGGAGATAGTAGTGAAGATAATACTTATTATATTTCTTTTTTTCGGAATAGTGCTTTCCCCTTTTATTACTCAGACCCAAGAGCATATAATGGAAAGTGGCTCACCATTATCTATCTCTTCTGCAAATAAGCAAGAAATAGCTGAAAATCCCCCGGAGATAATGATTCCGGCGGAAAAACAGCAATTGATCGGGGTTAAAACTATTGAGGTTTCTTTTCGTCCCTTACAAAAAATTATTCGGACAGTAGGGAGGATAGAATATGACGAGCGAAAACTCGTTACGATAACTACAAAATATGAAGGATGGATAGAAAGACTTTATGGAAACTATACTGGAAAGTATGTTAAAAAGGGGGAACCACTCGCCGAAATTTATAGCCCCGAACTTTTTGCTACCCAGCAGGAGTTTATCAACCTGATTCGGTGGAGCAAAAATCAAAATGAAGGTAACTTTGGAAAAATGCTGGATCGCGATATTCAAGCTATCTTGCAGGCAGCCAGAGAACGGCTTAGGCTTTGGGATATTACCGAAGCCCAGATAAAAAAAATTGAAGAAAGCAGAAAGCCAATAAAAACTCTAACTATTCATAGCCCAGTAGAGGGATACATTATTCAGAAATCGGCTCTGCAAGGAGCAAGGGTGATGTCGGGCGAGAAACTTTTTGACCTTGCTGATTTGTCTACTGTGTGGGTGATTGCTGATATTTATGAAGATGAAATTCCTTTGATTAAGGTAGGAGATAACGCGAAAATTAATTTAAGCTATTTCCCGGAGAAGGAATTTTACTCTAAAATTGATTTTATTTATCCGTCCTTATCCGAAGAAACCCGAACAATAAAAGTTCGCTTTATTCTACCTAACCCCGGTGGTCAATTAAAACCGAGTATGTATACTAATGTTCAGGTGAAGATTGACCGAGGGGTGAAGTTAGCAATCCCAACCGAGGCAGTTATTGATACCGGTGAAAGGCAGATAGTTTATGTTGATCGGGGTGAAGGTAACTTTGAACCCCGCGAGGTTAAAACCGGAGTTAAAGCCGGTTCCTGGGTGGAGGTGATTAGAGGGCTGAAGCCGGGAGAAAAAATTGTAGCCGCGGCAAATTTTCTTATCGATTCGGAGGCGAAACTTAAAGGAATAGTTCCCCTTCACCAACATTAACTCTCCTACTAACTTTTTAGCTGATTAAATGATTGCAAAAATTATTGAATACAGTGCCAGTAATAGATTGATCGTAATACTTTTGGTTTTATTTACTGTTATCTGGGGTTACTGGGCATTAAAGCAAACTCCGCTTGATGCTATACCTGATTTAAGTGATACCCAAGTCATTGTATATGCTGAATGGCCGGGAAGAAGTCCAGATTTGGTGGAAGACCAGATAACTTATCCGATATCCTCAACCTTGTTGGCAGCTCCTAAGGTGGAAGCAGTGCGCGGATTCTCATTTTTTGGCAGTTCATTTATCTATATCATTTTTCAGGAAGGAACTGATATTTATTGGGCTCGCAGCCAGGTGCTGGAATATCTCCAGGGGGTTAAAAATAAACTTCCGACGGAGGTGAATCCAGTGCTTGGCCCGGATGCCACCAGCCTGGGCTGGGGTTTTTCTTATGCGTTAGTTGATGAAAAAGGGCAGTATGATTTGGCTCAACTTCGCTCCTTGCAAGATTGGAATATTAAATTTGCGCTGGAGAGTGTTCCCGGAGTTGCGCAGGTAGCCAGTGTCGGTGGGTTTGTCAGACAGTATCAGATTATTATTGATCCGAATCGACTTCTGGCTTATAACCTTCCCATTACTAAGGTTATGGAAGCAGTAAGAAAAAGCAATCTGGATGTAGAAGGACGGGTTTTAGAATTATCCGGGTTTGAGTATATGGTAAGGGGGAGGGGATACATTAAAAACTGTGAGGATCTCGAAAATATTGCCGTTGGGGTAAGCAGAACCGGAACACCTATCTATTTAAGAGATATAGCTCGGGTTCAGCTTGGTCCGGATATCCGACGGGGAATTGCTGATCTTGATGGGAAGGGCGAGGTAGTAGGTGGGATTGTGATAGTGCGGTTCGGTGAAAATGTGCTAAGGGTTATTGAACGGGTGAAGGAAAAAATAAAAAGGGATATTAACTCCAGCCTGCCTTTCGGAATAAAACTGATTGTCACCTATGACCGGACTGATTTAATTCACCGCTCGATTGATACTTTAAAAGAAGAAATAATTAAGTTAGGGGTAGCGGTAAGTATAGTTTGCCTTATCTTTCTCTTTCACCTCCCCAGTGCTTTTGTAGTCATTATTACCCTGCCGGTTGCTATCATTCTCTCTTTTATCTGCATGTATTATCTTAAGGTCACCTCTAACATTATGAGCCTAAGTGGGATTGCTATTGCTATTGGGGCTATGGTGGATGCTTCAATTATTATGGTAGAAAATGCGCATAAGAAATTAGAGGAACCCGGAACTCAGGATTCAGGAAATATTATCATTGAAGCAGCGAAGGAAGTAGGCCCATCGTTGTTTTTCTCTCTTTTAGTTATTACCGTAGGATTTCTTCCGGTGTTTACCCTTCAAGGACAGGCGGGGAGGCTTTTTAAACCTTTAGCCTATACCAAGACCTTTGCCATGCTTTTTTCATCTTTTTTAGCCATTACTCTAACCCCGGTGCTTATGACCATTTTTATTCGGGGGAAGATTCGCCGGGAAGAAAGAAATCCGATCAGTCGGGTTCTTCATTCGCTTTATGAGCCGGTGGCAACGCTTGCGCTTCGGTTTAAAAAGATGGTGATTATTTTTGCAATTATGGTCTTGGCGGCTACTAGTTACCCCTTTATAAAGCTGGGGTCAGAATTTATGCCTCCGCTTTATGAGGGGACTTTGTTTTATATGCCAGTTACCGCTCCTGCTCCGGGAATATCAGAGGTTAGTAAGTTGCTTCAGCTTCAGGATAAAATTTTAAAAAGTTTTCCGGAAGTTGCCCAGGTTTTCGGAAAAGCCGGGCGGGCGGAAACTGCGACTGATCCTGCGCCCTTGGAAATGTTTGAAACGGTTATTAATCTGAGACCAGAATCTCAATGGCGACCCGGAATGACAGTGGAAAAGCTTAAAAATGAAATGAATGAGGCATTAACTATTCCGGGGGTGGCAAATTCTTTTACCATGCCCATAAAAGCCAGGATTGATATGCTGGCTACGGGAATTCGTACCCCGGTGGGCATTAAAATTCTTGGTCCAAAATTAGAAGAAATCGAAAAAATTGGTTTAGCTTTAGAGCATCATCTTCGGGAGGTGCCGGGAACCCGCAGTGTTTATGCGGAACGAGTAAACACCGGATATTTTTTGGATATAAATATTAAGCGTGAGGCTATTGCCCGGTATGGACTGAGTGTAAATGAGGTCCAAGAAGTTATTCAAACTGCCCTGGGAGGGATGAGCGTGACTACCACCATAGAAGGGAGAGAACGCTATCCAGTTAATATTCGTTATGCCCGGGAGTTACGGGATGATTTGGAGAAACTGCGGCGGATTCTTATTCCGGTAATGACCGGCGGTGCTTCAAAAGGGACAGAAATGTCTCCTGCTTTTTTTTCTGCTTTTACCCAAGTGCCTTTAGGAGAGTTGGCTGATATTAAGATAGTAAAAGGTCCCACGATGATCAAAAGTGAAGAAGGTCTCCTTGCTTCCTATGTTTTTATTGACTTTTCCGGCCGAGATTTTGGTAGTTATGTAAATGAGGCAAAGGCAAAAGTCGCTTCCCTCAAAATTCCGGACGGCTATCGTCTCCAGTGGAGCGGCGAATATGAATACTTGATAAAAACTCACGAGCGACTTAAGTTAGTTATCCCCCTTACTATTTTTGTTATTTTTATTCTTATTTATTTTAATACCCAATCAGTAGTCAAGACTTTTATTGTATTGCTTGCTGTTCCCTTCTCTTTGGTGGGTTCATTTTGGCTACTTTACTTTCTCAACTATAACCTGAGCATTGCGGTATGGGTAGGGATTATTGCTTTGGCTGGTTTAGATGCCGAAACTGGAGTAGTCATGCTATTATATCTCGATTTAGCTTATGAGCAATGGAAGAAGGAAGGAAGACTCAAAAGCATTCAAGATCTTAAAGAAGCCATTATGCACGGTGCGGTAAAAAGGATTCGTCCTAAAATCATGACGGTGAGCGTCATCCTGGCTGGGCTTATTCCCATAATGTTTAGCCATGGTGCGGGTTCAGATGTGATGAAGCGGATTGCTGCTCCTATGATCGGAGGGGTGATTACCTCTACCATCCTTGAGCTAATCATTTATCCCGCGATCTATTTTGTTTGGCGGGGGAGAAAATTACCAATTGATTAATTAAGGATTAGTCGGAGGAGATAATGGTGGTTTAAACTTCCGAAGTCTTAAAGCATTACTTACTACAGTTACCGAAGAAAGCCCCATTGCCACTGCTGCCAACATTGGATTTAAAAGGATCCCCCAAAAAGGGAAAAACACTCCGGCAGCAATCGGAATAAGGATGATATTATAAATAAAAGCCCAAAAAAGGTTCTGTTTTATATTCTTAAGGGTAGCTTTGCTTAATGTAATTGCGGTTATTATCCCCTTTAAGTCACCGCTTATTAAGGTAATATCTGCCGATTCGATCGCTACATCAGTTCCCGTCCCGATGGCAATGCCCACATCCGCCTGAGCGAGGGCGGGGGCATCATTTATTCCATCACCAACCATGCCCACGATTTTCCCCTCGGCTTGAAGTTTTTTGATTTCTTTCGCTTTATCGCTGGGGAATACTTCGGCTAAGAACCGGTTGACCCCCAGTTTTCGGGCAATTATTTCTGTATTCTTTTGGTTATCTCCGGTTATTATAATGACTTCCAGCCCTAGATTTTTTAATGTTGAAATAACTTCTTGGGATTCGGGCTTTAACGTGTCGGAAACCGCGATGATTCCAGCTAATTCGGCATTGACTGCAATTAACAAAGGGGTTTTGCCTTCTCCAGCGAGAGATTCTAATTTTTTTTGTATTTTTTTAATCTCAACCCCATTTTCCCGGATAAAGTTGGAGTTCCCGATAATAACTTCTTTATCCTGAACTTTGGCTACTACTCCCTGGCCAGGAAATGCTTGAAAACTATCCGGGTCAGGCAATGATAAGTTAAATGCTTTTACTTGGGTAAGAATTGCGCCAGCAAAGGAATGTTCGGAGAATTTTTCTGCCGAAGCAACTAAACTGAGAATTTCCTCTTTGTCCCATCCTTCCTCAAAGATAATATCGGTTACCATTGAATTGCCGCGGGTTATTGTTCCGGTCTTATCGAGAACAATGGTAGTTAGTTTATGGACTTTTTCAATTGCTTCCCCGTTTCGGATAATAATACCCATTTCTGCTCCTTTCCCGATTCCTACCATGATGGAGGTAGGAGTGGCTAAGCCAAGGGCACAAGGGCAGGCAATGACCATCACTGCTACGAAGTTGAGGAGAGCATAATTGAGGTTGGGTTTCGGTCCAAAGAAAAACCAAACTAAAAAAGTTAAAAGAGCAATTCCAATGACCGCGGGAACAAAATAATTAGCAACCCGGTCTGCTAAATGGGCAATTGGAGGTTTTGAAGCCTGGGCTTCTTCTACTAATTTAATAATTTGTGCTAAGAAGGTTTCTTTTCCTATCCGGGTGGCTTTAAACTTAAAAGTTCCAGTTTTGTTGATTGTGCCACCGATTACTTTATCGCCCACTTTTTTTTCTACTGGTATTGCTTCTCCGGTAATCATGGATTCATCTACTGAAGAATTACCTTCAATTACTATACCGTCTACTGGTAATTTTTCTCCCGGTCGGACGATAACAATATCATCAATCTGGACTGAATCAACCGAAAGTTCCAGGATTTGATTATTGCGGATAATAGTTGCGGTTTTGGGCTGAAGCCCGAGCAACCTTTTAATTGCTTCGGAAGTTTTCCCTTTTGCCCGTGCTTCCAGAAGCCGGCCGAGGATAATGATGACAATAATTGCACCCGCGGTATCATAATAAACTTCAGGGGTAAGTCCGGGAGCTACGAATAGACCGGGAAAAAAAGTAGCAAGCACACTATATCCGTAAGCAGCACTTGTCCCTACTGCAATCAAAGTATTCATATCGGTAGTTTTATGTTTAAGAGTTGCCCACGCTCCTTTATAAAATTGCCATCCAATTCCGAATTGAATTGGAGTTTGTAAAGTAAACTGGAGAAAAAAATTGGTCTGGCGATTAAGTTCAATGAGGAAGGAAAATCCCAAATGGTCTTTAAGCATCAACCCAAAGATCGGGATAATTAAGATAACTCCGGCAATAAATTTTCGTTGGAGGTTTTTTATTTCGATTTCCCGGGCAAACTTCTCCTCGTCAATTTCAGAAGCTTTTTCTTTCAGACGAACTTTATAACCAAGTTCTTCAATAACCTTTATCCAATGAGCAAGCGCTTTTTTCCCCGGAACATAATAAATAGAAGCAGTTTCGGTAGCCAGGTTTACGCTTACTTTTTTTACTCCCTCGACCCGGGAAAGGGCTTTCTCAACCCTTGCGACACAGCTCGCACAATGCATTCCCCCAATAGAAATATCAAATCGTATTAATTCCTCTTTTTTTATAACAATTCCTCCTTCTTCTTTTTATCTTCATCCCACATCCGGCAGGCTTCGATAAGCAACATTTCGGTATTGGCAAAAATTTTTTGTTCTGATAAGGGGGCATCCGGGTCAAAAACAAAAAGTCCATGTTCCCATCGAATCAGAAGATTAAAAGCTTCTTCTCCTTCGTAATCCTGGTAGCAGGCATTTATCACCTGGCCCTGGTCAAAAAATATTTTACCTTTTTCTTCTTCTTTAAAAAGCTTAAGTGTTCCGCTTTTTCTTCCGCTACCTAACATCTGAATCAAATCGGTTACTTGGATTTCAGCTAAGTTGCCGGTAATACCTTTTGGAGTAACTCCCTTTTCGGTTTTGGGATGCGAGGATTTAATAAAATTTTTAACCTTAGCAATAAGAATATTTGGATTATATGGTTTAGCGATAAAATCATCTGCTCCTGCTTCAAATCCTTTACTTATGGTGGTGTGATCATGCTGGTGGGAAAGAAAGATAAAATTTATTCCCTGATATTTTTTATTGGTCTTGATTAATTTACAAATGGAAAATCCATCGATAGGTTTAGTAGCTACCTCCGAAATAACCAGATAAATGGGATTATTATCCAGCAGGGCGATAACTTTTTCGGTATCCTTCAAGGGGTAAGGGAAAAAGCCGTTTTTTTTTAATAAGGCGGCAAGGTTTTCGAGTTCCTGGGGCTGGTGGTCAATAATAATAATCCGGGGAGAAGATTCATCAATAAAAAGGTCGGCAATGATTCCCCCTAAAATGTCTACAATTTTAGGATCAAAATATTTTTCTTGGAAAGAAGCAATAAGGTCAAATGCCCCTTTGAAACTCCCGTAGCTTTCAAAATTAACTAGATGGATAAAGGCATCTACCGTTGCAATAATTCGGGAACCAAGGGGAATCTCTTCTCCCTTTAGCCCTTCGGGGAAGCCTTCACCATCATAGCGCTCAAAAGTATGGAGAAGAATCTTTTCTACTTCCACCGGAAGCCGGACTCCTTCATAAAGACGCAGGGCAGAACGGGAATATTTTTTTAACATTTCCAGCTTATTTTCAGAATTAAAATGGAGAAGAGTTAAATGCTCAGAAGTATGCATTCCACAATCATGCAAATATGCGGCTAACACTTGGTAATAAGTCTCTTTTGCTTTAAGTCCTAAATTTTGGGAAATTTCTTTTACCAGTTTGGCTACGCTGGCCGAGTGGCCACGATATTTTCCTCCTTTATATATTTCTAAGATATTGATCAGCACATTCAATAATTCAATAAAAGTGTCTTCACTCATCAGGGATAAAGGAGCAATTTGGTCGGAAAGCCGTCTTTGTTTTTGACTTTCTGATTCGGCAAGGTTAAAAGGATAAACTTTGGTTTTATTAAAGTAGAGTAGTTGGTCTTCCGGAATCTTCGTAGACTTAAGCAGTAGTTTAGATGGTTCCACAAACTCTGGCTCAATAATTTCCTGGGCAGTTTTGGGGACGAAGCTGGCAATGGTTTGGGGACTTTCACTTTTAATTACTGCTTTAAATTGCTCGACTGAAACAAACTGGTGCTTATAAAATTTGGCGATGGCGGCTTTAATGGCTGATTCTAATGCTACATAGCTTTCTATTTCATTGACTCCGGCTAACTTTTTGATTAATTTAGGTAATTGTTTATCCTGAGGGTCAGCAATAGCTACGGAAATGGTTTTAGATTTGTCGTAACAAAAAAAGGGAACGAAACGATATTTTTCTGCTAAATCCACTGGGATAATATCTAATACCCATTGAGGGATAGCCATCTTTAGTAATTTATCCGAGGAAATATATCTGAGCTTAAAAAGTCCGGACAGGCACTTAAGTAAATCGATCTCATTTAAAAAACCTAATTCTACCAGGATCTCCCCGATTTTTTTCCTTGGAGCAAATTCCTTCTGGTGAAGAAGAGCAGCGTTTAATTGCTCGGCAGTTATGAATCCGAGTTCAATTAAGAGTTCCCCAATTTTTTTATTTCCAATCATACATTTTACCGGTTTGGGAAAGAAGGCATTTTGAGCCTTCCTTCTGCCTATTAGAACGATTGATTAGTGGTGATTTCTCCCCAGGCTCTTTTGCTTTTTTCGATTTTTTTCTGGACTGATTCCCAGGTCTTAGTAACTAAAAAAGATTCCTGCCACCGGGAAAGCATTAATTTATACATCTCCAGTGGAATCGTAAAAGTAAGTTCATCAGTATTTAAATATTTTCTTTCCGTAGGGTCCCACCCCCCCAAGACTGCTTTAAATTTCCCCTGGGAAATAAAACGGAGAGGCCAGGTAAGGATACTTCCACAGCCGGGGCCAAATGGTGAACATACTGCCTCAAAGTCATTAGTTATAAAAGTAGCAAGCTGGTGGAGGCCACAGATGCTTTCGGGCCGGGCAAAAAAAATTACTAATTCTGGTTTCTCTCCTTCTCCAAATTGAGAGATTGGTTTAAATACACAAAAGTTTGCTGGTGCTGGTCGAGGGTCAATAGTTTTAAAAAACTTTCGGGTGACCTCGGGAGATTCAAGATATCTTTCCCCCTCTAACCGGTTGGGAATCCCGGTGGAAACAAAATAGGCAACAAAATTGAAAGGGCGAGGTAAAAATCCCAAATAGAAAGCTCCGCCAAAACAGCCGAAGTTTTTTCGACTAAAATAGGCAGGAGACTTTTTTCTTCGGGCTCGCCAAAGTAAACCTAAGACACAGGAAAAGTCTTCAAACATTGCCTTCCAATTAATCTTTCCTTCCCTTTCCTCATCTGAGGTGGGCAAAAACCGGGGCTTAGGAGTTAGGCCGTTTTGCGGTTCCTGGTCAGTATAGTATACGCCGAAAGGTTCTTCGCTAATTCCAAGCGCCTTAAAAAATGCTTCCTGGTTTAAAGTATCGCTTTTTTCGTTCATAAATTAATCCTCATTATTTGGTCAATAAGATTTAATTTTCCGCTTAAAAACGAGGTAAATTTTACTGCTCAAAATTAAATCTGTCAAAGTCAGACTACTTTTATCCGAAACTAAGGGTAATTTTGACAACAATTACATTTTATGCAAATATTTTAGCTAACTTTAGCCTGGGAAAACTTTTGTCTGACCTAAAAATAATGTAGGGGGAAAAATGAAAGTAATTGTAGCGGATGATTCCTTAGTGATGCGGAAAATCATTACTAATATAGTTGAATCCCTGGGGCATGAGGGGATACCAGCGCCAAATGGAGAACAATTGTTAGCAATTTTGAATCAATTAGGGGAAGAAGTTGGTTTGGTATTGCTTGATTGGAATATGCCGGGAGTAAACGGTTTGGAAGCACTAAAAGCAATCCAATCCAACCCGCGATTCCAGTCGATCCCAGTAGTTATGATTTCTACTGAATCGGAAGATTCCAAAGTCGAGGAGGCGCTTCAGGCTGGTGCCTGTGGTTATTTGGCCAAACCCTTTACCCCCGAAAAACTATCAGCTAAGCTAAAGGATATTTTAAAATAATTTTTTTCAGTAATTCGACCAATTGGTAAGCTTGAAAGCTTAAATTAAATCGGGAGAGATAGTATGCGGTCAATTCTTCTTAATGATTGCAGTTCCGAAGTGATAGAACTGGTTAATAAACTTTTAGGGAAAAAATTTACTATTTATTCCGCTCCTTTTGACCCCCAAAAGCCACTTCCGGAATTCAGTATGGTGATTTTGGCAGCGGGTAATAAAAAACTGGAGCAAATCCTTCAGGAGTTAAGAGTATTACGCTATGCTTGTAACTTTAGAAACATTCCTATTATTCTGATAAAAGATAAAACTGATAACTATCCTAACCACTCCTACATAATGGCGGGAGCAACTGAGGTTTTATCCCTCCAAGATCCTCCGTTAGCCTGTCAGCAGATTCTTCAGGGACATTTAATCCCCAGTCGTCAACCTTTAGATCAAGAAATGGAATATTTAACCCCATTTATTAATAGTACTAAACATGTTTTAAAAACTATGGCTTCCATGGAAGCAGAATACCGGGAACTTTACTTTGCCAATGATTTTCGTATCTTTGGAGATGTTTCAGGGATAATTGGGTTATCCGGCAGGGCAGAAGGAACAGTGGTAATTACTTTTTACTGGGAACTTGCTCGGAAGGTAATTGTCCAGATGATGCAAGTTAACGAAGCGGAAATTAATGCAGAGTTTATTCATGATGGGGTAGGGGAACTCATAAATATGATCACTGGTTTTTCCAAGAAATCGTTTGTGGGTAAACCTTACCATTTTGAGTTTTCCCTTCCTACCGTAGTTTTGGGTTCTGGCCACCAGATTGGTCATCCGGAGGAAACAAGTATTGCGGTATTAATTTTTGATATAGAAAAAAACTCTTTTGCTTTACAAGTTTGTCTTAAGCCAGCAGGGAAAAAGAGTAACTAAGCTACTTTAATATGGGCGAAGGTAAGGAAATCCTTTTAATTAATCGGGATAGGGAGTTTCTGGAAGCAATGGCAGAGTTTCTCCGGAAATCCGGCTATACTGTCCATACCGCTCAGGAAATGCAAGAAGCATTGTTAGCTCTCACTTTTTATTCCATAGGATTAATCCTTTGTGATAATGTTTTAAATGATATAACTGGATATGATTTTTTGCGGTTCCTCAAAAACGATCCGTTAAGAAATTCTATTCCGTTTGTCTTTTTTGTTCCTATAAATGATCAGGGACGTGCTTTTAAGGCTTTTGAGTTGGGAGCGGATGATTTTTTAGTTTATCCAATGGAGGTTGATGATCTGGTAAGCCGAATAAAGGAAATAATGGAGCTCCATTATCCGGAAGAAACCGAACTACCGAAAGAAGATATTAATATTCCTGGATTAGCATTTTCACCATCCGCCAAAATTTCTTTTTTGGATCGGCGTAAGAGCAAAAGAAAGCAACCTTTTCCTAATTTCAAAGTCTACCTTTCCCGGGATGAAACTTTTTGGATGCCGGGGAAAGTAAAAAATTTTAGTCGGGATGGTATCTTAGTGCTTACTCCACTGCTGGGAAAACCTGGAGTTTCTCTTTTGGTAAAGTTCACCCTGCCGCAAGAAACCTTTACCATTCGCGGAGAGATTAAGCATGTTGCCTTTGATGATTTTCAGCAACCAGTAGGGATAGGAATAACATTTACTTCTGATTCCCAATGGGCACCGGTCTATGAATACTTTAATTCTCTTATTACTTCCACCTCTCCTTCTCCTATACCCCAAATATCCCGGAAGCAGCCTTCTCAGACAGTAGAAAAGGAAATAGAAAAGACCGTCTTGCTATCTCCGGAGGAGATAAGTGAATTAGAGGAATCTTTTTTGGCTGCCTCAACTTTGCGCCAAAGGGAAGAGTCTTATGAATTAAGGTTTTATCAAAGTTTAATCGGGAAGCAACTAGGAAATTACCGAGCAGTTTGTTTTCTTGGTGCTGGTAGTATGGGAGGGGTTTTTAGGGGGTGGGATTCTGCCTTGGAACGAGAAGTTGCGCTTAAGGTAATTTCCTATGAGCTTTCCTCCCAGGAATCCTTTCGTGCGATGTTTATTAAAGAAGCCCGGATAATTTCTCAGCTTGACCACCCTAATATCGCCCATATTTATTCGATTGGAGACATCGATGGAATTCTTTTTTTTGCAATGGAACTAATTGTGGGGGAAACCCTGGCGGATTTAATAAAGAAACATGGCAACCTTAATACCCTTAGAGGCCTTGACTATTTTTTGACAGTTTGTGAAACTTTAGATTTTGTTTGGCAAAAAAATATTATTCATCGGGATATTAAGCCAGCAAATATCGTGATCAATAATAAAGGGGTTTTAAAAATTGTTGACTTTGGAGTAGCCCAAAAAATTGGAGTGCCTTCTCCCTTCCGGGAGGGGTCGGAAAAGATTGTTGGCTCTCCGTTTTATATCTCGCCCGAGGTGATTTCGGGTGGGAAAGTAGACCACCGGAGTGATATTTATTCGTTAGGGGCTACTTTTTATCATGTTTTTACTGGTCATCCTCCTTTTGAAGGTAATGACCCCAAGGAGATACTTCTCCAGCATCTCAACCGTAAGCTCCAACCACTTAAAGAAAAAAATCCTAAGGTTTCAAGTTTTCTTTCTGGGATTATCGAAAAGATGATGGCAAAGGACCATTCTGAGCGGTATCAAAGTTACAGGGAGATTATTCAGGATTTAAAATATTTCCGTTCACTGGTGATTCAGGCAAAAAAGAAAAAATAAACTTAAAGCAAATAAAAAGGGAAAGGGACTGAATTTGTCCAGTAATTTTACCTCAGATATTAGTTTGCTCGATGAATTAGCCGCTCAACTGATTCAACTGGAACCAGAAGACTCGCTTCAAATAGCTCATTTTTGTGAGTCAATTAGAAAACTTATTGGGCAAAAGGGTCTTCCGGAATCAGTGGAAGCAATTTTAGAGGAAGCAGTTAAAAAACTTGAAGAAAGGCAAGGGGATAATGCCCCCTTATCCCAAGAAATATTGGCCACTATTGGCAACCTTATCGAGAAAGCAGTGGAAAAATACCAAAAGCAAATGGTGAAGGAGAGAATTAACTATTTTCCCTCGGAATTTGATGCTGATTTAATAAAAGAGTTTGTGGTAGAAAGTATGGAATTAGTAGCAAATGCTGAAGAGGCTTTGCTTACCTTAGAGAATATTCCGGATGATAAGGAAGCAATCGCCACGGTTTTTCGGGCATTCCATACGATTAAAGGTGCTTCAGCTTTTCTTAAGCTTAATATTATTTCTGAATTTGCTCATTATGCTGAAACTTTTTTTAGTAAACTACGGGAAGGTGAAATCCGCTATGGAGGAGAATATGCGGAAGTAGCGCTTTATTCTCTGGACATGCTCCGCGCAATTATCCTTGCCACAGAAAAAGGCTTAACTGGCCAGTCCTGGTCCAAGCCCGAGGGTTTTGATGAACTTATCGAGGTGCTTCAACATCCAGAAAAGGTTGCTAATTTTCGGAAGAAAAAAGAATTAGCCTCAGCGTTAACTCGTATGGATGATGAGCGGAAGTCCTCACTACGAGTCCGCACTGACCGGCTGGATAAATTGATTGATATGGTAGGGGAAATGGTTATTGCTTATTCAATGATCATCCAGGAAACAATTAAGTTAGGAGATAATCATTATGAGTTGCAGCAAAAAATATCTGAGGCGGGGAAAATTGTTCGGGAACTTCAGAATTTAAGTCTATCAATCCGAATGGTGCCTCTTAAATCGATCTTTCAAAGAATGGTTAGACTGGGACGGGATTTGGCCAATCAATCCGGGAAAAAGATTGTTTTCGATATTTCAGGAGAAAGGACCGAAGTGGATCGCAACCTGGTCGAATTAATCACTGACCCCCTGATGCATATGATAAGAAATTCGGTGGATCATGGAATAGAATTTCCGGAAGAGCGGAGGAAAAATGGTAAGCCTGAAGAAGGAATAATAAAATTATTCGCCTATCATTCGGGGAGTAATGTGGTAATAGAAATTGCAGATGATGGTCGGGGTTTGGACCGGGATTTAATTTTCCAGTGTGCCCAAACTCGCGGTTTAACTACCAAAGGAGATTCATTGAATGACCAGGAAATACTTAATTTAATTTTTGAGCCCGGATTTTCTACTGCTCAAATAGTTTCAGAGGTCTCGGGTCGAGGAGTAGGATTAGACGTAGTAAAAAAGAACATTACTGCTTTGGGAGGTAAGATTGAGGTTCAGTCCACTTTAAATAAAGGTTGTGTATTTAGAATTCAGTTTCCCCTTACCCTGGCTATTATTGATGGAATGATTATCCGGGTGGGAAAGGAACGGTATGTAGTCCCAACCTCCTCCATTGTAAGAGCTCTTCAGCCGAAAAGAGAAGAAATTAATACTATATTGGAAAAGGGAGAGATGCTTTCATTACAAGGTAGATTTATTCCTTTAGTCAGGTTGGCTAATCTTTTTAATATTGATGAGGCACAAAATGATCCTACTCAAGCCCTGGTTGTAGTAGTTGAAGATAATTACCGGTATATCGGAATAGTAGCGGATGAGATTTTAGGACAACAGCAGGTTGTGATTAAATCGCTGGGGGAAGCATTACCAGGTATTCCAAGTATTTCGGGAGGAGCGATTTTAGCGGATGGCCAGGTGGGTTTAATTCTTGATATTAGCGGCTTAATTAAAATTGCTCATGCCGATGGGATGGATTATTCGACTAAATACCAAAAACCCAACTGAGGAGGTAAAGATGAAAAATAATGAAATTAGTAGCCGATTGGGAGAAAAAGTGCAGGGAGGTAAGTATTTGACTTTTGCTCTTGCTTCGGAAGAATACGGAATAGAAATTTTAAAAGTTCAGGAAATCATTGGTCTGTTACCTATAACCAGAGTTCCGCAAACTCCTAATTTTATCCGCGGGGTGATTAACCTGCGCGGTAAAATTATTCCGGTTATTGATTTAAGATTAAAATTCAAGATGGGAATTAAAGAAGACACCCGAAGGACTTCCATTATAGTAGTGAAGGTTAGCCGTTTATCGCATGAGGTCACTATGGGATTAATAGTTGATGATGTTTACGAGGTTGTAGAGATTGCCAAAGAAGAAATTGAACCCCCACCTGAATTCGGTCCTAATATTGATACTGATTTTATCTTAGGAGTGGGGAAGCTAAATCAGAAAGTAGTTATTCTTTTAAATGTGGATAAAGTCCTTTCCGTTGGGGAAGTGAGCTTAGTAGACCAAGTTGCTTCTCCCCAATTAGAAGTTACAACTTAGCTATGCCGCTTTATTTAAGCCCCCAGCAGTTTTTAAAGATCAGTGAGCTTTTATACCAAGTATCCGGAATCTGTCTTAAACCAGGAAAGGAAGATTTTGCTAAGCTTCGTCTTTTGAAACGGCTTCGCGCCCTGGGGATAAAGACTTTTGACGAATACTTTGAGCTTCTTGAAAATGATCCGGAGCAGAAGGAGCTTCATCTTCTGGTCGATGTTATGACTACTAATAAAACCGAGTTCTTTCGGGAGAAGGCTCACTTCAATTACCTTCGACAAAAGGTTCTACCTGAATTAATTGGTCCAAAACTTCGTTTCTGGAGTGCAGGTTGTTCGTCGGGAGAAGAACCTTTCTCTTTAGCTATTCTGCTCCGGGAGGAAATTCAGGAGATTGATAAATTAGATGTAAAGATTTTAGCTACTGATATTTCGTTAAGGATGCTGGAGAAAGTTAGTCAGGCTCGTTATCCGAAAGAGTCGGTTCGCGGGATTTCTCCCCTTTGGGTGCAAAAATACTTCTTTGCGATACCCCATGGTTCTCGCTATCTTTACCAGGTCAAGGATGAAGTCAGGAAACTGGTTCATATTGCTCGACTTAACTTGCTTGACCCCTGGCCAATGAAAGGGCCTTTTCAGGTGATTTTTTGTTGTAATGTCATGATTTATTTTGACCGGCAAACGCAACAAAAACTTATCCAACGGTTTTGGGAATACCTTGAGCCGGGGGGGTATCTTTTCCTTGGCCATTCGGAAAGTATTGCTTCGTTTGACCATAATTTTAAATATAAAAAACCAGCAATTTATCAAAAATAATAAAATATGATTAGAGTACTTATTGTAGATGATTCAGCAGTAATGCGGAAAGTTTTACCCGAAGAGTTAACTAAATTTCCGGATATTACTGTCGTGGGAACTGCCGCTGACCCTTATATTGCTGAGGATAAAATTAGTAAACTCCATCCGGATGTAATCATCCTTGACCTCAATATGCCCCGGATGGATGGGCTTTCCTTTCTGGGGAAAATAATGACCCATAATCCGCTGCCAGTAGTAATATTTAGTGCCTTTACGCCTAAAAACAGTGAAGAGGCAATTAGGGCATTAGAGTTAGGGGCAATCGAGGTTATTAGTAAGCCTGAGTCTTCATCTGCTGCTCCGGATATTTTTCGAAAGTTAGCTCACGCCCTTCGGATTGCCGCTTTTTCCCAGATAAAACCAAATAAGAACAGATTGCTTCCCTCTTGTCCTCCTGAAAAAAAAGAAAGAGATGGTTTTTTCTCATCCCAGGATAAAATTATTGCTATTGGTGCTTCGACTGGAGGGACTAAAGCAATCGAGACTGTGCTTATGGGTTTATCTCCGAATGTTCCCGGGATATTAATTGTGCAACATATGCCGGAAAATTTTACTTCTGCTTATGCCGAAAGACTAAACAAAATTTGTCCGCTGGAAGTGCGCGAAGCCCGAAATAATGATCGAGTGAGAACAGGTTTGGCTTTGCTTGCTCCTGGAAATCAACATATGCTTCTTACTCGAGCCGCGGGAGAATATGTGGTAAAGCTTAAAGATGGTCCGGCGGTTCATTACCAGAAACCAAGCGTAGATGTTCTTTTTCAATCTGTAGCTCGGTGGGCAGGAAAAAACGCGATCGGAGTTTTACTTACGGGAATGGGAGCAGACGGAGCTAAGGGAATGTTGAGTTTATATCAGGCAGGAGCTTACACTATCGCTCAGGATGAAGAAAGTTGTGTGGTTTTTGGAATGCCGAAAGTTGCAATAAAATTAGGGGCAGTGCATGAAGTGGTTGCGTTGGCAAATATTTCTCAGGCAATCATTGCTGCTTTAACTAATCAGAAGAAAACTACTACTATTAAGCCTAAAAGGGGAGATAAATGAACGGAAAAACCTATTATTTGCGAAATGAGATTCATTTACGGCTGAAACTAAGTTCCTTTGGGAGAAGTTTGTAATGATAAAAGAAGGTTCACTAAATCAGCTGCGTCGTTTTGTCAAATCAAAAGTAATACCTTTTTCGGTAGTTTTTGAAATTACTCACCGCTGTAATCTTCATTGTATTCATTGCTACCAGGAAAATAAAAAGAAAAAAGAGTTAAGCCTAAAAGAGATAAAACTGATCTTCGATGACTTGGAAAAATTAGGAACAATGAAATTAACCATTACTGGTGGTGAGCCTTTGCTTCGCGAGGATTTTACTGAAATATATTATCTGGCGCAGCAACGATTTGCGGTTACGCTATTTTCTAATGCTACCCTGCTGGAGTCCGAGCATAAAAAGTCTCTGATCAAAAGGCGACCTTTAGTGGTAGAGTGCAGTTTATACGGGGCCACGGCAAAAACTCATGAATTAATTACTCAGGTTAATGGGTCATTTGATAAGACTCTCAGGAGTATTAAATGGATGGTGGGAAAAGGAATTCGGGTGATAATAAAAAGTATTATTCTTTCGCTGAACTTTCATGAGTTAAATGCTTTGTCCGAGCTTTGTCATGGCTTAGGGGTATCATTTCATCCTTCTTTTCGGGTTTATCCTTCTGCTGATTCTAAACGTTCAGTGGAAAAATTAAGAATAGCAACCGAGGATTTTAAAGAATTATTGAAGACGAACAATTGGCTTTTAAAATACTATCGGGAGCACAATTTTACTCGCCACCAATCCGGGGAGTTTATTTGTAATGCAGGAAGAGAGGCATGCTGCATTGATGCCGAAGGAAAGGTCTTTCCTTGTGTAGCCCTCCGCTGGGAAAGTGGTGACCTTAGACAGCAATCTTTTTCCGAGATATGGTTAACTTCACCAATATTTAAAAAAATTAGAGAGCTTAAAGACGAAGATTTTACCTCCTGTTTTTCCTGCCCGCAAAAAAGATTCTGCAATTTTTGTCCTGGATTGGGTTTTAGTGAGCAGGGAAATATATTAGCGCCCTCTTCCGAAATTTGCCGGCTTACCCGGATTCAAGTTTCCTTCACATAAAGGATAATTTTCTTAACTCTTAGGGCCTAACTTTAACCCAAAATTAAAAAGTTATACATTCACCCTTTCGTCTGCCAAAATGCTGACTGCACCGAAAGTGGGCGAAAAATCTAACTGTTTAATATAGGAAGTTCTTAAAACTAAAAAAGGTTTTTAGTGCATCCTAATACCGAACCTCCTTGGGTAATGTCTTTCAATTTGCTATGTTTGACCAGAACCATTTTTACATACTTTTTTTTCTTTTCTATTTTTTTCTCCGGTTTCTTTTGCATAATTTCATCTCCTTTCTTTCAGTTCAGTTAATTAAATATATTTACCACCCTTCATAATCAAGGGCAAGATTTTTTCTTCGGTTGTTAATCGAAGCGATACTTTTTTAGTATCCGACAAGTTTTTGTATTTACCCACTACTACTCGATACCAACTGCCTTTATCCGGAACCTGAATCAAATAAATATCTACTGGGTAGCCTTTTTTCCCCAGCTTTTCCTTTAATATCTCCGCATTTGCTTTAATTTGAAATGAACCGGCAAGGATAGAATATTCACCTTGCGGGTCGGGAGTGGGAAGAGAAACCTCTTTAGACCTATTGACAACTTCCGGTGGGGTTATTTTTGCTTCTAAGGATAAGGTTTCTCCTTTTGGGGGTAAAGGATTACTTTCTTTTACCGGAGGTGGAACCGGTTTTTCAATTGTGGTTTCGACTGGCTTATCTACGATAATATTTGAAGCAGAAGGAAGGTTTTCCTTAACTTGTCCCGGGCTAATAGGTGAAGGCGGCGTGGTTGTTTTTTTACTCGGCGCTACTTCGGGATGATGGAGAAAAGGCGTCTTTTTCGACGGAGGAAAGTGGTAATAAACCCACCCAATTAAAATAAAAAGAACCACCACTCCGAGTAGGGTGGAGAAAACAAATCGTTTTTTTTTGCTCGGAGATGATATTTTTTGTTGGTATAATTGAATATCGGGGTTAACTTTATCCTCTGCCGCTGAAACTTCTTTCTCTCCCTTTAACCAAGCTTTTTCCCCTTCGGTTTCCCCGGCTATGATTTTTTCTTTTTCCGGTTCTAATTGAGTAATTAATTTTTCTTCGGCAATTATTAAACTTTCTTCCTTGGCTAAATCGTCTTTAGGCAGTTTTGTTTCTGATACCAGACCAGTTTTACCGGAAGTATCTTCCTCAGGTTCGGGTTGCATTGGACCAGCACATAATGGACATTTATCTCCATATTCCTCGGAATGTAGGTTACATCTTGGACAATACATAAATCCCCCCTTTTTTGGAAAATAATTGATTGATTATTAACTCTCTATTATATTAATAATATTTAGGAAGTCAATCATTTTTAAGAAGATTGCGGAAAGGGTCCATTTTGTCTCATCTTAAATTCGTTTCAGCTTTCATTTTTTACGGTCATCCTGAACTTGTTTCAGGATCTCAGGGATGCGGAAACAAGACCGAAACAAGTTCGGCCCAGGGTTCATCCTGACCTTTTGCCTTATTTTGCCAAATTTTTCGCAATCTCTTCAGGGTGAATAGGTGAGAAATAATGATTGGAGCAATAGCGGGTGATATAATCGGTTCGGTTTATGAACATAATCCAATTAAAACGAAAAATTTTCCTTTATTCCGTCCCAACTCTCGCTTTACTGATGATACTGTGCTTACGGTTGCTATTGCTCAGGCAATACTAAAAGACCGGAATTATTTAAAGGCAGTACGGGAGTTAGGGAGAAAATATCTTTACGCTGGCTACGGTTTTTCCTTTTTTAGATGGCTTACCTCGCCTTGCCCCCAACCTTATAATAGCTGGGGAAATGGCTCAGCAATGCGGGTAAGCCCGGTAGGTTTTGCTTTTAAATCAATCGATACCGTTTTAGAAGAAGCCCGTCGGACCGCAGAAATCTCCCACAACCATCCGGAAGGGGTAAAGGGAGCACAGGCGGTTGCATTAGCTGTTTACTTGAGCCGGATTACACCGGATAAAATGCAAATAAAAGAAGCGATTGAAAAACGATTTGGATATAATCTTAATCGCAACCTGGCGGAGATAAGGCCTTCCTACATCTTAACCGGGAAGCTACTGATTGTTTCTTTCCGAGATTCGGCGAGGAGCGCTTTTACATGATATAGGTAAGATGGGTTTCCTGACTATATCTTACTTAAATCGGATGACTTGAGCCCAGAGGAATGGAAGATTATGCGATTTGGGTATTAGTCAAGAGTAGACCTCCTTTTCATTGAAGACTTTTTCCTGGAAAATTTTGAATTCCCCCCCGATTAACTTTCGATAAAAGCAGCTTCGATACCCGGTATGGCAAGCTGCCTTGACCTGGTCTACTTTTATTAAAATAGTATCATTGTCGCAATCAATCAAAACCTCTTTTACCACCTGGATATGTCCGGAATGTTCCCCTTTCTGCCAATATTTTTGGCGCGATCGGCTCCAGAACCAGGTTGTGCCGGATTCAATGGTTTTGCGAAAAGCTTCTTTATTCATATAAGCCAGCATTAGGACTTCGCCATTTAAATAGTCCTGAATTATTACTGGCACTAATCCCTGGTCATTGTATTTTACCTGCGCAATTAAGTTATTCACTGCTTTACCTTTATCTATTTTCTCCAACTTTTTTCTCCCATAATTTTTTGAACTCTTTTTCCATCCGAAGAAATTCTTTTTGTTCTTCTTGAGGAAGGAGAATTACCAATTTTTTTGCACTGAGAAGAAGGTAAGGAGAAATCATTGAGTGCTTTAAAATCGGGGTTTCGGGATGGTAATTTATCATTAAGATAATCAAAGTAATACTACCTAAAACCCAGCCTTTAATAATCCCGAAAATAATACTAACAATTCGATCTACTCCACCAAAGTGAATTAAGTTAAAAATAGAATCAAACCATCTTCCGATAAAAGCAAGGATTATAAATACTAAAAGAAAAACAATAATGAACCCCACGGTTCCGGCAAAACTTTCCGGAAAAACTTTTTCGGGAAGGACTCCGCCAACATTCCAATAGTATCGGCCGGCAATAAAAAAAGCCACCAGCATCACAAAAAGGGAGAAAATCTGCTTACTTGCTCCCCGAAGTGAGCTTAAAAAATAGCCAGCGAGAATAAAAATAATAATTAGAAGGTCGAGAAAGTTTGGATTCATTTTCTCCGCTTTTGATTCCTACAAACTGTATAGGAGCTAATAAATAAACGATGGCAGATAACTCAAGCTAAAACTTACTTGCCAAGCTCTTCTTTTACAATTTTACTGAGAACACTTCCCGAGACCCTGCCGGCTAATTTTTTGCTAAGCATTCCCATTACCTGGCCCATTGATTTCATATCGCGCGCATTAAGTTCAGTTATAGCCTGCCGCACCTCTTTTCTTATCTCCTCCTCAGTCAATGGTGCGGGGAGAAACTCTTTTATAATCTCCATCTCTGCTTTTTCTTTTTCTACCAGGTCTTGTCGGTTAGCTTTCTTAAACTCCTCAATTGCTTCTTCCCGTCGCCGGAGCATACCGTAAAATACTCGATAGATATCTTGTTCTTCTACCGGCTTACCTTCTTTCTCCTTATTGATTAATTCGGCAATCATCATTCGGATTGTGCTTGCCCGGAGGGAGTCCTTTTTTTTCAAAGCCTGATGGAGTTCAGAATGGAGTCGATTTTGCATTTTGTTTCCCTATAATTATTGGCTTTTGGCTTTTGCTAATTTTCGGGTTAAACGGCGAAACCGCTTAATCTTTTTTCTCAAAGTCGCAACTAACTTTTTATCTTTTTTTTCTTGAGCCGCCTTTTTTTCTGCTTTTAACATTTTAATCTGTTTTTTTAAAGTATAAATGGTTTCGCCAGTCACCTTCTTTACTTCTTTCTGGGGTTCTCCCCGAGCTTCCCGGATTGCCCGAATAAGCTCTTCTTTTTTCATCGCGTGCACTCCGGTTATCCCTTCGTACTGCTTGGCGATTTCTCTTAACTTGGTTGCGGTTAATTTTTCCAGGTCTTTCTCTTCCATATTATCACCTCATTTTTTATCAGGATTGGTATATAGAAGATGGATAAGTTTTTTAAGATTTTTAATGGTAAAATCATCTTCTGGCCTATTACCATTACGGTCTAAGTGGTAAGTCTTTATTCCTAATTTTTGCGGGGCCAAAAAGTCAAATTCATAATGGTCACCAACATGGACCATTTGGAAAGGATTAACCTCGATAATTTCACATACCTGTTGATAAAATTGGGGTGTTTTTTTAACCTGACCAAAATCCGAAGTAGCAGAAAAAATCCGAAAAAAATAAGGTTCAATACCAGTCTCTTTTATTTCAATCTCCACAAATTCTCGGGCAGCATTGGAGGTCACGATCAATTTGAAATTTTTGCTTAAAACTTCAATTACCTCCTTTACCTCCGGGAAGAGACGGACTTCTTTCCGGTATTTCTGGAGTAAATCATTCCAGTGACCCGGAAGCTTAAAAAATTCAAACCAATATTTAATATCATACCATTTAAGCGAGCCATCCCCTACTTTTTCATATTCAGCGATTATTTTTTCGGTTGCTTCCTCCAAGCTCAAATTATTTTTAAGCGCATACAATTCCGGGATTCCTCTTTCCCAAACCAAATTGACATAAGTGGAATCAACCAGAGTGCCATCTAAATCAAAAGAAATAACCTTAAGCTCTCTCATCGCCACCACTTTTATTGATAAACCCTTATTGATTTTATTCATAAACCCTAATTGAATTTAACATAATTAAAATTTAAATTTCTGTCAATTAAAATAGTTTTTGCCAGAAGGTTGCTGAAAAATTGGCATAATATAAGCTATTGGTATAATGCTTATAATACTAACCCACATTTTTTTACCAACTACTTGGGAAATGAAGCAAAACTGAGATCCTGAAACAAGTTCAGGATGACAAAATGGGAAGGGAGACCCTGAAACAAGTTCAGGGTGACGATAAGAGGGGATACTGAAACGAGTTCGGGATGATAAAATAGGAAAGAGGAGTCCCGAAATAAGTTCGGGATGATAATAAAAAAAATGAGATCGGGAAACGAATTTAAAATAAGAAGAAATTGACCTTTTCTGCAATCTCGCAAAAGTCATTTGACAAATAGGATTTTTACGGTATTATTAAAAACAAAATCATATTGTTAGGAATAACTTTTAAACCAATATGAGAATTTTTGGATATTTTATTTTGATGTTATTATTTTTTTGGGAAATATCTTTTGGGTTTGTTCCCGAAAGTTATCAGATAACTGAGGTTAAGCATTATGTTACCTCGGAAAATATCCAAATTTTACTCGAGACAACCGGAAAGATAGATTATCAATCATTTTTTTTACACCACCCGGAACGCTTAGTTTTAGATTTAAAAAACACCAATGTTGGTTTTCCTTTTCAAGACTTAACGATAAATGAGGGAGGAGTAAATAAAATTCGTTTTGGGAATTATGATAAAGATATTTTTCGGGTAGTTTTTGACCTGATTTATCCGGTTGAGTCAAAAATTTTCTGGGTAGAAAATGAGTCGGAGAAAAAATACCAACTGGTAATTGAGTTTTCCTCAAAAAATC
>Ga0315298_1002971_pt1 | contig 27629 bp, 28 predicted proteins | sample WHS_1_MG_FD_203077 | JGI IMG/M metagenome (GOLD analysis project Ga0315298, IMG submission 203077) | Extremophilic microbial mat communities from Washburn Hot Springs, YNP, Wyoming, USA - WHS_1_MG | ecosystem: Environmental > Aquatic > Thermal springs > Hot (42-90C) | place: USA: Wyoming... | reverse complement strand
TCTTGTTCAATGTCACCATCTCCGGTTCCATACTCTTTATGGTACCCCATGGGTGACATTTTCACTGAACCGTTACCGGGTGACAGAATCATAGACCATTCACATTGGCCGGCTTACTGCTTGACTTACAGTTCCCCGGCTGCTACGATGCTTGCGAAAATCCGCGCCGCTTTCATCAATATGGCGAACGAGGGAAACGATGAACGACCACCTGATCCTACCCGACCCGGGCCAGCCGAACTTCTGCGGGCGCTGCGCCAGTCCGCTGGGGCTCACGGAGAGAGGTGGCCGGATGCGACCAACCTGCCCGGCTTGTGGCTGGGTCTACTTTGCCAAACCGGCCTTTGGCGCTGCCATCGCCATCGAGATAGACGGGCAGATCGTGCTGGTGCAGCGCAAGCACGAGCCGTATCAAGGGTGGTGGATGCTGCCCGCCGGCTTTGTCGAGTATGAGGAATTCGCCGAAGATACCGCGGTGAGAGAAGCGGAGGAAGAGACCGGTCTCGTGGTCACCCTCACCGGCTTGCTCGGATTGTACCACGGTCTGAGTGACCCGCGGAATCCTTCGCATCTGGCCGTCTACGCCGCCCGCCCGATCGGCGGGGAGATGCACCCGGCAGATGATGCGTTAGACGTGCGCACTTTTGCACCGGACGCGTTGCCGGAGAAGATCGCCTTCGAGGGACAGCGCTACGCCCTCCGTGACTGGGCGGCCAGCGCGGCGTTGCGCGCCGACCTGCGTCTCCCTGCACCTCGCTTCTTGACCTTCTTGGCTGCCGGACCGGCCGCACCGGTGCTCGTCTACACGGTGATCGAGAATCCGCGCGGCAGCAAGGCCCGCCTGAAGTATAATCCGCAGACCGGGGTCTTCGCTCCCACTGGGAGGCTCCTGCCGTGGTCAGCGCCATTTCACTATGGTTGGATTCCACATACCCTCAGCGCCAATGGGAGTGAATTAGACATTTGGGTGGTCGACGAGAGGCCGGCGTCGCCAGGCAGCGTGATCGTCGCCCGGCCTGTCGGGATCCTGTTCTTAGAAAGCGGCGACCACAAGGCCGTTGCTCTACCTGCCATGGCGAGCCATGGCCATGTCGAGGTCGCCGAGTTGGCGCAGTTGCCCGAGGTCCGGCGGGCGATTGAGGATTGTTACCCATTGCGAGATGGCGAGATCCGAAACTGGGGCGATGCCACCGCGGCGCGACAGTTTATCCTTGAGGCACAAGAGCGCTGGCTGGCCGAGCGGGGCCCATGCTAGGCGGTTGTCAGTCGATGACTAACTGAAGGTCTCCGTGTCAAGTCCTTCCGCGGCAGCGGGGGCATGAGGCGAGGCTTCGTTCAAATAGGCGGCGTCCTCTTCAGGGACCGATGGGTTGATGTGCATGCCGGTCCTGATCTCGAAGCCGGCCTGGGTAGTAAGGCGGGGTTGAAGCTGGAGAAACCAGTGCAGTTGGGGCTGCTCGGTCTGGTGTCGCGTGGACGTGTTGATCATGTAGTTGTAGTCTGGATTGTCGAGCTTGCGGCATAGCCTGGCGAGAATGTCCCGCAGGGCCGAGGTCAGGTCCTTCTTCTCTTCGTCCGAGATCCGACCGAAATCCGCTTGGTGTCGCTTCGGCACGAGCCAGACTTCGAACGGCACCTCGGCGGCAAAGGGAACGAAGGCCAAGAAGGACGTGTTCTCCAAGATCACGCGCTGCCGGTCTCGGGCTTCAAACGCCAAGATGTCGCAGTACACACACCGTCCCCACTCGTCGAAGTAATCCTGCGCCTCATTCTCTCGCCAGCGGACCCACTGGGGGACGATGCCGGTCACCATCAACTGTGAATGGGGATGGAGTAGTGAGGTACCAGCGCGTATCCCGTGATTGCGGAAGACGATCGCCATCAGATTGTTGCGCTCTTTCATGACCTCGACGTAGCGCCGGTGATACGTCTCGATCACCGTGGCTACCGCCGCCGGAGACATCGTGGCCAGATCCTGGTTGTGCAAAGGACTCTCGATGATCACCTCGTGCCGGCCGTAGCCGGGCATGGCGAGGTAGATGCCGCGCCGGTAGCGAGAGGCATCCGCTTCGGGGGTCAAGGCGGGATACTTGTTAGGAACAACTCTAGTCTGCCAGCCAGTTTGGCCAGGAAGAGACGATTCCATGATGATCCCCGGTAACGTCTGCTCGTTCCCAGCGCAGAACGGACAGCGCGGGTCGTGGATCGGCTGGGACTCCCTTCCCTCCTTATGCCGACGAAAATCGCTCGGCCGCTTCCCTCTAGTCGGAGCGATGATCACCCATCGTCCCGACGTCTTGTCTTGTCTGATCTCGCTGGCCATGCCCATCGCCTTTCTCTTCACGAGTAGTAGTATACCACTTTCGTCAGCCTGGTTCAGGTTGGCAAGTGGCAAGCCGCTCGGCAAACATGCTTGACGCACCGCCAGAGAGAGGTGTAATATCGGGAACAAAGAGATCGGCACCAGGTCGGAGGAACGAGCTTGCCCTCTCCCAGTTTTGGGCCGCCGGTGAACGAGGAAATGGTGTCTCGGCTATGGACCGAGCAGCGGTTCCGAAGAGAGGATCTGCGCGTCGTCGGCGGGGAGACCCTCCAAGTAGTCCACCGCGGCTGGGCCACCGACGGCCGTGGTCCAGACTTCAGAGAGGCAATCATCGCTCTAGGTCGAGAGCTACGCCACGGCGATGTCGAGATTCACCTCCGTAGCTCCGATTGGTTCTTGCACGGGCACCATTGCGACCCTTACTACAACCAGGTGATCTTACATGTGGTCCTCTGGCATGATACCGCCAAGCCCATGGTAGTGGCGGCGGGCCGGACCGTGCCAGTGCTGGAGCTTTGCCACTACCTTGCTACCCCCTTCGAGGATCTAGTGGCTGACTTGACTGCCTTCGCGCCGCCGCGAAACCCGTGTCACGGTTTGGGAGGATCTGAACCGGCGACATTGACCACGATCTTGCAACAAGCAGGTGAAGAACGGTTTCGACAGAAAGCGGCGCGGTTCGCCCAAGCACTGGCCGTCTACCGCCGGGAACAGGTGCTCTATGCTGGTATTCTCGAGGCGATGGGCTACAGCAAGAACCGCGACCCGTGCCGGCAATTGGCCGAGGGGCTACCCCTCGATATTCTCGAAGGGATGCTCTGGGGTAAACAAGGTGAGCGCCGTGATCTTTGCGCTCAGGCAATTCTGCTCGGGGCGGCCGGTCTACTCCCATCCCAGCGCACGTCGTCCTCGATGGAAGATGGCGACTCGTACCCATCTGCCCTCGAAGAGGCCTGGCGGGCCTTCGGCGGGGAGAGGGTCGTTAACGAGGAGTGGCATTTCTTCCGCATCAGGCCCGAAAACTATCCTCCGCGCCGCGTCGCCGGGGCGGCCCTGCTCTTTGCCCGACATCTGGAAGAGGGGCTGGAGGATCGACTGGCCAAGGCACTCTCAGGCAAGGACGAAGGGCATGCCCGCCGGCAGCTAGAGGCGGCGCTCATGGTTCCGGCTCCACGGTACTGGCACTTTCGACGAGACTTTGGAGCGCCATCGGCAGTCCCTCTAGGCGCCCTGATTGGCCGCGAGCGAGCGGCGGTCACCGCAATCAACATCGTCTTGCCTTACTTCTACGGCCTGGCTGATGGGAGACGGGCTCCCCTCGCCGAGCGAGCCTTGGCGCTCTACCAAACCTACCCGCGTCTGGCTAGCAATGCGGTAACGCGGGCGATGGAACGTCAGTTGTCTCTTGATGCCATGGTCCGCGGTCTCGGCGCGCTGCACCAGCAAGGCCTGCTCCATCTCCACCAGACATGCTGCAACAGGGGCATCTGCTCGTCCTGTGAGTGCGCAATCGCACATTCCCAGGCTTCGGAACTCTTAAGAGCATGACAAACCGACCGATAATCATTTAAGAACCCATTTCACATTATAGCGGCGGGAGAGCCCCGGTCGCCGTCGCGACCGGGACAAACCAAACCGCAGCGCTATGGGTTGGAGGATAGGCTCCAACATGAGGGGAATGGCGGGGAAGGGCAGGAGGAGGTTAGCCTTTGGAGATCATGCAGCCAGCAGTCAACTCAGTGGCGGCTCCAGCCAATCGCGAGTTGACGGGCGCACCTACTGGTTCAATCAGGGTTCTGCTAGCCGACGATCATACCGGGTTCCGCAACTGCCTGCGGGAACTCTTGGAGATGGAGGAGGACATCGTCATCGTCGGCGAAGCTGGAGACGGGATCGAGGCGGAGAGACAGGCAGCGGCCCTCAGGCCCGACGTGGTGGTCATGGACGTCCAGATGCCGGGCCAGAACGGACTGCACACGACGCGAGCCCTCAGTCACTTCGGACACTCGCCCCGGGTGATCATCTTGACGATCTATAAGCATGCCAGCATCTGGCGAGAAGCAGCCTGTGCCGGAGCCTATGGCTGTTTCGTCAAAGGCATTAGTACCGATCGGCTGCTCGAAGCCATCCGGACTGTCGCCGCTGGGCAATCGCTGATCGCCCCAGTGCTGAACGGTTGCCCGTCATCCGTTAGTAGTAATCAGGGGTCGAGACAATTGGCCGGCTAATCGTGCCAACATGGCGACCTGGCGAAACCTATCCCGTCCTTTATTGTGGAAGGGCAAGGTATCGAGGCAAGACAGTCCCCTGGTAACCGGCTACCTCGGCTGGGTTGACGACAGACTACCCGAACTCAGCGTCTGTCTGGCAGTAGCCCATGGGTGATGGCATAGATTGCCGCCTGTGTGCGATCCGAGGCCTGAATCTTCTCGAAGAGCAGGGAAAGCTTGTTCTTCACCGTGCTTTCGGCGAAGCTGAGTTCGGCGGCGATTTCCTTGTTGCTGAGGCCGCTAGCTACCAAGCGGAGTAGCTTGATCTCTGTCTCGCTAAGGCCTCCCAGTCCCTCTTCCGGCCCAACGCGTTGGGCCAAGCGCCGAAACTCCCTCAGCACCTTGGTGGTCATCTCCGGGTCGAGGAGCGAGGCCCCCTTGGCGACCGCGCGTACGGCGGCGACGACCTCGGAGGAGTTGGCCGATTTGAGCAAGTAGCCCCGGGCACCAACCCGAATCGCCTGAAACACGTAGCCGTCTTCCCGGTACATGGTCAGGATGATGATGCCAGTCTGGGGGCGGGTCCGCAGGATCTCACGGGTCGCCGAAACGCCATCGGCCACAGGCATATTGATATCCATCAAAACCACGTCCGGCTCCAACTCCTCGACCATCTCCTGCACCTGTAGTCCATCGCCCGCCTCGCCTACCACCCGGATGTCGCGCTCAAGCTCGAGGAGTTGGCGCAGGCCTTGCCTGAACAGATCGTGGTCATCGGCCAGCAACACGTTGATCATCCGCAAGCCTCCTGATTGATTCCCTGCATCATGTGTGTGATCTCCCCGCGGCCAAGCGCCGGGCGGCATTTCGGCTGCGTGGGATGAGTACTTCGACAACGGTTCCGCGGCCGGGTGTCGAGTTCACCCGCAGGTCTCCGCCCACCTCACGTGCCCGCTCCCTCATCTGCGCCAGTCCGTAGTGACCTGTCCTTTCTCCCTCGACCAGTTGACCGTCGAAGCCAACACCGTCGTCCGTCACCGAGACCAAGAGCAGATCGCCTTCTTCACGCAAGGCGATCTGCACTCGCTCAGCATGAGCGTGCTTGCGCACGTTGTTGAGCGCCTCCTGTACGATGCGGAAGACAGCAGCCTCTGTGCCCGACCCTAGACGCACTTCAGGTGGGATCTGGAGGTCGAGCTCGAGGTCACCTTGCTCGGCAATATCCTCAGCCACCCTTCGGAGCGCGAGACTCAACCCTAGCTCGGCAAGGTGTACCGGACGCAGTGAGTAAATGCAGCGCCGAAGCTCCTGAACACTGGCCTCGATCCCGGCCCTTAGCAACCTCGCTTCCTCTTTGGCCCGCTGCAAGTCTCTAGTCATCAGCTTCTGGACTAGATCGGCTTTGAGCATCAGGTGTGCCATGTTCTGAGCCACACCGTCATGGATCTCGCGGGCGATGCGGCGCCTCTCCTCGGTTACAGCCAGCTCCTGCGAGTAGCGGTAAAGTTCGGCATTGCGCAAGACCAGAGCGACCTGTCCAGCGAGCGAGACCAGCAGTATCTGCTGTCTCTGAGACAGGCTGGCCCCCGGCGAAAACCAGAAAGCGAGCGCCCCGATCAGCCGGTCTTCCACCAGCAGTGGTGCGACCACTAGCGAGCCACTCTCTCTGCGGTTCGAGAGTTGGCATTGAAGATCAGCGGTGGGTTGGATGACGCTCGCCTCCCGCTCCGGGTGAAGCCATTCTTCGGCTAGTCTCTGCTCATTCATCCAGTCACACACTCCCAGCCAGTCCTCTGCCTCGCCATGGGAAGAGATGGCGCGGAAGGTATCACTGTCATGATTGTACAACAATACTCCTGCAGCGGCGTAGTCGAACAACTCGTGGAGCTTTTCGAGAACCTTGTCCCCGAGTTCGCTCAGGCGCAACCGGCTGGCCGAGAACTGGCTGAACTGCTGGAAGACGGCGATATCCCTCAAGAAGGTCCCCGCGACCTCCACCTCTTCTCGCAGGTTCTCCAGCGAATCGGGGTCTTCCCGGTCGGCCCCTCTGGTGTTCTCTGGATTGTTCATCTGGACCTGTCCTGCTCCATTACCAACTCCCGGTCAGCGAAGCTATCTGCCAGCATGCACCTGTCGGAAGGTGTTAGGGCTCCCGATCACGCCCCTGAAAGGGCAGCGCGAAGATCACCCTGGTGCCATTCCCGAGACTGCTTTCGACTTCAAAGCAGCCGCCGACAAGCTCTACCCGCTCTCGCATCGCGGCGAGTCCGACGCGGCCCGTCTGCAACGCATCGCCAAAAGTCTGCTCTGGCGAAAAGCCCACCCCATTGTCCTCCACTACGACCCGCACCATATCGCCTACTCGCCTAAGACCGACGAGAACCGCACTAGCCCGGGCGTGCCTGCGCACGTTGTCCAAGGCCCCTTGCACCAGACGGTAGATTGTGGTTTCCAGAGCCGGGCTAAGTCGCTGCCCGATCACGCTCTGCAACAGGGTCTTCGCTCCGGTCTCGTCTTCGAGCCTATGCAGGGCCGCATCCAAGGTAGGCAGGAGCCCGAGCGTATCCAAAGTAGGCGGCCGCAGATCGAAGATCAGGTTCCCGAGACGATCGATGCTTTCGGCCAGGCTGGCTCGCAAACCGTGCAGTTCGGCCAGCAGCCGCTCCGGCTCGTTCAGTTCCGATAAGCGACAAGCCAGATCGACCTTGTAGAGGCAGGTTGCCAGAGCCTGCAAGCTTTCGTCGTGGATATCTTCCGCCAGGCTTTTCTTCTCTGCCTCTTGGTTGGACATGACACAATCGAGGAGCCGCTCGCGCAATGCGTCTTTGGCCCGCGATCCTCCACAGGCATCAAGCTCGTGCTTGATCCTTGACATCTCGCGGCGTAACTGGCTAGTCTCATCCTTCAGGCGCTGCTTGAGTAACAGGTTAGCCGCGGCAAGCGGCACAGTGGAGCAGCCACCTTCCTCGAGGACAATGAACTCGACCGGGGCAAGTGTCCTGTCCATCTCAGCGTCCCAGCCGGGCCTGAGCACGACCAGCGCGGGTAGACTGTGGCGACGTGCCCTGATCTCGCGTAGTAGCTCCAGACCACTGGAGTCCCAGTCACGGGAACTGACAACAGTCAGGCTGTAGCAGTCCTCGGCCAGACGCCTTAGGGCGTTCGCTCTGGAACCCGCAACCTCTACGGCGCAGCCGCCGGCCAGGTTCTCGATTCGCCTCGCCCAAAGCCTGGCACGCTCGCCGTCTGGTTCGATCAGGAGCACACGTCGAGGGCGTTGTTCGGTCGGTTCTGCCATGAAGCGGTTCCTTTGCCGGTGACCGCGTTGCTGTGGCCAAGCGGCCGCCCAGTATGGCCAGATGAGGGCTGACCAGGCGAACAGCCGGCCGGCCGTAATATAAACACAAACCGCAGTCGAGTCAATAGGCAAGGCAGAGAGGATCTGCGAGCCAGATGTCGCCTTGGCAGCAAGGGAGGGCAGAGGCGCCCTCCCCAACATCTGCCTGCACCGAAGAGCTAGGAGAGTCCAGCCTGTTTGGGCTAGCAGGGGAAATACCCCCCTCCCTGGGGTGCACTTGCGGCTGGGAAGCCCCGGTTGTGGCTACTAGCGCTTCAGATTGACCAAGTCTTGCAGCATCTCGTCGGAAGTGGTGATTACGCGTGAGTTAGACTGGAAGCCACGCTCGGCCATAATCATGTTCGTGAACTGCTGCGCCAGGTCTACGTTGGACATTTCAAGGAAACCGGGACTAACCGTCCCCCGTCCCCCCGCGCCCGGCACACCCACCTGCGGGTCGCCGGAGTTGGCAGACACCTCTAGGAGGTTGCCGCCAGCGTGGGTGAGGCCCCCTGGATTGCCAAAAGTGGCCAGGGCAATCTGTCCGAGTGTTCTGTTCAGACCGTTGGAGTAGATGCCAGTCACTTCACCAGACTGCCCCACGGTGAAGGTCACCAGTGAACCGGCAGCTGCCCCGTCTGTTTGCGTGTTCAACTCGCCGTTGCCGGCGAGCTGGGAGAGAGACGTCATATCCAGCGCCACTGTCTGAGGCGAAGCCGCGCCGTTAGGCAGCCCTAGAACCAGATTGATCTCCGGCTGGGTCGTGTCGTATCGCCCGTCGGCAAGGAAGGTGACAGTGCCGGTAGATGTTGCCAGCGTGACGCCGGGTTCCGGCGTCGCCGTCCAGGTCCAGGTGTTGTTAGCTGCAGCGCGCTGAAAGTCTAGGCGTATGTTATGCAGTACGCCAAGTGAGTCGTACACGCCAGCCGAGGTGCTGAATTTCGCGGCGGAGGTGGTGAAAGAATAAGTGTCGCCGGCCGTGTTGTTCGGGTTGGTGGCTATTGCCATGGTGAGTCCGTTGCCAACATCTGCCACGCCGCCCACAACGTTCACGGCCGCGCCGAAGGTGGTACCCCCATCGGTGCTTACTTGCACCTGCGTTACCGCACCGGCGGCATCTACGGCGGCGATCCGCACTACGTAGTTCAGATCGGCCGAACCACTATAGGTGCCTGAAATAGTCGCCGTGCCCGAACTGGCATCGCTTTGCGAAATGGCACCAACCCGCCCTGCAGTAAGGTCCAAATTGCCCAGAAGCTTAAGCTTGCTACTTGCCTGGCCAATCATGCCCTGGCCCAACGGGATCGTGATCGCCCCCATAGGCTGAGCGGTGTCGATCTTTCCGTTAGCATCGGCCTGCCAGCCCTGCACCTTCATCCCGTTCGCCGGATTGACGAGGGACCCGTCTAAAGCGATGTCAAAGGCTCCGTCTCTGGTGTAGAAGTCCCGAAACCCATCGTTCAGAACGAAGAAACCGTTGCCCTGAATCGCCAGGTCTGTCACCTTGCCGGTCGACTGGAGGTTGCCCTGCGTTTGGATCGTGTCGATGCCGGCCAGCAGCATTCCGAGCCCCACCTGAATCGGGTTGATACCCCCAAGAGTCTCAGTCGGACCGCTCGCGCCGCGAATAGTCTGGCTTAGGATATCCTGGAATGTCACTCGGCTGGCTTTGAAGCCAGTGGTATTGACATTGGCGATGTTGTTACCAACCACATCCATGAAGGTCTGGTGGTTGCGGAGACCGGATATGGCGGCGAACATGGAACGCATCATCTTTTACTTTTTCCTCCTCAAGTGCGTTTACTAGATCAGTTCTTGGTCATGAGCTCCGGCTTCCTCAAGGAGGTCCAGCCTCGGGAGCTCTTTCTCCGTGTTGCGTCTAAGTCAAGGTGAGAGACTAACCCACGCACCACAAATCACATGTCAGGCGATGACCACGCCGTCGATGTTGGTGAAGACGCCCTGTTTCGCCTGCTCCGAGGGCATCGCCGTGATCACCGTGCGGTTCTTCACGCTCACGATCAGGGCCAGCTCATCCATCAGAACTAATGATTCCTTGACTCCTTTCTCGGCCGCTCGATCGATCGCGCGCTCGAGCTTGGCCACGTCATCCTCCCCGAGTTGAACCTGTCTCCGCTGCAGCCGCTGCTGGGCATGGCCGGAGAACTTGACCTCCTTCCGGCCGGCAAACTGCTGCGCGAGGATTTCCTGAAACGATGTCGAAGTTGCAGTTGCACATGCTGGCGGTTGGCCGCCATGATGGTCATCTACCTTGCCAATAGCCCGGATGCCAGTGAGTTCAGTCGCCATTGTCAGCTTCCCTGACCCCACGTACCTGCTCCAGAGCCACGGCTTGGCCGCCAATTATGAGCACAGCTTTGCCATCAACGATCCGTACTTCGTCAACGAGGCCTTCGACCAGCTTGTCCTGTTTCGCGGAATAGAATGCGACCTGCTTGCCCAGCAAAGCACTGGACTGCGTGATCTCGTCACGAGTAGCCATCGCCTCGATGCTCTGGTTCATCTGCTGCATCTCTTCCAGAGTGTTGAATTGAGCCAATTGGGCGATAAACTCCTTATCCTCCATCGGCTTCAAGGGGTCTTGATTGCGCAATTGGGCAATTAGTAGTTTCAAGAAGTCGTTCTTCCCCAAGCCAGCCGAACCGGCTTGGGACGCGGCCACGGTTGACGCCGTCGCAGCGGTAGTGCTTGTAACCTGCAAACCACTCCCCTCCTTTCCTTCATATTGGTCCTTAGCAGCCATCTCATAACGTAACGCAGGGGATTGCTTCCAGCTCGCCTGGCGGAGGACAAGCCCTCGCGTCACGGGAAACAAGTTTCCAGATAGTTACTTGGTCTTCGCCGGCTAAACCCGAAGATCGATGCCGCCCCGCCTCTCCAGATCGGTTCCTGCGGTAGTCTCGGCCCGTTCCAGCGTCGCCTCGTGTTTCACAGCATAGTCAATTGGGGTTGAGAATGGCGTACCCCGGTCGGTCTGTCCCTGTCTGGGCGCAGTGTCAAAGCCGGCTAGGGTTTGCTGGTTGACCTCCACTACTAAGCGGTCCAAGCGCATTCCCTGATCGGCAAAGGCACTTCTCAACTGGGGCAGGTTGGCCTCAATGATCTTCTTCACATCGTGGTTTTCCGCCAGTAGGTTAAGAGTGAGCCCTGACCGATCGACAACCATCCTGAGGTCTAGTTTGCCCAGCGATTCCGGCTCGAGTTGTACCATCAAGCCCGTTCGTCCCGACGTAGCGAAGACCCGTGCATGACGCAGCACTTGATCAATGACGCTGGGGCTTTCCGCCTGGTAGGGCGGCATGGCCACGGTTGTAGCGGGGGCACTCGTTACCTGTGGTAAGGATTGCTCGCGCAGCACGGCGCGGAACTCCCCCATGGTGGGTTGTCCTGTCGCTCTGTCCTTGGGAAGCGCTTCAACTGCGGCAACGGGAGCCCGGGCCGTCCTTCCTTCTACATCATGGTCGGCCACACTCTCGCTGCCTAGCATCGCGCGGAGGATACTAGTTCCTTCGCGCTCTTGTGCGTTGCGACCCAGACCACCCGGCGATAAGGTCGTCTTCCCATCTTTCCCCGTTGGACTGTCCGCGTTCCCAAGCTTGACCTCACTGCTCGGATCGGCGGTTTTCATGCTTGTCACTGCGCTGCCCGCCAGAGGCTGACCCTTTCCGACCGAGACCAATGGCTCAACCGCTATCTGATCGTTTCGCTTTGCCTGCGCTCCCGGCGAGAGGCGCGCGGCCGGGTCCGGGTCGGCGACCTCGCCATTTTCTGGTATCTCAGCCGCATCCTCTGCCGGTTTTGGTCCAGCCAGGCCCGGCATTGGCAGACCGACGTCGATGGCTGGCGTTTGCAGCCGCTGCGGGAGGACTGCCGTCGCGCTGTCTGCCGGCAGGTCGACCGAGACCGCCTTGTTTCCCACGGCCTGCACCGCCAACTCGCCGGGGTTGTCGTTCGGCGGCTGTGGGTTGCTACCATCTCCCCCTTGAGATGGGTCATCGACGGCAGGCACGAGCATGGCTCCCAGAGCGAGGAGAAGCTGTCCTACTTTCTGGGCGTCCAGCTCCGCAAGCGCACCTTCGCCGCCGATCGGCTGCGCTGCGTCGTCCTCGGTGAGATCGGCCGGTGCTCTGAGCATCTGAAGCAGCGTTGCACCGAAGGCCTTAGGTTCGGCATGTGGGGCAGCGACTGCCAGGCCCTTCCCGGGCACGGTGCGCCGCTCAACGCCATCCGCGGCGGTCGCCTCAAGTCCCGAGGAGGAATCGGTCGTCAATCCAGCAGCCTCCAGAGCGCTTTGCAAGAGTAAGCCAAAACGATCTTCGTCGTTCGGCAGCCCTCCAACCACCTCCCGCGCCGAAACGCTCTGCTTCACGCCGGAGAGTACCGGCACTGGCGCTACCAAGTCCATCTGTGGATCACCTCCTTTCGATGTCAGTTGTCAGCCTTGAGGGCCCGGGGTTGGGGGCTAGGGGTCGGTTGAAATCTGTGAGCAGCCAGCTGACTTCAACCCCCGGTTCCGTGGCCTCTGTCCCCGACCACCCCCAAGTGGGCTGATGCTAGGAACTGATCAGGGCCAGCTCGCCTGTGAAAAGGTCAAGTTGGCCCACAGCGCCGGGTCGCAATAGGAGGGACGCCTCTCTCCAAACGACCCAGGCTGCGGCGCCTCCGACATTGATAAGCGTGATCACCCCCTTTCCGTCGTAAGATGCCAGCACTAGTGGTACTGGTGCGACGCTACCCTCTTGGTTGTGTTGGAATGGCAGGCCTTGCATAGGAGTCTGCGCAGCCGATTGGCTGGATTGCCCGTCAGCGGCGGGGACGATCTCGGACGACCCGGGAGCGGGTCGAGGATTCGCCGGGGCGTGCTCTGCCATCCAATTCTTCAGTTCAGCAACCACAGGCATCTGCCGGTCGGTCCGATACCAGGCCTGGTCTTCCCAAGTCGGAAGGGCCGGTTGGCCCATCACGGCATTGCCGATGAGCCAGTTCATACTTACGAAGTAGTAGGCTGGCGCTTTAGTTTGCATGTACTCGGCGATCTTGATGGTCATCTCGGCCTGAAGCGTCTCATCCACCTTCGGGTAGCGCGGGTCGACTTCACCGACAGTAGCGCCACCCTCCGTGCCGATGACCGGCACAGGAAAGCCAAAGGTGCGCACGAAGCGGTTCTCCATGGTTTCGAACATCCGAAAGCCCCAGGGGTCCTGATCGACAGTAGTGCCCGGACGCTTATCGGCGGCCCGCCGCCGGTTGATCTCTTCTCGCCGATCCTCGTCGATGCCGAACCGCGCGGCCTCGGTGGAGGAGAGGGGCTGTCCCATTTGCTGAACGGGGTCGTCCGGATAGGCCAAAGGATGGTTCAGGGTGTAGTTGTGAACAGCGATCCCCGCTCCCTTGCGGAATATTCCCTCGGCGCCTTGCTCCTTCAGATAGCGCAAGGCGGCATCGTAGCTACGATTGTCGTTCAGATCAGCGCTGGGAAAGAGGCTGGTCAGGATCGGAATGCCGCCTGCGCGCTGAGTCTCTCGCGCCCTGGCCATCCATCGATCCATCACTGCGCTCAAGGGCGTGTTGGGTTCGTCAACGGCCGGCTCGTTGAAGAACTCGAAATACCGTGCCCCTAAGCTCACATAGTGGTGCACAAATGAGCTCATGTCTCCATTGTTCTCGTCAGACCGGCCGGCTAGGCGAATGATCGGCATCATCTCGTTCTCGACCAGCTTGGTCACCAGATAGTCGACTTCGGGCTGGGGACCTGCTCCGGCCAACAGCTTGACCCAACTGATGCCCATCTGCCTCATCTCCCCGACGTAGAAATCCACCTGCTCCCGGGTCCAGCCACCGCTGACGGGAAACCAATGCAGGCCCATGCCGGTGTCGGATAGTGGACGTGGGTAATCGGTCAGAGCCAGCGGCTCTGGCTCGGCGGCAACGGCTCTGCCAGGATCGGCGAGCACTGGTCCGACGATTAGGAGCAGCATGAGTAGGCCGATCAAGTTGGTCTTCATCAATCCCCCAGATTCTTTAGCGCTTGGACTAAGGGAGAAACCTGGTTCGGCTTGAACAGAGCCTGATGACTGAAGCTGCGGTCGGCACCGCCCCCTTCCTCATTGGCAATGATCCAATAGGTGTAGGCGAAATTGTACGGCTCGCGGTTTTTCATGTAGCGGTAGGCGTCGACGACCATTTTCACCTGCTGGTCTTCGGAAATCGGCGGCATGGTGTGGTCCTCGGCACTCCCCACATAGGTGCCGCCTTCGGTGCTAATGATCGGTAAGCTGCGGCCGAGTTTCTCCTGCACTACTTGGTCATACCACTTGAACTTGAGGAAGCCGTTACTGTCCTTGTTATAGTCCAGGGGATGATTAAGCGTATAGTTGTGGACTGCCAGCCAAGCGTGGTCTAGCACGTCGGTCTCGCCCCGTTCCTTCAGACGATCGAGAGCCTGCTTCAGGAACTCTAGATCGTCAAAGTTGCCGCCCGGACTGAGAGCGCCGAAACCAGGGAGACCTCCGGCTTCGGTTACTACCCGTGCCGCCTTCACCCACTTGTCCAGGTAACGGTCGACATTGGGGGTCCCTTCCGGATTCTCCACGTTGAGATTCGGTTCGTTGTACAATTGGTAGTAGTCGACGCCGAGCGCCTTGTAGTGGCGCACGAGGGCACCCAGGTCGCCCTCGATCGGCTTGCCACCGTCGGTATAGACCCGCATTACCGGCATGATGCCGTTCTCCACCAGCTTCTTCACCAGGTAGTCGTTGTCACCGATCTTCGTACCGTCATTGAGGAAGACCATCCACTTGATATGCATCTCTTTCGCCTCGCGCACGAAACGATCGACCACATCAGGCGAAGAGAACGTCGTGGGTATCCAGTGCATGCCACGTCCGTTGTCACCAGGCGGTTTCGGGAAGTCGGCGAGAGTCATTGGCGCTTTCCCAGTCAACAGTCCCGAGACGGAGCTTGCCGGTGCCGCGGGGTCGACCCCCGTTGCCGTAGAGGGAGAAGAAGCCGGGTTAGCCACCACCGTTTTAGCCGCGCCGGAAATGCCTATTGCCGGCGTCTCCGTGGCAGAAGGGGTCGCAGGGATGACGCGTAGACCGTTTGTCGCGTCCAACGGGTTTACCGAACCGCTGCCAGCGAGGGGTATACCGTACATCATGGTCTCGCGCAGCGCCTCCATTGCTGCTTCCCTGGCGACGGCCTCCACTACCTGTATCATCGCCCCTGATAGCAATGCTTGAGGCGAAACGGAAGCGCCGCACAAGGGGCAAGCCGCCGCCCCAAGGCCTGATGACAAGCCCAACGTCGATAGGCTTGAGCTTTGCAGGCCAAGGGCCGAGAGGCCTGCGCCTCGCAGACCAAGAGTCGAGAGATCCGTGCCTTGCAGACCGAGTGCAGAAAGACCTGAACCCTGCGAAGCATAAACCGAGAGCGGTAGGCTGTGGGAACCAAAGGACGAGAGCGACGAACCTTGCGCATCATCCCAGCTAGAAAGCCCGAGCATTGTACGTTGCTGCGCCAGCGCCAGCCAAGTGCGAAATGACTGGCTTGACTGGCTGATGGCCGCCGAACGCAGCGGAACGCCCTTCGTGCTCGCCGCAGCTGCCGGTGAGGTCTGGTGCAAGTTCAATACGGTCTTCTGAGTGGCGGGTGAATCCATGGTCGAACGCTCCTTCACAGCACATTGCCGGAAAACACTCGTGTCGCCAAGACAGACCGAGACCAACCATGCGGCAGCCTTGGCAGCGGCGAGATTGCCTCATTCCTGCCAAGCATCAGCCGTGATCCTGCCTCCCTAGCGCCGGCCTTCGTTAATGATGGTCTTCCACAAAGCCAACTTCGAGGCCATTAACTGCGACAAAGCATCATAGGCGATGCTTGTCTCCGCGAGTTTGGCCATCTCCCGGTCGATGTCCACGTTGTTGCCATCGTTCCGCAGGGTGGTGTTATTTGTCGGTACGACCTGTACTACTTCGTCCATCGACAGGCCATCTGCGCTCAGATGGGCAGCATCTGTCGTCGTCATCGTCAACGTGTCGCGCCTGCCGAGCGCCTGCTTCAGTCTGGTCTCGAAGTTGACTTCGGCCCCCTTGAACCCAGGCGTATCGATGTTGGCAACATTACTACTGATCACGCGTTGTCGCACTGCCAGCCCATCAAGGGCGACGAGCAACGCGCGCTCGGTCGAGCCTCCCACAAGCTCTCCCGTCATGTCCTCACCTCCCTTCCTTGATAGTCGCGCCAATAACCGATCACCCTCGGGACGAACGTCAGCGTCTCCTTGAACGGCGGCACCCCGCCGTAGCGATCCACCGCACCGGGACCGGCATTGTAGGCTGCCAGCGTTTTCTCTACATCGCCATCATAGCGTTGCAGCAACTCCGCCAGGAACTGTGTACCCCCGGCGATGTTCTGCACTGGATCAAAGGAGTCTGTCACGCCGAGGCGGCGCGCCGTTCCGTCCATCAGTTGCATTAAGCCCTTGGCTCCTACCGAAGAGGTGGCTTGAGGGTCGAAGTTCGATTCGGCTCTGATCACGGCCATGATCAGCGCTGGATCCACGCCGAACCGCCTTGCCGCGGCGTTGACGATGTCCAGATAGGTTGATTCGCGCCCCTCCGCAGCAGTGGAGTTGCGCATTGTCTTAGCGGTGGCCGTGGACGAAGCACAGAGGGGACATATCTGATATCCTTGACTTTGCAGCACGCTGGACAAGAGCGAAAGGTAAGTGTTGTTGGCAGTCTGGGCCGCACGCTGCTGAGCATCGGCCAGATAGCCGGCGAAATCGCGGGGGGATAGGCCGGCTAACGACGAGCTTCCAGCCGACGTCATTTTGGATTCTGCCTGGAGCCGGCTCGATACCGTGGAAGCATTCCCCGTGGTCGGGCTCCGCCGTGCCGACGAGATCCCTAGCCAATCTTCAAGTTGTTGTATTCGCTGCGTCAAAGCAGTAATGTTACTCACCGTTCCAACTCTAGGCGAACAGGTATCAGCCATCACCCTTCATGCGACGCCGACTGGATTCCGTCCTTTGCCAGAATGACGGGGTCAGCAGTCACAGATCAGGTATCACGTCGCTGATCGCTCGCGGCTACCTCGCCCGCCGGTTATACTGACTCATCGAGATTTCGTCAGTGACCTTGCTTTCTAGGCGCTTCTGGTCCAATAGGTAGCTCTCGTATTGGCGTTCTCTCAGCTTCTCGATCGTCTTACGTTCACGCATCACCGCCACCAACTCTTCCCGGCGCCTCTCGATCTTCTGCTCAAGAATAGCTATAGCGTCACGCTGTGAGGCTTCTTTCGCCTGTAGCAACTCCATGTAACCTAGGATCAGGCCAATAGCCGGGATATCAAGTCGTCCCATCGTCTGTCGCTCCCGTAGCAGTCTCTGTTGCGCCTTTTGCTCTTCTTCCAAAGCCGTTAAGACCAGGCATTCCTGACGATGGGCCTCGCGTAGGGCGGCAAGGTCGAGCTGCAATGACTTCTCCTGCCTTTCCTTGTGTTTCAACAGGGTCTGCAGCCGGAACTTGAAGACCACGCTAGTCTTTCTCGTCCGCGAATAGACTTGTAAGTGCAGTCACCGTCTCGGCCATGGGCGTCGTCTGGTGCGCTTCTTGGCGCAAGAACGCATTAATAGCCGGCATTAGGCGGATCGCCCGGTCAATCTCCGCGCTGCTCCCGGCGACGTAGGCGCCGATGTGGATCAGGTCGCTGGCATTGCGGTAGGTGGCCACGAGATCTCGGACCCGGCCGGCCGCCTGTTGGTGTTCTGGCAAGACAATGCTATTCATCACCCGGCTGACGCTGCCCAGCACATCGACCGCTGGGTAGTGGTTTTCGGACGCCAGTTGGCGGGACAGGTAGATGTGTCCATCCAGGATGCTGCGCGCAGTATCAGTGATTGGTTCAGTTAGATCGTCGCCCTCCACTAGAACGGTATAGAAGCCCGTAATCGTCCCCTTGTCAGAGGTCCCTGCCCGCTCCATCAACTTCGGCAGGAGGGCAAAAACAGAAGGGGTGTAGCCTTTAAGGGCCGGCGGCTCGCCGACAGTCAGGCCGATCTCTCGCTGGGCCATGGCGAACCGGGTAACTGAGTCCATCATGAAAGTGACGTCGAGACCTTGGTCGCGGAAGTACTCGGCAATCGCTGTGGCCACCCAAGCGCCTTTGAGGCGGAGCAGTGCCGGCTGATCAGAGGTAGACACCACAATGACCGAGCGCGCCAGACCGTCAGGGCCCAAATCGCGCTCGATGAAGTCCTGCACTTCTCGTCCACGCTCGCCAATAAGGGCAATCACGTTCACTGCTGAAGTGGCATTGCGCGCGATCATACCCATCAGCGTACTCTTACCTACCCCACTACCAGCGAAGATGCCCATACGCTGGCCCTTGCCGCAGGTCAGCAGACCATCGATCGCCCGCACGCCGGTAGAAAGGGCTTCGCGAATGCGGGTGCGGGTGAGCGGGTGCGGCGGCGCGTTACCAAGGAAGTAGTGTTCCCGGCAGCCAAGCGGGCCCCGACCGTCGATAGGCCGACACAACCCGTCGACCACCCGGCCCAACAACTGTTCGCCCACTGGTACGGTAAACAAGCGCCCGCTCGCCAGTACGGTGCTGCCAGCTCTGATCCCCTCCATCTCGCCGAACGGCATAAGGATCAGCCGCTCATCTTTGAAACCCATGACCTCTGCCGATATTGGGTCGCCAGTCTGATCAGGGTAGATATGGCAGATCTCGCCTACCTTCAGGCTAAGTCCTTCGGCCTCAATGCTCAGGCCGATCACCTGTGCTACCCGGCCCTGATGCTGTATTGGCACCACCTCGCGCAGCACTTGGTGGTATTTCTCCAAAGTAATGGTCTTGGTCACTGTCTCAGAACCCGCTTCCCGTAGGGCGGGAGACAAGCCACCGCGCTACGCTTCTCGGCGGTCATCGGTACCGGAACCCCGCCGCCGAGAAGAAAGCCTTCTCGATCTCCAATAGCTTGGTCTCGATCTGCGCGTCTACAACGCCCATCTTTGTCTCTACAATGCAGCCGCCCGATTGAACCCGGTTGTCCGGCACCAGTTCGATCTTCCGGTCGCTCAGTCCTCCTTCGCTTGTCCAATACGGGGTGAGGAGTTCCACATTCTCGGGGTTAACCCTGACTCTTGTCACGCTGCTGGCCTCGATACTCTCCACCGCTTCCAGAATCGGCTGGACAACGGTCGAAGGCTCAACGGCGATCTCCTTCTGAATCACCTTCTGGGCGATAGCCAGCGATAGCTCCAACACCTTTTGCTCGGCACCCCTTAAGAATTCTCTGTTCTCCAGCTTCGCGTTGGCGACGATTGAGCGCAGGGCCTCTACCTCTGCCGCCATCGCCTGCCGGGCCGCCAGCGTACCGTCCTCATAACCCTCCTGCCAGGCCTGCTGGCGAACTGCTTCCCTCTGCGCCTCTGCGGCTGCAAGAATCGCCGCGGCCTCGACCCGGGCCTGCTCGAGCAAGGCCAAGGCCTCCTCACGGGCTGATGACAGCAGTGCTTTCTCGTCTGGCCTTGGCTCTACTTCCTTGAGTGCGGTCACTTCCGGCATTGGGCTTTGACCAACCACTACGGTCTGCCGCGAAAGCCGGTGGAGCTTGATAATGCTAGACGACGACATCCTCTTCGCCCCGCGAAACGACGATTTCCTCGGCGTCCTCGAGACGCCGGATGATGTTCACGATCCGCTGTTGAGCTTCCTCGACGGTGCGCAGCTTGACTGGGCCGGACACGGCGATCTCGTCACGGAGCATTTCTGCTGCCCGGCTCGACAGATTCTTGAAGATATGGTTCTTCAGTTGCTCGCTAGAGCCTTTCAGAGCCACAGAGAGGTCTTTGGAGTCCACCTCACGTAGCACTCGCTGCAGCGACCGGTCGTCGAGGCTGATGATGTCCTCGAAGACGAACATCAGCTTTCTGACCTCTTCGGCCAGCTCTGGACTAACTTCTTCTAATGTCTCCAAGATGCCCTTCTCCGTTCCACGGTCCACATTGCTCAGCACCTTGACAAGGAACTCTGTGCCACCTACCGACGTGTAGTCCTGAGACAAGACCGTAGAGAGCTTCTTCTTCAGGACGTCCTCGACGCTGGCGACGACCTCCGGCGGCGTGCGGTCCATTACGGCGATGCGGATGGCCACATCGGCCTGCTGCTCCGCGCTGAGACTAGAAAGAATGCTTGCGGCTTGATTTGCTGGCAAGTGAGAAAGGATCAGGGCGATGGTCTGCGGATGCTCGTTTTGGATGAAGCTCACCAACTGGGCGGGGTCGGTCTCCTTAATAAAGTCGAAGGGATGAGGCCTTCGGATGGTCGCCATGCGGGCGATGATCTCTTCGGCTTTCTGGCGCCCTACCGCCTGGGTCAACATGTCTCGTGCGTACTCTACTCCACCAGAAGTGATGAAGTTGCGCGCCAGAGCCGTGGTGTAGCATTCCTCTAGAACCTCGTCCTTGAGCTCCTCTGACATCTTCTCCATGCTGACGACCTCGAGGGTGAGCCGTTCCATGTCGTCTTCCTTCAGATGCTTCAGGACCTGCGCGGACAACTCTGGTCCTAGTGCGATTAGCAGTGCGGCAGCCTTCTGTTTCCCAGTAAGCCTTTGCCGGCTGGCTGTAGTCATCTGCGGCCTCGCTTGTCGTCTTCCATCCAAGTATGAATCAGTTGCACCAAGACCTCCGGGTTGTTCTTAGCCATGGCCTGGATCTGCTCTCGAACCATCTTCTTGTGCGGGTCCTCGACGAGCAGCGGCGGTCTGGGAGCTTCTAGCTCCTCAGGTTCGGCCTCCTTGGCCAACCCGTTCGCCATTTCTGTTACCAACGCCACCCTTCCTTGAAGGGCCGGCTGGCCCACAACTGCCAGCGCCGGCTGGGAACGCCGGAGGAAGCGGCGGAGAATAAGCAGCAACAGCAGGGGGGCAATGATCATGCCCGCGATCTTGGCGATTTGGAAGTAGAGGTCCCACCGTTTGGCCTCTTCGAGCGCCGCGCGGTCCTGCGCCAGTGCGCCCTTGTCAAAGGGCATGGCTGTTACCGTGACCATGTCGCCGCGCTTGGCATCTAGGCCGGCGGCGGTGGACACAAGAGTGCTAATCTGATCCACCAGCGCTTGATCAGGCACGGCGTCCTTGTCGAGCACCACGGCGACCGAGAGGCGCTTCAGCGAGCCTGGGGCCTGTACCAGGTGCTGCACCGTCTTCGATAGCTCATAGTTGGTGGTCACTTCATTGCGTTCATAGTACGGCCGGTTAGTGGTCGTTATCTCTTCCTGGTAGGTAGGGATATTGGAGTCGCTGCCGGGAATGCCGCCGGCCCCTGGGCTGGTCTGGATGTACTTCTCGGTCTGGTCATGCGTGCTGCGCACAGATCCGGCCTGGCCTGCGGGACTGTAGGTCTCACTATCCGAAGAGACTTGATCCCAGTTCATGTCGGCGCTGACCTTCACAGCAGCCTTCTGCGGTCCCAAGATGGCCCCAAGCCAGTTGCGCAGATTGTCCTCCATCTCTTTCTCAAAGGTGCGTTGCATCTCCAATTGGCTGGCCGTCGCGCGGTAGCCGTCTTTGCTCCCGTCGGCTCCCTGATCCGACAGTACTTGGCCGTTAGTATCGATGATCGTTACACCCTGAGGCTTCAGACCCTCGACGCTGCCTGCGACCAAATTGGTGATGCCACGGATCTGGGAATCGGTCAGGGACCTCCCAGTTTTCAGCTTGAGGACGACCGAAGCCGTAGCCTCCTTCTGGTCTTCGGTGTACAGACTCGGTTGGGGAATGACGATGTGCACTCGGGAAGACTCGACCGCGTCAAGACTATCGATCGTGCGGCTTAGCTCCCCCTCCAGGGCACGCTGGTAGTTGATCTTCTGCACAAAATCGGTCACGCCGAAGCTGTTCTGGTCGAACAGCTCGAACCCGACGCCACTTCCTTTGAGCACATTCTCGCTCGCCATCTGCAAGCGTACCTCGGCGACCTTGTTTGCCGGCACACTAATCGTGCGGCCGCCGTCTTCAAGCCGATACGGGATGGTCGAGTCCCGAAGCTTAGCGACTACTGCCGCCGCGTCGGCTTCGCTCAGACCGCTGAAGGCGACAGCATACTCTGGTGTTCTGGCCCAATTGACGAGGAGTACAAGCAGCACAATAACACCCAGCCCCAGCCCGGCGACAGAGATCTGCTGCCACCGGTCGAGCTGCTGCCAGATCTTGACTCCCTGAGTTCTTAGTTGCTGAAGGAATCCGCTCAAACCAATACCCTATCAGATCGGCATGCGCATGATCTCTTGATAGGCGTCAATTAGCTTGTTTCGCACCTGAAGGGCAAGCTGGAAACCAAGGTTAGCCTGCTCCATCGCGACCATCACATCGTGGATCTCCACCGGTTCGCCCGTCGCTAGATTGACGGCAGCATTGTTGGCCTCCGATTCCAACTGCGCTAGCTGATTGATCGCCCTCGAGAGAAGGTCGCCGAACCCTTCTCCAGTCGCGCTGCCCTGCTTGCTGGCTTGTGGTGCTTGTAGAGAGGCAATGGTGCCAATGCCTGAGACTTGCATGGGGGTCTCTCCATTTGCAGCGATCAGCTTGTCACCTACGAGCTCAGGGCTGCAAGCTGATGGCTGAGAGCTACTTAGACCTTGCCGATTTCCAGTGCCTTCATCGCCATTCCCTTCGTGGCGTTGAGGACCGTGACGTTCGCCTCATAAGCTCGCGTTGCCGAGAGCATATCAGTCATCTCTGTGATGGGTTCTACGTTGGGGTAGGCTACGTTGCCATCGGCATCTGCGTCTGGATGGCTGGGGTCATAAACCACCCGAAAGGGTGACGGATCCTCGTCGATCGCCGCCACCCGGACGCCGGCGCTGGTCGGCTCTGACTGCCAGCGAGAGAAGCCCGAAGTTGCCACCGAAAGGGTCTGCTCTTGCAGCAGCGGGCTGAAGCTCACCCTCTGACGCCGATATGGTCCACCGTTGGCAGTCCGCGTCGTCTCCATGTTGGCGACGTTCGCCGCGATAACGTCCATCCGTAGTCGCTCGGCGGTGAGCGCCGACGCGCTAGTTCGTAGGGTAGAGAATACTCCCATCGGGTTGGACCTCCTCTAAGGCTCGTTGGAAAAAGCGGCGGTTTGGCTGGTTGGGGTGATCCTACGGCAGGCACTCGGAAGACAATAGGGCGAAACCTACCGCGTTCCTGACCTGGAAGTCCCACTTGTCCGAGGCTTGAAGTACTTGTGGGGCTCTGCTAAAGCATGCGGTCGCAAAAGCGTGCTTCTGGGGGAAGAGAGAGGTGACCATAGCGACTGAGCGCCGTGCGCCCATGGTGCACGCGCTCCAGTTCAGCTTTGGTTTCTTTCAGGGCCCTGGCAAGCAGGCGTTGATTCTCGCGGTCTACCGCCAGGATCTGCTCGATCTGAGCCGCCAGGTTCGCCGTCTGATAATTGGCGTTTTCCCCGGCTTCTGATGCAGCAAGACCGGGCAAGCACTGCATCAGCGATTCTCTCTCGTTCATTAGGTCGATGAACGACACCGGGTCACCGGCACTTAGCACGGCCGTCTGCTGTCTGGCAAGACGGAGCAGCTCAGTGAATAGTGCCGCATGCGTCAGCGGCGGGCGATCGCCTTCTGGCATTGTCTCCTCCCCAGGCTGTTGTTTCGGTCAGGCATTCATTCATTCAGACCGCGGCAATGGCCAAATTGACGGGCTTCGGTGCCGCATTGGCCTGGGCACGGGTTTGTCTGGCTGCCTCCTGCCAGGCAGGCAGTAGTTCCCGCAACAGGACCAGAACCTCCCTGACGGGCTCAGCGTCCTTCTTGACGTTGGCCTCCACGAGCCTGAAATGCATGTACTCATAGACCCGAAAGAGATTAGTGGCAATTTCGCCCACGCTGAGGTCGAGAGTGCTCATGAGTTCAGTGATAACCCCTTGGGTCTTGACGAGGTCGCTGTGCACAGTGCCCTAGTGAGGAACCGAATTGCTCCCTCGTATAGCATTACCACCAACTGGCCTCCGTCGGCCGTTTCAGCCTGGGTCGTCCGATACTGCTGGTAAGGATTGTTGATCATGAAAATGCCTTTCTTCAGCCGTTTTGGGAGTTGAGGTGGGCGAGCTGCGCGCTCAAGGAACCACTCTGCTGCTGCAGCTTGGCCATCGCCACCTCGAGCGCCGCAAACTTTTTCTGCAAAGTCTCTTGCTTAGCAGTGAGCCGATCTTCCATAGCAGCAATCTGCCTATTGAGCTGCTCAATCTCCTTGTCGGAAGCCTCTTTGCTATCGTCCAGCAACCCGCCAGTCATCGTCATCGAAGTCAAATGAACGAGTAGGCGCGAGGCCACGCCACCATTGAGGGTCAGCTGCAACGTGTCAGTGCCGCTCACTAGGCTCGCTTTGGCCGTCAGCGTCACGCCCGGGATCAGCGTCGTATTCGTCCCACCGGCGCTGATCGTGCCCGTGACCGCTGCTCCGGCCGTACCCCCTTGCGGAGTGAAGACCGCGCTGAGGTTCCCTGCGCCATCCGACGTGATCGTGTAAGTCCCGCTTTCCACCGCATTGTTGGGGCAGCCGCTAACGCCGGCGATGCTGCCGGTACCGCCAGCTTGCAACTGCAAAGTCCCTGCTAAGGAACCGAAGAGCTGGGCTACCGCGGTGGGGTTGTTGATCAAGGCCTCGGTGAACTTCGTCTCATTCAGGGTCAAGGAATCGGTCGATCCGACGGCGCTACCGATGGCACCTGTGCTGATGCCCACACTTGCCAGGCTGGTGATACCACCCGCAAGGCCGTAGACCGAGCTGCAGACCAACTGACGTAGACGCGACTCAATGCCTAGCACCGTCGAGTCACCCATCAGCGTACCAGCCGTCTTGGTCGTGCTGTTGTACGCGGTCTTCTCGCGTATGAAATCCATGGTGCTGTTGAACTTGTCTATGAAATCCTTCACCGCAGCGACCGTGGTCGCCGTATCCTGACCGACGGTCACCGTGACCGGCGTGGCACTGGTGTTCTTCAGGTTAAGCGTTACGCCCGGAACTACCCCGGTTACCGTATTGCTCGAGCTATAAAGCCAGCCGCCGCCGTTGATGGTATCGATCGCATACTTGGCACTCTGCCCCACCGTTTGTGCACCGCTGCCCGCGACCTTCATAGCGGCAAGGAAGTCTCCTGATACATCCTCAAGAGCGATCGACGTGCTGCCGGTAGACTTGGCGGTAAGAATCAGCCGGTCCGTAACGCCATCGTAGGCAGCGATTACTCCCGCGTCAGAGGCGTTGATTCGGCTGATAACGCCATTCAAGGTATCGACGCTGGCGTCATAGTCGAACTGCCTGCCGTTGATCTTGAAACTGCCGGTCGCATTAAGAGCGGTTGAAAGACGGGCATCTGCCAGGTAGCTAGTCACCTTTGTCACACCGAGGTTACCGGTACTCTCAATCACGTACGGACCTGTCCCGGTCTGCGGTGCGGCGATCAGCTTGGCGGCGGTGAGAAAGTTGCTGGTGTCGCCACCGCTGCCCAACTGCATGGTGCTATTTGAGGTCAAAGTCAGTCTGTTGTTCACTACCGATGCGGTTACACCAATGCCCGCGTTGTTAATCTTGGCCACAATGCTATGAGCCGGATCGGTGGGGTCGTTGAGCTTATCGCCGACGTCGACGGCGATCTGCACACCATCGATCGTGAAGTAGCCGGTGGTCGGCGTAATGGCAAAGCCAGCATTGTCCAGCGTAGCCGTCTCGTCGATGGGGCTGGCGAGGGAAGAGGTGCTCGTCGCTACAGTCGCCGTCGCGAGCCGGTCGACGGTAACCTTGAACGACCCGAGAGCGGCGTCTGCGCCGGCGGTGGCAGCGAGGATCTGGGCGGCTGTGCTAGGCGTGTCCGTAGTGGCCGTCTTGGCGTTCATCGTCGCCTGCAATGTCAACTTCGTCACCGCGTCGCGCAGAGCGCTCAGGCGTGTGTTGACCTCACGCATGGCATCCGATCGTTGCTGCAGCGTGGCCTTCTTGGCCTCCAGAGCGGTGATCGGCTGACGCTCCACGGCCAGCAGTTGCTGGATGATATCGGCAGTATTGAGTCCGGAGATGAGACCATCAACTTGGAATGAACTAGCCATGGATCAGCCCTCCTGGCCGCTCTTAGTTAGCCTTTGACGCTCGGCGCCAAGGTTTTGGTACGCCTGTTCATCCTGTGCGAGCTTCACTAGTACTTCAGGCGGTATCTCGCGGACTACCTGCTGTGTGGCCGCGTCGACGATCTTGATCACGACCATATTGCTCTTCTCGTCGACGGTGAAACACACATAGGTCCTGTTCGGTATGTTTACCGAGTTCTTGATACTGCTGGTTGCCGCCTGGGCTCCGTCACCGCGACCCTTCTCCGAGTTCACCGGTTTTGGACGGGCTTCCGCGTCTGCGCGCCCTCCAGCATTTACCCGTTCCGACAAGAGAATCTCAGACGTTCGACGGGGGCTCGCGACCCGTTCGATCCGCGGTACCGGTTCGACGTTCATCCGTGCCTCCCTCCCCTCCCAAGATCAGCCCCGCGCGCTGCTGATTCTGCGTGGTTACCAGTTATTGGTCATCCATTATCAGGGAATGGCACCTGACAGCCCACGACGACTAACCGATAACCAATCAATCCCACGATCTGAAGAGGGCAGAGGAGAGCCCCCTCCGTCCTCTTCTCATACCCCAATCAGTGCCGGTTTGATAGGGCCTGGAGTACCTATCTCAACAGCGAGAGCACCGATTGGGGTGCCTGGTTGGCTTGGGCAAGGATCGCCGTGCCGGCCTGCTGCAAGATCTGGGTCTTGGTGAAGTTGACGGTCTCCGCTGCCAGATCGACATCTCGAATGCGCGACTCAGATGCCGTCAGGTTTTCGCTAGCCACCTGGAGGTTGGCGATGGTATGCTCGAGCCTGTTCTGATAGGCGCCGAGGCTGCTCCTGCTGGTGGAGATGTCGGTGATCGCCACGTCGATGTTGATCAGCATTGCTTCTGCCACGGTCTGGGCAGTGTTGCTGCTGAAAGCGGTCAGCGCGGCGCTGAGGCTGTTGTAGGTGCTACCAGTAGTACCGCTGCCGATGGATGTGGACTGAGCATTGGCAATATTGAAATTGATTACTTGGCCGCTGTTCGCCCCGATATGCAGCGAGATCGAAGTAGCCGTCCCATCAAGCAACGTCTTGGTGTTGAACTGCGTCTGAGTCGCGATGCGATCGATCTCTCCCTTCAGGGCCGTCAGTTCTGACGCAATCGCTGTGCGGTCATCGTTAGTCAACGTGTCATTGGCTGCCTGCACGGCCAGCTCGCGCATCCTCTGTAGGATGCTGTGCGTCTCGTTCAGCGCTCCTTCAGCGGTCTGGATCATTGAGATGCCGTCTTGCGCATTACGTGCGGCCTGATCCAGACCCTTCACTTGTCCCCGCAACTTTTCGCTGATGCTTAGGCCTGCGGCGTCATCACCGGCGCGGTTGATCCGCAAGCCGCTGGAGAGCTTCTCCACGGACTTGGCGAAATTCAAAGCGGTGACTGAGAGGTTGCGCTGCGCGTTGAGGGCTTCGATGTTGGTGTTGATCCGGACTCCCATTTTTCTTTTGGCCTCCTATGCCTTCATTTCTTCTTAGTCAGGCTGCAGACTCCATTCTGCCCGCCTTTCGGTAATAACCGCTCAGCCCTTCAGAGCACGGCGGGGCTGCCGCCGATCGACCCTACTCCCTTCGCTTTCCGAAGGTC
>Ga0315298_1002970_pt1 | contig 27629 bp, 23 predicted proteins | sample WHS_1_MG_FD_203077 | JGI IMG/M metagenome (GOLD analysis project Ga0315298, IMG submission 203077) | Extremophilic microbial mat communities from Washburn Hot Springs, YNP, Wyoming, USA - WHS_1_MG | ecosystem: Environmental > Aquatic > Thermal springs > Hot (42-90C) | place: USA: Wyoming... | reverse complement strand
GGCCTTTCATGTATACTAGGAGCGCTGGGCGGGCCGGCGTCCCTATCTCGCCCACCGGCAGGAATGATCAGGCATGCGTCTTATCACCAAAGCCTCGCTCTGCAGTGGATGTCTTTCCTGTATGACGGTCTGCTCCACCGTCAATGACGGGTACAGCAGTCTCGCCAGCTCGCGCATCGAGATCGAGCTGGATGAGTTCGGCGGCGATAACCGCATCTTTGTCTGCCGGCAGTGTGCCGAGCCGGACTGCGCCAAGGCCTGTCCGGTGGATGCCATTTACAAGGACAATACGCTGGGCGTCTGGCGCGTGGACTACGGCCTGTGCATCGGCTGTCGGGAGTGCGTGGAGGCCTGTCGGTTCTCCGCCATGTTCTTTGACCCGCTTCAGCGTCGGGTGGTGAAATGTGAGCTGTGCGCCGGCCGGGGGTCGCCGGCGTGCGTCGAGGCCTGCCCGACCGGCGCCCTGCGCCTGAAAGTATGATGGGTAGGCAATGGGGATGGATGCCTGTATGGATAGGGAGAGCGATGGAGGTATGCCGGCGCTGGAACGGCGCCGCTTCCTGCGCCTGAACGGCAGGGGGAGCGAGCCGGCCGAGGGCTTTGTGGTCGTGGAGGAGCCTTTGCAGATTCAGCTCGACGGCCGGCCGGTGGCCGTGCTGATGCGCACGCCCGGCCAGGAGAAAGAGCTGGCGGTGGGCTACTGCGTTACGGAGGGCCTTGTCACCAGCTTCGAGGCCATCGGTCTGGTCCAGCACTGCGGCGGCTCCGCGCCGTCCGCCGGCACGTTCTCCGACCCGCTGGACATCTCCCGCAATATCGTGAATATCACCACCCTGGATGGTGTGGTCGGAGATCGGCCGCCGGAGGTGGTGCGGTTGGTGCGCTCCGGCTGTGGGCGGGCCGACCCGGGGGAAGTGGCGGAGCAGTTGACGCCGCTAGAGAATGCACTGCGCGTGCCGGCGGAGGTCATCGGCCGGCTGGCGCGCAGTTTAGCGGAGGGCCAGCAGGCCTACCGGCAGGCCGGCGGCGTCCATGCCGTGGCCATATTCGACGCGGCGGGGAATCTGGAGGCCCTCAGCGAGGATGTCGGCCGGCACAACGCTATAGACAAGGCCATCGGCTACTGCCTGCTCCGGCGCATCCCCTTGCATGATAAAATCTTGTACAGCACCGGCCGTGCCAGCTATGAGATGGTCACGAAGGCGGTGCGGGTAGGGCTTCCTGTCGCCGTCTCGCGCTCCTCCGCCACCACCCTGGCCATTGACCTGGCGGAGCGGTTGAACTGCACGCTGGTCGGCTATGCGCGCGCCGGCCGCATGACCATCTATACGCATGCCTGGCGCGTGGTGATGGGGTGAGATCCCCTTCAGCCGGCCATTTCCTCGACCACCCGCCGGATGGCATCGGGGCGGTTGGTGATGATGATGTTGACCCCCAGCCGCAGTAGCCGGCGGGCCTCCTCTTCATCGTCCACGGTCCACACGTTCACCTTATAGCGGTTGCGGCGCGCCCATTCCATGTAGCGCTCGTCCACCATCGGGTAATATGGGTGCATGGCCTGGAAGGGGATGATGTAGCGCGCCCAGGCGCGCCGCAGGTGAATGGGCTGTTCGTCATAGTACAGCAGTCCTAGGTCCACCCGCGGGTCCAGCCGGCGCATGCGCCACAGCGCGGCCGGGTTGAAGGAGGAGACGATGACGCGATCGTAGAGGTCGAACTCGCGGATTAACTGCGCCACGCGGCGTTCCAGGCCGTTGTCCCGCAGGCTGTCCGATTTCAGCTCCACGTTAAAGAGCAGGCGCCGGCCCAGCCGCTCGAACAGCTCGCGCAGGGTGGGGATACGCTGGCCGGCGAAGGCCGGCGAGAACCAGGAGCCGGCGTCCAGGGCACGCAGTTCTTGCACCGTGAACGAGTCCACCCTGCCGCGGCCGTTGGTGGTCTTGTCCACGAAAAAGTCGTGGCAGATGACGGCCTCGCCGTCCTTGGAAAGCTGGACGTCCAGCTCCACCCCGTCGGCACCCATTTCCGCCGCCAGCTCGAAGGCGGCCATGGTGTTCTCCGGTGCGGCGGCGCTGGCGCCGCGGTGTCCGAAGACCAGGGGACGGGCGTAATATTCCTCGCGCATGGGCTTCCTCCGATGCCGGCCTTACTGCGGCGGCAGGTAATCCAGTGGGTTCAGGCGGGCGTTGTTCAGACGGATCTCAAAGTGGACGTGGGGGCCGCTGGAGTTGCCGGTGCTCCCCACCTCGCCGATGAGCTGGCCGCAGGCCACTTTCTGCCCCTTGGAGACCCAGGTGCCCTTGAGGTGGCTGTACAGGGTGCGGTAGCCGTCGCCGTGGTCAATGATGAGGGTGTAGCCGTAGCCGGTCTCGGACCAGCCGGCGTGCACCACGACGCCAGCGCGGGCGGCATAGACCGCACTGCCGTAAGGTGCGCCGATGTCGATGGCGCGGTGGCCGGCGCTGTAGCCCTGGGTGACCGAGCCGACGATAGGCCAGGCGAAGAGATAGCCGGCCACGGGCGCCGGCTTGGGGCGGGCCAGGCGTTTGGTGCCGTGCGGCACGATGAGCCAGGTGCCGGCCTCCAGCGGGCTGTCGGCCGAATCGAGGTGGTTCAGCGGATAATTGACGATGTCTTCCACCGCCACGCCGTAGCGGCGGGCGATGGATTCCAGGGTGTCGCCGACCGCCACCTGGTGATATACGCCCCGCACGGGCAGGATGGTCAGCGCCGTGCCGGGACGCAGGTAGTCCGGGTTGCGTTCCAGCTCCGGGTTGGACCAGCGGATGGTGTCAATGTCCAGGCCGAAGCGGCTGGCAATGCCGGATACGGTGTCGCCCGGCTGGACGATGTAGGTCAGGATGCGGGGGAGTGCCAGAAGCTCGCGGCGGAGCGCCGGCGAGGCCATCTCTTCCTCGACCTCGAGCCACTTTTCCCAGGTATGAGGAGTGGGGGTCGGGGTGGGGTCGTCTGCCCGGATGGGCAGGGAGCCGGCGGTCCAGCACAGCAGTACAGCGGTCAGTATCAGGGTGAGCCGGGCCAGAAGGCCGGCGCCTGGGGTATCTGCTTCGGATGGCACGGTTTCGCTCCTTGTGCGTTGCGTTCCCGCCGCCGGCATTATACCAGAGGACGGCGGAAAGGCAAACTCGCAGGGTTAGTTTGACGCCGGGACATCCCCTCTGTATAATTTCCTTGCCAGGTCAATGATTGTATCAGTATATCTGGCCGCCGGGTGTGGGGACCGAAAGGATAACTCCGATGAGCGAGCGCAAGGGGAAATATACGACCATCAGCATCCCGCGCGAGCTGTATGCGCGGGTGGAGGCGATTATTCACGGCACGGGGTTTCGCAGTCCGACCGAGTACATCGTCTTTCTGACCCGTCAGGCGGTGGCGGCCATCGAGGCGGACCGCCGGCTGATTTATTCCCTGCCCTATATGACCCGCTCTGCGGAAGAAAGCCCAGCCCCGGACGAGGAGAAAGAAGAGGAATAATCCCGGCCGGCGCGCGCCAACCGCATCGGCACTCCTGCCCATGTGTACGGCGCGCGGCCGGCCTTTTCGTGCCAGAGGAACCAACCGTGCGCGTGCTGATGGTCTCCAAAGCCTGCATCGTGGGCGCATATCAAACGAAACTGGAGGCGCTGGCCGGCCTGCCGGCGGTGGAGCTGTTCGTCATCGTCCCGCCGTACTGGAAAGGGCCGGAAGGGACGACCGTCCTGGAGGAACGGCATACCGCCGGCTATCAGCTCATCGTCAGCCCCATGCGCTGGAACGGCCATTTCCACATCCATTATTATCCCGAACTGCCCCGCTGGGTGCGTCAGCTCCGCCCGGATATCCTGCATATGGACGAGGAGCCGTATAACCTGGCGACGTACCTGGGCCTGCGTGCCGGCAAAGCCGCCGGCGCGCGCACGCTCTTCTTCACCTGGCAGAACCTGCTGAGGGTGTACCCGCCGCCCTTCCGCTGGTTCGAGCTGGCCAATTTCCGCCTGGCCGATTACGCGATTGCCGGCAGTGCCGATGCCGCCGATGTCCTGCGGCGCAAGGGATATGCCGGCCCTCTCGCCATCATCCCGCAGTTCGGGGTGGACGCGGCGCAGTTTCGCCCCCCGGCGCGCGAGGGGCGGGGACAGCCCCTGCGCATGGGATACGCCGGCCGGCTGGTGCCGGAAAAGGGCGTGCATGTGCTCCTGGAGGCCCTGGCCGGCCTGTCCGCGCCCTGGCAGGCCTCCATCGTGGGGGAGGGGCCGGAGCGGCCAGCCCTGGAGGAGCTGGCACGGCGCCTGGGCATCGCGGAGCGCGTCGAGTTCGCCGGCAGACTGCGCTCGACCGACATGCCGGCCTGGTACGCCAGCATTGATGTGCTGGTGCTCCCCTCCCTGCGCCGGCCCAATTGGGTGGAGCAGTTCGGGCGAGTGCTGATCGAGGCCATGGCGATGGAGGTGGCAGTCGTCGGCTCCGACTGCGGCGAGATTCCGCGCGTGATTGGCGGCGCCGGCCTGCTCTTCCCCGAAGGGGATGCCCGGGCACTGGGCGAGCATCTGGCGTATTTGGCCGGCCATCCGGAGGAGCGCCTGCGCCTGGGGCGCGCCGGCCGGGAGCGGGTGCTGGCGCATTTCACCCAGGAGCGGATCGCCGCCCAGACGTATGACGTGTATCGGGCAGCGATGGCGGCCGGGCCGGCCGCCGGCGGAGGGGTGTGATGGCCGCTCTGCCGGGGGAACGCCCTATTGTCGCGCTGAACGCCCAACTGCTGTCCCTATCGCCGACGTACCGCAGTGCCGGCATCAGCTCCTATATGGATAATCTCCTGCGGCATCTGCCGGCGGCGGACGCCGGCATGGACTATGAGGTGTTCACCCATGAGCGGGCATGGCCGGCGCCGGCCGGCATGCGGGTGCGCTACACCCGCTGGCCCACCCATCACCCGCTGGCGCGCATCCCTTGGGAGCAAGTGGTCCTGCCGTGGTGGCTGTACGCCGGCCGGCACAATCTCCTCCATGCCCTGGCCTTTGTGGCGCCGCTGGCCTGGCGCGGCCCGACGGTGGTCACCGTCTTTGACCTGAGCTTCCTTTTGTTCCCGGAACGTTTCCGGGTGTATAATCGTTTATATCTGAGCATGTTCACGCGGCTTTCCGCGCGGCGGGCAGATCGGGTCATCGTGATTTCCGAGAGCACCAAGCGGGACGCAGTGCGCCTGCTGGGCTTGGACGCGCGCCGTGTGGCGGTCGTGTACTGCGGGGTGGATGAGATGTACCGCCCCCTGCCGGCGGAGGTGGTGGAGGAGTACCGCCGGCGCAGGGGACTGCCCGAGCGGTTCGTGCTCTTTGTCGGGACGCTGGAACCCCGCAAAAATATCGCCGGCCTCATCGAGGCCTACCGCCTGCTGGCCGCCGGTTGGCCGCGGGGGGCGGGAGAACCGCCGGCGTTGGTCATTGCCGGCGCCAAAGGATGGTACTATCAGGACGTGTATCAGGCTGTACAGCGTGCGGAGCTGATGGAGCGGGTGGTCTTCACCGGCTATGTGCCGGCGGACGAGCTTCCCTTCCTGTATAATGCCGCGACCCTGTTCGTCTATCCGTCTTTCTACGAAGGGTTCGGCCTGCCGCCGCTGGAGGCGATGGCCTGCGGCACGGCGGTGGTGGTGTCGGACCGTTCGTCCCTGCCCGAGGTGGTGGGGGATGCCGGCGTGCTGGTGAACCCGGAGGAGCCGGCGGCCATCGCGCAGGCGATGCACGAGCTTCTGCGGGATGAGGAAGCACGGCGCGTCCTGGCCGATAAGGGCCGGCGGCGTGCCGCGGCTTTCTCCTGGCAGCGCGCCGCACAGGAGACCACAGCGATATATCGCCAAGTGCTGGGAAAGGAAAGGGCGTAAGATGTCCACGCGCTATCACCGCCTGCTTTCCTGGATCACCGCCCTCGTGGACATCCCACTCATCAACCTGGCCTTTGGCCTGGCGTACGGTATCCGCTATGAACTACAGTGGTTCAAAGCGGTGGAGGATGCCTACTACGTCTCGTACGAGGCGTACCTGCCGATAGCGGTTCTGCTGACGATCATCCTGCTGATTGCCTTCAAGATCGAAGGGGTGTATGATCGAAGGCGAGGGCAGGGGTGGCTGGGCGAGGTATATGCCATCCTGAACGGCACCACTACCGGCATTATGGTGATGGTCTTCATCACCTTTTTCCTCCAGCCGCTGTATTACTCGCGCCTGATCTTTGTCTACGCCGCGGTGCTGATCATTGTCCTGCTGAGCCTGGCGCGGTTGGTGCGGGGGATCATCATCGGGCGCCTGCGCCGGCTGGGGCTGGGCGTGGACCGGGTGCTCATCGTGGGTGCCGGCGAGGTGGGGCGCTCCATCATGGCCAACCTGATGGCCGAGCCAGACCTGGGCTACGAGGTGGTCGGCTTCGTGGACGATAACCCCGATAAGGGAAACCACGATGTCGGCCCATTCAAGGGCCTGGGGAGCACCGACCAGTTGCCCCGCCTGTTCAAGGAGCTGGCGATTGACGAAGTCATCATCACCCTGCCCTGGATGTATCATCGCAAAATCATGAGCATCCTCTCGCTGTGCGAGCAGTATGCGGTGCGCGCCCGCCTGGTGCCGGACCTCTTTCAGATGCGGCTGAGCAAGGTGGAGATTGAAAACCTCAACGGCATCCCCATCCTCAGCATGCGCGATCAGGGCATCAGCGGCTGGAAATATGTGGTCAAGCGGGCGATGGATATCCTGGTGGCCGGCACGGCCCTTCTGCTGTTGTCCCCGCTGATGGCCCTCATCGCACTGGCCATCAAGCTGGATTCGCCGGGGCCGGTGCTCTTCGCCCAGACGCGCGTCGGCAAGGACGGCCGGCCTTTCACCATGTACAAGTTCCGCTCCATGGTGGCGGACGCCGAAAGCCGGCTGGCTGAGCTGGAAGACCGCAACGAGGCGGTCGGCCCGCTGTTCAAGATACGGGATGACCCGCGCCGCACCCGCGTCGGCAGGTTCCTGCGCCGCACCAGCTTGGACGAACTGCCCCAGCTCATCAACGTCCTGCGCGGTGATATGAGCCTGGTCGGGCCGCGGCCGCCCCTGCCGCGGGAGGTGGAGCAGTATCAGCCCTGGCACCGCCGGCGCCTGTCGGTGCGCCCCGGCATGACCGGCCTGCCGCAGGTCAGCGGGCGCAGTAATCTCACGTTTGATGAAATGGCGCTCCTGGATTTATATTACATTCAGAACTGGTCGCCGGCGCTGGACCTGATGATCCTTCTGCGCACCATCCCCCATGTCCTTTTGGGAGAGGGAGCATATTGATGCCCCTGGATATCCAAGCCGTCATCAGCCTTGTGACCGGGAGATGAACCCATGTGGAGACTGACCTCGACGGATCGGGAAGCACTGACCGCCTTCGCCCAACGGTTGATCCAGACCCCCAGCCCTTCCACGCAGGAGAAAGCCGTGGCCGAGCTGGTGGCCGCGGAACTGCGCAAGATCGGGTTTCCGGAGGTGTGGGTGGATCGCATCGGCAATGTGGTGGCGCGCGCCGGCGACGGCAACGGCCCCTCTCTGCTGTTCAACGCCCATATGGATACGGTGGAGGTCAACGAGCCGGAAGCCTGGACGCACCCGCCGCTGGGCGGCGAGGTGGAGAACGGCATCCTGTACGGCCGCGGCGCGGTGGACATGAAAGGCCCCCTGGCGGCGATGGTCTACGGCTTGAAGATGGTGCTGGACGCCGGCGTCCCCCTCCACGGCAATCTGTACGTGGCGGCGGTGGTGCAGGAAGAGCCGTGCGAGGGCTATGCCATGCGGGTGCTGGTGGAGGAAGAAGGCCTCGTGCCGGATATGGTGGTGCTGTGCGAGCCGAGCAACCTGCAGTTGGCCGTCGGACAGCGGGGGCGCATGGAGATGTGTGTCACGGTGCGCGGTGTGGCCGCCCATTCTTCCATGCCGGAGCAGGGCGAGAATGCCATCTACCGCGCGGCCCGCATCATCTTTGGCGTGGAACTGCTCTCGAGCCAGCTCGCAGTGGATTCCATCCTGGGGCAGGGGAGCGTGGCCGTCACGCATATCGAGAGTTCCGCCAGCAGTCGCAATGCCATTCCTGACCGCTGTGTGTTCTACATTGACCGCCGGCTGACCCTGGGGGAGACCGAAGCACGCGCCCTGGCGGAAATTCAGGCCATCATCACGCGCGAGCAGGCGCGCGCCAGCGTCGAGGTCACCGAGTATCAGGCCACCAGCTACACCGGCTATCCCTGCCGTGCCAAGTCGTACTTCCCGGCGTGGCTGATGCCGGAGGACCATCCGCTGGTGCGGGCCGGCGTGCGCGCCGTGGAGCAGGCACTGGACTACCGCCCGCGGCTCATCCGCTGGCTTTTCTCCACCGACGGCACCTATACCATGGGGGTGGCCGGCATCCCCACTATCGGCATCGGCCCGGGCGAGGTGACCCAGGCCCACGCGGTGGACGAGCATGTGCGGCTGGAAGACCTGTACCACGCCGCCTCTGTCTATGCCGCACTGGCCGCCGACCTGTTAGGCGGATAACCGATCTCTGGCAAAAGAAGGGAAGCGTTCAATGGCAGTGATCATTTTGCTGGGTGCCCAATGGGGCGATGAGGGCAAGGGGAAGATTACCGATCATCTGACGCGCGATGCCGCCGTCGTGGCCCGCTGGAACGGCGGGGACAACGCCGGCCATACCGTCGTCTGGGGCGGGCAGACCTTTAAGTTCCATCTCCTGCCCTCCGGCATCCTGTATGAGCATGCCACCTGCATCATCGGCAGTGGCGTGGTGGTGAATCCCAAAACCCTGCTGGGGGAGCTGGATAACCTGAAGGCGCGGGGACTGCCCACGGCGCGGCTCATCATCAGCGGCGGGGCACACCTCATCATGCCCTATCATATCGCCCTGGACGGCGCTTCGGAAAGCAGTCGGGGTGAGCGCAAAATCGGCACCACCAAGCGCGGCATCGGCCCGACCTATGCGGATAAGGCCTGGCGCGCCGGCATCCGCGCCGTGGAAATGCTGGATCTGGACCATTTTGCCCGGCGGGTGCGCGAACAGGCGGAATCCCGCAATATCTGGCTGACCCAGGTCTACGGCCAGGAGCCGCTGGATGTGCCGGCCATCGTCGAGGAATACACCGAATACGCCCGCCGGCTGGCCCCCATGGTGGGGGACGCCTCGCTGGTCATCAACGAGGCCATCGCCGCCGGCAAGACGGTGCTGTGCGAGGGCGCGCAGGGCACCCTGCTGGACCTGGACCACGGCACCTATCCCTTTGTGACCAGCTCCTCCCCCATCGCCGGCGGGGCCTGTGTCGGCCTGGGCTTCGGCCCGAAGCTGGTGGATGAGATCATCGGCGTGGCCAAGGCATACACCACCCGGGTGGGCGCCGGCCCCATGCCCACGGAACTGCATGACACCGTCGGTGACCACCTGGTGGAGGTTGGGCATGAATACGGCACCACCACCGGCCGGCGCCGGCGTGCCGGCTGGCTGGACCTGGTCATCCTGCGCTATGCGGCGCGCATCAACGGCCTGACGCAGTTCGCCATGACCAAGCTGGACGTGCTCACCGGTCTGGATCCGGTGCGCGTCTGCGTGGCCTATGAGTATCGCGGCCAGCGCCTGGAGCACTTCCCGATGGACAGCCGCGTGCTGGAGGAATGCCGGCCCATTTATGAGGACCTGCCGGGCTGGGACGAGGATATCTCGGCCGCACAGAGGTTGGAGGAACTGCCGGCGGCCGCCAGGCGCTATGTCCAGCGTGTGGAGGAGCTGACGGGCGTGCCGGTGACCATGATTTCCGTCGGGCCGGCGCGCGAACAGCTTATCTGGCGCCGGCCGGCGCATTGATCGCGAAGAAAGGGGGTGATTGGCACTCCGCAGGATCACCGCGCGGACTGAGGGCGCGGCACTCGTCTTTCGCATCCACGGAAGGAGCCTGGAATGAACAGCATGCCTGAACCACAGGGAGGCGGCCCGACGCGGGGCGAGCGGCGGTTGTACCGCTCGCGTGTCAACCGCATGATCGCCGGCGTGTGCGGGGGATGGGGCGAATATCTGGGCATTGACCCCAATCTCCTGCGCATCGGTTGGCTGGTGCTCACGTTTGTCTGGGGAACTGGTTTGTTCCTCTACCTCATCATGGCCATCATCATCCCGGAAAACCCGGGACAGGAGCCGGCCGCGGCGCCGGCCCCCCGCTCCTGGGAGAATGTCAGCCGCAACGGGCTTCTGGCGCTGGGCATCTTCCTGGCCTTCTTCGGCGTCCTCCTGCTGATCAACTCGCTGGGCATACTGCCCTTCGGGCTGTGGCGGCTCTGGGAGCTGTTCTGGCGCCTGTTCTGGCCGCTGGTGGTGATTGGGCTGGGTCTGGCCCTGCTCATCAGCGCCACGTGGGGCGGCCGGGAATGGTGGAAAGAGGTTCGCCTGCCGCAGGCCGGCCAACCCCTCTACCGCTCGCGCTCGAACCGTATCGTGGCCGGCGTTTGCGGCGGCCTGGGCGAGTATTTCCATATTGACCCCACTTTGATCCGCTTGGTATGGGCCATTGGGACCCTGAGCACCATGGGGAGCGGCATCCTGGCCTATATCCTGGCGGCTATCGCCCTGCCGGAGGAACCGGTTTCCTCCGGCCCCTCCACGGAAGAAGGAGAGTGAGCGATGGGCACGCAGGGTACTGCACCGACGCACCGCCGGCCCCCCATTGTCCTCGGCATCATCCTCGTGCTGGCCGGCCTCTGGATGTTGGGGCGCGAGCTGGGATGGCCCCTGTTCGCCGGCGATGTGCTCTGGCCCTGGCTCATCGTGGCCCTGGGCCTCGTCTTCTGGGTCCGGTATATCTTCTTTACTCCCCGCTCCTCCGATGATGTCTTTTGGGGCACGGGGGCGATATTGGCCGGCGGCTTCCTGCTGGCCTGGCGCAACGGCCTGTTCCTCTCCCATTTGCATGGCTGGGGCGAGTTGTGGCCGCTGATTCCCCTGATCCTGGGGCTCTCGGCGCTGGTGCAGTGGCTCTTTTCCCTGCGGGATTGGGGGGCGCTCATCTTCGGTATCTCCGCCGGCGCGGTGGGGGCGGTGGGCCTGGCCTATACCTCCGGCATGATCTCCGGCGTCCAGGCGTTCAAGATCGCCCAGTTCTGGCCGGCGATCCTCATCCTGGCCGGCATCGGGCTGGTGCTCAAGGCGCTGGTGCGCTGAAGCCGCGGGCTACAAGGAGGTGAAACATGAAGTTCCTGCGCTTTCTTTTCGGGGTGCTGTGCGGCTTCGCCGTGGGGTGGGCGGCCGGCAGTCTGCTGGTGCCCCGCTCCGGCCGCGAGGTCCAGGAGGAGCTTCGGCACCGCATCGAGCTGGTCATAGAGGAAGGCCGGCGGGCCGCCGAGGCGCGCAAGGCGGAGCTGGAGGCAGAGCTTCAGGCGGCCAAACGAGGCGAGGCCCTTTCGTAAGGGATAAGGTGACAGTCACCACGGCGGTGACTGTCACCTTTTGTCTTACGGGGCAAGGTTCCGCATGTACAGCGGGATCGGGAGGATGCGCAGGTTCGGCACAGCGCGCAGTATCAGCAGTCCGCCGTCCAGCGCCGCCAGGAACGCATAATCGCCGGCCGCTGCCAGGTCCACCGCCCTCCCCCACGCCTGGTAGGCGCCGGCCTGCACTGGCATATTCAGCCGGGAGATATCCAACGCCTCGAATATCGGAGGCCCCGATTTTGCCAGGAAGACCGCACCGCCGGCGGCCTTTACCCCCAGGACCAGCCCCTCCGCCGCGTACGCACCGATTTCCCGCGGATGAAGGGGATCCGACACGTCCACCACGCGCACCCCGCCCTGCTGGTCTGCCACAAGGGCCAGCGTGCCGCGCAGCGCGATATCCTCGGCGAAGCCGGGGGTATCCAGGAAAGCCACCTCCGCCGGCGCGCCCGGGTCCGCTATATCCACCACCCGCAGGCCGGCCTCCCCATCCGCGACCAGCGCATAGGACCCGGTGACAGCCACCGCCCGCGCCGAGCCAGGCGTGTCGTATGCGCCGACCTCCCTGGGGTTTCCCGGCTCCGCGACGTGAATCACCCGCAGGCCGGCATCCGCGGCGGCGAGATAGATATAGCCGCCGGCCAGCGCCAGGCCGGCCGCGTAGCCCGGCACGTCCATACGTGCGACCAGCGTCGGGGTCAGCGGTTGGGAGATGTCCAGGATGCGCAGGCCGGCCCACCCGTCGGCGATGTAGGCCAGGCCGCCGTCCACCACGATGTCTTCTCCGTCCCCAAGCCCCGGATAGAAGCCAATGGGCGTGGGCGCGGTGGGCGAGGAGATGTCCAGCACCACCAGGCCGCGGTTGGCGTCAGCGGCGTAGGCATATCGGCCGGCCAGCGCCACCGCGCTCGCGAGGCCCAGTGGGTTCCAGCGCCCCAGCTCGCTGGGAGAGGCCGGGGAGGAAATATCCACGATGCACAGGCCGCGCGCGCCGTCGGCGACGTACATGTGGGCGCCGGCGGCCAGGCCGACGGCCGTGCCCGGCGTGTCATACAGGCCCACGGCGCGAGGGGCGGTTGGCGTGAAGACGTCAATCACCCGCAGGCCGCGGCTCCCATCGGCCAGATAGGCGTACGGCCCAATGACCATCACGTCCCATGCGGTGCCCGGGGAGTCATAGTACCCCACCTCGCGCGGGTTTGCCGGCTGAGAAACATCCACGACCCGCAGGCCGGCCCAGCCGCACGCGGCATAGGCATATGAGCCGGCCGCGTCCACGCTGTAGCACTGGCCGGCCAGCGTGATGGCCCCCACGGAGGCCGGCGCGGCCGGGTTGGAGATGTCGAGGATGCGCAGGCCCCTGTCCCCATCAGCCACATAGGCGTAGGGGCCGGCGAGGGCCACGTCGCGAGCTGTGCCGGGGGTATCGTAATACCCAACCTCCGCCGGCGCGCTGGGGTTGGAGACATCCAGTACCCGCAGGCCGGCCTCGCCGTAGGCCACAAACGCATAGCCGCCGGCCAGCGCCACCCCGTAGGCGTGACCAGGGAGCTGGTACACGCCGACCTCTTCCATGCGCCCATCGTCGGAGACGCGGATGATGCGCAGGCCGGCGCGATCCGCGGCCACATAGAGATATTCCCCGCTGAAGACGATGCGCTGGGGGAAATCCGTCAGGGGGAGCACCTGGCCGAACCGTTGGGACCGGCCGGCGTCGGACACATCCAGCAGTGCCAGCGCGGTGCCCATGCCGACGGCGGCCGTGGTGCCCTGCACGGCGGCGGCATAGGTCGCCCCGCCCCATGCGTCGGCCCATTCGACGTTGTAGGTGACCGGCCCGCGTGCCAGCGCCGGCGGGGGTATCAGCAGGCCGGCCAGGATGATGGCGATAATGACCCGTAGACGGTGCATCGTACTCCCTCCTGGGCGCAATTGTAACGCATCGGCCGGCGCCGTCAAGCGCATACGGCCGCAGGGCGGCAATCTGTTTGCGCGCCGGTGGGCTTTGTAGTACACTTGCCCGTACATATGGACGGAAGGAGCGCCGAATGGTCGCGCCGGAGATCACGCCGGAAATCCTGCAGATTATCCGACGGGCGCTGGATGAAGATATCGGGCCGGGCGATGTCACCAGCCAGTGGACCCTGCCGGCGGAGCTGGAGCTGGAGGGCAAACTGCTGGCCAAGGCGGATGGGGTGGTCGCCGGCCTGGCGGTGGCGGCGGCGGTCTTCCACCTGGTGGATGAGCGGGTGCGCTTCATATCCCTGTGCCAGGATGGGCAGAGGGTGCGCGCCGGCGATGTGCTGGCGGTGGTCCGGGGGCCGGCCCGGGCTGTCCTGGGGGCGGAGCGCACGGCCCTCAACTTCCTCCAGCGCATGTCGGGCATCGCCACCGCGGCGCGCCGCTATGTGGATGCGGTGGCCGGCACCCGCACCGTCATCCTGGACACGCGCAAGACAGCGCCCGGACTGCGGGTACTGGACAAATGGGCGGTGCGCCTGGGCGGGGGGCAGAATCACCGCTTCGGGCTGTTCGACATGGTGCTGATCAAGGACAACCACATCGCGGCCGCCGGCGGCATCTCCCAGGCGGTAGCGCGCGTGCGGGCCCATAATCAGGCCGGCCTGCCCGTCGAGGTGGAGGTGAAGTCGCTGGCGGAGCTGGAAGAGGCGCTGGCCATCCAGCCCCCGCTGGACCGCATCATGCTGGACAACATGGACCTGGAAACCATGCGGCGGGCGGTGGAGATGACCGCCGGCCGCGTCCCCCTGGAGGCCTCGGGCGGCGTGTCCCTGGAGCGGGTGCGCGCCATTGCGGAGACCGGCGTGGACTACATTTCCGTCGGGGCGCTGACCCATTCTGTCACAGCACTGGATATCAGCCTGGAGGTCGAGCCCCTTCAGCGGTAAGGGGCATTCCGGGCGTTGAGGAGGGAGGGCATGAGGTTGCCGGCTGAATATGTGGGACTGCCGCGAGAAGAAGCGCTGGAGAGAACCGCGATCGCCCGCCAGAAGCTGGGCCGGGACGTGGTGATCCTCGGCCATCATTACCAGAGCGATGATATCATCCGCTTCGCCGACTTCCGCGGCGATTCGCTGGAGCTGTCGCGCCTGGCGGCCCAGCAGAAGGAGGCCAAATATATCGTCTTTTGTGGGGTGAGCTTCATGGCGGAGACCGCCGCCATGCTGTGCGCGCCGCACCAGGCGGTGCTGATGCCGGCGATGGAGGCCCCCTGTCCCATGGCGATGATGGCCTCGGTGGCCGACGCGGCGGTCGCCTGGCGCCATGTCGCCGGCGTCTGGGGGGAGGAGAACATCGTGCCCATCACCTATCAGAACTCCAGCGCCGAGCTGAAGGCCTTCTGCGGCCGGCACGGCGGCGCGGTCTGCACCTCGGCGAACGCGCGCGCCGTCTTCCGCTGGGCCATTGACCAGGGCAAGCGCATCCTCTTCTTCCCGGATGAATGGCTGGGCAAGAACACGGCCCTCGCCCTGGGCTATTCCCTGGAGCAGGTTGCCGTATGGGACCCGGGCGCGCCCTTTGGGGGCGATCCCGATCTGGATCACGCCCAGATCGTAGTCTGGAAGGGGTACTGCCACGTGCACACGCATTTCACGGTGGCCCATGTGGAGGAGGCCCGCCGGCGCTATCCCGGCTGTATCGTTATCGTCCACCCCGAATGCCCGGTGCCGGTGGTGCAGGCGGCGGACCTGAACGGCTCCACCTCGTACATCATCAAGCAGGTGGAGGCGGCGCCGGCCGGCAGTACCTTCGTCGTCGGCACCGAATGCAACCTGGTCTACCGGCTGGATCGCGAACAGCCGGACAAAACCGTGGTGCCCCTGGCCAAATCCTTCTGCGGCACTATGGCCCGCACTACCATTGCCCATCTGCTGTACACCCTGGAGAGCCTGCTGGAGGGCCGGCTGGTGGGACACATCACCGTGGACCCGGAGACCACGCGCTGGGCGAACATCGCCCTCGAGCGCATGCTCTCCATCTGAGGGACGAAGAAGGAGGGGGAGATGGGCGAGCACATCCTGACCGATATCCTGGTCATCGGGAGTGGCATCAGCGGCTGTGTGGCGGCGCTGACGGCGGCGGAGCGCGCCCCGGACCGCCATATCCTGGTGATCACGAACCCGACGGACCCGCGCGAGTCGAGCACCTATTACGCCCAGGGAGGCATCATTGGCCTGGGGCCGAAAGATTCGCCGGAACTGTTGATGGAAGACCTGATGCGCGCCGGCGACTACTGCAACGACCCGAAGGCGGTTGCCCTGCTGGCACACGAAGGGCCTCGCCTGGTGCGGGAGTTCCTCATTGACCGCCTGGGCGTCTCTTTCTCCGAGCGGCCGGATGAGGAGCTGGAGTATATCCGCGAGGCGGCCCATTCCACCGAGCGCATCCTGCACGTGGCGGATGCGACGGGGCGGGCGATCGAGGAGCGGGCCATTGAGGCGTTGAAGGCTTGCCCGAACATCACCCTGCTGGCCGGCCATACGGCGGTGGACCTCATCACGCCGGCGCACCACTCCCGCAACCCGCAGGCCGTCTACGCACCCCTCACCTGTGTGGGCGCGTACGTTTTTAACCAGAGCACCGGCCATGTGGAGCCTATCCTGGCGCGCAAGACCATCCTGGCGACCGGTGGCTTGGGGCGCATCTTCCTGCACACCACCAACCCGCCCAGCGCCCGCGGCGACGGCCTGGCGATGGCCCACCGCGCCGGCGCCCGCATTATCAACGCCCAGTACGTGCAGTTCCATCCCACCGCCTTTTACAAGCGCGGCGCCTCGCTGTTCCTGATTTCGGAGGCAGTGCGGGGGGCCGGCGCCCGCCTGCTCAATATCTATGGCGAGCCCTTCATGCACAAGTATGCCCCGCAGTGGAAGGAGCTGGCCCCGCGCGACGAGGTGGCGCGCGCCATCCACCGCGAGATGCTGGCGACCGGCGCCGACCACGTCTATCTCGACCTGCGCTCCGTCATGTCGCCGGAGGCCATCCGCCAGCGCTTCCCGACCATTTACCAGAACTGCCTGGAGAACGGCGTGGACATCACCCGTGATCTCATCCCGGTGGTGCCGGCGGCGCACTATTTCTGCGGCGGTGTCTGGGTGGATGATAAGGGCCGTTCCAGCATCCGCGACCTCTATGCCGTCGGGGAGGTTTCGTGCACCGGCGTGCACGGCGCCAACCGCCTGGGCAGTGCCTCACTGCTCGAGGGCCTGACCTGGGGCTACCGCGCCGGCATCGACGCGGTGGAGACCCTGGGCGATTATCAGGCTTCCCCGGACGATATCCCACCCTGGAGCGAGGAAGGGCTGATCTACACCGCCGACCCGGCGCTGATCCATCAGGACATGGTGACCATCCAGCACATCATGTGGAACTATGTGGGGCTGGTGCGGAGCACGCGCCGGCTGGAGCGTGCTATTGACGACCTCCTGCACCTTCAGCGGGAGATCGACCGCTTCTACCGCACCACGTGGCTGACGGACGGGCTGATCGGCCTGCGCAACAGCGTCGAAGCGGCGCTCATCGTGGCCTGGGCGGCCTGGGAGGCGAAGGAAAGCCACGGCTGTCACTATCGGGAGGATTGAGCTGGCGTAGAAAAGGGCCGGCGGCAGAATGGGCGCCGGCCCTTTGCGCGACACTGCGGGCTATCGTTGGTGTGCTTCCTGGATGGCCTGGCGCACGCGTTCGGGGGTGGCCGGCAGTTTGCGCACCCGCCCGCCGCTGGCGCGGTAGATGCCGTTGATGATGGCCGGCGTAGAGGCCAGGATGGCCATCTCGCCCAGCCCTTTGGCGCCCATCGGCCCCCAGTTGCTGGCCACTTCCACCAGGTACACCTCGATTTTGGGCACCTCCACCGCCACCGGCAGGTAGTAGTTGCTGAAGCCGGTGCTCACACCAGGGATGAATTCCTCCTCCAGCGCGGCGCCCATTCCCATGACGATGGCGCCCTCAATCTGCCCCAGCGCGCTCTGGGGGTTAATGGCGCGCCCCACGTCGTGCACCGCCACCATGCGCACGACCTTTACCTCGCCGGTCTCGATGTTCACGTCCACCTCGGCGAACTGCACGCCAGTGGCGAAGAAGGGCAGATATTCGGGACGCGTTTCTGGAAGCGTGGGGCTGGGGGCAAAGACGCCGCGCACGCGCAGGGGCCAGCCGGCGCGCTTCATCTGGCGGGCGACCTCCGCCAGAGCAACCTCCTGGCCGTTGGGGCCTTTGACGCTTGCCGGCGTCAGGGTGAGCTGGTCCGGCGGCGCCTCCAGCATCTCGGCGGCCATGGCGAAGATCTGCTCCTTCAGCGTCCTGGCGGCCTGATGCACCGCGCCGCCCACCCAATATGTACTGCGCGAAGCGCCCTGGATGCCGCTGTCCGGGGTCAGGCCGGTGTCGGCGTTGACGAACTCCAGATACTCCACCGGGATGCCCAGCGTCTCGGCCGCGATCTGAAGCATGACGGTGCTGGTGCCCTGGCCGTAATCCGGCGCCGAGAAATAGAAGGCCAGGGTGCCGTCCTCCCGCAGTTCCGCTTCGGCTGGACAGCGGGGGTCGCCCGATTTGCCGAAGCGGTACCACATGCCGGCCAGGCCCACCCCTCTGCGCCAGGGGGTGTTGGCATGCCGGCGGTTGTATTCCTCGGCCGCGGCCAGCGCAGCCTGGTAATGCGGGCGGATGGACTCCAGGCACTCGCGGTAGGCGAAGGTCTCGGCCGGCGGATAGCCCAGGAAGGTGGTCGTCTGGCCGTCTAGGGCGTTGCGCAGGCGTAGTTCCAGCGGGTCCATGCCCAACCGCTCTGCCAGCTCGTCCAGGGTGCACTCCAGGGCGAACATGGACTGCGGGGTGCCGAAGCCGCGCATCTGGCCGGCCTTCGGCCCGTTGGTGTAAATGGCATGGCACACGGCATCCACCGCCTCCCAGCGGTACGGCCCGCCGCCGGCGACCAGGGCGTACTGCGGTATCCAGCGGCCGGCGGAGTCATAGGCGCCGGTGTTGGCCAGGATGCGCAGGTGCAGTCCGGTGAGGGTGCCGTCTCGGCGGGCGCCGATCCGATAGCGCATGCGGTAGGGATGGCGTTTGGGGGAGGCGTTGAAGGATTCATGGCGGGTGTAGGCCAGGCGCACCGGCCGGCGCACGTAATAGGCCGCCAGCGCGCCGGCGATGACCGGCCACGGGTCCTGCTTGCCGCCGAAGGCCCCGCCCATGGGCGGCGTGATGACGCGCACCCTTTCCGGCGGCAGGCCCATGGCCCAGGCGGTGAAATCGCGCGCCCAGTGCGGCTCCTGCGTGCCGGCGATCAGCGTCAGCACCTCGTTCTCGTCCCAATAGCCCACCACCGTCTCGCGCTCCAGCGCCGAGTGCTCCAGGAAGACGGTCTCGTATTGCGTCTCCAGGTGCAGGTCGGCCCGCGCCATGGCCGGCTCCAGCTCTCCAAAGTGAATCTCATAGGAATCCAGGATGTTGCCGCCGGCGTGAATGGGCGGGAAATCGGGCGACAGCGCCTCTTCCTGGTCGAACGTATGCGGCAGGATTTCATACTCCACCTGCACCGCGTCCGCGGCGGCGCGCGCCTGCTCCACCGTCTCTGCCACCACAACGGCCACCGCATCGCCGATCATGCGCACCGAATCGCCCGGGAAAGCCAGGACATGCTCGTCCAGGCTGTAATCGTCGAGGTCGTTATGGCCGGGAATGTCCTGTGCGGTCAGCACCTTGACGACGCCGGGCATGCGTTCCGCCGACGTCGTGTCAATCCGCAGGACCCTGGCGTGCGGATGGGGACTGCGGGTGATGGCGGCATAGAGCATGCCGGGCATTTTGATGTCCTCGGCGTAGCGTGCCCTGCCGGTGACCTTCTCGACGGCGTCCACGCGGGTCAGGCGTTTGCCGATGATGGGCGCGCTGTAGGGCCGGCCGTCGGCGTGGTGGGGGAGGGCCGGCGGCGGGGGTGTCTCGCCCCGCATCATGGCCGCCGCCGCTTCCACCGCCGCGATGATGGCGTGGTAGCCGGTACAGCGGCAGAGGTTGCCGCCCAGCTCTTCCAAGATGCGCCGGCGGCTGGGACGCGGGTCACGCAGTAAGAGCGCCGCGGCGGAGATGATCATGCCGGGGGTGCAGTAGCCGCACTGCACGGCGCCGTACTCGATAAAGGCCTGCTGGAGCGGGTGCAGGCGCTCATCACTTCCCAGGCCTTCGATGGTGATGATCTGCCGGCCGGCGACCTTGCCCACCGGTATCAGGCAGGAACGCACCGCCTCCCCATCCAGCAGTACCGCACAGGCGCCGCATTCCCCCTCGCCGTCGCAGGCCTGCTTGGGGCCGGTAACGTCGAAATCCTCGCGCAGGACCGTCAGCAGACTGCGGCCAGGGTCGCCCACATATGTCACTTCCCGTCCGTTCAGAAGGAACCGGATCTCTGCCATATGCCGTTGTCGTGCACCTCGTTCTCGAATTTTTTGCGTTGACCAATCAAGGATCGGGGTGACAGGCCGCCGGCGCGCTGACCGTCACCCGATCCTTGGGAGATGCTCGCACAGCGCGGCCACAAAGGGCCTCACGTCGGGCAGTGCCTCGAACTGCCGGACCGTTTCCAGCACGTGTTCGATGAAATCCGCCGGCAGGAGGCGGCCGGCCAGCCAGCGGAACTTGTGCTCCGCCCTTTCCTCATCCCAGGGCTGAGGGTACGCGATGTTCCCTTCGACCGGCCCACTGCGGAATGTGCGGCCGTCGCGCAGGGTGATGGTGACACTGCTCAGGTATTTGCCGCCGGCCTCCCCGCGCGCCATCTTCTCGTATAACGCGGTGTATTCCGGCGACTCCACCAGCTCCACCTTGCTCGCCAGCTCGCGCAGGCGCTCGTCCTGCAGGCGCTCTTCCAGCACCTGCGCCGGCCCGATCTCCCCATCCATCAGCAGACAGGCCAGCGGCCAGGCCACGTTGAACTGGGCTTCCTCGGTGGTGGCCGGCAGGTTGGCGCCCAGCCGCACGGCATTATGGAAGGTCTCGATGCGGATGTGGCTGATATCCTCGATGCGGATATGGTGTTCATCCACCAGCCGGCGCGCCGCGTCAAAGCTGGCGTGGCCCCAGGCGCAGGCGCAGTAGGTCTTGAAGATGACGCCGTCCACCATGATGAAATGCCGGCCGATGTCGTTCACCCAATCGGCATAGGTCTCGAGGCTGAACAGGCTGGGAATGCCGGTGAAACCGCGCGCCGCCAGTTGGGCGGACAGGATGCCGTTCATCGCTCCCCAGCCGATGCCGTGCTTGACCATGGCCGGATGGTCAATGTCGCGCATCATGGGCAGGTTAGGCGCGTGGTATTCGGCGATGCCCAGGGCGTGTTGTATCTGCGCCGGCGGCAGGCCCATCAGATGCGATGCCACCGCCGCGCAGACTACCGATCCCCACGAGCCGCAGGCCTGATACTCGCGGTGCGCCGCATGCCAAATGCGGGCAGCGCGGTGGGCCACCTCGTAGCCGACCACCATGCCGGCCAGCATCTCCGCCCCGCTCCGCCCCAGCGCCTCGGACAGCGCCAGCGCCGTGGGGAAAATCTGCGCGCCAGGGTGCCCTTTGGTGTAAAGCGCGCAGTCGTCAATGTCGATGGCGTTGGCGGCATAGCCATTGGCGAAGGCCGCGCCGGCGGCGGATGCCCGCCGGCCGCTCCCCAGGATGGTCGCCTGCTCGCCGGGCCAGGTCTCCTCCGCAAATTCGGCGGTGATGCGCGCCACGGGAGCCTGCAGGCCGGCCAGCGCCGCCCCCAGGGCATCCAGCAGGGTCAGGCGCGCCTTGCGCTGTACCGCCGGCGGCAGGTGCTCCCAGCGTGTGCCGGCGATGAACTGGGCGACCAGGGCCGTGCCATCCATCAATGCGCCCCCTCCACAATGGCGTCAATTTTCGCCTGTACGTCCTTCGGCAGGGGCTCCGGCCGATGGCTGGAGAGGATCTCTTCCACCCGCTCGCGGGCGCGCTGGCGCAGGGTCTTGCCGCCGGCGGCCTTCCAGGTGTCGAAATCATTGCGGTCCAACAGGCGTGGGTACCAATCCTCTTTATAGTGCCGGGCGGTGTGCTCTGTGCCCAGGAAATCGCCGTGCGGCCCCACCTGGTCAATCACGTCCAGCGCCAGGGTCTCCTCGTTGACGACCAGGCCCTGCATGAAGCGCTTGACGTAGTTGATCAGCTCGTCGCAAATGACGATCTGCTCGAAGGAGTTGGTCATGCCCGACTCCAGGTAGCCCACGTCGTGCACCAGGTGGGTGCCGGCCAATGTTTCCAGGATGAGCGAGAAGGCCGCTTCGGCCGCCGCCTGCTCATCGGGAAGCTTGGAGTCGCTGGCGCCGCCCAACCCGAAGACCGGCAGGCCGTAATAATGGGCCATCTCGACGAACATGACGCGGTTCTCCGGCGCGGCGTACACGTCGCCCAGGGTGCGCATGTCCAGCATATCGTTGGTGCCGCCGCTGAGGATGATGGGCGCCCCCTCGCGCTTGAGCTGGGCGATGACCAGGCCGGCCAGTTCGCCGGCGTTGGCCAGGGCCAGCGCGCCGGCCGGCGTCACCGGGCCGCTGATGCCGCGCAGGACCACCGGGGTATAGGTGGTGGGCAGGCCCTTGCCGGCCATGAAGAGCAGTTTCTGCAGGGCCTCGGTATTGTGGCGGAGCGGCGAGGTGACGTTGATGTACAGGGCGCAGATGGGGTTGCGGCGCAGTTCCTCCTCACCGCCGGCGACCGCCTCGGCCATCTTGATGGCGTCCACGGTGCCCTCAAACTCGGTGGTGACGAAGAGGATGGGCTTGGTGCTGTTCATCAGCATGGCGCGCATCTGATAGCGGTCGGCCACCTGCTGGTCGATGTCGGAGGCGATGCAGATGGACATGAGGAAATCAATATTGGGCAGTGCGTCGCAGAGGCGGATGCCCTCTTCGATATCGCGCAGGGTGCCGCGCCGGCGCTCCCCGGTGCGGTGGTCCAGGATATTCGGGCAGTCGGAGCCTGGCCCGAAGAAGACGTTGTTGCGTTCCAGCGGCATGACGCGCCGGCCGTTGCGGTCGCACAGCACGACCCGCTTGGGAGCGATGGAGAGGGCCCATTCGACCAGTCCGGGCGGGATGCGCACGCGGTTGCCGTCTTCCACCTTGACGCCGGCCTTTTTCAACAGGTTCAGCGCTTCCTCCTCGTACAGGCAGACGCCGGTGCGGTCCAGGATCTCCAGGCTGGCGTTGTGGATCTGCGCAAGCTGGTCGTTGGAGAGCTTGCGGAACTGAGGGGTCAGGTACATCACGTAATTGCTCTGCAGGACCATGGCTGTTTCCTCCGTCAATATTGTAAAAACCCCATCCCCCGGCCCCTTCCCCGCGCAGCGGGGGGAGAATGCCTCATCCCCCAACCCCTTCCCCGCACGGCGGGGAAGGGGAGAAGGCCCTATGTCCCCCGCCGGCCGCGGATGCAGGCCAGCGCACGCGCCATCTCGTTCTGGACAATCATGATCGCCTCGTCCACGCCCATGCCCGGGCGCGCCAGCATCATCGCCGGCTGGGTCGCCAGGGCGACATGCACCGCCGCTCTGGCGGAGAGGTCCGTTTCCACACAGCTTCCGCCCAGGAAAGCGCCGATGCCGGCGGCCTTACAGGCCAGCACCGCCTCCACCGTGTGGTGAATCCCGCCCATGTCGGGCATTTTGATCTGGATCATATCTGCGGCGCGTGTGGCGATGAACTGCTGGATATCCTCCAGGGTGTTGGCCCATTCGTCGGCCACGATCTGCACCCGCATCTTGCGGATGCGGATATAATCGCGCAGGGAGCGCAGTGCCTCCAACTGCGCCGGCAGAGTCTCCATGATGACCGGGCTTTCCACCCGCAGGGGCAAGGGGTCCACCGCCAGCTCCAGCGCGTACAGGTCGCCCAGCACCTTGCCCAGCACGTTGTTATAGATTTTACCCAGCGCGCCGTGCACGTCCAAATGGATGGTCGGGCGGTACTCCGGCCCGCCAAGGGCCTCGACGCGGCTGCGCAGCCATCGGGCATACTGGATCAGGCGTCCCCCATTCGGCCCTAACTGCTCATCAATATCGTCCACCAGGGCATGCGGCAGGGAGGCCAGCCGGCGCGCGATCATCTTGTCCGCGCCGTGATAGCGGTCACCGCCGCACTGGGCATGAATGGGCACCGGGGATTCGGGCGCCGGCAGTCCCCATTCCTCCGCAATGACTTCCGCCATGGTTAGCCGGCGCGACAGCGCCACAGCGCGCAGGAGCGCCTGGGTGACGCCGTAATGGATCGCCGGATGGAGGGGGCGCTCCTGGCGCACAGTTTCCATCGGCGGCTCTTCTTCCGGCGCCAGCAGGCGCGCCGGCGCGGTCAGGAACTCGCGCCGCGAAAGGCGCCCGGCGCGCGGCGGGCGCGGCAGGGGCCGGCGCTCCTCCACCACCTGGCGCAGGGCATCGAGACCGCCGGCCAGCTCGCGAAAGCTGGCGACCGGCCGGCCTTCCAGGAACGGCGCCACCACCTGCTGGATGACCGCCGTCCCCTCGGCGGCGCGGAAGGGCGGAAAGCGGCCGGCCTTGCCGCTGTAGGCCACACCGACGCAGTCCCCCCAGGCTACCTGGCCATCGTCCAGCACCAGGCCCACCGAAACCGCCTCGGCTGGCTCGCGCACGAAGCGGAAGCCGGGCGTGACCGCCGGCGCGGTGTAGCGCTCCTCGACCGGGATATGGCGCGCCTGAAGCGCGGCCAGGTCCTCGTAATAATAGCCGCCAGAGGCCGGCACAGCCAGCACCCGCACGATGCGCGTCATGCGGAAGAATCCCTTCCAGAGGAGAGCGGTTCCATGCGGATGGCCTGGGTGGGGCAGGTGTTGGCACACAGACCACAGCCCCAACAGAGCGCCGGCTTATACACCACGTTGCGGCGCTCCTTCCCCTCCACCATGACCGTGGTTCCATCGAACGAGAAGGCGCCGAAATGACAGCGCCGCACGCAGGCGCCGCACAGATTGCACCTGTCCCGGTCATACGCGGCGATATAGCGCGAGCGCGGCCAGGTTCCCTTGCTTCCCAGCATGCCGGCGGCGCGGAAGGGGTAGCAGTCACAGGCACAGCAGTTGCAGATGGCCGTCAGGCCGTGTTCCCGCCAGTTCGGGTCAGCCGTGTGCATCAGGCCCTTTTTGTCCGCCCAGCGAAGGAGCTGGCGCGCTTCCTCGGAAGTGATCCGCCGGCCGTGTCCCCGCGCCAGCATGCCGCGCGCCAGGTCATCCATCCAGATGCAGACCTCGATGGGACGGTCGCAGTGCTCGCCGGCCAGCCGGCAGTCGCACGGCAGGACGATGATCTCCTGGGCCGCCTCGACCATCTCCTCGACTTCCGGCAGGAGCATCACCGCGTCGTTGTGCAGATGCGCTTCGGTCTCCTCGCCGCGCATGCGCGCCTCGACCGTCGGGCGCACCCGGGCGGCGTATTCGCGCACATAGCGCTCATCCAGGGCACGGCGGGCCTCCGCCGGCAACTGCTTCCATTCGCCGAAGCGGATAAAGTAGTCGAGGCGCGTGTAGAAATCGGCCGGCGCATACCGGATGCCGTCTTCTCCTTCCTGCTTATGCACCACGCCGCGCTGATAACAGCGTTCGAGGAACGCCGCGGCCTCTGCCGGCGCCATCCCCAGGCGTTCGGCGGCCTCTTCGACCGTCAGCGCCTGTCCACGCATGGCGACGATGAGGCGCATTTCCGGCTCTTCCACGATGCGCTCGATATACGGCTGGGCCACGTCCCAGACGCCGAAGGCCTTCACAAACTCCTCAACCAGCGGCATGCGCTCCTCCACCAGATACGGATGAGGCCGGCGCCTGCAGGGCCATATACGCCGCCGCGGCGCACCAGCCGATGAACAGCCAGAAGAGGGTCACCGAATGCGGAAAGTCGAAGTTGAAGAAATAATGGTCCAGGACGCCGGCCACCAGCGCGCCGGAAAGGCCGGCCCAGGCGCCCAGCATCAGCGGCTCCAGCTCTTCATTTTGATGAGCGCGCACGCGGCGCCATCCCCGCCAGACCGCCAGGTACAGCCGCACCAGGAACAGCAGGAACACGCCCACCCCGACCAGACCCATCTGTTCGGCCATCAGCAGATAGGCGCTGGAGACGCCCAAGTAGGTGTCAATATCGGGGGTGCCGGCGAACCCCACGCCGAACCAGGGATAGCGGGAGATGAGGATGAGGGCATCCTTGTACTCTCCCAGGCGCATCTGCGTGGCGCGGTCCTGCGCCTGCAGTCCCTCGATCAGGCGCGTCACATAGTCCTGGGTCTGCGGGAGCAGGAAGAAGAGCAGGCCGGCGAGGACCAGCAGGATGAGCAGTTTGCGGTAGCGCAGGACCGCCACCAGTAGGGAGGCGGCCGCAAATCCCAGCAGGGCGGCGCGCGAATAGGTCAGGTACAGACAGGTGACCACCAGCAGGAGCATGCCGGCGCTTATCCAGCGGCGGAACAGCGGCCGGCGGGCGAAGAGCTGGGGGACCAGCAGTCCCCCGATGAGCACCATCAGCCCACCAAGGACATTGGGGTCCACGGACGTGCCGATGGCGCGCATGGGCAGCTCGGGATTGTCCTCGATATAGCGCAGGACGCCGGCGCCGGTGGAGTAGTTGAAGCGCCCCAGGGCGGAGAGCAGGCGGATAGACCATGCCGGCGGGATAACGTACAGGAAGATGCCGATGGCCGCCTCGGCGGTGCCGGCCAGGGCGGTGGCCTGCAGGACCTGGCGGAGCTGTGCCGGCGTGCGGATGGTGTTCAACACCACGAAGAACAGCCCGATGGCGATGAGGATTTCAGCGAAATGGCGCAGGACGTACATCGTCAGGCGGGTATGGGTCAGGCCGGCGATGAACGAGGCGCAGGCCAGCGCCATAAAAAGGAAAACCGTCCATCCCAGCGGTGAGGCGATGAACTCCTTGCGCCGGCCGGTGACATAGGCGCTGACCCAGACGAAGTACAGCACCACCAGCACCAGGTCCAGGAACGTGGGCCGGAAGCCGATGTCCACCGGCAGGGCGCCGAAGGGCAGGAGGCAGGCCACTGTGACCACGGCGAAAAAGCCCCACTGCGTACTGCGCAGCATCAACAGGCCAACTACCAGGGCGATGGAGAGGGCCGCCGCGAGCAGTGGCCCCAGCGCGGCCACGTAGGCGCCCACCAGCAGGCCGGCGCCGATGATCACCAGCGTCAGCGCCGCCAGGGCCAGCCGGCGGTCCTGCCCAAAGAATATCTCCTGCAGTCTGTCCACTGCCCGGTTTGCCCGCATGCCGTGTCCTGCCTATCCTCACTGCTGAACCCGTATGGGCGTCAGCCAGATTCGGTTCCCGAGAGATGCTCCGTCATCGTCCACCAGCGCCAGCGGATGGGAGGCGCTGTCCGAAGGATATAACCCCACCTCCAACCAGTAGGTGCCGGCCGGCACGCCGGCCAGCGAGAGATAGAAGGTATCCATCACCATTTCGCCAGGCCGCCAGAACAACGTGGGGTAATCCCCATCGAGGGGTGGCTTATCATGCTGGCTCCATATGCGGCCCTCTGTATCCACCAGGTGGACGAAGACCGTGTACTCCTCCTCCAGCGCGCGCTCCGTATGCCAGAATGCCTGCAGTTGCAGGATGCCGCCGGCGCGAACCGTGGTCCCTTCCAGCGCGTAACCATCCAACACCATCCCGTTCTCCCAGCGGAATCGCGTCGGGTACAGGATAGTATACGACGCCGGCCCCTTTGGCGCCAATCGGAGGACGCCGGCAATCGTGGGCAGGGACAGCAGTCGGCCGGCGGCGTCGTAGGCCGGCAGGCGCTCCATCGTATCCAGGGGATACACGCCGACATCCAGGCGCAACAGCGAGGGAGCCAATGCCTGAGGGTCAACGGCAATCTCATACCGATCCTTCACCACCTGGCCGGGTAGCCACAGGCTGGTCGGGTATGTCCCCCAGCCGGGGTATGTATCCACTGCCCCGACGATCTGCATGCTCCTGCCCCACAGTTTCACGGTGATGTTGTAATCCTCCTGCATGGAGGCCAGGCACTCCCAGTACAGGGTGACATGCACGCTTTCCCCGGGGTATACTTCCGCCCCCGAGATTTCCAGGCCCACCAGTCGGATGCTTTC
>Ga0315298_1002969_pt1 | contig 27630 bp, 19 predicted proteins | sample WHS_1_MG_FD_203077 | JGI IMG/M metagenome (GOLD analysis project Ga0315298, IMG submission 203077) | Extremophilic microbial mat communities from Washburn Hot Springs, YNP, Wyoming, USA - WHS_1_MG | ecosystem: Environmental > Aquatic > Thermal springs > Hot (42-90C) | place: USA: Wyoming... | reverse complement strand
CTGTAAGGACGAGCACTGCGGTAACGACTGGAGCCCCTACGCCAAGCCCCAGCCGGAGACGGGGCATTTCTGGCTCAAGCTTCATGAGTATGTGCGGGGCACCGTGCCCAAGGTCAAGATGCACTATTTGCCCACTCTCTGCAATCACTGTGATGAGCCGGCTTGCCAGGCAGCTTGCCCGGTGGAAGGCGCCATCTATAAGCGGGCAGATGGCCTGGTCCTCATAGACCCGGAGATCTGCACAGGCTGTGGCGACTGTCTGGAGGCCTGCCCAAGCGGCGCCATCTACATGAACGAGCAGCTTAACATCGCGCAAAAGTGCACGGGCTGCGCTCACCTCTTGGACGTCGGGTGGAAGGAGCCGCGCTGTGTAGACGCTTGTCCCACCTCGGCTCTTAAGTTCATGGAGGAAGCAGAGGCCGAGGCCCTCATTCAGCAGGCTGAGCTCCTGCATCCCGCCGACCACAAACCGCGGGTCTTTTATTTGCACCTTCCCAAGAAGTTCATTGCCGGCACAGTTTACGACCCAGTTAGGAAGGAGGTGGTGATAGGCGCCACCTGCACTTTGTCGGGCAATGGCCAGAGGCGCACCACCACTACCGACGGATTCGGTGATTTTTGGTTTGAGGGGCTAGACGTGGGCGTCTACGAGCTTACTATTGAGGCAGGGGGTTATGCGACCAAGACCTTCAGCGGCTTATCCACCCAGGACGACGTGAACCTAGGTGACATACCTTTGGAACAGTGAAATCTAGGAGAGTGGCCGACATGGTGACGGAAAGCGAACTAGCAGACGCAGTGGGGAAGGAGAACGTGAGCGCCGACCCGGCGGTTCTTGAGGCCTACGCTTCTGACCTGAGCTTCGTGGACAGGATGTGTCCGCAGTTTGTGGTCAAGGTCTCGGATCTGGAGTCAGTGCAAAGAGTAGTACGGCTTGCCAAGCAGACCGACACTCCCCTCGTACCCGTAAGCTCAGGACCACCCCATTTCCACGGCGACACGGTGCCCTCAGTGGGTGACGCGGTCATCGTGGATTTAAGTGGTATGAAAAAAGTGGATTTGGTTGACCCGTTTGAGCGGGTGGCCTCCATGGTGGAGCCGGGGGTGACTTTTGGTGAGCTGATTCCGCTGGTGGCGGAGAAAGGCCTACGTCTCAACATGCCCTTGCAGCCCCGGGCGACCAAATCGGTGGTGGGAAGCATGCTCTCACGGGAGCCGGTAATCATGCCTCACTACCATTGGGACATCTCTGATCCCATCGGCTCGACCGAAGTGGTCTTCGGGACCGGCGATATGTTCCGTACGGGTTCTGCCGCCGGACCGGGCGACATAGCTGAGCAACGGGCCGGTGGAGGGGTGCAGAAGGAAGCAGCGGGACCCTCTGCCATGTCACTTCACCGCATGCTCCAGGGGGCCCAGGGGACCATGGGTATCGTCACCTGGGCCTCAGTGCGGTGCGAGCTCATTCCTGATCGGGAGCAGCCTTACTTCATTGTGGCAAACGACATAGCCAAACTGTTCGAGGCGGCTCACTGGCTCATCCGCCTTCGGCTGGCCAACGAACTTCTGATTGTGAGTGGTAACGAACTCGCTGCGCTCATGACCCGGGATGATGCCGCCTATGCCCGTGTGGCCTCTCAGTCGCCGCAGTGGGTGCTCTTCTTCTGCCTGGGCGCCTACAAGTACTTCGTTGATATGAGGATGGAGGGCTTGATCGCTGACACGCGCGAGCTTCTCCAGCGGCTGAGCTTGCAGGCGGTGCAGAACGTGGCTGGTGTCGCGGCAGAAGAGTTCCTGGAGGCTATCCGGCGTCCCTCCGACGAGCCCTACTGGAAGTTGCGCCGCGGCGGAGGGTGTCAGGACATTTTCTTCTTAACCACCAATGCGAAGATTCCCGGTCTTATTAAGGCCATGAACGAGGTGGTGAGCGCTGCCGGATACCCGGCGGCAAAGATGGGTGTCTATGTGCAGCCGATCGTTCAAGGTACGAGCTGTCATGTGGAATTCAACCTCTTCTACAACCCGGCCGACGAGGTGGAGACAGAAGTGGTGAGGGGCCTGGCAGTGAGCAGCATCCAGCCGCTCATGGCAGCTGGGGCTTTCTTCTCCCGGCCCTTCGGCAAAGCCGCCAGGGACATCATGAACCGGGATGCGGCCACCGTTCAGGCTCTGAAGGAGTTCAAGGCGATGGTAGACCCGGCCGGGATCCTAAATCCGGGAAAACTCTGCTTCTAGGGGAAGGAAACGGAAAGAGATGGCGCTCAAAGATTATCAAGACGACATGGAGTCTTGTTGCCGGTGCTCCGCCTGCAAGTTCGTCCCCTTGGAGGTAATGACCGGCCAAGAGTTCTCCAACTGCTGCCCCAGCATTTCCCGCTATAACTGGCACTCCTACTCGGGCGGAGGCCGGATGGGTTTTGGCCTGGGTCTTATCCACGGGCGGGTCGACTACACTCCGAAGACTGTGGAGGTCATCTATAACTGTCACCTGTGTGGGGCCTGCGACGTTTCCTGCAAGTACGGCATGGAGTTTGACGTGCTTGAGCCGCTGTACGCCATGCGTGAGGAGTGCGTCCGTCGGGGGCTGACTTTTCCCGCCTGGGACAAGCTGGTTGACTCCATGAGGAACCAGGGACCCATGGTGGCGGCGCCTACTGCCAAACGTGGGCAATGGCACCAGGGTTTGGCTGTCAAGGACATAGGCCGGGAAAAAGCGACTGTTCTCTACCATGCTGGCTGCCTGGCAAACTACGACGAGGCAGCGGGCAAGGTGGCAGCCGCGGCTTTGGCTCTCTTGCTCAAAGCTGGCGTTGATGTGGGGATTCACAAGAATGGGGAACCGTGCTGCGGCGGCCGTGCCTACGAGATGGGCTATCGCGATGACGCCTACCGGCAGGCCGAGCAGAATGTGGCCCACTTGAAAGAAACCGGGGTCAAGGAGCTGGTGACCGGCTGCGCTCACTGCTACCAGTACTTCAAGGTTCTCTACCCCAAGCTGGGTCTTGACCACGGTCTGAAAGTCCTGCACACCACGGAGTACCTGGCTCAGCTTGTGGGCGACGGCAGACTGCAGCCCAGTAAGCCGGTGGATCTCACTGTCACCTACCACGACCCCTGCCACCTGGGGCGCTTGAGCGAGCCCTGGATAGCCTGGAAGGGAGTGCAACGCGAGCGGCACCGGCGTGTCTACGACCCGCCTCGCACCTTCCGGCGTGGGACCTACGGCGTATATGAGCCGCCACGCGAGATCTTAAGGAGCATCCCCGGTTTGAAGCTGAGCGAGATGCACCGCATCCGCGAATATGCTTGGTGTTGTGGCGCGGGCGGAGGAGTCCGGGAGACGAACCCGGAGTTTGCCGCCTGGACTGCTGCGGAGCGGCTCAAAGAAGCGGAGGCGAGCGGGGCAGAAGCGGTGGTCACAGCTTGTCCACATTGCGCGCAGAATCTGGCGGGCAGTGACCTCAAGGTCTATGACGTGGTCGAGATTCTAAGCCAAGCGATTTAGGAGGCGTCGCGACATGGCACTTACTAGGCAGCAATATAAGGCCTTCGAAGCCATAGTCGGTCCGGAGAACATCTCCGATGACCCCGTGGATCTAGACGCTTGGGCCTGGCGCTCAGGTCAAGCCGCCATGGCCCAGGACTTTGTCCCGCGTTTTGAAGCAGTACTTATGCCCGGTAGCACCGAGGAGGTGCAGGCTATCGTCCGGCTGTGTAACAAGTACGGCATCCAATTCAAGGCTTCGAGCACGGGCTGGGGGTGCTACTGCGACTTGCGCGAGGTGCGCCCCCCCGGCTGTATCAAGTTGGACATGCGGCGTATGAACCGCATACTTGAGATCAACGAAGAGAACATGTACGCGGTGGTGGAGCCTTACGTCATCCATGCCCAGCTGCAGGCGGAGCTGATGAAAAGGGGCTTTCACTGCAATGTGAACGGTGCCGGCGGGGTGACCTCGGCCATGCCGCTGGCTGCGCATGAAGGCATTGGGCACATGAGCTGCTCCTGTGGCATCAGCGAGAGAAACCAGCTTGCGCTGGAATGGGTGACGCCCAAAGGTGACATCATCCGCTTGGGCTCGCTTGGCTCGCTGGGCGAGTGGTTCTGCGGCGACGGTCCGGGGCCTTCCCTGCGCGGGATCGTACGCGGGAACGTCACCCCCCTAGGCGGACTCGGCGTTTATACCAAAGCGGCGGTGAAGATATACCATTGGCCTGGTCCGCCGACCATGGAGGTCAAAGGCGCCTCGCCGCACTACATAGCCAAGAATCCAGGCAATTTCTTGCTGCGTTATCTTTCCTGGCCCGATGAAGATGGGCGGCAAGCAGGAATCCAAAAGCTCACGGAGAGCGAGATCTGCCTTGGCATCATGGGCTTCAACGCTAACATGGTGGCCTGTAACGTCGCTACCAACAACGAAGAGGAGCTGGTGCTGGCTGAACAATACTCAAAGGAGATCGTGGGCCCGGGCATCTGTCTCGTCATCGCCGGCAACTCACCCAGAGACTTTGAGTACAAGAAACGAGTCCTGGAGGAGATCATCAAAGAGACCGGGGCCACCTCGCTTAAGGCGGTGGAAGAAGGGGATGTGCATGACGCCTTCATTTGGCGCTTCATCCGGGTGACAGCCTCCATCCGTGAGACCATGAGGGCCACGGGCGTGTTTGGTGGTGAGGTGTTTGGGACTGATTCCTACCGCATCATGCGCAACGCCGTGCAGCATTCGCGCATTGACAAGAAGGACCTCATCGATCGGGGGCTGGTGCTACCTGACAACACTGACCCATTCATCACTTCGCTAGAGCAGGGGCAGCTTACTCACTCCGAAGTGCTTCTGCGCTGGAAGCCTGATCCGGAGGTGGCGCAGGCGGCCATGGAGTACGTGCAGAAGGCAAACGAAGCCACAGTGAAGGGCCATCATGGTCTGCCGCATCACCTTTGGAGCGATGCTATGCACGACTTTTTTGGACCCCATGCTTGCAACTATACTTACTGGCTGAGGAAGATTAAGAAACTATACGATCCCAACGGCGTATCGGAGTCAAGTCACCACATCTCTGCGAAGGACTAACCCCGAAGGAGGCAACAAGCATGGGCGACGTCATCCGTATGACCAACTCCACCACAGGGGGTCCGGTCTTCGTATACGTCAAGGACGGGAAGATCATTAGGATCACCCCCATGGATTTCGACGAGACCGACGCTCCCTCCTGGACCATCGAGGCTCGAGGCCGTACCTTCACCCCGCCTCGTAAGACCACCGTCCATCCGTACACGGCCGGTTTCAAATCCCTTATCTACTCTGACCGTAGGATCCTCTACCCCATGAAACGGGTGGACTTCGATCCCAACGGGGAGCGCAATATCCAGAACCGAGGGATTTCTGGCTATGAGCGCATTAGTTGGGACGAAGCCACCGACATCGTGGTAAGCGAGATCAACCGCATTAAGCGGGAGGCCGGTCCGTCGGCCATCATGGGCGAGCCCAGCTCCCATCATCTGTGGGGTAACGTGGGCTACCGCCACAGCGCGTTCTTCCGCTTCATGAACCTGATGGGCTTCACGTACGCTGATCACAATCCCGATAGCTGGGAAGGCTGGCACTGGGGCGGGATGCACATGTGGGGCTTCTCCTGGCGGTTGGGCAATCCCGAGCAGTATGACCTCCTAGAGGATGCGCTTAACCATGCGGAAATGATCGTCTTCTGGTCTAGCGACCCGGAGACCACTGCTGGCATCTACTCTGCTTTTGAGTCGACTATCCGGCGGCGTTGGCTTAAAGAGCTGGGGGTCAAGATGGTGTTTATCGACCCCTTCTACAACCACACCGCTGGTCTGTACGCCGACAAGTGGCTTGCGCCCAAGATCGGCACCGACCATGCCATCTCCTTTGCTATCGCCTACACCTGGCTTACGGAAGACACCTACGACAAGGAATACGTGGCCACTCACACCTATGGTTTTGAGGAGTGGGCGGAGTATGTGCTCGGCAAGACCGACGGCGTGCCTAAGACTCCAGAGTGGGCGGAAGCGGAGTCCGGAGTTCCTGCCTGCGACATCCGGGCGCTAGCTCGCGAGTGGGCCAAGAAGAACACCTACCTGGCCGCTGGCGGCCTGGGCGGCTGGGGGGGCGCCTGCCGCGCAAGCCACGGCATCGAGTGGGCGCGGGGCATGATTGCTCTAGCCACCATGCAGGGTATGGGCAAGCCCGGCTCCAACATCTGGTCGACCACGCAAGGGGTGCCAGTCGACTACGACTTCTATTTCCCGGGCTATGCCGAAGGCGGTATCTCGGGCGACTGCGACAACACCGCGGCCGGTTTTAAGTTTGCCTGGCGCATGTTTGACGGTAAGACCACCTTCCCCGCCCCCTCCAACATCAATGTGGCCTGTGGGCAGCACATCCCGCGGCTCAAGATCCCCGAATGCGTCATGGAGGGTAAGCTTGAATGGTCGGGCAAGGGCTTCTGCGGTGGCGACATTGCCCACCAGATGCACCAGTACACCTATCCTGCGCCCGGTTATTCCCGCATCAAGATGTTCTGGAAATACGGGGGCCCGCACCTGGGCACCATGACCGCCACCAACCGCTACGCCAAGATGTATCACGATCCCAGCTTGGAGTTTGTGGTGAGCCAGTCCATCTGGTTCGAAGGTGAGGTGCCCTTCGCGGATATCATCCTGCCGGCCTGTACCAACTTCGAGCGCTGGGACATCTCCGAGTTCGCTAACTGCTCGGGCTACATTCCCGACACCTACCAGCAGTGCAACCACCGGGTAATCACCCTACAGATGAAGTGCATTGAGCCGCTAGGCGAGAGTAAGTCGGACTACGACATCTTCGCTTTGGTGGCGCACAAGCTGGGCATCGGTGAGATCTACACCGAGGGCAAGACAGACCTCGACTGGGTGGAGCAGTACTACCACGCCACCGACATGCCCAAGTACATGACCTTCGAGGAGTTCAAGAAAAAAGGTTACTTCGTCGTCCCGGTGCGTCCCGACCGCAAGCGCACGGTGGCGCTGCGCTGGTTTGCTGAGGATCGGGAGAAGGACACCCCAGACTGGGGTCCGCGCCCGAACAACCAGGTGAACCGCAAGGGGCTGCAGACCACGACCGGCAAGATAGAGTTCATTTCCACCAGCCTGAAGCGCTTCGAGGAGCAAGGCTTCGTGGACGAGTACCGGCCGGCCATGCACACTTACGTGCCTGCCTGGGAAGGACCGCGGTGCGAGCTCGCCAAGAAGTATCCGTTGGGCATGCTGGCGCCGCATCCGCGTTTCTCATTCCACACCATGGGCGACGGTAAGGACAGCTTCATGCTGGACATCAAAGACCACCGGGTCCTGGTGGATGGTCACTATTACTGGATCATCCGTATGAACCGAAAGGACGCCGAAGCTCGGGGCATCAAAGACGGTGACTTGGTACGCGTTTTCAACGACCGCGGGTCAGTCATCGTGTGTGCTCAGGTGGGCGAGCGAGTTCCACCGGGAGTGGTGCACACCTACGAGTCCTGCGCCGAGTATCAGCCGCTCGGAGCCCCCGGCAGGTCTGCTGACCGCGGCGGGTGCATGAACATCCTTACCCCTGACCGCTTTATGTCCAAGTACGCCTGCGGCATGGCTCCCAACACCGCCCAGGTGGAGGTGGAAAAGTGGGATGGCGGCGTCTATGAGATCTACTGAAAGGGAGGCTGTCTTACGACCCTCGTACCTGACCATACACAAGGAGAAGGTAAGATGAAGCAATGGTACCTGGTCATCGACGTCGCCCTGTGCCACGACTGCAACAACTGCTTCATGGCCTGCAAAGACGAGCACGTGGGCAACGATTGGCCTGGCTATACGGCTCCGCAGCCTCGCCACGGCCATCGCTGGGTGGATATCCTGCGGAAGGAGCGGGGCCAGTGCCCGCGGGTGGATGTGGCCTATCTGCCTGTGCTATGCCAACACTGTGAGCAGGCTCCCTGCCAGGAGGCGCATCCCGAGGCAGTAGTGCGTCGTCCCGACGGATTAGTGCTGTTGGATCCGGAGAAGGCCAAGGGCAACCGGGCTCTAGTGGATTCTTGTCCCTACGGGGCCATTTGGTGGAACGAGGAGCTACAGGTGGCGCAGAAGTGCACCTTCTGCGCCCATTTGTTGGACGACCCCAGCTGGACGCCTGGTCTGCCCCGGTGCGTTCACACCTGTCCGACCGGAGCCATGCAGACGTATCTGGTCGAGCCGGAGGAGATGGAGAAGCGTATCCAGCAGGAAAACCTGGAGGCCTACCGGCCCGAGCTTGGCACCAAGCCCCACGTCCTCTACAAGAACCTCTACCGGTTCACCACCCACTTCATTAGTGCGGGAGTCTTGGTTGATGGGGACTGCTTCGAGGGGGCGACGGTCACCCTGCGTTCTAAGGAAGGGGGCATTGTCTGCACGCCAGCTGGAGCCGGGGTGGCCAACTGCCAAGATACGGCCGTGCTTGCCACGCGCACCACGAACTGTTTTGGCGACTTCAAGTTTGATGGGCTTAAGCCCGGCGACTATGAGCTTGAAGTGAAGGCAGCGGGCCGGACCTATTCGACCACGGTGACCCTAAAAGACGAATCCCTCAACTTGGGGTTCATTAACCTTTAGGAGTAAGTGGGTCGGCGACTAAGCTAGGGCTGCGCCGGGGGGCTTCGGTACGAAGCCCCCCCGGCGCCTTATCACTTTCTAGGAGAGGCGGAGCGGTGAAACAAGTGGTGATCTTTAACGGCAGTCCGCGGATGGACGGAAACACCGCCACCTTGCTTAACGTGATTGCCAAGGGCGCTCGGGATGCTGGGGCGGAGGTGCATTTCTACACACTTTTTAAGATGAAGTTCATGGCCTGCCAGAGCTGTTTTGCCTGTCGCACTCGGGAGGACTGCCTGATCAATGACGAAATAAGCGCCGCTCTACAGAAAGTGAAAACCGCAGATGGGATCGTGATTGGTTCGCCCATCTACATGATGCAAGTGGCTGGCCCGGTCAAGAATCTTTACGACCGGTTCTTCCCCCTGACCGATGTTCACTACCAGCCCCGCTTTGGCCGCAAGAAGATGGTGGCGGTGTACACCCAGGGCATGGAGGACCCGCACCTGTTCGACTCTTACTTCGAGTACACCGCTGCCATTCTACCGTGGTTTGGCTTTGAGCTCATTGACACCATTGTCTGTACCGGGGCCACTGATCCGGAGAGGGCCGAGCGCGACCAGGAGCTAAAGATCAAGGCCTACCAGCTTGGGCTCGCGCTGGGAGACCCCGGGCCTGGCGCCGTAGAGGCGCCAGGCCCGGGGAGACCGTGACCTCGGTGGCGGTGCTAGTCGCTGAGCGGTAGGCTAGTCCTTGTAGGGGTACTGCTGGTCTAGCTGCTGTGTGATTTGCCTAACCTGATCAGCATCTGCCGGGTCGACTTTACTAAGCAGCTCCTCCGCCCAAGGCTTCACCCGCTCGGCCCAGCGGTCGCGCTCTGCCTTAGGCAGGGGGTACACATCAACACCCAGGCTGGGCATCTTGGCGTAGTTGTCGTGGTAGTTCTGCACCATGTTGGCGATGATCTTGGACTGAATCTCTTTGCCCAGCAAGTTGTCCACCAGCGTCTGGATATCAGGCGGCATCTCGTCATAGACCTTCTGGTTCATGTAGATGGCAAGGCAGGCTGGGGTGAGGTAGCACTTGGTAATGTACTTGCCCACCTCGTAGATCTTGAAGCCCATGACCATGGAGATGGCGGTAGGGCTGACGTCCACCACTTTCTTAGACAGAGCCTGATAGGTCTCTGTGAAATCGATGGCCACTCCGGAGCCGCCCAGCGACTCTACTACCTTGGCAATGTTAGGCGAAATGGTCTGGCACAGCAGTCCCTTCCACTCCTCCAGGGTCTTCACATGCTTGACGCCGATGAGGTCAAGACCTTGGGAAGGAATGGAAAAGACAAGTCTAATGCCATAAGGCTTAAGCGCTTTCTGATAAAGCGGCCCCATGGCTTCAATATAGGCGGCGTCCCCCTCCATGGTGTTCACCGCGAAAGGCAGCTCAGCCAGGTTGAACATGGGCACGATGCTACCGAACACGGCCACCGGCCACCCGGCCATCTCCACCCCGCCGCTGCGCAGGGCGTCAAACGAGTCTGGTAGGGCAAGGAGAGAACCGCCCGGGTGAGGCTCGATGACGTACTTCCCGGCTGCTTGGGCGTTGAAGGCGTCAACAGCCATCAAGATGTTGTTGGTGACGTCGTCGCCGGGAGGCCAGGGAAACGCCAGCCGCAGGACCTTGGCCTTGCTCTCAGGGGCCTTGGTTGTCTGGGTGGTCTCGCTGGTGGAGGCGGCTTGAGTGGTTGACGGAGCCTGGGTCGTGGTTGTCACTGCGGCGCTGGTCGTGGTCTCCTCTTTCTCCCCGCATGCGATGAGAAGAGCCATGATGATCAGCAAGAGAACGAAGAGTACGCTGACCAGAAGGCGAGAGTCCTTAGTCTTCATCTTCCCCCCTTATTGCTGGTTGAACTGAGCATTGCCCGCTGACAACTCAACGATTATACACTTTGAATACTGATTTCATAGTGCCTGCTTGGAGCCGGCCTTTGCTCCCCGCTGGTTTGGCCGCTCCGGAAATCTCCAGCCCCTTTTCTGGAAACTTAATCTCTGTACAATATCTTCGTCTCGTTCCTGCTGCTGTCAACCGTTAAGGGGCGCGGTTCACGGGGGTGGCGCCGCATGACACCTGCATCTTCTCCTGCCGGAGGTAACTAGCGTTGAAAAGGCCGATCAAGGTACTCATAGCCAAGCCCGGTTTGGATGGTCATGACCGCGGAGCTATGACGGTGGCCATGGGTCTGCGCGACCACGGCATGGAGGTCATCTACACCGGGCTCCGCCAGTCCCCGGAGAACATCGTGCGCGCCTGCGTCCAGGAGAATGTGGATGTTCTGGGCCTAAGCATGCTCTCCGGAGGGCAAAGACATTACGTGCCCAAGATTCTCGAGCTTCTACGGGAGCAGAAAGCCGAGAACGTGCTCGTGCTGGTGGGGGGAGTAATCCCCACGGAAGACATCGACTACCTTAAGCAACTCGGGGTGGCCGAGGTCTTTGGACCGGGCGCCAGGATCGCAGACATCGTCTCTTTCATCGAAGGGCATGTGAGGGGCGAGGGAGAGTGAACGGGGAGCTGGAGCGCTTATTGGCTGAGGCCTGTGCGGGTTCCGAGTTTGCGCTTGCCCGCTTGATCAGCATCGCGGAGAACGACGAGGAACGCGCCTTGCTCATCAGGCAGCGTCTGGGCTCCCAGGTGGGCAGAGCCTACCGCGTGGGAGTGACGGGGCCGCCGGGAAGCGGCAAGAGCACCCTCATTGACAAGCTGATCGGCTGCTTCCGGGCAAGAGGCCTTAGCGTGGGAGTGGTCTGTGTCGATCCCAGCAGCCCGCTCAGCGGCGGGGCGATCCTAGGGGACCGCATCCGCATGGAGCAACACTATGCCGATCCGGGTGTGTTCATAAGAAGCATGGCCAGTAGGGGCAAGCCGGGGGGCGTAGCCAAAGCCGCCGCCGCGGCGGTTGATCTGCTTGACGCTTCCGGCAAGGACGTGGTCATCGTGGAGACGGTGGGAATCGGCCAGGAAGGGGTCGAAGTCACCAAGCTGGTGGACACGACCGTGCTCGTACTTGCTCCTGGTTGGGGAGATGACCTGCAGCTCATGAAGGCCGGTGTACTCGAAGTGGCGGACGTGATTGTGGTGAACAAGGCAGATTCCGGCGGAGAAAGCTTGATTGACAGCCTGCGCGAGGTTCTCGGCCTGCAGGGGACGGGCGGCAGCCCAGCGGTGGTGGCCACAGAAGCGGTGGAAGGCCGGGGTATGGATGAGCTGTGCGAAGAGCTCTGCCTGCGCTGGGACGGTAAGGACCCCACACGGCGCTAGTGCCGGGAGAAAGGGGGACAACATGAGTGACAGTGATATCGAGCGGATTGCCGAGAGCGAGAAACGGTGGCGGGAAACCTGTCTTACCCCGTACGTAAAGGAGAACCCGGAGCGAGAGATCTATAGCGAAATCCCCACCAAGGTGCTTTACACTCCTGTGGACCAGGCGGGAAGCGACTATCTCAGGGACCTAGGGTTTCCCGGGGAATATCCCTATGTTCGAGGCATAGCGCCCACCATGTACCGCAGCCACGTTTGGCCTATGTCGGATTACGCGGGGTTTGGCACGCCCAAGGATACGGCAGAGCGGCACCGCTACCTGCTCGCCGAGGGTAACACCCAGATGGCCATTGCTTGTGACCTACCCACCCAGCTTGGCTACGACGCTGACGATCCCGCGGTGGAAGCGGAAGTGGGGCTTATCGGGGTGTCTCTGTCGTCACTGCGGGACGTGGAGGAGATGCTGGCCGAGATTCCCCTTGACAGGGTCACCATAAGAGGATCGACAAGCTCTTTGGTGCTGGTCCTGTGGGCGATGTACACCGTGGCGGCGGAAAAGCGCGGCTATCCTCCCGGCCAGCTCCGCGGCGATGCCAAGATCGACGTGATGGACGAGTACCTGGGCAGAGGCACCTACATCTTCCCGCCGGAGCATAGTCTGCGCCTGAGTCTCGACTTGGTGGAATACGGCCTTAAGAACATCCCCAGCCTTACCTACCAGATCAACTCTTACACCATTCACGAGCAGGGTTCCACCGTGGTCCAGGACGGGGCCTACTCAATTGCCACGGCGCTTTTCTACCTGGAGGAGGCGCGCAAGCGGGGAACCATCGACGTGGGCGAGTTTGCCGCCCGCATCTCCCATCACCCGGCCATCCATACCCACATTTTCCAAGAGGCCGCCAAGAGTCGGGCTATGCGGCGGCTGTGGGCACGGCTCATAAAAGAGAGGTTTGCTCCCTCCAACCCGGCAGCGCTGCGCTGCGTCATCGATCCCAACACCGGCGGTTCGGTGCTTACGGCTCAGCAGGCCGAGATCAACATTGTGCGTATCGCCCTAGAGATTCTGGCCGCAGCTCTGGGCGGCTGCACCGTGATCGCGCCTTGCTCCTACGACGAGGCCTTAACCATCCCCACGAAGAAAGCGGTCACCATGTCGCTGCGGGCTCAGCAGATCATCGCCTATGAGTCCGGGGTGTGCGACACCGTCGATCCGCTGGGCGGCTCGTACTACGTGGAGACGCTCACTGATGAGATCGAGAAAGAGATGGAGGCGTTCATCAAGAAGATTGAAGACCGGGGCGGCATGCTTGAGGTCATCCGCTCGGGGTGGTTGAAGCGGGAGGTCGAGCGCACTGCCTACGCCAAGCAGAAGGCGCTTGAAGACGGGCGGCTGGTCCGCGTGGGCTTGAACAAGTTCTGTGTGGAGGAAGACACCAGGTTTGAGCTACATCGTCACGACCCCGAGCTCGTGAAAAGGCGGAAGGAGGAGCTTCGTCGGCTGCGGGGGGAGCGCGACCCGGCAGCGGTGGAGCGGGCCTTACGGGAGCTAGAGAAGGCAGCGCGAGGCCCGGAGAACCTGATGCCGTACATGCAGGAGGCGGTCAGACACTACGCGACCATCGGGGAAATAACCGGGGTGTTGAAGAGCGTCTTTGGCGAGTACAAGCCAGCGCGCGGCTCCTTGTGAGTGCTGCTCGCGCGAACGGGGACGCGGCGGTGGGCTCCGCCGAGAAGCAGGGTTGAGGCAGAAGATGGCCAAGGTTGAAAACGCGTTTGTGGACTTCATCGTGGGCGGGGATTTTCACGACCTGCCCGCGGAAGCGGTGGGCATGATTAAGAAGGTGGTGCTCAATGACTTGGGGGCGGTGGTAGGGGGCGCAACCAGCGAGGGTTGCCCCGAGCTCCTGGAGATGGTGACCCGCTGGGGCGGTCGGGAAGAGGCGACAGTGCTCGTCCACGGTCAGCGCGTGCCGGCTCATAACGCCGCTTTGGTGAACGGGGTTATGATGCGCGCGCTTGATATCGACGATCACATGCCGCCAGGCATGCACGTCGGGGGCTCGGCCCTTCCGGCGGCTCTGGCTGCAGCCGAGCTTGCTGGCGGTTGCAGCGGGAGAGAGTTGGTGACCGCCCTTGCTCTCGGTTTTGAGATGGCCGTCCGGATAAATGAGCAGTCCCACTATGACGGCTTTGATCCCTCAGGTGTGTGCGGCATCTTTGCTGTCACAGCGGCCGCCGGCCGTATCCTGGGCCTGGGGCGAACGGAGATGCTCAATGCTTTGGGATTGGGATTCACAAGGCCGGTTCAGACTTTTCAGGCGATTGTGGATCGCACCACGGCTGTTCGGGTGGGGCAGGGGGTGATCGCTCAGGCGGGTCTGGTGGCGGCGGAGATGGCCAGTGGAGGGATCACCGGTCCGGGTGATTTCCTGGAAGGTGTCTACGGCTACTTCCGCTTCTATGGTGCTGGTCAGTACGACTCAAGCAAGCTCTTAGCCGGATTGGGAGAGGTATTCCATCTCGATAGAGTGGCCTTTAAGAACTACCCCAGTTGTGGGCAGACTATAGCCGCAACCGACGGAATCCTTGAACTTATACAGAGACACGACATCACCCCTGATGATGTGCTAGAGATAAGAGTTACCGTTACTCCTTATACTTATAAAATGACAGGGAAAGATTTTGTTATCGGTAATAATCCCAGGGTAGATGCCCAATTCAGTATCAAATACTGTCTTGCCAACGCCCTTTTGCGCGGCGGCTCTTTGCTCAGGCACTTTGATGAGGACTTCGTCAGGGACCCGCGGATCATGGACCTCGCGAAGAAGGTCCAGATCACGGCCGACCCCAGCCTGGAAGGGGAGGCTCTAGGATCGAGCCTGCGCACCGACCTAGAAGTGGTCACCATATCGGGTCACCGGTACTCCATCTCCGTGCCCATCCCCAGTGGCTTTGCTGGCAATCCGCTCTCAGAAGAGAGAATCGTCGAGCGCTTCCGGGAGGCAGCAGGCTATGGAGGAAGGCCGCTCTCTCCCGAGCAGGCCGACAAGGTAATCGCGGCTGTTCAGCGACTGGACGAGGTCGAGGATGTCCGCGAGCTGGTCGGGTTGCTCGTGTCCATGCCGATTAGTCGGGCCATTCTGGAGTAGGCCTCCGGCTGCACTGCTCCCGGCCTCATCTCATGAATCATGGGTAGGCGGGTCAGCTTGCCCTCTCCTTCGATGATTCTTCTCATGCCTAGCATGAAGTCGTTGAACTTGCTCATCGGCAGCGTGAAGATCATCTCATCGTCCCCAGCCATGGCGGTGATGTGGTCGCCGCGGCAGGGCACGGCCACCTGATACTTGTTCTCCTTGATGGCAGGGACGATGGCGTAGACACAAGCCGCATGCCCGGAGAGCGCAGTGGGCAGGTTCTTGCCTGTGCGGTATTCAGCGGCCAGCAGCAGGATGACGAGCTGAGAAGAGTTGCAGTAGATGGTGATGACGTCGGGCTCAAAGTTGGCCTTCGCTAGGGGCGCGGAAACGACGCCTATGTACTTGCCCGTCTCCAACCTGGGAAACTGCTCGGCAAAGCGCCGCCCGGCTTCGGGCGTTTCCACGTCGGCAGGGTAGCGACTTTCCCCGTTTAGGAACTCCTGCGGGGGTGCCGCCATGCCGTAGCCCAGCACCGGCTCAAAGCAGTACATGTCCTCCATGAGCATGGCCATGGTGTAACCATTGCGGCGCGAGTACGCATAAGCCTGGCAGACGTTGTACAGATTGCCCTCGTCTCTGCGCGGGCGCTTCGCTTCGGCGGGAATCTCCGACTCCGACCTAAGTAGCCTAATCGCGAGGGGATAGGTTTGCAGGCGAAGGTATCTTTCCAGGTCCTCGGCGGCTTTGTGCAAGTCATTTAAGTTGGTCACTTCCACTCCTCTCTTTGCCACGTTGTTGGGGGGCCGGCCGACGACGGGTAGGCGGGGCGGCCTGGTGATGTCGCCGGCAGGGTGCCCATGGCCCGATAGTGACTACCTTACAATAGTAAACAAGAGAGAAGCAGAGGTGGGGGAGTGAAGGCGGGGGCCCCGGGCGGGCCGCCCCGGGCCCCCGCCTTCACCAGCTCTCGGTTGAGCGCCTAGGCCCAGTTCTTGCGGTGCCATGGTCTCTACTTCAGTGGCGCCACCTGGATCTGCATGAACCCGCCCAGAGCGCTGATGCTTTGGATGGTCACCTTGGTTCCCGTGTTGGGGGTGATAACGCTACCTAGCGGGTTCGTCGGGTCATACCACGACTTGGTGTCGTCGAACACTGAGACCGCTGGCAGGCTCGGCACGGGCGAAAGCACGCTGTTGTGGTGGATGTTGGGGATCCCATCGGTCTTCTCGAGGGAGAAGGTCGCATCGTAGGTCTGGATGCGGTTGCGCCATCTCACGCCGTCCACCCGATACAGAGTTTGCGGGTGAGCATCCACCGGCAGCAGGAGACCTTGCCCCGGATGTAGACCTGTGTTGTTGTCAGTCTGCGAGGTATCCCAGTAGTTGATAAGTAGCCCGTCCTGATAGGCGAAGTGATCAACCCAGTTGCCCCGGTCCGGGTCGTTCAGATAGCCAAAGTAGTACGGGCCGACTTTGAGGCCATAGTCATAACCCTTGTAAGTGCGGTACTCAAGCACATAGTAGTGGCTCTTAAGGGTCGTCTCGGTGCCAGTCGTGACCCGGAACCCACCCGAGGGAGCGAACGTCCAGCCCGCATCCGTCTCGGCGCCGTCGACAGGATAACCGCTCACGGAAATGTCGTCGATCATGAAGCCAATCTCTGACACAGCTCCATCAGTCCAGTAGCGGAAACCGAGCAGCACTGGTCCGCTGTATGCCGAGAGATCGGCAGTCAAATCGACCCAGTTGCCGCCCGACGAGCCGGTGATGCCGTAGCCGAGGTTCTGGCCGTTGGGGTTGTCGGTTGTTGAGAGGTTGGTCGGGATGCTTGCCCAGGTCGCGCCGCCATCAGTCGAGACCACCAGGTAGGCGTAGTCCCAATCTTGCTCGATCTCGTACCTCACCTTGGCAGTCAGCGTCGACCCCGGAGCCAAGTCGAACGACTTATACATCTTGTTGTCCAGGTCGTCGCCCATGCCGCTGTAATAGAACTTGTCACCGGAATATGGTTTGCCGAGGTCTGTGGTGACGAGCTTTTTCGGCAGAACTATGAACACTCCCTGGGCTTGTTTGGTGTTGAACTCCATCGGGCCTAGCTTATGCACAGATTTCTGACCAGCTCTCGCCACTTCGTAGTTCAGCCAGCCGAGCTGGAACTTCTCCCAGGCGCCCATATGGCCCGGCTTGTTGCCAATGGTGTTCTTGCCTTCGTCAAGCCAGGAACCGCTGGACATGAGTGTCCAAAAGCCGGTGCCGTTCTCGCCGTAGTAGTCGTACAGGTCAGGGAGGCCCATGTCGTGCCCGTATTCGTGGGCGAACACACCCACCCCGCCGTCCTCCGGCTGAATGGTGTACTTGCCTACCCAGTAGTCGCTATCACCAATCTGGATGCCACCGAGTTTGTTGAATTCCGGACCGGCGACGCCGATGAGGTCGTAGTGGGCGTACCAGCTGTGGCTCCAGATGGTCCAAGCCGGGCCGCCTTCTTCTTCGCCCAGTCCGGCATGCACCGACTGGAAGGTGTCGATGTAGCCGTCCGGCTCGTCGAAATCACCGTCGCCGTCATAGTCATAACGGTCCCAGACGTCAAACTGGCTTAGATACGCGTTGATTTGCTCCGGCGTCTTGCCCGCCGCAATCTGCATCTCATACCAGCCATCGAGCGAGTCCTCGAGGAAGTTCCAAACGTTGCTATCCGGGTTGTCGTCATAGGACTCCGCTGTGCCCGGGCACGTCACCCAGTCGGTGACGTCACCATAGACTGTGTAGCGCCCGGAGGACTGCTCGAGGTAGTAGTTCCGCATCGAATTGGCGCCCTTGGCGTCGTTGAACAGGATGTCCATATAGTAGTCGCGGCTAAAGTCAGGGACCCAGATGGACGTGTTATCGTAAGCGCGATCAGGCTCCGGGATGCTGTTATGCGGTAAGTCTGCGAACTCGCCCAACACCGTCCAGATCGCTCCCTCGCCCTCGCGGGCCAGCTCGACGTACTGACCGCGGGCCACTTCGGCCACCCGCCCGTATGCCTTGCCCTTGTTGAGTTTGTTCTCAAGAGCCACCTGTTTGAGCGCCTGTTGCTTGGTGGTCAGCGGATCGGGCTTGTTGTCCACTTTCGGCGCAAAGCTCTTGCCCGTCTGGCCGTCCATATTGGGCATGGCAAGCGCTCCTGCCCCCCATGCCAGCACTAGTATCGCCGCGAGGACGCCGAGGACCAGCAGCCAGCGTCTTCCTCTTGCACCCATCCTTCTCTCCTCTCTCCCTGGAGTAACACTCACTGACACCTGGAGGGTGTAGTTCTGAAACGGGCGCAGAGGCGGAGAACCGATACCTGGCACCCCCAAAGTGCACCGCTGACCTCAGGACTTTGCCTCCGGCTGAGGATGTATATCCAGCCTGGTTATTCAGTGTGCTGAACAACACTAGAGCACGGCGACGCGGGTTGTCAACTCTCGGTGGAAGTGTTGCACTGAGTGTGTGCTAGGTTGCGTTGTCCGGTGAGGTTGCCAACAAAAGCCTGGGCTCTCGTGACACGCGGGCTGGCGAAGCGGCCTGGGGGACCGGTATGAGGAGGGATCCGTACTACAGGGCGATCTCCTGTCTGCGCAACTGTGGGTTGGTTCTTCACGTGGCTTGTTTTCGGTCAGACTGGCAACTGACAATTAGATTGGGGGTTGTTTGCGCTTGAGTAAGCTCTCGAGACTGAGCGGGCGGCTCACCCATCCAGAGAGGTAGGCATGGCCCCTCTTGGGCACTGGTCAAAGCAAGGACTGCTCAAGGAAGAGCCCGAAAATCCTGTTCGCGTGTGCGAGGTACGGCCTTACAACGTGCGAGTCTTCAGATTGCAGCCGCGTGACCCTGGCAGCCTGCCATCTGCGGCCGGCAACTCGCATGTACGTGCTCTGTAATCTATCTGCGCTGTAGCCCATGGCAGCTCTTGTGGCTGGGTCGAATCTGGCTGGCAGCGCAGATGAGCCCGCATTTCGCGAGCACCGGCGGGGGCGCCCCGCGCGCCGGTATATTCGCACAGGTAGTGCTGAGCTGCGGGCCAAGGATGGGCTGTTCCGCGTTGACCTTGGGTGCTTCCTCCTCACTTCGCCGAAGGCGTTTGTCATTACGCGGTCGGCAGTTGGTGCCGGTCATTCGGCGGCGATTGTCCAAGATGCTGAGGCCTTTATCACCAGATATCCCCCTTCGGGGTTAGCACGGACGGTGCCCTTGTAACTTCCGATCTCATTGACTAACAGGTCGGGGAAAAGTCCGCCATATTGGGTGACAGCAAAATGAGTATCAGCTTTCCCGCCGCTTATGGTGAGCTTCTTTGCCCCCGGAGCAAGGGCAACCACAGAGTCGCCTTTCCCTTCGATGGTGCCGGGCACCTCAAGACGGGGAGCCTCGGACAAAGGCGCCTGTTCGATGGTCCAGGCGGCGCTGGCCTTGACTTCCAAAGCCACCGGGACGCGATCATCGAGCGCAACTGCAACCGTTCCCTCGTAAGGCCCCAAAGTGTTTACAAGCAGGTCTATGGGCTCGTTGTCGCTGCCGAGACTGGTCACGGCGAAATGCGTGTACTCACCGCCTGACGCCTTGATGCGCAACAGGGCCGGTCCGTCAAGACCCTCCAGTGTGACAATGTCGTCCCCGCTGCCCTTGTAGCTCTTATGTTCGACGGCCGGGGCGGCGCTAGTGGTTGTTGTAAGCTTGGTTGTGCTGGTTTCTGTTGTAGAAGTTATGCTGGAAGTGGACTGCTGGGTGCTTGTTTGTGGTGTGGTGATGGATGCGAGCGTCGAACTGCTGGCCGCAGGGGCGGCTGGTTGACCAGTGGGGCTGGAGGCAGAAGTCACCTCTCCTTCCGAGCTCTCGCGGCTGGATGACGCAGCGGCTGCAGCGACAATCACGACCAGCACCACCACGCCGATAGCTATCCATAAGATCTTGCGCTTGCTCATGGTCCGTAACCTCCCGGTGCTAATCCTGTTGATGCGTTAAATCGGCCCGTCGCACGTTAGCAGGGCCATGCAACACATATAGCAGGTGGAGCGGACAGAAAATGCGTTGGGCCGGCGGGAGGGGAGGCTAGTCGGGCGCGCTTTCGATCCGGACGCTCTTTGGGTGCGGTCACTTCCGGGGAGCTGGCTCGCTTTCTGTCCGGTTGCGGTTGTGGTATCCAACTTTCCGTGCCTAGGTGCCTGATTGTTCTGAGGAGCCTGCAATTCAGCCGGTGGCTTATTGTCATTTGGCGGCGCGGTAACAATGAGGCTCAGCATTATTCACGGTTGTGAGGACAACGGCTGTGTGGATGTAGCGGAGGAGGACAGGTCGTTTTGACATCACCGCGGTTGGAGGCTGCACACACGCGCCTTTGTACCCGCTTCTTTGTCGCCCGGGCCCACCGCAGAGATGAGGGCTATGCATCAGCGCCTGTCATTAGAAAAAGCCCTGCCTGCCTGCGGCCGGTCAGACCGACGCGGCATACAGTACTGCTGCACGCTCGGTGGAAACTCTTGCCGAACTTGGCATACTGCGATAACTCACCGAGCGCCGCCACGGCCGTGTGTTTGCTCATGACCGATATGTAGCCATCCTCAGTGAGGGAGCTCAAGTGCTGTGAGAGGTCAGCGTGCCCTTCAGCAACCTGGTCTTCAGCAGGCTGCCCACTGCGGCGACCAAGCGCCCACTTGGCATATCCACGGTCTGCGGTCCATCTTCGCTCCAGCTGGCGGATAAGGCGGTCAAGTAATGGCACCGCCAGGGAGTGTTTCCCCCGCCGCGTCCCATAAACCAGCCTCATGTCACACAAAGAGGCCAAGAGTTGATCACGTGGCTGGGACTGAAGGGCTTCGGCAATTCGACACCGACTTTGTGAGGGAACAGGACGTGGGAAGCAGCTCGTAATGGGTGGCCTGGCTGGGGTGGGCCCACGGTGGCGGGCGGAACGCGTTCCGATCCGGAATGTGGAGACAGCCTGCGGCGGCCGGCACGTCCTGCGACAGGCTGTACCGGTAAAATTATGGCCGTGTCCAACATGCTTATTCGCGAGTATTTTGCAGGTAAATCCCCAATCAGCCAGGCAGGTGAGTCCCAATCAGCCGGGTGATGAAGAAACTGTAAAACCTGCTCGTGATCCAGGCGGGCGCAGCCCCATCAAGTGGTGTACTAACTCCCATGCTCCGGTCGGTCGTTCATGAGTTAGGCTCGTTATGACAAACGACGCCACCTTTTCAGGCGTCCGGGTCCCGAGGCCCCTTGAGGATCTTGGGCTACATGTGGCGCCAGTACTCGGTGGGATAGCAGTCAAAAAAGGGTCTGTTGCGCCCGATCTCTTCTGGCATGTGAGTCATCTCGGATTTCGGGATCTAGGCTATCTTTGAAGATTAGCGGTGCTCGTTCTGTACCAAGCGCTCGATCAACAAGATGCTTGTGTGCAAGTTCGTAAGCACTATTTTGCTCAAGGCACTTGGATAATTCGGGTGCTTGCTCTAAGATGATAGCGCAGGGTTCCCACGATAACGCCGTTGGCTTTGCCTTCGGCGCCGCACGGTAGGCCCCTTAGGGCATGTACCTAAGGGGTATCCGTTTTCTTAGGAATCGTTTCGGTTTTTTCCCGTCCGACCCATGTACTAGTATGTTTTGGGTCCGCTTTGTTTCATGTTTCACATAGCAGGGAGGCTGACATGCGCTACGCATTGGGCCTGGACATAGGCAGCGAAAGCGTGGGTTGGAGTGTCGTCGAGCTAGACCACGAGGATGAGCCCATCAGACTGGTTCGACTGGGGGTGAGGGCTTTTGATGTGGTACACAGAGAGGAAGCTTCTGCGAGTACGCCCGCCAAGGAACGCCGTGTCGCCCGTAGCCAACGGCGTAGACTGCGGAACCGCCGCAGGCGCACCCGGAGAGTGGGCGGTCTTTTGCAAAGCATCGGCCTCGTCAGGAACTCAGCCGAGCTGCAGGAGCTTCTCGTTACAAAACCCGAAGACGCTTCGCCTTGGCAACTCAGAGTGAGGGCCTTGGATCATCAACTCGAGCCACGTGACTGGGCAAGAGTTCTTTACCATCTCGCAAGACATAGGGGATTCAAGGCCACTACGCGCGGGGAGCTCGAGTCGGAGGACACCAAAGAAAAAGAGAAGCTTGGGCTGATGCTGTCCAGTGTGAAAGCAATACACGAAGGTTGGCATGGAAAGTACCGCACTGTCGCTGAATACATGGAGTCCCCGGAGTGGCGAGAAGTACATGGAAACCAAAAACGCAACCGTAGTGGCAGCTATGTGTGCACGATAGGTCGCGAAGACCTAATCCACGAGGCCCACACGCTCTTTGAGTCTCAGCGCAAATTGGGCAATCCGTTTGCAAGTGCTGAAACCGAAAACGAATATATACAAATATTGGATGAGCCGCCTCACCTGCTCGAGGGCGAGGAGCTCATGAAAAGGGTGGGTTTCTGTTTTCTTGAGCCGACAGAACGACGTGCGCCAAAGGCCACCCTTACTGCTCAGCAATTTGTTGCTTTGCAGAGACTTGCAAATCAGCGGCTGGTTTCCCGCGACGGCTTATTAAGAAGTAGAGGTCTCACCCCCGATGAGATACAGCTCCTCATGGCAGAAGCGACCGAAGTCGAAAAGGTGACCTATAAAAGGGCTCTCAAAGCTCTGGAACTCAACAACGAGTGGCTGTTTCTCGTCAACGGTCAGAAGAGAGCGAAGAAGCTCGAGGAGTTGCAGACCGAGACACTTATCACCTTGGAAGGCTACCACAAAGTTCGCAAGGCGCTCGAAAAAGAATTTCGCGACCTGTGGGAGAAACTACGGGCCGATCGCGATTATTTCGACGAGGTAGCGGCCGTGCTTACCTATTATCTACAAGCAGACTCGGCCGTGAGTGCCCTGATTAAGCTTGGTCTTGAAAGAGAGGCGGCTCAGTGCCTGGCGCAGGAGGTAGTTTTCCGTGGCCACACCAGGCTCTCTCTGAAAGCCATGCGTGCTCTCATTCCATACATGCGGGAGGGACATACCTATGATAAGGCGGCTGAGCTTGCCGGATATGTCCATTACCGCCTGCCCGCGGTTGAGAAAAGTCCAACAATCCCCCCGCTTGAAAGCCTCCAAGAATTCGTAGGTATAACCAATCCCAACGTGCGCCGGGCAATAAATCAGGCTCGCAAAGTGGTGAATGCCATCGTGAGAGAGCATGGCCTTCCCTCCCGCATTGGTCTTGAATTAGCCCGTGAAGCGGCCAAAAGCAAAGCGAGGCGCAGAGAAGAAGAGAGCCGCATGCGCGAAAACGAGCGCGATAAGAAAAGACGTTTCGATCACATTCGTGAAATTGCTCCTGATGCCGATCCGGAAAAGGTTTGGAAAAAGCACCTGCTTTACGAGCAACAGGGAGGCAAGTGCGCCTATTCGCTCAAGGACCTTGACCTTGCCAGAGTTCTTACTGACCCGACTTATACTGAAGTGGATCACATAATTCCTCGCAGCGTTTGCTTTGATAATTCACTCAACAACCAGGTCTTGGTGCTGGCTGAAGAAAACCGGAATAAAGGCGACCAATTGGCGGCAGAATACGTAAGAAAGGCTCACGGGGAAAAGCATTACGAGCAGTATCTGGGATGGGTAGCCTCCTGCCAGATGCCTCCTCGCAAGAGACAGTTTCTCCAGACCCCAGAGGTAACCGAGGAGCAGAGAAAAGAGATGCAGCGCCGTTACCTTACCGCCACGCAATTCGCCAGCCGCTGCTTCCTCGGAATACTCAGACAATACTTCAACATCCCCGAAAACAGGATTATCCCAGTTAACGGTCGCATGACTGCCGACATGCGCTGGCTGCTTGGCTTGCCCGAAAAGGAACGCGAGGTAAGCGACACACACCACGCCATCGATGCGACAATGGCCGCCCTCGCCGACCATAAGACGGTGCACAGAATGGCTCAGTATTTCAAGATGAAAGAAACCGCCTTCAGAGACCCGGAAGGAAGATGGATAACTCCCGACGGGGAGGTGATCGAGCCGCCCGAAATAGTAGCCTGGCCGGGTCTTAGGGAAGATTTGCTGGCCAAGTCTGGTGCGGTGTTTGTCTCTCGCATGCCCAACCGGCGTGCAACTGGCAAGGGACATAAGGATACCATTTATTCTCTGCGCCACGTGAAGAAGGTGTTGGACGAGCTGCCGAGCAGCGGAAAGCTGTCTCTTCCCTCCGATGCACCACGACCTACACAGCGAGTAGCTCTTACTGCTCTTTCCGACGTACAGATTAAGGACATCCTGATAGAGCCTTCCCCCATTCTGGTCGACGAGGCGAACAACAAACGGCTCTACGATCTTATTCGTCAAAGACTGCGTGCAGCTCAAGACAAGAAAGATGAGAAAGACAGGAGAACCTGGGCTGAGCGGGCCTTTGGAGCAGAAGCAGACACCGGGCCCCTGCGGATGCCTACAAACGACGGGAGTGAAGGTCCCATCGTACGCAGTATCCGAGTGTATGTTGACGTTCTCTCGGGTTTGGCTGTGCGGGGCGGAATAGCGGAGAGCGACACTATTGTAAGGTTGGACTTATACCGTAGGCCTAACCACCGAGGTGAGCCCAGACACTATGTGGTACCCGTGTATGCGGCCGACCTGGCGGCTGGGTGGTGCCCGAAGAAAGCGGCCGTAGCTCACAAACCTGAGTCTGAATGGCCTGAAATCGATGACTCCTACGACTTTCTCTTTTCTCTGTACAAGGGTGACTGTTTTCGCGTATGGAAGTCTCCGGAAGAACCGGGACCTTACCTTTATATGACCAGTTTTGATAGAAGTGGTATCACCATCAGTGGCAATTTCCATGACCGGAGCAACAAAAGCGACAACGGCAAGATACAACCGGTAAGGGTATCAGTCGGTACGTCCTACAAGGTTGAAAAATTCGAAGTAGATCTTCTAGGCAATCTGCACCTCGTCAAAAGGGAACCTCGCCCGGTATGAACTAGCGGGAGACAAATAGTAGATGGGCGGCTGGCGCACCTTGGTGGTATCTTCCGAGGCGGAAGTTTCCATCCGCCTCGGAAATTTGCACATTCGGAACGCTGACACCGCCATCACCTTGCCCTTGGAGGATCTCAACACCTTACTTTTCGACTCTCCTCGCGGGAAGGTGAGTTTTTCGGTGTTGGCCTCTGCCGCTCAGGCAGGTGTAGCTACTATCGTTGTGGACGAAAAGCACCTGCCGTGTGGAGTCCTTCTGCCCTATGCGCAAAATTCGCGCGAACCGTTGCTGGTAAACATGCAGGTAGAGACTAGCGAGCCTTTCAGAAAAAGGGTGTGGCAAACCATTGTCGAGCGGAAAATAAGAAACTCGGCAGCGTGTCTTGATCTCTTGAGTCGCAAGGGAGGAAACACGTTGCGCAGAATAGCGCGGACCGTGGCATCCGGAGATTCCACAGGGCGGGAGGCCTACGCCGCTAGAGTCTACTTCCAGCATCTTGGTCCCGGTTTTAAGCGTCGCAGCGACTCCTCCCTATCTGGAGCCTTGAATTATGGGTACGCAATTCTGCGTGCCATCCTTGCCCGTTCGCTTGCGGCAGCTGGTTTTTGTTGTGCTCTCGGCGTCGGCCACCGGAGCAAAACCAACAATTTCAACCTTGCCGACGACATGGTCGAAGCATACCGGCCTTTTGTAGACTTACTCGTTTTTTCTAATCCTCCTGGAGACGAGCTGGACGCCGATTACCGGGCCTATCTGCTGGGAGTACTCCATATGGAGTGCGAAATGGGAAAGGGAACCTACACCATCGCTACGGCGGCCGATGAAACTGCCGCGTCGTACGCACGAGCTTTAAGCTCGCGTAACTACCGTCTGCTCTCACTCCCAGTGCTTACTGCTAATTCTAGGCGCACGTATGAGTAGGCTTATGCGGATTATCGTCTTTTTCGACTTGCCCGTGAAAAGCAAAAAGGATAAGCGCAACTACAGCAGGTTTCACGGGTTCTTGCTTAAACAGGGTTACTACCTCATTCAGTTTTCGGTTTACGGCCGCGTCTGCGGTGGTCAGGACCGGCTGGACATGCACCTTGGCCGCCTCAAGAGCAATCTGCCTCCGAAGGGAAGTGTGCGTTGCATGATCGTAACAGAGAAACAGTATGCTTCGATGCTGGTCCTGGTCGGTGAGGAACGCCCGGAAGAAAAAGTGCAGGGATATGAGCAACTCACGTTCTAAAGTTGCAGTTTTTGTCATGACGCGACCCCCGGAATGTCGCTTGGATTCCGGGGGTCTGGAGCCCTCAGATTTTACCAGAGGGTGAATTGCAGGGAACCCACGACTCACCTCTCGCCGTATACCAAGAAGGACTAGATTTTACCAGAGGGTGAATTGCAGGGAACCCACGACTGGAAACCTATCGTCCCGACAAGCGGTTTGGATTTTACCAGAGGGTGAATTGCAGGGAACCCACGACAAAGCATCGGTTATGCCCTCAAAACTGTCGGATTTTACCAGAGGGTGAATTGCAGGGAACCCACGACGCACAACACCCTAACGCCCTCCTCCTAATAGATTTTACCAGAGGGTGAATTGCAGGGAACCCACGACCGGACGCTGGGTATGACGGGCCAGTAGAGTGATTTTACCAGAGGGTGAATTGCAGGGAACCCACGACAGATCGGCGCCGCTCCTGACACCGATCCGAAGATTTTACCAGAGGGTGAATTGCAGGGAACCCACGACTCACTTCTTCTCGCGCTTCCCCTGCGACCGGGATTTTACCAGAGGGTGAATTGCAGGGAACCCACGACGAAACCAAGTACGCTTTGCCAGGTCTCCCTGATTTTACCAGAGGGTGAATTGCAGGGAACCCACGACAGCTGAAAACCGCCCGATTGGTGAAGATTTGATTTTACCAGAGGGTGAATTGCAGGGAACCCACGACCAAGTGTACTAGGTGGAGTCTCGGCGGATGGATTTTACCAGAGGGTGAATTGCAGGGAACCCACGACAGGCCAGCAGCATTCTGCAAGGTCACTGGGATTTTACCAGAGGGTGAATTGCAGGGAACCCACGACTAGAGCCGCCATATCAACTCTGTTCGGGTGGATTTTACCAGAGGGTGAATTGCAGGGAACCCACGACAGTCGCGTAGGTAAGCCGCACCATGCCAGCGATTTTACCAGAGGGTGAATTGCAGGGAACCCACGACTCCGCGGCAGCAGCCGATAAAGGGTACGGCGATTTTACCAGAGGGTGAATTGCAGGGAACCCACGACGCCCGGATCTTGAGCCCCTTGATATCCGCAGATTTTACCAGAGGGTGAATTGCAGGGAACCCACGACGATTACTCCTCCCGCATCCTCGCTCCGCAGGATTTTACCAGAGGGTGAATTGCAGGGAACCCACGACCAGAGGAACAGTGCGAGTATTTGTGCAGGTGATTTTACCAGAGGGTGAATTGCAGGGAACCCACGACCGGCGCTGGGCGTCGAGTGACGGCTCGGGCCATTTTACCAGAGGGTGAATTGCAGGGAACCCACGACGAAGGCGCTCCCTGGATTGTACGCTGACCATTGACTGGACCATGCGCGAAAACGTCCGCGCCCACTTGC
>Ga0315298_1002968_pt1 | contig 27635 bp, 22 predicted proteins | sample WHS_1_MG_FD_203077 | JGI IMG/M metagenome (GOLD analysis project Ga0315298, IMG submission 203077) | Extremophilic microbial mat communities from Washburn Hot Springs, YNP, Wyoming, USA - WHS_1_MG | ecosystem: Environmental > Aquatic > Thermal springs > Hot (42-90C) | place: USA: Wyoming... | reverse complement strand
AAATCTCCCTAAGCTGGGTAGCGGTCACCTGATCGAGGTGGCCAAAGGCTTCGTCAGCAAGGAGGATATGGGGATTTACGGCAAAGGCACGAGCTATCCCCACCCGTTGACGCATACCTCCAGAAAGTTGGTAAGGATAGGCATTTTCAAAACCCGCTAACCCTAATTTTCTTAACCATTCCAAAGCAATTTCCCGCTGAACTTTTTTTGATTTCTCAATGATTTCCAAACCTAACATGGCGTTTCCCAAGGCGGAGCGCCATGGTAACAAACGGTCCGTTTGGAAAATAGCTCCAATTTTTGCTCTGAGGCTGGCAAACTCCCGGTAGGGGTCCATACCCTCCACGAGAATTTGACCCTCAGTGGGTGGTTCCAATCCCAAAAGCATGTTGAAAAAGGTTGACTTACCGCAACCCGTTTTCCCCACAATGGCCACTAACTCCCCACGGTAAATGGTAAGATTTAAATTCAAGGCTATCACAATTTCCTGTTTCCCCGGGAGATAGAAAACCTTTTTTACGTTTCTCACTTCAATTACCTTTTCGAGAGCATTCTCCATGACACCTTACCCCACCGGTCTGTACTTAAGCAGGTTTTTCTCCATTATCTCTAAGGAAAATTGAGACAAAAGGAGGAACACTACAAGGACGAGGGTCCAGGCAATGGCTGCCGGCATATCGAATTTTTCCTGAGCAGAAAGAAGCTGAAAGCCCACACCCGTCGTTGCCCCTACCAGCTCTGCAATCATGGCGACCCGTGCCGCATAACCGATATTTATCTTCCACGTTGTAAGAATGGGGGGGACGAGGCTGGGCAGGATAAGTTTTGTAAAGAGCTGACATCTCGTAGGACGGAAAGACTTAATCATATCGGAAAGTTCTTTGGGTATGGCTTTTATCCCATCGTGCAACTCAAGGGTATAATTGGGGAAACAACAGGCAACAAGGATGAAAAGGATTCTCATTTCCACCTTCGGGAACCAAATAATGGCGAAGACAACCCATGATAGGGCCGGTACCCCCATAACAAAATGAAGCACGGGTAGAATATATTCTTCCGTCTTACGGACAAAACCCATCAAAATACTCAATATCGCCCCTAAGAAAAAGGATACGCAAAGGGCACCCATAACCCTAAGAATGGTCACCAAAACATGCCATACCATTTTCCAGGAGGTAACGACTTTAAGAAAAGCTTGGCCAATCACTGCCAGGCTGGGAATCAAATAGGGAGGGACAAAATGGGACGATATTTCCCAGGCTATAAGAATAAAACCGATAGAAACGATACCCCCCTTCTTCCATCCGAATAATTTTGCCCAATTTTCCGCCACAGTTACCTCCCAATAGATTTACTTGATACCCCGATAGATAATTCCGCTATCGGGCAACTTTTCTATTGCCTTCGTCTCCAATCCCGCCTTGAAAACTTCGTAAATCTCTTTTTCCACCTTTTCCGCAGGGACGACATTTAGGCCTAACTGGTCTTTCTTCTTCAAGAGAATCTGAATAGCAGACAGAGGCAATTTATTTTCTTCAGCAATGATCCTTGCCCCCTCTTCTTCATTTGCCCATAACCAGCGCTCCGCCTCTTTAAAGGTGTTATACAATTTCTGCACCACAGAGGGGTTCTGCTTTATCCAATCCTCGTGAGCCGCCACTCCTAAGTAGGGACTTACATCAAGGCCCGTATATTTCTTCCATAATTTGTGGTAGAAGATAGGATGATACTTACCCGGTTGCTCTACCATAATCTGAGTGAAGGCAGGCTCCCATAATTGAATGGCATCGACTCGGCCTGCTGTAAGATAGGTCATCAGTGCCGAAGAACCAGCAGAGAGGGTATCTAATTTTTGTAGATCCACACCCTCTTTCTTGGCAAAATATTCAAACATCGCATAGTTTGTCGTCACTTTGTCGGCAGCAAACTTTTTCCCCTCTAAATCCTTTAACCTTTTGATCGAAGGATCACGGGAAAGAACGGCACCGAAGTAATCGAAGGTTCCGAAGAGATATACCGTTTTTACGCCCTTCACCCGACGCAGGGCCTCTGACAATAGGGCAGCTGATGAACCTACTTTAAACTCACCAGAGGCATAACCTAAGTTGTACGCCTTAGAGGGTTTCATGACCCATTTAATCTGTACCCCATTTTTTACATCAAGCCCCCTTTTTTCAATAATGGGGGTGAGGAACGAACCCACCGAAGGGGGAGTAAAAGCAACAATTTCACAGGTAGGAAGGTTCTCCGCTCTAAGGTCTCTCTCCCCGGAGAGCAAAAAAGTCCCCATAAACAAAACCCATAAAAGATAAATACTCCTTCTCATAATCTTTCCTCCTCACAGATTTTCTTTACTCTCAAGCCCGAAAGCGCGTTCCAAAATAACCTCCGGCTCATCTCCTCCACCGTCTCCCGGTGCCTTGATAATAACCCGTTTCAGCCATTTAGGATTGGCCGCGGGGAAATCCTCACGAAAATGGGTACCGCGACTTTCCTCCCTCACGAGCATTGCTCGGGCGAAGATTTTTCCCAAAAGCATCCGATTCTTCAGAGGCAAACTGTTACTTGCCCCCTTTTTCGCATCAATAAAGTCGAGCACTTTATGTAGACCTTCCCGACTGCGGACGATGGTAAGGTATCTGTAATATAGAGAAGCAAGCTCGGCCATAAGAGGTTCATCCTCATCGGATACCTTCAGTATTTCCTCTTCTCCGGGAAATTTCGGTGTCTCAAAGCCCTCCCTCCCCAAAACATAACGGGCCGCCGCCCTTCCAGCCCGATAGCCAAATACCTGGGTATCGATAAGATTATTACCCCCTGGCCGATCTGCCCCGTGGACACCACCGGTAATTTCTCCTGCCGCAAAAAGGCCCTCCACTCCCGTAAATCCCTCGGTATCTATCATGATGCCACCATTAAAATTCTGGACGACAGGCCCAATTTCGATTCTGTCTTTTGTGAGGTCCAGTCCAACCTTCTTTAGTCGAGCATAAGTTATCGGGCTTAAGGATACAATTTTATCTCTATCCACATGGGTAATATCAAAAAAGATCCCTCCTTCTTTACCCACCCTTCCCGCGGTGACTTCTTTGTATAGGGCAATGTCGAGGTATTTAGCTTCTGTTCTTACCGAGAAGGGATAGGACATAGCCTTAAGCTCTATTACTTCCTCGGGACTTACCGAAGGAGGACAATAATACCGAAGAAACTCCTCTTTCAGAGCATTGGTAAGACGAGGTTTCAGACGCCACATCGGGCCATGAATGATAAACTTAAGGGATGGGTGGAAAAGTCCGGGACCTACTTGAAAGAACTCCATATTGACGAGCCTTGCTCCCGTCTCGTAGGCCATACACCAACCATCACCTTCCTGGGACGGGGGATTAACGTGATAGCGAAAAATGGCTCCTGCTCCACCAGAAGCAAGGATGACAGCCTTTGCAGCAATACCGAGACTTTTCCCCCGAAAAAGTCCCCAGGCACCGGTAATACAACCTCGCCCATCCTGAAGAAGTTTCAAGATACGAACGTACGGTACTATGTTCACTCCCAATTTGCGCAACTCATTCCCAAAGACGCGCGTTATTTCCCGACCCGTATGACCACCGCAGGTTAAGGACCGTGCTTTCGTGCATCCCGAAAGCTTTCTTTGTATTGGCTTTCCCTCTTGCTCATCGAATTTTAAACCGAGGGCGATGAGTTCACCAACACGCTCACAGGCTTCATCGGCAATAATCCTGCAAAGTCGGGGATCACTGATCCCCCCACCCGTTTTTACCATATCTTCAAAGAAAACATCGGAACTGTCACCGTCACCCATAAAATTGAAAGGGGCGTTTATCCCCAAACTTTCCGAGGCAAAGAGATTGGTACTGCCACCCGTGGCATATTCCCCCGAGACGACCAAAAGCACCCGGAGGGAGGATGCCAACCTCTTAGCCTCATAAGCAGCCCTGGCTCCCGCCGCACCACCGCCGATGACAAGTAAATCACACTCTATGTATTCCACGAAAGAACACCTTTATCGTTTTACCAAGTAAGGGGCATAACTGGGACAAACCTCGGCACACATACCACAAACATCGCAGCGTTCTTTGTTGATAACAGCACCGACCTTAGTCAGGGTAATGGCATCGTAGAAACAACTCCTGAGGCAAACGCCACATTTCGTGCATTTTTCTGTATTAATAACCATGGCAACATTCGTCGGTTTCCGTGGCACCTCCGCGGTCTTTACGATGTTTTTCAGGGCCACACCCCTCATTTCGGCTACCGACCCATAACCCTTTCCCTCCATCCAGGCACGCATACTTTCTTCCCATTTCTTGGACACCTTGTATCCTTGAAGCATAATACCTACACCGGACTGAACGAGCGTCGCTCCCACCATGATATACCTTACGATATCCTGCCAATCCCAAACGCCCAATCCGGCAATGATGGGTATTTTCAGTTCTTTGGCTGCTTGAGAAACAAGTTTGAGACCGTAACCGATAAGATAAGGACCCCCATAGCCCGAAATGGACCCAAAGGGAACGGGCGTTGCCGTCTCGATGTCAATCATAATTCCTGAAAGTCGGGCCGACATATTGACAGCGTATGCTCCTGCCTGTTCCACCTGTTTCGCTACCGAGACAGGATCGTTCGTCTGAGGAGTAATTTTTACACTGAAAGGTTTCTTCAATACCTCTTTACAGGCCTTGACGAATTGATAGGTCAAATCGACGGCTCCTGCCCCCATCTTCACCCCCATATCGGCCGCAAAGGGGCAGGAGTTATTTAATTCTACAAAATCGGCTTTCGTTTCGTTCACCATCTTACACATGGTGAGCCATTCTTCCATGGTGGCCCCCGAAAGGCTAGCAATGATTACCCCTTCATCACCCACAAGTTCCTTGGCTTCATTTATATCCTTCATATAGGTCTCATAATCAAAGGAAGAGCATTCCTCCAGCGACCGAAGGGTAAATGAATGGGGTAATTTTTCCGGGTAACCAGGGTATTCTCGATAATCGAAGAGCTTAAACCGAGGGCGAGGGAACTGTCTACCTAACTTACCTGATTCTCCGAAAAGGGACTTGGCAATCACGGCACCGGCTCCCCCATCGATCCCCTTTTTCATCCCCCGGGCGTTCATGGTCGGCGTTGCCGAGCCGACCACAATAGGATTTTTGAACCGCACCCCACCGATTTCTACCGATAAATCCACCATTTACAAACCTCCTTAAGTAAATTTCAAAGAATTCCCAATAAAGACAAATCAATCTCTTCGATGCCAGGAATACCTACCTCCTCCCGAAACCCGGAAAGGGGTTTCGTGGCATCGATACCGATTTTGGTCACAAGAAAACCCTTTACTGCCGTGGGGTCAAGGGGGGAACCCTTGGCTTCGGGAACCAAAAAAACGTTATCCTTCGGTACCAGACGATTGGCCAAGGCTCGCAAAATTGCGTCGTTATCGAAGATATTTACGTCATCATCTACCGCCACTACGTATTTAACGAAAGGGTCGGTAGCAAAAACGGCACAGATAGCATTTTTTGCCTCACCTTCCAGGCGTTTCGTTATGGCCAGATAACAGATGAAACGACAGTTACCCGAGGGAGGCATATAGACATCACAGATCGTAGGGCAGGCTGTCCGTACCATTTTATAGATGTAGCTCAAACGCGGTGTACCTCCTAAAAGTTGCTGTTCTAATGCTCCCGAAAAGACGTCCTGATAATAGGCATCTCTGCGCAGCGTTATAGCTTTTACGGAAACAATGGGATTCATCATTTCTCTACCGTAGACGCGTGTAAACTCACCAAAGGGCCCTTCCCTTTCCTCGTAATAGGGATCTATTTCACCTTCGATGACAATCTCCGCCTCGGCCGGTACTTCGAGATCGACGGTTTTAGCCTTCACCAGACGGAGAGGCTCACCCATCAAGCCACCCACCACTTCATATTCATCGATACCGATAGGCACAAAACTCAAGCATCCAAGGTAAAAAAGGGGATGGGCACCGATAGTGATCGCCACCGGCATGGGACGTTTGAGCTTTTTATATTTGCCGAAAATGTAGTGGGAGTGACTGACCTCGGCAAAATGCACTCCCAGTCGATTTTTTCCTTTCTGCTGATGACGGTACATGCCTGCATTACGGATTCCCGTCTCAGGGTCTTTCATCACCATGACACCACCGGTGATATAGGGACCACCGTCTTTCTCATGGTGGGTTACGATGGGGAGCATTGACAAATCTACTTCTTCCCCTTCCCACAGCACTTCCTGCACACTTCCTGATGATACCATTTCCGGTTTCAGCCGTTTATCTTCCCTCATCCGAAAGGTAGCATTCAACTCTTCCTCTTTCACGCCCAAGGCCAGGGCAATCCTCTTTCGGGAAGCAAAAATGTTGGAAACCAAAGGCAGGGAAGAGCCTGTTACCTTATTAAAAATGAAGGCAGCATTTTTACCGTGGCTTATACATTTTTCGATAATGCCCGGAATTTCAAAGACGGGGTTCACCTCTCTATCGACAATGAAGAGCTCACCAGATTCATTCTTCAATGTATTTAAAAATCCTCTTAAACTTTGATCCATTCCTCACTCCTTGATTTCACCATTTTCCTTCCTCACTTCTAATGCTCGTTGGATCTGCTCGATATGCTTAAACATAATTTCCTCTGCCCTGTTCATCTCACCTTTTTCCATAGCATCGCATATTTGTTCGTGGTATTTCGCCGTTTCAAAAACCGATAAAGGTGAAAGAACAATCGAGGCGATGTTGTTTTCCATAATATCCATCATGGAATCGATCATGAAAAAAATCACCATATTCCTTGAGGTTTGAGCAATCAAACGGTGGAATTCGAGATTTAGAAGTCTGGCATCTTCGTAGTTTTTTTTGTCCAAACATTCTTTTGTTTCTTCGATGTTTTTCCTTAAGATCGTCAGATTTTCTTCATTACATCTTTCCGTAGCTAAGCGGGCGGAAAAAGGCTCTACCGCAAGGCGGGCCTCCGTCAGGTCAGGTATTTTAATTTTTCCCAAAGAAAACATGTCCTGGAGAAAACTATTTATAAATTTTGTGTTTGGGTCACGTACATAGGCTCCCCCTTCGATCCCCCTCCGAATTTCAAGAATTCCGCTTTGCTCCAAAATCCTTAAGGCTTCACGTACCGTTACGCGACTAGCCTCAAATTGTTCCATCAATTGGCGCTCCGAAGGAAGTTTGTCCCCCACTTTCAGCTTCTTTTGAAAAATCGCCTCTTTTATTTGATTGACGATGGCCTGAGACATCCGATCAATATGGACGGAACGAAACATAAATACACCCACACAAATAGGATATTGTTTATTTATATAAATGTTAGACCTTTTTCAAGAAAAATTTTTCTTGACAGGAGAAAAAGTAAGTGTTAAAAGTTAAACCAACCAGTTGGTTGGGGTTGATTGATATTTTCTTAGTTAATTTTTGCCCGTGTTTATGATAGCAAAGTTTAATCAAACGGAAAGAAAGGAGGGTTTATGCCGAAGAGGCGACTTTCCGTAAGCGATCGCTGGATAGAACTCTGCAAAAAGAAAACGTGGGTTGACATCCTTAAAGAAACGGCATCCCGTATTCCCCAGGGTGAAGCCTTGGTCTTCGAGAACCAAAGGATGACATACGGGGACTATCTTAGGCAGGTTGAGGCTTTTGCCAAAGGTCTCTATGCTATCGGTGTAAGGCCTCAAAGTCATGTGGCCCTCTGGATGACCAACCGCCCAGAATGGTGTTATGCCCGTCATGCTATCTACCTACTGGGTGCCCGTATGATACCGGTCAATACGCGCTACAAAGTGGATGATCTGAATTATATCATACACCAAAGCGATACCGAGTACCTCCTTTTGGAACCTTCCTTTTTGGGAAAGATCGATGCTTATGCAATGTTAAGGGAACTATGCCCGGAGCTGGAGGCAGCCACACCCGGCAATTTGAAAACCAAAAATTTTCCCCGATTAAAGGGGGTTATTTGTACAGAGGGTAAATATCCCGGTTGTTTCACCATGGAAGAGGTTTTATCCCGTGGAAGGGAAATAAGTAGTGAAAAAATCTTTTATCAATCCAAGCCCGATGACATAATCCACATCATCTATACCTCAGGTACAACGGGTTTTCCCAAAGGCATAATGACCCCCAGTTCCATCAATGTGGCCTACTGCGCCATTTCTGCCGAGCTGTTCCATCTTAAAGAGGGAGATCGCTACCTCAATGTGCTTCCTTTTTTTGGTAACATTGGCCTTTGGGCCATGTCCATGTGCCTTCTCACAGGAGCTACCCTCGTTATGACTAACAGATTCCGACCGGAAGATACATTGGAACTAATCGAAAAAGAAAAAATAACCCACGCCATGTTAGTGCCTACAACCCTAATCGATCTTCTCTCTCATCCCAATTTTTCCAAATACGACCTTACCTCCTTGAAGCATGTTACCTCTGCCGGTGCTGTGGTCCCGGCCGAAGTAATCCGTGAATTCAAGAAGAAAACCGGTATCGACATAATGAATTGTTACGGTTTGTCGGAGGCTTCGGGACTGAGCACCTGGGTACCCGAAGGTGATACGGTGGAACACATCGAAAAAACGGTAGGGCTACCCATGCCTCACTGTGAATTAGCCATCCTCGACGTAAAGACGGGAAAGGTACTTCCTCCCGGGGAAGAGGGGGAAATCTGCACCCGCGAAGTATTTCCGGGAAGCCAGCATATGAAAGGCTACTATAAAAAACCCGAACTTACGGCAGAAACCATTAGGGACGGATGGCTTCACAGCGGTGATTTAGGCAAAATGGACGAGGAAGGGTATGTTTACATCACGGGTCGCGTAAAAGAGATGTTTACCGTCGGGGGCTTCAATGTTTCTCCCCCGGAGATAGAAAATTTTCTCCTTACCCATCCTGCCGTTAAGGCGGCCTCGGTCGTGGGTATCCCGGACAAACGTCTGGGAGAAGTAGGAGCCGCCTTTATCCAACTAAAGGAAGGAAAGGCCACGACGGAAGAAGAAATAATAGAATACTGTCGGAAAAAAATCGCCGATATAAAGGTACCCCGTTATGTCTTTTTCGTCGACTCCTTTCCTCTTAACCCCCAGGGTAAAGTCCAGAAGTTCCTTCAGAAAGAATGGGCTATGGAAAAATTAGGACTAAAGGTGAAATAAAGATGGCTTTTGAAGATATCCTCTACGAAAAAAAAGAAAATTTTGCAAAAATTACTATTAATCGTCCCCAGGTAATGAATGCCTTTCGCACCCATACCTTAAAAGAAATGGCAGAGGCTCTGGAACAGACAGACCTCGACGATGAAGTGCGCGCCCTCATCATTACCGGTGCCGGTGAAAGGGCCTTTTGCGCCGGCGGTGACTTCAGCGAAATCAAAGAGGGTTTCGGCTATGCGAAGGAGATGGATTATTGGCACACAAAGGTTCATATGGCCATAAGAAACCTATCGAAACCGGTGATAGCCGCCGTAAACGGTTATGCCATCGGTGGTGGCAATGTCTTGGTAACCCTCTGTGACCTCGCCATCGCCGCCGATACGGCCATCTTCGGCCAGGCCGGTCCGCGGGTCGGTAGTTTCGATGCCGGCTTTGGAGCTGCCTATCTGGCCCGTATCGTGGGAGAGAAAAAGGCAAGGGAAATTTGGTTTCTCTGCCGACAGTACACCGCCCAGGAAGCCCTGGCCATGGGTCTGATAAACAAAGTGGTACCACTTACGAAGCTCAGTGAAGAGGCAGAAAATTGGTGCCGCGAAATTAGCAAACTTTCCCCTACGGCGATAAAATTCCTTAAATTCGCCTTTAATGCCGATTCTGACCAGATATACGGATTGGAAAATCTATCCATGTCCGCCGTACGTCTCTTCTGGCAGACAGAAGAGTCAGCAAGTATGAAAAAGTCCAGGAGGAAGGATTAACAATGGTTTATTATGGTGATATCAGGGAATACATAGAGACGCTCATTAAACACGATAAGTTGGTGCGTATCAAGGATGAAATCAACAAAGACACGGAACTCATGCCTTTGGTAAGATGGCAGTTTCGTGGCCTGGAAGAGGAACAAAGAAAGGCCTTTCTCTTTGAAAATGTAAAGGACGCCAAGGGGAGAAAGTTTGATAGCACCGTTTTAGTCGGGGCTCATGGAGCCTCCACGGAAATCTATGCCCTGGGAATGATGTGTAAACCGGAAGAAATTATTGGTAAATGGGAACATGCCCAGTCTCACCCTATCAAACCTGTTATTATAGAGCACGGTCCCTGCCAGGAGGAAGTCCATATGGGGGATACGTTGCTCGAACACGGCGGATTGATGGAAATTCCCATTCCCATCTCTACCCCCGGCTTTGATGCCGCTCCCTTTCTCAGTGCCTGCAATTGGATATCTAAAGACCCAGAAACGGGTATTAGAAACATCGGCAACTATCGAGCCATGCTGAAGAGCCCCACCCGATTGGGAATCAACTGTTTCAGCCAACAACATCTCCGGCAACACTGGGAAAAGTGTCGCGAGTTAAAGAAACCTCTGGAAGCAGCTATTGCCATTGGCGTCGTTCCTGCCATTGGTTACGTTTCCATCACGAAGATTCCCTACGGCATCGATGAATACGACGTAGCAGGCGGTATAGCCGGAAAACCCATAGAGCTCGTTAAATGCAAAACGGTGGATATCGAAGTTCCCGCTACGGCGGAAATTGTGATTGAGGGTGTGTTGCCTACCGACTCCATGGAACGGGAGGGCCCTTTTGGCGAGCATACGGGCTATATATATCAGCAGGGGGTAAGACCGTACTTTAACGTAACCTGTATTACCCATCGGAAACGACCGGTTTATACGTGCTTTATCAGCCAGTTCCCCCCCAGTGAAAGCAGCAAAATCAGACAGATTTCCGACAATGCCGTTTTATACCATCACCTGAAATACCATTTAGGCATCACTGGTCTTCAGGATGTCTGCTGGCACGAGGAAAGTGGTGCCTGGCAATTCTTGGTAATCAGTATGAAAAAGTCTTTTCCCAACCAGCCCTGGCAGGCCCTCAAAGCGGCCGACGCTTTAGACCCATGGCGAGGGAAAATCATCATCGTTGTTGATGATGATATCGATGCCCGAGACCTGGATTCGGTGGTCTGGGCCCTTTGTTATCGAATGCAACCAAACAAAGATATCGCCATTGTTCCCGGCAAAACGGCCAGCCTCGACCCCTCGGCAGCCCCACCCAACGCCGAGAATCCCCCTGGCTATCCTCAGGGTGGTGCCGATTTTCCCACCTACTCCCTCCTTATCGATGCCACCCGTAAGTGGGATTTCCCACCCACCGCCCTACCGGCAAAGGAATACATGGAAAGGGCAAAAGAAATCTGGGAGAGACTCGGGCTGCCGAAGTTGAAACCCAAAAAACCCTGGTACGGTGTCTCCCTCGGTAACTGGTCCAAGGAATTCGAAGAAGAGGCCCGCTTGGCCGTTCAGGGGGACTATTTCATCACCGGCGAGAAGATTGCCATTAAAGAGAGAGAACAAACGATTTGATATAAGGGGGGCAAATTGGAAGAAAAGGGTTATATCGTTTATGTAGATACGGGTGGAACTTTCACCGATGCCGTAATCGTAGAACCAAAGGGTACCTTCATTGTGGGCAAAGCGCCTACTACTACGGAAAGGCTCGAAGTGGGTTTCTTAAACGCCATAGAAGATGGAGCGCAGAAATTAGGAAAATCCCTTGATGAAGTCCTGAGCCACTGCTCCCAAATCGGTTACGGCACAACAGAAGGCACCAATATGATTGTATCCGGTGCCCGGGGTCCAAAGTTGGGCCTCATTACCACCAAGGGTATGGAAGACCGTCTCGCTAAGGGAAGACTTAGAGCTGCAGGTCGCATTAAACAGGAAGCCATTCACATGATTTCTTGCGAACCAGCGCCACCGCTCATCCCCAGAACCTTGATCCGGGGCGTTACAGAAAGGGTAGACGTCTTGGGAAAGGTAGTTATCTCCCTGAACGAAGAGGAGGCAAGGGAAGCCATCTCTTCCCTCCTCGCCGATGGGGTGGAGGGAATAGCTGTCTGCTTCCTCTGGTCATTCCTCAACGACACCCATGAACGTCTTGTCCAAAAGTTAATCACAGAAATGGCACCTTACCTCATGGTATCCCTCTCTTCCGAAGTAGCCCCGGTTGTGAGGGAATATCCCCGTTTAAACAGCACCATCATTGACCTCTATATAGGGCGAGCCATGCGGGAACTTTTGGGCCGCATCGAAAAAAGGCTATCCGACCACGGCTATCGACGTCCCCTATTGGTCATGCAGGCTATTGGCGGAGTCGTCCAATCCAAGGTTGTTCATCCCACTAATACCCTTCACTCTGGCCCCGTAGGAGGGCTCACCGGCGTCGAATTTTTAAAGGGCCTCTATGGTTACCGCAATGCCATGGGTTCCGATGTTGGAGGTACCAGTTTTGATGTCACCATCTCTCCCGAGAAAGGCGAGGAGTTCCTTCGGGAACCCGTTGTCGGAAGGTACGAAATTGCTACCCCCATGCGCGAAATCATTACCATCGGCGCAGGAGGAGGCACCATCGCCTGGATCGACGAGGTAAGCAAAACCCTCCGGGTGGGGCCAGAAAGTGCCGGTGCCGTCCCCGGTCCCGTTTGTTACGATGCAGGGGGTGAAATTCCTACCGTCACCGATGCCGACCTTGTAACAAACCGCCTCGATGCCCATTACTTTTTAGGTGGCAAGAAAAAACTAAACTACGAGAAAGCACTGAAGGCAATCAAGGAAAAAATTGCCTCCCCCTTGGGAATGGACGTCTTCGAGGCGGCAGAAGCCATCATTAAGGTGATTGATGGCATCATGCAGGCCACCTTAAAAACGACCATGGCCGTCAAAGGCGTAGACCCTAAGAAATTTATCCTTTTCGCCTTTGGAGGAGCAGGCGCTTCTCACTGTGCCGGTTATTCGAGAGGTTTGGGATTTCCCAAGATAATCGTCCCCTACTACGCTGCTGCCTTTTCCGCCTTTGGTGCCTCCACGGCTAATATCCGTCACCGCTACGAAATGTCACCTTACCTGCGGCTTCCGGACATCCCCTTTGACAAAACCACGTCCCGGTTTCTCCTCGAAGAAATAAAAAGCCTTGAGGATCTGCCTTTAGGCTTTATAGAACGTTTCAATGAAACGGCAGAAAGCCTCGCACGTAAAGTTCTCGGCGATCTCTCCGAGGAAGGCTTTGCGGAAGAACAGGTCTCAATCCAGTATGAGATGCTTGCCCGCTACGGGGGACAACGCTGGGAAATCAGGGTTCCCTGCCCTATTGGAAAGATCACCTCTATCTCTGACCTGCGTAAGCTCCTCCTTACCTTTGAGGAGCGATATATCGATGTCTACGGCACCATCGCCATGGTTCCCCGGGGAGGCGTAGAAATCATCACCCTCGCTATTAGGGCCGAGGCACCCACAATAAAACCTGTACTGGCAAAATTTCCTTATAAAGGTGAAGACCCCGCGGCGGCTCTAAAGGGAGAAAGAGAGGTCTTCTTTGACGGTAGTTTTGTAAAAACAAAGGTCTATGAGATGGACAAAGTAGAAGTGGGAAACCTTATTTTAGGACCGGCCATTGTTGAGAGCTGGAACACGACCCTGGTCGTTCCTCGCGGGTTTAAGGTCACACGAGATGAATATCTAAACTTTGTCCTGGAGGAAATATAAAAAAGAGGAGGATCTGCCCATGGCAGAAGAAAACCTTGACCGTATCCAGTATGAAATCTTTTTCAATAAATTAGACCAACTCCTAAACGAAAGTCAACAGGTAGTACGCTACCTTTCCGCCTCGGCCATAGTGCGGGAAGGTGGCGAGGCAATGGAGGCTTTCTACCTCCCAACGGGAGAAGCGGTAGACATTGCGGCGGGTATTTTGATGCACTTTATGAATGTCACCCGGACGATCCGCTATATGCGGGAAAATAATTGGGAGGCCGAAGATATCGGTATCTATGAAGGGGATCAATTCATCAACAATGACGCTTATATCGGCGGTATGCACTGTCCCGATACGTGTCTTATTGCTCCTTTCTTCTACCACGGCGAACTTTTAGGCTACGTGGCCGCCGTCTCCCACACTACAGAAACGGGGGGCATTGAACCGGGGGGAATGTGCCCTAGCGCCACAGAAGCTTGGCATGACGGAATTATCATCCCTGTCGTAAAAATAGTGGAACGCGGTAAAATAAGGCGTGATGTTCTTGAGAGGAACCCGAGACCCGCGCACCTGGGAGTTGGACTTAAAGGCCCGAATGGCCGGAAACGAGAGGGCAATCAGGCGTCTTACGGAATTGGTGGAGGAATTCGGTGTGGACTTCTTTAAAAAAGCAACCGCCGCACTGGTCGAGGAAGGTGCCGCTCGGGCAAAAAAACATTTCCTCGAGCTGAAACCGGGCATCTATCGCGCCCGTACCTATTGCGATACCCTGGGTGCCGGCAAAGACCGGATTGCCGTGATCGAAGTGGACCTCAAAGTGACCGATGACGGACGTCTATTCATCAGCGTACCCGTAGTCTCTCCCCAGCAGCCTTGCTATAATAATGCCTATTTCCCCGCCGCCGAAGCAACTGTCCTTTATACCTTGCTTACCCAAATTTTAAGTGACGCCCGCTGGAACTCTGGCATTGCCCATCAAATTCAGATTGAAATTCCACCGAAAAGCAGGCTCAATGCCGATGCCAGTCAGTCCGTGGGCTATGCCACGGTAGGAATCGCTACCGTTTTCTGTGCTGCCCTCTATCTTGCGTTGAGTCGCGCCTATTTCGTCTCAGGAAAAAGAGAAGAAGTACAGGCCGGTGCCTCGGCAAGTTCCAACTCTATCGGTGTTGCCGGAACCGACTATCTCGGCAGGCCCTGCGGCGGTACCATTCTCTCCACCTCCTTCACCCACCCCGGAGGAGGAAGGTTAAATGCGGACGGCTTCCCCAATTACGGCGTCTACAATCCTTGGAACTACATACCGGACTGCGAAGGAGAAGAGGCACTGCTTCCCATACTCCATCTCTTTAACGGCTTTCTCCCCGATAGTGCCGCGCCAGGTAAGTTCCGCTCTGCCTACCTCGGTGCCCACATCACGATGATTCACAATTCCGACAATACCCATAACATTGCCAAAGGGGTAGGAGGAAAGATGTCCGGATCCCAGGGGCTCTACGGTGGTTACGCGGGACCGCGCAGCTGGGTCATATGCATTAAAGATACGGATGCCTACGAGCGCATTAAGATGGGACTTCCTTTACCTCAAGAAGCAAAAGTCTTCACTGATATCGAAAATTATATTAACGGAACGATTATCGAGCATGGAGCAAACATGCCCGCAACCCACTTAAAGTCTGGAGACATTCTCATTCAGATTGCCTCTGGTGCCGGGGGATTGGGCGATCCCTTAGAACGTGACCCTAACCTTGTGCGGAATGATTTCCTCGAAGGTAGATTGAGCTTAGAGATGGCACAGAGAGTCTACGGAGTATGTATCGATCCTCATTCGGGCACCGTCGATAAAGAGAAAACGGAAATTACCCGGAAGGAAAAGATCAGTGAGCGTCTGCAAAAAGGAGTCCCTGCCGGTAAGTTCCTCAAAGAATTGGTAACCAAGAGGGAAAGGGGTAACCTGCCGGAACCAGCTTTAATTTTCTTCAAGGAAACAATGGCCTTTTCGCCCACTTTCCGTACCCAAGTGGAAAGGGAAAAGGAGCTTGCCACCAAAGACTTAACCCCTCTTGCTCAGGTCAAGGTAAAGAAAAAGATTATGGAACTCACCCCATATGTAGACATCGTCGAGGATGAGGAAGGAAATAGGGTAAGCCTCTGTAATAAGTGTGGCTTTGCTTATGGAAAAGCCGATATGGACTACAAACTCTATACCCTCATCTACGAACGAAACCCGGAGGAGATTTATCCTCCCCATTTAGCTCCCCATAAGGAATGGGCCGTCTATCGGGAATTTTACTGCCCCAAGTGCGGCACTCAGATTGAAGCGGAACAATGTCCTCCCGGTATGACTATAATCCAGGAAATAGAGGTAAGGGTGTGATAAATGCGTCTTCGGGATAAAGTGGCGATTATTACGGGAGGGGGAAGTGGAATCGGGAGAGAAACAGCCCTTCGTTTTGTGGAAGAAGGGGCGAGAGTGGCCCTTTTTGATATCAACGGAGAAAATTTAGAAGAGGTTAAAAAGATAACCGGTGCCCTATCTATTGAAGGTGACGTTTCCCAACTAACGCAGGTAAACAAGATGGTGGATACGGTCGTTAACCATTATGGGAAGATTGATATCCTTGTAAACGCTGCCGGCATAATCCATCGAGCACCCCTCTGGGAGCTTGAGGAGAGGGATTGGGACCGGGTGATCGCCATCAATCAAAAAGGTACTTTCCTCTGCGCCCAGGCGGCTGCTCGTTACATGATGAAACAAAGGTCCGGAAGAATTATTAACATATCTTCCAAGTTTGCCTTCCAACCACCTACAAACCGAGCCCACTATGCCGCTTCCAAAGCGGCGGTAGCAGGTCTTACCCGGGCCTTTGCTATCGAGCTCGCCCCCTATGGGATTACGGTAAACGCTGTTGCCCCTGGAACCATCGAAACCCCAATGACAAGACCCTATTACAGCAACGAAGAATGGGAGCAAAAAAAATCAACTGTCCCTTTAGGTCGGTGCGGAAAGCCTCGTGACGTGGCCGATTTAATAGTATTTTTGGCCTCCGAGGAAAGTTCTTTTATTACCGGCCAGATAATCCATATAAACGGTGGCAGTTTTATGACGTAGGAGGAGGATAAAGATGGCAAATGTTTTTTGGTTAAGTTGTCCAGCTTGCAGTCGGCGTTTTTATGCCGAAATCACCATGTTAAAAATCAAGACAAAGTTTCATTGCCCCTTCTGTGACCACTACTTCGAAAAGACGGACCTCAAAGAGGAGGAGGTAGAAAAATGGCAAAAGATATGAGGTCATTTTTAAGCGAACTGAGAGCGAAGAAACCGGAGAATTACCTTGAGGTAGAAAAGGAGATCAACGCTCATTTTGAAACCTCCGCATTACTTAAACACTTAGAGGACAGGAAAATCTTCTCAACCGTTATGTTCAAAAACGTCCTAAATCTAAAAGGAACGGCTGGAAACAGGGTCGTATCAAATCTCACGGCAACCCGGGAAAACATGGCAATTTCCGCTGGCCTATCGCCATCCCAGTGCCGAGGCGAATTAACAAGAAAGGTTGCTGCAGCAGCTAAAAATCTCCTTACTCCGGTCATAGTGTCCAAAGAAGCCGCCCCGGTAAAAGAGGTTATCCTGAAGGAAGAAGAGGTTGATCTCCGTGATTTGCCAATTATCAGGCACCATGAGATGGATGCCGGCCCTTATCTTACGATGGCCGTAGTAGCCAAACACCCTTCCTGGGGCGCTGCGCCCGGCATTCACAACGTCTCCTTCCATCGGATGCAGTACCGTAATCCCCGGGAAACGGGTATCCATATGTCACCCATCCATACCTGGCAAATCTTTAAGTCCTATGAAGATAAAGATCTCCCCTGTCCTATCGCCGTCGTAGTGGGCCACCATCCCATGTTCTATGTAAGCGCCAATATGAACCCTCCCATCGACGTGAGCGAATACGACCTTGCCGGCGCTCTGATGAACGAACCGTTGCGGCTCGTGGCTTCAGAAACCTGGGGCAATGACTTTTTAGTTCCTGCCGATGCAGAAATCATCATCGAAGGGGAAATTCTGCCTAAACAACGGGAACCGGAGGCACCTTTCGGCGAATGGACACGTTATTACGGTCCACAGCGGAGCAACCCGGTAGTGAAAATTAGAGCCATCACCAAGCGCCACGATGCCATTTACCTCGATAACTTCATCGGACATCGCGATATGGACTGCCTCACCTTAGGATGGGAATGTACGGTTTTTAACCGGGTAAGGGAAGCGGTACCGACCCTCATTGATGTTTGTCTACCCTATTCCGGCTGTTGTGGCTACCATGCCTATATAAGCATAAAAAAAACAGTGCCGGGACAACCCATCAACGCCGCCCTCGCAGCTCTGACATGGGGATTTCTGAAGCTTGTGGTCATCGTCGATGAAGATATAGACGTCTTTGATGAAGAAGCGGTTTGGTGGGCGGTAGCCACTCGGGTACAGGCAGGGCAACAGGTTCAAATAGTAAAGGGAATAAGGGGGTCGATTTTGGACCCCTCCATCGGGGAGACGGTAGAACATGATGCCCTCATCATCGATGCCACGAAACCCTTTGATAAACCCTTTGCTTGTCCCATCAACATCCCCGAGGAATACCTGACACGTGTCAAATTGGAGGATTATGTCAACTTAAAGGTACTTTAAACCATGTAAAGGGGGAAGAAAAAAGAAAGGAGGATGTAGAGATGAAGAGAAGAAATATACTAATTACCTTTTTTCTCGTCTTAGCTTTTACCGTTGGATCGGCAAGCGAGGCCAAGGAAACGTACCCGTCAGAGAAGATAACGCTAGTTGTCCCTTATAAGGCAGGGGGTGGATACGATATCTATCTTCGCGCCTTGAGCCCTTACCTTACGAGATATTTGAAAGAAGTATCACCGGGTGCGAAAGGTGGCGAGATCATGATTAAAAATGAATATGCCTCTGCTGGCCGCAAGGGCTACATGATGATTTTCAATGCCAAGCCAGACGGTTACACCTTAGGTGCTGTAGGCTCCGGCTCCCTTATCGAGGGCATCATCGAACAGAAGGTGGAATTCGATTTTACGAAACTCACCTTTCTCGTCCTGGCCAACGCCAGTAGGAAGGCAATTATCACCCGCAAAGACGGTTTCAACAGTTGGAAGGAGGTTCTTCAAGCCTTACAGAAAGGGCCCGTTAAAATGGCGGCTGGTTCCTTTGGACGTACCAATCATAGTTGCTCGATCATCACGAACGAAGTCTTAGGCACCAAAATAAAACTTATTAATTTCCCCGGTACCGCCGAGAGTCTCAATGCTCTCGTGCGGGGTGATGTACAACTGGCCTTCGTTGATGAAGAACCCATCCAAGGATTGCTCGCCTCCAAGGAAGTGAAGGTGCTTCTCCTTTTTGACACGGAGAGTGAATATCCGGGCTCGGTTACGATCAAGGAATTGGGACATCCAGAACTTGCGGAAAATTTTACCGATATGCGCTTTATCGTAGGACCACCGAAACTTGACGAAGAGGCAAAAAATATTCTCCTTGCTGCCTTGAAAAAGGCCCAAAATGATCGCGATTTTGTTAACTGGGCAAAAAACCATAAGTATCGCCTCGTTAACCTTTTCGGAAAAGAAGCTCAAACGGCCCTGATAAATTTTATCGACTTTTATGAAAAATGGCGTCCCGCGTTGAAAAAATATAGAGAATAAGGTGTCCCTGAGATTGCCCCATCCCAGATTTTACTATGGGTATATCATCGTAGCTGCGGCCTTTTTCATCGTTCTCATTGGATGGGGAACCTTTTTTACCTTTGGTGTTTTCCTCAAACCCGTAGGGGAAAGTCTCCCCTACGGTCGTGCCGAGCTTTCCGGTGCCTATTCCCTGGCCACGCTCATTGCCGGCATAGGCGCCATCGCTATGGGCAAGGCCAACGATGTATTCGGCCCCCGGCTGGTGATTTCCCTCTGTGGACTTACTGCTGCCATGGGCTATCTTTTTCTCTCGCTCACACACCAGCTCTGGCAATTTTATCTTGCCTTCACTATCATCGGGGTGGGTACGGCAGGCTTCTTCGTACCGCCCACCTCCACCGTCGCCCGCTGGTTTACAAAAAACAGAACCTTCATGACGGGTCTCGTACTCATCGGGGGAAGCATCGGAACCATGGTTATTCCAAAAGTAAGTTCCCTTTTAATTACGAACTCAGGCTGGCGCTCCTCCTATGCCATCTTGGGTTGCCTGAACCTCCTCGGCATGCTAATCTTCGCCCAAACCTTAAAACCCCATCCCGAGGAAAGGGATGCCTCCCCCGAAATAGTAAAAGGCATAACGTTCAAAGCAGCCCTCTTTACGTCCCCCTTCTGGCTCCTCTCGGCGATTTACTTTTCCTTCTTCTTCTGCATCAATTTGGTCCTCGCCCATCTCGTGGCCTATGCCACAGATTTCGGTATCCCCCTCCCTACAGCCGCCTCCCTCATGCTCGTCTTCGGCGGTAGTAGCATCGTAGGAAGAATCATCATGGGCACATTGGGAGACCGAATCGGCAATACCCTAACCTGCCTCATCTGCTTTTCCCTTATGTTCCTCTCCCTCTTAAACCTTTTGCTCACCCAAAATCTCCCCTCCCTCTCCTTGAGCACCGCCTCCCTCGGCATCGCCTTCGCAGGACTCGGAGCCCTAATGTCCCCCCTTACGGCAGATTACTTCGGACTCAAAGAACACGGCATTATCCTCGGTTTCATCTACTTTGCCGATAATGTCGGCGGTGCCCTCGGTCCTGTCCTTGCAGGCACCCTCTATGACTTAACCCAAAGCTACACCCAAGCCTTCATCCTCGCCGCTATAGTCTCCCTCATGGGGGCCTTGTTGATTCTTTTTTTGCCGTCAAAAAAACAAAAAAGCTTGTAAAATCAAGAAAAAAGTGGCAAATTTACATCAGAAAAAATGAGGAGGTAAATCATGTATTCCGATGCCCATACCCATCTTTTAGGCTCACCCTTCGGTGATAATGTTTTAAACGACGAGGAAATTAAAACATTGCTCCAAAAGGTAAGGAAAAACAATATCAACCTTATCGTGGTCGGTAGTCACGATCTCCCTTCGGCAAAAAAGGTGATGGACATCGCCGCAAGGGAAGACATCGTTTATGCCTCTATTGGCATCCATCCCTGGATCGCCCAGATGATAGATGAAGAAACTATGGCCGCTTTTCTTGCCCTTGCCAAAGTGCCAAAGGTGGTAGCTGTGGGGGAAATCGGCTTAGATGAAGCACGTTCAAAGGCAAGCAAGGAAACTCAGATAGAATGCCTGCGGCAGCAATTACGCCTCGCTAAAGAAACGGGACTTCCTCCCATCCTGCATCAGAGAGGATTCCACAAGGAGTTGATGAACATCCTCAAAGAAGAAGACCCACCCTGTGGTGCAATCCACGGTTTCAACGGCAATGAAGAAGAATTGAAAGACTGGTTAGAACTTGGCTATTACTTTACCGTAGGACGTACCGTTCTGACGCCGGATGGGGAAAAATTGAAAGAAGTTATTAAAAAAATCCCCCTCGAAAAACTTCTCTTGGAATCGGATGGGGCAACGCGGCTGGCCGATGGCACGATAGAGGGCCAGGAAAGGGTAATAAAAGTAGCCGAAGTTGTAGCCTCATGGCGCGGTACTACAAAAGAGCACTTGGGGGAAAAAACGACGGAAAACTTAAAAGATTTTTTAAAAATAACGGCTTGATTACCTAAAAATCCCCTAAAGTTTTTGCTCAATATGCCGAAATTAATAAGGGGGTTTGGGGTATAAATTGGGAGAGAAGGCCAAACCCTCTTTTTTATTACAATTATGAGTAACAAGGAGAAGCAAGTACCTTTGGAATCGTCGTCTTATAACTTTACAGAAGTTTCCGGGCAATCTGATCGGGATTCCACTTTTGCCACGTCTACCCCTGAAACGGAAATAATGTACCGCCTTTTTATGGAAAATGCGGAAGAGGCCATCTTCATTGCCCAGGATGGGCTCATCGTTTACCCCAACGCAAAACTCTCAGATTTTTTGGGAGTTCCCATAGAGGAACTCATCGGTCGATCGCTTGCGGACTTTGTTAATCCCGATGATCGGGATTTCGTTCTTACCTGGTACAGTAACCGCGAAAGGGAAGAAAAATTTATCAATACCTGTCGTTTGCGCCTCCTTTCCCGTACCAATACCGAATATTGGACCGAAATTAGCAGTATCCTCATTAAGTGGCAAGGCCGAAAGGCAAGTCTCAATTTCATCCATGACGTCACCCTCCAAAAGAAATACGAAGCCCAACTCCTCCAGGCCCAAAAGATGGAGGCAATCGGTACCTTGGCCGGCGGGATAGCCCATGATTTTAACAACCTTCTCATGGCCATCCAGGGACAGGTTTCTCTCATGCTGCAAGATATAAAGCCCCACGACCCTCATTATCCCCGGCTCAAGAGAATCGAGCAACACATTAAGACGGGCGCGGAACTTACGAACCAACTCATCGGTTTTGCCCGAGGTGGTAAATACGAGGTTACCGTTTTGGATTTGAACGAACTTATTCAAAGTACGGTCACCATCTTTTCGAGAACAAACAAAGAAATTTCCGTATACCAGCGCTATGCCTCCGACCTTTGGCCGGTAGAGGTTGATAAGAATCAACTAAAACAGGTACTCATCCATATTTATGTGAATGCTCGCGAGGCCATGCCCAACGGGGGGAATCTGTATATAGAAACGGCAAACGTTATTTTGAATGAAGGCTACCATAAACCCTTCACGGTACCGAAAGGTTCCTATGTAAAAATATCTATTACCGATACCGGTATCGGTATGGATGAAGAAACGAAACAGCGCATCTTCGAACCTTTTTTCACCACCAAGGAAAGAGGAAGAGGCACCGGTCTCGGCCTTGCTTTCGCTTATGGAGTTATTAAAAACCACGGCGGTTATATCAACGTTTACAGCGAAAAAGGTCAGGGAACGACCTTTAGTATCTATCTTCCTGCCTCGCAGAAAAAACTGCCGTCACAAACTTCCTCGCTTAAGGCTACTTTGCAAGGCACAGAAACCATTCTTCTTGTAGATGATGAAGAGGCCATCCTTGAAGTAAGCAAAGAACTTCTTGAGATGTTAGGCTACAAGGTTTTTACGGCAGCAAACGGTCAAGAAGCCGTGGACCTGTACAGAGAGAAACAGGGTGAAATCGACCTTGTTATTTTAGATATGATTATGCCCGGCCTGAGCGGCAGTGAAACCTACAATCACCTAAAGAGGATAAATCCTCACCTTAGGGTCCTTTTGGCAAGCGGATACACCATCACGAAGGAAACGAGCAAGATTTTAAACAATGGTCCAAACAGCTTTATCCAAAAACCCTACACGATTGATGATTTATCGGTAAAAATACGAGAATTGTTAGACCAATAGAAAACGATCACTTCTCCTTCTCCAGGGCCAATTTTAATACCTCCAACATCTCTTCTACAAAATGGAAGGTAATCTCTTTTCTCACCTTGGGTGGCACATCAGAGAGATCCTTTTTGTTCCACTGGGGGAGGATGATAGTCTTAATCCCAGCCCGATGGGCGGCAAGCACCTTTTCCTTGATTCCTCCCACGGGCAAAACGAGACCACGCAAGGTTATCTCCCCTGTCATGGCCAAATCCTTCTTAATCTTTTTACCCGTAAGGAGTGAGACCAGGGCCGTGAGAATGGTTACCCCTGCCGAGGGGCCGTCCTTAGGAATGGCCCCTGCCGGCACATGAATGTGGATATCTTGCTTTTCAAAAAAATCTTCCCCGATACCAAAAGTTACGGCATTGGCCCGGATAAAACTCAAGGCGGCATTTGCCGACTCTTTCATTACATCACCTAAATGGCCGGTTAAAATGAGGTTTCCTTTTCCTTTCATGGCTGTAGCCTCGATGAACAGTAAATCACCCCCCGTCGGTGTCCAGGCAAGACCAATCGCCACCCCCGGTTTACCAATCCGGGCAGCCCTTTCTTCTGTTATCCGTACAGGACCCAGGTATTTCTGCACATCTTTTCTGGCTATTGTCGCCTTTTTAATCGTTCCCTCGGCAATCTGACTCGCCACACCACGACAGAGGGAAGCGATTTCCCGCTCCAAGTTCCTCACACCAGCTTCCCTTGTGTATCCCGTAATGATCAACTTTATGGCGCCTCTGGTGACATTAATTTGCCCTTTCGTCAGACCATTCGCTTCAATTTGCCGGGGCAGAAGGTAGCGTTCAGCGATTTTCATCTTCTCATCTAAGGTATAGCCGGGCAGCTCAATTACCTCCAGTCGATCGCGTAAGGCGGGTGGAATCGTATCCAAGATATTAGCCGTGGTGATGAACATAACCTTGGAGAGATCGAAAGGAACATCTAAATAATGGTCCACAAAGGAATGATTCTGCTCCGGATCGAGTACTTCTAAAAGAGCAGCCGATGGATCACCCCGAAAATCAGAACCTACCTTATCAATCTCATCGAGCATAAAGATAGGATTTTTACTTCCCGCCCTACGTATACCCTGGATAATGCGCCCCGGTAAGGCCCCTACATAGGTACGTCGATGGCCGCGAATCTCCGCCTCATCCCGTACCCCACCTAAGGAAATACGGATAAATTTACGTCCCAAAGCACGGGCAATGGAATGGCCTAGGGAGGTTTTTCCCGTACCGGGAGGTCCGGCAAAACAGAGGATCGGACCCTTCGTATCGGGTTTCAACTTTCTTACAGCCAGATATTCGATAATCCTTCTTTTTGGTTTCTCCAGACCATAATGGTCCTCATCGAGAATACGCCGTGCCTGCTTGATATCGAGGTTATCTTCAGTCATCTCACTCCAAGGCAGAGAGGTGAGCCAATCTAAGTAGGTGCTTGTTACCGTATATTCCGATGAGGAAGGGTGCATCCGTGCCAGTCTCTCAATCTCCCGTTCTGCTTCCTTCTTAGCTTCCTCTGGCAGATTTAATTTGGCAACCTTTTCCCGATACTCGTTTATCTCTAAACTCGTTTCATCCGGCTCGTTGAGCTCCTGTTTAATGGCTTTTAATTGCTGGCGCAGGTAGAATTCTCTTTGGACCTTATCCATATCGCTTTTTACCTGTGATTGGATCTTGTTTCCCAGCTCGAGAATCTCCACCTGATGGTTAACAAGGCGAGTGACTTCCTCCAAGCGTTTTTTTATATCGAGGGTTTCGAGAATCCTTTGCTTTTCCTGCGGAGAAATATTGATAATGGAGGCAATCATATCGGCCAAGACACCACCTTCGGTGATGGAATTGGCCATAGCACTGAACTCGGCAGGCAGAAAGGGCGACAACTTCAGTACCCGATCGAAGAGGGCGACGAGGTTAACCATCATGGCCTCGACTTCGATATCCTTTATCTCTACATCCTCCAGAACCAGGACTCGCGCCTGTCTATAGGGTTTACCTTCGATATATTCAAGTATTTTGATCCTACTGACTCCTTGCACGAGGAGTTGCGCCCGATTGAGACTGAGCTTCGCCATTTTTAAAATAATGGCACAGGTTCCCACCGAAGCCGGCTCTACGGGGCAGGTGGCTTCCACCTCGAGGGGGTTCTTTTCCGTCATCACCAGGCCGATGAGCCTATTGGTGGCCATTGCTTCATCCACCAGAGCAACAGAATGCTCATCGAATATTTCGAGGGGCAAGACCATTTTGGGAAAGATAACGACATTGGTAAGGGGAAGGATGGGAAGCACTTCAGGGATATCGAAGGGCAAAGTTCTCGTAGGTGTTTTTTCGTCAGCCATGGGGATACCTTCTTAAACGTTCCGTACGGAAATGGTACGGCTTTCTTCCTTTATGAGTTTCCTCATACGGATAGATAAAAGACCGTCACTGTAACTTGCCGTAACCGATTCCAGATCAATGGGGCTTGGTAGGGTAATGAAACGTTCAAAATACCCGGAGGGTATCTCAGCGAGCAGGTATCGACCCTCTTCGGGATGGGCCCTTTCTCTCCGTATACCGTAAATCTTCAAGGTTCTTTGGTCTGATTCTACGTGGATATCTTCGATTCTCACCCCGGCGAGCTCTGAAGTTACGGCAATCTCCTCCTCCGTCTCGTAGATATCCGTATGGGGCAACCAGGCATGCTGACCAAGATTAAAAAGGGGATTAACGCGACTGAAGATCTCGTTTATGGTGCGGCGAAATTCCCGGTCTATACCCGAAAAATCCCTTTGAATGCTAACCTTACTGATTTTAATGTACTGCATCTTCCCGCCCCTTCATTTTTTGTACTAATCATAACAGATGTGTCCTCGCTAATCAAGTTATTGAGGTTGACAAAAAACCTTACGATGATTATTAAGTTGTTGTCAAGTTAAGCTACTACATCTCAAGGAGGGGTAAAAGTGAAAAAAACAAGCTTCCTTTTTGTTTTCCTGGGAATACTGATCCTCGCCACCTCGGGGTACGTTTGGGCTGATGATGAGAAGGACAAAGGCCCGGAACGTGGTTTTTCTATTTATACAGAGTATTCGGGACTGGTGGTGCCCCGGGGAGAATCGGTACGGATGGACTTAACAATTGATAATAAAGGAAAGCGAGACGAAAACATCATCCTCACCCTCACCAGTATACCGCCCGGCTGGAAGGCATCACTTAAAGGCCCCAATTACACCGTAAATAGTATAACCGTCCCGGGGAGAAAAACGCGGGCCTTAACTTTCTCGGCAGAGCCACCTAAATATGTGAAACCTGGAGATTACTTTTTCCAGATCGATGCCAAAACGGAAGACGGTGCCCTTTCCTCCACCCAGAAGATAAACGTAACAGTAAAGGAGAAAACAGCCATCACCTCAGATTTTGAAGTAACTACTGCCTATCCCGTCCTCAAAGGACAATCAGATGCAAAATTTGAATTTTCCATTGATGTAAACAACAAAAGCGATGCCGATAGGAATTTCAACTTGACTGCCCAGGCGCCGGAAAAATGGGAAGTTAATTTCAAACCCGCCTATGAACAAAAACAGATTTCTACCTTAAGGGTAAAGGGAGGCCAAAGTCAATCCGTCTCCGTGGAGGTAACACCGCCAAAAGAAGCAAAGGCAGGAACCTATCCTATCACCGTATGGATAAGCTCAGGTGAACGGAAAACGGAGGTTAAGCTATCCGTCATTCTTACAGGAACATACCAACTTGATGCCGGGACACCGAGCGGTCTTCTTTCCCTCGAGGCGACTCCGGGTAAGCCTTCCAACGTTTCTTTATACGTTAAAAACACCGGTTCCGCCATAAATCGTAATATTACCTTCTCCTCCTTTAAACCGGAAAACTGGAAGGTGGAATTCAAACCGGAAAAGATTGACTCCTTAGAACCGGGTGCATTAAAACAGGTGGAAGTAACCATCACTCCTTCAGCGCAAGCCTTGGTGGGTGACTATTCCGTCTCCACTTCCGTGGAAGGAGAAAAGGGAAGCAGCAAGAATGTGGAGTTCCGCGTTTCCGTAAAATCTTCTCCAGCGTGGGCCTGGGTAGGTCTTTTAATCATTATCGTTGTCCTGGCAGGCTTAGGAGCCCTTTTCCTCAAGTTAGGGAGGAGATAAAGTGGAGCGCGCAACGGTTATCGAGTGCCGTGATCTCACAAAAATTTACGCGAACCAAACAGCGGTGGATCACCTAAATCTCTCCATCTATGAGGGAGAAATTTTCGGTTTTTTAGGACCGAACGGCGCTGGTAAAACAACCACGTTACTTTTGCTCCTCGGTTTAAGCGAACCTACCTCCGGAACGGCCCGGGTTCTGGGTTTGGACCCCACACGGGATCCCATAAAGATAAAAACTATCGTGGGTTACCTCCCGGAAAATGTGGGTTTTTACGAAGACATGGACGCGGTGGAGAATCTTCTTTACGTAAGTCGGCTG
>Ga0315298_1002964_pt1 | contig 27661 bp, 27 predicted proteins | sample WHS_1_MG_FD_203077 | JGI IMG/M metagenome (GOLD analysis project Ga0315298, IMG submission 203077) | Extremophilic microbial mat communities from Washburn Hot Springs, YNP, Wyoming, USA - WHS_1_MG | ecosystem: Environmental > Aquatic > Thermal springs > Hot (42-90C) | place: USA: Wyoming... | reverse complement strand
CTTTCCCCTACTCCCTCGGCCGCAGTACCCGCAGCACCTCCTCCATGGTCGTACTCCCCTCCAGCACCTTCGCCAGGCCGTCGGCAAAGAGGGTGTTCTTGCGGCCCTTGCTTACAGCCACCTGCACGACCTCCCCCGCCGGTGCGCCCCGGGACACCATTCCGGCCAGTTCAAAGTCGGCCAGCAGCACCTCGTAGATGCCGGTGCGGCCGTGGTACCCGGTGCCGTGGCAGGCCGGACAGCCCGCCCCCCGGTGGAAGACGGGGTGTTCGGGCCAGGAGCACCACCATCTCCTGCCGCCACAGCGGGAGTAGCCGGGTGGCCCGCAGGGTCACAGGCACCGGGGCTTGCTGCCCCGCCGAGCGCGCCACCTGACACTGGATGCTCACCCGGTCCGCCTGGTGCATGTGGGCCAGGGCGCCGGCGCGCCTCGAACCCCTGCACCTTGCCCAGTCCGATCCACCGGTACATGGTGGGGCGGGTGGTCTTCAGCCAGGGACCGCCTGATCCATGTCCAGCACGTCATTGGCGAGGCCGGGGCAAGGGGCCGGACGACGGGGGACGAAGAGGCGGGCATGCGCATCTTCACCATCGGGCACTCCACCCACTCGCTGGAGGAACTGGTGGCCCTGCTGCGGGCGCACGGGGCCGCTCAGGTGGCGGATGTGCGCACGGTGCCCCGCTCCCGGCACAACCCGCAGTTCAACCGGGAGGCATTGGAGCAGGCCCTGCCGCCGCGGGGGATCGCCTACCGGCATTTCCCGGGGTTGGGGAGCCTACGCCAGCCCTGGCCCGAGGGCTCACCCAACACCGGCTGGCGCAACGCCTCCTTCCGCGGGTATGCCGACTACATGCAGACTGCGTCATTTGCCGAGGCCTTGGCAGCGCTGGTTGCGTATGCTACCGCGGCCCCGACAGCCGTGATGTGCGCCGAGGCGGTCCCCTGGCGCTGCCATCGCAGCCTGATCGCCGACGCGCTGAGCGTGCGCGGGGTAGAGGTGTGCCACATCCTCTCCACCGCTCCCTGCTCCCCCCACCGCCTGACCCGGTTTGCCCGGCTGGAGGGCGGCTCTCTCACCTATCCTGCGCCTTAGTGGCGGATGTGCCACCGGGAGGCCATCACCTGCGGCAAAGCGCCCATTCCCGCATCGGGGTGGGCACGCGGCTTGCAGTGACGTGAGTGCACTTCTTCGCGAAGGGAGGTGATGGCCAGGTGAAGTGGGAGACCCCCGGAGTCGAGACCTACGCTGAGGAGGAACTGATGGCGGCGGCAACGACCAGCCCCATCTTCCTCGACACACCGCCGTTCTGCGACACGCCCGGCGTGGACTAAGACGGTTCGGGGAGGGGGCTTCTCTAGCCTCCTCCCCTCCCCTGGGGCGAGCGATCCAAACTTCGTCCGCCCGCGCACCTTGTGGCACCCGAGGCACATGGCAGCACGGCAGCCATCCTGGGCATGGACCCTGCCGCGGCGCAGATAGCACTGTACGGAGGGAGGTGATGGCCAGGTCAAGTGGGAGACCCCCGGAGTCGAGACCTACGCTGAGGAGGAACTGATGGCGGCGGCAACGACCAGCCCCATCTTCCTCGACACACCGCCGTTTTGCGACACGCCCGGCGTGGACTAAGACGGTTCGGGGAGGGGGCTTGAGGCCCTTCCCCTTTGTTTGTGCTTGCCTGCCCTCAAGAAGCACCTCTCGTGACGAACCCCGTGCTCCCCCGTGACGCGAAAGCCCTCGACCTGCTGTCGCTGCTCCCAGTGGCGCTTGCGCCATTCGCCCCCAGCATGCCGCCGATAGTGAACAAACGCTGGTACCGCGGGGTGCGACGGGCATACGGCTTGCACAGGCCGAGTTGGCTGAGGCTCGGAGGGATGCCAGTGCAGTGGGAGAGGCCGACGATCACCAGTTATGACGAAGACGCGCTAATGTGGGACTTCGCCGCCGCGGCTCTGGCCTCGCCCATCTTCCTCGACGCCCCTCCGCTGTCTGCATCACCGGCGCCGGACTGCGGCCGCCGGCAATCCGACCGCTCAAAGGGAAGGAGGTGATCACCAGCATGTGGGAGAGCCCTGAGGTCGTTACCTTTGCCGAGCGCGACCTGGCGGCCAGCGCGTCCGTCTCGCCCATCTTCAGCGACGTCCCCTGCGATGACGATGATGATGATGACGATGACGATTGGGATCACCGCCACTAGAAAGCGCCACCCGGCAGCAAAGCGGGGAGGCAGGTGGCCTCCCCGCTTTGGCAACTCTTCTCCGGCAAGCCCGTTCCCCGTGCGATTGCCCTCCTCCCCTTCCGGCAGACATGCGACCGGGCTGGACGTTTTCCGGACAAACGGCCCTGCTCTCCCCCCCTCCAGGCACGCGGCTTGCAGGGCGAGGAGGGTGACCCATCACCAGGAGGTGACACGCGTGTCGGCGCCGTGCTATCCGACCGCGGCCCCGGCGCCGCCGTTGCCGCACCTGACCGAACTCACACACTGCCGCGCCGCCATCGAGGCGGCCCCCTGTGGGCACCGGCTGGACCTGTGCTTGCTGGGAGTGCATGTGCGCCTGCTCACCGACGACGCGGGCCTGGCGGAGGTGATCGGCAGCACCTACTTGGCCCCGGCCTTTGCCCCCAGGCGCGACTCCCTGCCCGCCGTCGTCTTTCGCGCGCTCAGGGAGGCGCCCGGAGGGTGGCCGCTGGTCATGTCGTGGGAGGGACGGGCCTCATTCGTACGCTGGAACCCGGCCGACGTGCGCTTTGACCAATGGGGGGTCTACTGGGAGAGCGGGGTGCAGCGCCCCGAGGGCTACTTCGCCACGCGTGACCTCACCCCGGATTCGGCCACCCCCGAAGCGGTGACCGACCTCTTTGCGGTGGTAGTGGAGCGCCGGCTGCTCTCGGAGGCGCTGGCCCGACGGCGGGGCTATTACCTGGTGCACGCGGGGGTGGTGGCCGGCAAGGGAAAGGCCGCTCTGCTCGTGGGGGGGAGCATGCTGGGGAAAACTACGCTCACGCTCACCCTCGCCACGCGCGGACTTGACTTCCTCTCCGACGATTTCGCGCCGGTAGATGGTGCCAGCGGCCTGGTGCACCCCTTCCCCACCGCGTTGCGGGTGCGCGAGCAGACCCTGGGGCTGCTGCCTGGACTACGCCTGCCAGAGGCGCGCTGGCAGGTGGATGCCAACGGGCACCGCCGGGCCTACCTGGACCCGTACGCGCTGCTACAGGTGGCTGCCGCGCCGGTACCCTTGGGAGCGGTGTTCCTGCTGGACGGGTTCGGCGACCACGCTCTGGCGCGGGCGGTGGACCCCACGCACGCACTATTCCAGGCCTTGCGCTGCGCCAACCTGCCGGTAGACCAGCCAGGAGTGGCCCTGCTATCGCTCTCGCCGCATTTCACGCAAGCCCATTGCTTCCAACTGCGGCAGGGGCCACCCGAGGAGAGTGCCCGGCTGGTCGAGCGGCTGATGGACGGCAGCGATGGGTAACCAGGCCCCGGGGCCCGAGGTGTGGCTGGGTTTGGGGCGGCTGCTGGAGCGGCATGGGCGCACCAGCGAGATCACCGTCCACGGTAGGAGCATGGGCGCGCTCTTCGCAGAGCCGACCCGGGTGGTGGTGCAGCACGGGATATCCGGCCTGCGCAGGGGAGACATCATCGTCTACCTGCTGGGCGGGGCGGCGGTCGCGCACCGCGTGCTGGCGGTGCGTCGGGAGCGCGGCATGCGCACCTTCCTGGCGATGGGCGATGCCAACTACCAGCCCGACCCGCCAGTCCCCGAGGCCGCGGTGGTGGGCAAGGTGCTGGCGATCGCCCGCCCGCAGGGCCCACAGGTGCTGCCGCGACGCCCGCTGCTGGCCCTCGCCCGACTGTTGTGGGTGCGTACCAGGGACCTGGTGCCCTGGCGCATACGTAAACTGGCAAGCAGGCTCACGAGGAGGTCAAGCGATGGATGACAAACCGGTTCGCAACCCCCAGGTGATGTTGTCGCAGTCGGGCAACGACGCCATCCTCTACCATCCCACTCGCCGGGAGGTGCATGTGCTCAACCCCAGCGCCTGCTTCGTCTGGGAGTTGTGCGACGGGGAACATTCCCTGGCCAGCATGGCAGAGGTGGCCCGCAGCAAGTTCGAGCAGGCGCCCTCGAGCGTGGAGCAGGAAATCGCGGAGGTGGTTGCCCGCTTTCGCAGCCTGGGATTGGTGGATTAGGTGCTAACCCCTGACGCGCGCCGGGAGTTGCTGGCAACCTTACCGCCCACGCCCGGCCCGGGCCAGCGCTACCTGGCCTCCATCGCCAAGCGCCTGGCCATGCGCCGGGCAGAAACCCTGGGCCGGGTGCTGCAGGCGCGCAAGGCGCAGTCGGTCACCTGCCCGGTGGGCTTCCGCACCTTTGTCATGAAGCCTGTGGGCAACCGCTGCAACCTGCGCTGCAGTTACTGCTTCTTCAGCGATCACCAGGGGCCGGGGTTGATGCCCAAAGAGGTGCTCGCGCGGCTGTTTTCCGAGGTGGCGGCAAGCCACATGCCCGCCGCGGAGTTTGTGTGGCACGGGGGGGAGCCGCTGCTGGCGGGCGTGGGTTTCTATCGCCAAGTGCTTTCCCTGCAACGCCGCCTGCTGCCTGACATCAGGGTTAGCAACGTGATGATGACCAACGGCACCCTGGTTACCCCGGAGTGGGCCGACTTTCTGCAAACCAAGGGCTTCCGGGTGGGAGTAAGCCTGGACGGGCCGCTGCCGGTGCATGATCGCAACCGGGTGGATGCGGCCGGGCGCGGCTCCTTCCACCGGGTGGCGGCAGGCATCCAAACCTTGCGCCGGGCTGGCTTGCGGGTGGGCACCATCACCGTGTACAAGGCGGGCAACCCCTTCGCCCCGCGCGACCTGGTGGACCTGCTATTCGGGCTGGGAGTGAGTTACTTTCGCCTTAACCCGGCGCTCGACGAACATCAAGGCAAGGGCTATCCGCAACTGGTGGCGGACGTGGTGCGGGCGACTTTTGCGCTCGGCCCCCAACTGCGCTTCACCCTGCTTGATGACCTGATGTCCGTGCTCCTGGGATATGGGCCGACCATCTGCTGGATGGCCGGCACCTGTCGCAACCTGGTAGGAGTCGAGCCCGATGGCTCACTCTGGGCCTGCTGTGAGCGGCATAACCAGGAGCCTGTCTTGCGCCTGGGGAGCATTACGCAGGACAGCCTGCAGGCCATCTGGGAGGGCGCGGCCAACCGCGCCCACTGCGCGGCCGATGACCGGCGCCGGGCGGCCTGCCGGGACGGCTGTGAGTGGGGCTTCGTCTGTCAGGGCGGGTGTGCGTACCACCGCGTGCTCAGTGACGGCGACGCTGCAGGCCGCGACCCGCTGTGTGCCGCGTATGCCGAGACCTTTCGCCTGCTGGTGAGCATGGTAGACGACTGCCTGCAAGGAGCGCGCTGCTGATGGCCGACATGGCGGTGCAAACCTGGGACCTGGTCAAGTCATTTCCCATCGAGAAGCGCTACCGCGATCTGCTGCTGCACCCCTTCCGACACAGTCGCTTTACCGCCCTGCGCGGGGTCAGTCTGGCCGCGCCCTGTGGCGAGTTGCTGGTGCTGCTGGGCCCCAACGGCGCCGGCAAGTCAACGCTGATCAAGGTGCTCGCAACACTGGTCCGCCCCGACAGTGGGCGAGCCGAGGTCTTCGGGCGGGATGTGGTGCGCTGTGAGGCCGAGGTGCGGGCCGGTTTGGGCTATATCACCAGCGAGGAGCGCTCGTTTTACTGGCGGCTTTCCGGGCGGGAGAACCTGCGTTTCTTCGCGGTGCTGCAGAACATCCCCCGCCGCCAGGTGGACCGCCGCATCGGGGAAATGTTGGACCTGGTTGGGCTCGCCGATGCCGCCGACCGCCGCTTCATGGAGTATTCCACGGGCATGAAATGCCGCCTCGCGATCGCCCGCGGCCTGCTCACCAATCCTCCCCTGCTGCTGATGGATGAATCTACCCGCAGCCTGGACCCCGACTCGGCCGCGCACATCCGCTCGTTCATCCGCAACTCCATGGTCAAGGAGTCCGGCCGCACGGTCGTCTACGCTACCCACAACCTATACGAGGCCGAGGAGATCGCCGACCGCGTGGCCATCCTGCAGCAGGGTGAGGTGAAACTGTGCGATACCCTCGCCGCGGTCAAGCAGCGCTATTGGGAGACGCGCCCCTATACGCTGCGTCTGGATCGCCTGCCCCACGGTTGGGAGCAGACTGCACCCGCCCTCCCCTACCTGGATTCCTGGCAGTGCTTCGCCGAGGGGGCGTCCTGCCGCCTGGAGGTCGAACTGGTCTCGGAGAACGGCGCCATCGCGGAGTTGGTGCGCTCGCTTGTGCGTGATGGCTGCCGGCTCTATGCCTGCATGCCCCGGGAGAGGTCGCTCCAGGAGGTGTTCACGGAGGTGACGTCATGAGTGCTGCCGGCCAGGCCGTGCTCAAGGCCGCCTACTTCGTCCGCCGCGATTTCCTGGAGGATATCTCCTATCGCTTTGCCTTCTTCGGGCAGGCGGTGGGGATGTTGCTCTCGGCCATCACCTTCTATTTCATGGGACGCGTCTTCGGGGGCGCGGTGGCCCCCTACTTGCAGCCCTATGGCGGCAATTACTTCTCCTTCGCCCTGGTGGGGATAGCCTTTGCGGGCTTCCAATCGGTCGCTCTGCAGGGCTTCGCCTCCAGCGTGCGCAGCGCACAGATGCTGGGGACCCTGGAGGCGCTTCTGGTCACCCCCACCTCCATTCCCAGCATCGTTTCATCGTCGGTCATCTACCGGCTGCTCTATGTGGTGGTGCGTACCGCGGTCTTCCTGCTGCTGGGCGTGGTCGTCTTCGGCCTCAACCTGAGCCATGCCAACTACCTGGGAGGCCTGGTGGTGCTGTTCCTCACGCTTACCTCCTTCTCCAGCGCCGGCATCCTGGCCGCAGCCATGATCATGGTCTTCAAGAAAGGCGACCCCATTGACTTCATCTTCGGGGGCGCCTCCCGGGTGTTCTCTGGGGTCTTCTTCCCGGTATCGGTCTTCCCGGGCTGGCTGCAGAGCATCGCCTGGGCGCTGCCGCTTACACACAGCCTGGAGGGGGTACGGCGGACGCTGCTCACCGGCGCCCCCCTGAGCGCCATTTCGGGCACGCTCTTGTACCTGGCGGTTTTCAGCCTGGTGACGCTGCCGCTCTCCATTATGGCGTTTCGCTATGCGGTGGGGCATGCAAAGATGCACGGCACGCTGATTCACTACTGAGATGAGCGATCGCGCTGCCGCCGTGCTGCTGCAGGCGCTGAATTGCTCGCGCCGGGGACCCGGCGGGCTGCCGGACCTGGGCGACGGCGAATGGGAACGCGTCTTCAAACTGGCTTCCGATGCTGGCATGCTGCCCCGGCTGCACCAGTTCCTGCAGTCTGACGGCAGGCCGCCCGCCCGCATCCAGGCCCGCTTGCGCGCACTGGTCCACGCCAATCTGGCCCGCAGCCAGCGCCTGCGCCGGGTCGCGATCGTGGCGGCCGCCGGCCTGCAAGAGCAGGGGATTCCCTGCTGCCTGCTCAAGGGCGCCGCGCTCGCGGAGGTGCTCACCCCTGGCGATTGGTCGGCCCGCTTCAGTGCCGACCTCGACCTGCTGGTGCCCGCGGGCGAGCAGGAGCGGGCCTGGCGGCTGGTGCGGGACATGGGCGGGGTACCGGTAACGCAGGCGGAGCAGCCCCACCACCACCTGCCCGCCCTGTTCCTGGACGGCTGCCCGATCGAGGTCCACCACGCGCTGTGTCGGCCCAGCCTGGGGGTGCACCTGGATGCCAAGGCCGCCTACGCCCGGCGGGTGCGCGCGGCGCCCGGCTCCCCGCTCTGGGTGCTCGCGCCCGCGGACCAGTTGGTGCACCTGTGCCTGCACCTGGCCGGAAGCCATGGCTTCGGGCACGGGCTGCGGGGCCTCTACGACGTGGGCACCGCCGTGCGTATGCTGGGTGACCGGATCGACTGGGAGGAGGTGCTGGCGGTCGCGCGCGCCTGTGGTGGGCAACCGTATATCTACCATGCCCTGCGCGCCTCCGCTGAGCTGCTGGCGGCTCCCGTCCCTGCCGGGGTGCTGCGCCAGTTAGCCCGGGAAAGCGGCGAGGGGCCCCTGGGTCGGTGGCTGGCATCCCGCGCGGCGCGCTGGCAACTGCTACCCTGGCGCTGGAACCGGCGTCACGTCCCCGACCACTTTGCCAACTACCTGTGCTTCTCACTGGTGGCGCCCATGCGCTCCTGGGCGCGCCTGCGCCGGGTGCTCACCCTGATTTTCGTCCCCGTGAACTGGTCGGCCTCGGAGCCACAGCCGTTGCCGGCCCCGCGCTTTCTCCCCTACCCGGTGTGGCTGTCCCTACGCCCCGGCCTGCTCACCCTGCGCTACCTGGGACGGGTGGCCGGCCTGCTGCCCAGCCCCCGCGGCCCGGGCGCGCGCGCAAAGCGGACACATCACCGTCCGCCCCACGCACACGCACCCATGAAGGCGGCTTCCGGCCGCTCCCCCTCCGCGCGAGAATAGGGCCGGTACCTGGTTTCGGCTGCGGCGCGGGAGCAGTGGCTGCGCCTCCCGCCCCTCCCCAGACCCGAAACCTGAAACCCTGAGCCGGAGGACGGCCATGCCCGCCGACACCCTTTTTCGCCAGTTGGACCTGTGCCTGCAGGACGAGAAGAACCTGGTGGATCTCTATACCTCGCTGGCCGACCGGGAAGGCTTCGAGGAGATTCGCGCTACCCTGCGCTCCTTTGCCGCCGACTGCCAGCGTCACGTACAACTGCTGCACAACCTGGTCGCGCTGCTCGGGGGCCGGCCGGAAAGCCACCCCGCGGAGGCGAATGCCTCCCTGGCCCTGCACAGCGCGCTCGTGAGCATGTCCGCCGCGGACGGCGGGCTGGCCCGGCTGCATCGCGTCTCCGCCCTGCTCCTGGCCGAGCACAAGTGCAGCGCCAACTGGGGCCTGCTCCATGCCCTGGCCGACCGCGCTGAGCATGCCGCCCTCGAAGAGGCCGTGCACCAGGTGGAGCCGGACAAGGTGGCCCACGCCGGGTATCTCGCCGACCTTTACCATGACCTCGGCCTGCGCCTGCTGGCCCCCGCGCTGGAAGAGGCGATGCAGGCCAGGCCGGTGGCCGTGTAGAGCACCGGGCAATTGGCAGCGGCAGGACTCTGCGCGCATAACTGGCGCCCTCTGTCTGCTCCGTAGTCGCACAGGAACCGGCCACCCGGCACGGAATCCTATGCCATCCGGCCCCCGGGAGGACAGCCATGCCTCATGCTCTCGCGCTCCTGCTCGCGATCCTGATCTGCCTTGCCCTCAGCCTGCCCACGGGCGCGGCCACTCCCAGCGACCCGCGTCAGGGCGCGCTGAACGTGCGTGATTTTGGCGCGGTCGGTGACGGCAAGACCGACGACACCGCGGCGCTGCAGGCTGCGCTGGATGCCGCGGGGAAGGCGGGCGGCGGCCTGGTCTTCGCCCCCACCGGCGACTACCTGATCCGCGGACGGCTGGACGTCCCCGCGAACGTGGTGCTGGAGGGAGTGTGGCGCGCCCCCACCGCCCGCACCCAGGAGAAGGGTACCACGCTGTTGGCGGTGGCGGACGCAGGCAAGGAAGACGGTCCCCCCTTCATCACTCTGCATGAGAACTCGACCCTGGATGGGCTCACCATCTTCTACCCCGAGCAGACCAACACCAACCCGCCCAAGGCCTACCCCTGGACCATCCGGGGCGTGGCCGACAACTGCTCCCTGGTCAACCTGCTGCTGGTGAATCCCTACCAGGCGGTGGACTTCGGCACCCAGCCGGCGGGCCGGCACTACATCCGGGGGTTGTACGCGCAGGCGCTGCGCCGCGGCATCTTCGTGGACAAGTGCTTTGACATCGGCCGTATTTCAGACGTGCACCTGTGGCCCTTCTGGGAGATTTCGAGCGACTCGCCAGCCCGCCAGTTCACCCTGGAAAAGGGCGAGGCCTTTATCTTCGGGCGCACGGATTGGGAGTACGTGAACAACTGCTTCTGCATCGGCTATGCGGTGGGGTTCCACTTTCGGGCCTTCAACGACGGCGGGGGCAACGTGCTCTTCACCCAGAGTGGCTCCGACGTGGGCCCGCTGGCTGTGCTGGTGGACGAGGTGCAGGAGCACTCGGGCATCTCCTTCTCCAACTGCCAGATGATGGCCGGGGTGGTGGTGAAGGACACCAACCGGGGGCCCGTCAAGTTCACCTCCTGCGGCTTCTGGGGCATAGACAAGACCACCAACCACGCCCACCTGTCGGGGGCGGGTACCTATACCTTCACCGCCTGCCACTTCGTCAGTTGGGGGCAGGCCGACCCCCAGGCGCCGGCGCTGCTGGCCCGCGGCGGGTCGCTGATCGTGAACGGGTGTGACTTCGTGGAGGCCGGCAAGAACCAGGTGGCGCTGATGCCGGGCGTGGAGTCGGCCGTGATTATGGGCAACCGCCTGCGCGGCGGCGCCAAGATCAAGAACGAGAGCCAGGCTGAGGCGCAGATGGGGCTGAATGTCACCAGGTAGCCAACTCCTGCGGCTGCTACTGGCCGTGGTTGCCGTCATGGCCGTGGGGTCCGCAGGCCTCGCGATACCGTCGTCCGCTCCGAAGATAGCCGTGGGTGCCATCCGCTGGGATGCCTGGTGGGAGGGCGGGCACTACGCGCGCTTCCTGGCGCCGCAGGAATGGCGTGACCGGCTGCCCTGGTACGGCCGCGCGGTCTCCAACACTGAGGTCGAGGTCGTTGGGGACCGCCAGGCGGTGATGGACCGCGAAATCATGCTGGCGCAGGAAGCGGGCCTGGCCTACTGGGCCTTTGATTGGTATCACCCCAGATCCTGGCCGGAGGCCGACCGCTATAACTACGGCCTGCGCCGCTACCTGGCCTCCAGACGGCGAGGCCGGCTCAACTTCTGCCTGCTCCCGCAGGGCGGCTCGCATATGGGCCCGGCCGCCGAGTGGCCGCAAACAGTGGCGACCTTCGTCACCCTGTTCAAGCACCCGGGCTACCAGCGCGTGCTGGGCACGCGGCCGCTGCTCTATGTCTTCGCGGTGGAGCACCTGGTACGCCAGTTCGGCTCGGAAGCAGCCGTGAGGCAGGCACTCTCCACACTGCGCGCGGCCTCGCTGGCCGCGGGGGCGGGCAATCCCTACCTGGTGGCCCTGGTATGGAACCCGGCCGATCCCGTGGTGGCGGCCTACGGCTTCGATGCGGTAAGCGCCTATACCAGCGCCCCCGGCGGCGAGCACCGCGAGTACCCCTACGCCGCCCTGGCGCGGGCCAACCGCGACTTCTGGGAGCGCTGCCGGCAGGCGGGCCGGCGCACTATTCCCATCGTCAATGCCGGTTGGGACGGGCGCCCCCGCCTGGTGGACCCCCAGCAGGCCCGCAACTACACCGGCGGCTGGTCGGCCATGCCCACCCCGGACGAACTCGCGGCCCACCTGCAGTCCGCGCTGACCTGGGTGCGCCGGCACCCGGCCACCTGCGAGGCGCAGGCCGTGCTCGTATACGCCTGGAACGAGAGCGACGAAGGGGGCTGGTTGGTGCCCACGCACCGAGAGGGCAACGCCCGCCTGGAAGCCATCCGGGTGGTCCTGAGGGGACGGCTACCTGTCTGTCCCACCCCCCGCAATCGGGAACACGCCACCTTCAGGTAACTGTCCTGGTCTCCCTCCTCTTCCCGTAGTCCTCACAGCCCCGGGTCCCTCGTCTCTCCACCCGGATCCGGCTCCCGCCCCAGCGCCCGCTCCTCCGCGGCGATGCGCCGCAACTCCTCGTCGGCCAGCGCTTCATTGAGCGGCCGCGGGCGCTCGCCCACCAGCCGCGCGTAGTTCCCGCCGTAGATCGGCTGCAGCACCTCGGCCGGCAGCGCGAGCCCGGTCAGCGTGGTGCGGTGGTCAGGCCAGAAGAGCGGCTCATCGGTGGGCACGTGGAAGGTATCGCCGGTTTCCAGGCAGCGCCGGATCACCTCCACCCGGGAGAGCGGGCTGTCCTCGACCAGGTCGGTGCCGAAGAGGATGCGCTCGCGCCAGGTGTGGAAGAACTCCCGCGCCGCGGCAACCTGCCGGCTGAAGTTGTGGAACATCTCGATCCCGGGCGCCAGGTCCACGTGCAGCCCCGGGTAGCGGTCGAGCAGCGCCGCGAGGCGCGGCAGGTCGGCCGAGAGGAAGTAGAAGTGGGCGAAGATAACCACCAGCCCCGGGTGGCGCGCCAGCACCCGCTCGCACTCGCCGTACAGCGACTCCTTGCTGGGATGCCGCTCGTCGTACAGCCAGCCCGGGCCGGCCGCCCACTCGGGAGCCGCCGCGGGGTCCCAGAACTCCTCCGGGTCGTTCACGTGCCACAAGAGTGGCATCCCCAGGCGCTCGAGGGCCGCAAAGGCCCCCTCATACACCGGCGAATCCAGGGCGATGCCGCTGGCATGGCGCACGTTGGGCTTGCCCGTGAGCATCTTTAGCCCGTCCGCGCCCAGCGCTCGCAGCCGCTCCACTTGCGCCCCCACGGGCAGGGCCAGGGATAGGTCCATCTCCCCCGCGAGGTGGGCGTAGTCGAGCGCGGGGAAGATGAAAATGTCCTCAGGGTGCCGGCGCTTGGCCACAATCGCGGCGGGGTTGCGGTTCGGCCAGGTCAGCCCGTCCACCACCACGATCCCCAGCCGCTCGATCCCGGCCTCCCGGGCCCGTGCCAGCAGGCGGGTGCCCGCCTCGGCATCCTGCCTGGTAAGGTGGGTATGGCAATCGAGCATGGGTTCGTCCTCCTCGGTCCGCTGGCTGCTGGATTGTTCGGGTTCCCAGGGGGCCCTCCCTGCCTGGCCGCTTGTCTGGCGCACGGGCGCGCGGCGGCCTCAGGCTGCCGTCTGTGTTCCGGCCTTCGCACACAGGCACCAACCTGTTCCGCGCTCGGCAGCCGCCCGCCCGCGCGCTGGTGCTACAGTCCGCCGGAGAGGGGCACGGGATGCCATGGCCGCGGCTGGAGGGGTGTGAGTTGTTGGATGCGGGGGGGCTGCCCCCCGCGGACATTGCCGCCAACCTGCGCGACCTGGAGCGCATCAACACCTGGCTTGGTGGGGCGAGGGCGGTGCTGGCACACACCCGACGCATCCTGAGAGAGGGGACCGGGCCGGTCTCGGTGCTCGATATCGCCTGCGGTGGCGGTGACCTGCTGCGGCGGCTGGCCAGCCAAGCCCACAAGTGCGGGCGCGACCTGGCGGGCGTCGGCCTAGACCGCAACCAGACCGTGCTGGATTATGCCCGCGCTCATTCTGCCCACCTGCCGGGGCTCTCCTGGGTACGAGGAGACGCCAGGCAACTGCCCTTTGCCCCTCGCTCGTTCGACCTGGTGCTCTGTTCGACGTTCCTGCACCACCTGCCACCTGTTGCAGCGGGCACCTTTCTGCAGCAGGCGGCCGCGCTATCCCGGGACTGGCTGGTGGTCACCGACGTGGTGCGGTCATCGCTGGCCTATGCCGCCTTCGTCGCTTTCGCCGGGTTGCTCGGGGCGCACCCTGTTACCCACTGCGACGGCGCCGTCTCCCTGCGCCGGGCCTACCTGCCCGCGGAACTGACCGGGATGGCAACACAGGCAGGGTTGGCCGAGTGGCGGGTACACCGGCACTCCTTTGCCCGGATGACGCTGGTGGGGCGCGTCGCGCCGGAAGGGAGCAGTCCATGCGCGTGCTGCTGATGGCCATGCCCGACGTGGCCACCTCCTTTGACCGGGTCATGCGCATGCCTAACCTGGGCCTCGCCTCGCTGGCCGCGAACGTGGAAGGAGCAGAGGTGCGCGTGCTCGACCTGGTGCTGCGGCCCCGGGCGGTGGGGCGAGCGGTCAGGCAGGCCTTGCTCGAATGGCAGCCGCACCTGGTGGGGTTGAGCGCCATGACCTTCCAGTATCACACGGCGAAGGAGGTAGCGGCGATCGTGCGCCAGGTGCTGCCGGCCGCACGCACGGTGCTCGGTGGCTACCATGCTACGCTTGCCGCCGACCAGATCGCGGCCGACCCTGGCGCTCACGTCTTTGACTTCCTGGTGCGCGGGGAGGGCGAGCAGGCACTCAATCTGTTGGTGCGCGCGCTGCGGGAGGGCGGGGACCTGGCAGGCGTGCCCGGGCTCTCCTACCGCCTTACCGACGGCGCCTTTACCCACAACCCGCGCGGCCCCGACCTCGACCTGGCGGACATCCGCCCACCCGCGCGGGAGGTCCGATTGGCCACCGGCTTCACCTACTTTGGACGTCCTTTCGACGTGGTGGAGACCTCCCGCGGTTGCACCCGGACCTGCCGCTTCTGCTCTATCCGGCATATGTACACCAGCCACCGGCAGTATCCGCTGGCACGCGTGCTGGCCGACATCCACTCCTGTGCCGAGGCGGGCGCCGAGGGCGTCTTCTTCGTGGACGACAACCTGAACCTGGACCCCGCGCGGGTGCTGGACCTGTGCGAGGGCATCGTCGTCTCCCGTCTCAACCACCTGGAGTACATCACCCAGGCCGACGTGACGGGCTTCCTGCAGGCGCCGAAACTGCCCGCGGCCATGCGGCGGGCCGGCTTTGGCGGGGTCTTCCTAGGCATCGAGAGCGTGGCCCCGGGCAACCGCCGCTTCCTGCGCAAGGGGAACACCCTGGAGCACACTGCGGGGGTGGTGCGCAGCCTGCGGGAGCAGGGGATCGCGGTGGCCGGCGGCTTCATCGTGGGCAACCCGGACGAGGGGGCGGCGGAAGTGCGGGCGGCCTTCCACACCGCCCGCACCCTGGGCCTGGACCATGCCATCATGTGGTGCCTGACCCCCTACCCCGGCACCGAGATCCGGGAGGAGTTGCTGGCCGAGGGGCTGGTCGTCAATCCCGATGACTACCGCTGGTACAACGGCTTCATCTGCAACGTGCGCACCCGCCGGCTCTCCCACCGGAGGCTGGTGCAGCTGATGGCGGGGCAGGGGCTCGCGCTCTACTTCCACCCCGGGTTTCTGTTCCACCAGCGTCTGTGGGGGCACCGCGCGGGCAGCGTGCTGCCCTACCTGCAGGCGTCACTGGAGTATCTGACCCGGGGCTTTCGGAATCGCCTGTACGCATCTCGACACCGGATGTGAGGCCATGCACACCGAAAACACCATCTGGATTGCGGCGCCGCCGGAGCGGGTCTTTGCCCTGGCGCAGGACATCGCCCGCTGGCCCAATCTCCTCCCCCATTACCGCTGGGTGCGCGTCTTCGAGGAGAAGCCCGACTCCCGGCTGGCCGAGATGGCCGCCCGGCGCGGGCCCTTCCCGGTGAAATGGCGGACCCAGCAGGGGCTCATCCCGGCCGAGGGTCGGATCACCTACCGGCACGTGGGCGGGATTACCCGGGGCATGGAGGTGGAATGGCTGCTCGGCCCGGAGAGGGGGGGCACCCGCGTACTAATCACGCATGACCTGCGCTCGGGGAGCCGCCTGCTGCGCCTGCGCGTGGCAGAATGGGTCATCGGCGGCTTCGTCTCCCCCATCGCCGACCGCACCCTGCAGGGCATCAAGCGCGCGGCCGAGGGGGGCGCCCGATGAGCCGGCGGGTGGTGATCACCGGGCTGGGGGCGGTCACTCCCATCGGGTCGGGCAAAGACGGGCTCTGGGAAGGGGTGCGGGCCGGGCGCAGTGCAGTGCGCCGGGTGACCCGCTTCGACGCCTCCACCTACCGCAGCCAGGTGGCCGCCGAGATCCCGAACTTCGACCCGGATCTCGACCCCAAGCAGCGCAAACGCCTGGACCGCTGCTCGCAAATGGCGGTGGTGGTGGCCCGCCAGGCCTGGGAGGACGCGAGCCTGGCAGGGGCGGGCCTGGACCCGGAGCGGGTCGGGATCACGGTAGGCTCGGCCCTGGGCGGGGTGCCGGTGGCCGAGCAGGAGTGCGCGGTCTTCCTGCGGGGCGGGCTGCGCCAGGTCAATCCGGCGCTGGCGCTGTGGGTCTTCGTGGGCGCGGCTCCCTGCAACGTGGCCATGGACCTGGGCCTCCTGGGCCCGGCTACGGCCAACGGCAACTCCTGCGCCTCGGGCACGGTGGCTATCGGCGAGGGGCTGCGCATGATCCAGCGGGACGAGGCCGACGCGGTGCTGGCCATTGGCGCCGAGGCCCCGCTTGCCCCGCTCTGCTACGGCGCCTTTGCCCTCATCCATGCCATGTCCACCCGCAACGACGACCCCGAGCGCGCCTCCCGGCCCTTTGACTGCGACCGCGACGGCTTTGTGATGGGCGAGGGCGCAGCCTGCCTGGTCCTGGAGGAGCGGGAGCGAGCACTGGCTCGGGACGCCCACATCTACGGCGAAGTGCTGGGCTACGGGCTGACCAACGACGGCTACCATATGACCGCCCCCCGCCCTGATGGTAGCCAGGCGGCGCGGGCTATCACCCTGGCTCTGCAAGACGCCGGGGTGCCGCCAGAGCGCATTGATCACATCAACGCCCACGGCAGTGCCACCCCGCTCAACGACGCCACCGAGACCCTGGCCATCAAGCGCGCCCTGGGTGAGTACGCTTGGCGGGTCCCCATCAGCGGCACCAAGGGCCTGCACGGCCATCCCCTGGGGGCGGCAGGGGCGATCGAGGCCGCCATTTCTTGCCTGGTCCTTGAGCATGACTTCCTGCCGCCCACGGCGAACCTGGAAAACCCAGCCCCGGAGTGCGATCTGGACGTCGTCGGCCCCAAGGGCCGGCTGCAGCAGGTCGGGTGCATCCTCTCCAACTCTTTCGGCTTCGGGGGCATCAACGCGTGCCTGGTGATCGCCCGGCACGCATAGGCGGGCGGCATGCAGGCAGGCGGCAACACAACCCCCCGGGTCCTGCTGGTCAGTGCCAACCGGGAGCAGGCTCCCGAGCCGGTGCTGCCGCTCGGGGTGTGCCTGGTGGCCTCGGCGCTGGATGACGCCGGCTACCGCGTGTGCGTCCTGGACCTGGGCTTCTCCCGCCGGCCCGAGCGCGACCTGGCGCGCGAACTGGAGGCCATCCGCCCTGACGTGATCGGCCTCTCCCTGCGCAACCTGGACAACGGCTGCTGGCTGCGGCCGATCTCCTACCTGCCCGAGGCGGCGCGCCTGGCCCAGGCGTGCCGGGAGCACAGCACCGCGCCCCTAGTGATCGGGGGGCCGGCGGTGGGGGTGGCGCCCATCCAGGCGCTGCGGGTGACCGAGGCCGACTGTGCCCTGGCCGGCGAGGGCGAGCAGGTGATGCCCGACCTGGTGGCCCGCCTGGCCGCCCGCCGGAGCCCCGGCGGGCTGCCGGGGGTGTGGGCCGACGGGTGCTTGCCTCTGCCTCCCGCCCGCCTGCCCGACCTGGCTGCCCTCCCCCGGCCGCGCCTGGGGGAATGGCTCGACGTCGGCCGTTACCTGCGCCGGGGGGCGAGCATTCCCGTGCAGAGCCGGCGGGGATGCGCCTTCGCCTGTTCCTATTGCACCTACCGGCTGGTCGAGGGCGGCCGTTACCGGCTGCGGGCCCCGGAGGCTATTGCCGCCGAGATCGCCGAGGCGGTCGCCAGCCTGGGTGCCCGCCGCTTCGACTTCGTGGACTCCACCTTCAACCACCCGCCGGAGCACGCCCTGGCGGTGTGCGAGGCGGTGGCCCGCTCGGGGGTGCGCGCCCGCCTGCACACCTCCAGCCTGAACCCCGCGGGGGTGAGCAAGGAACTGTTCGCGCTCATGCGCCGGGCGGGCTTTGCCTCCGCTGTCTGCTCGCCCGACAGCGGCTCGGACGAGATGCTGGCCAACCTGCGCCGGGGGTTCACGGTGGCCGACGTGGCCGCCGCGGTGTCGCTCGCTCGGGAGGCAGGCCTGCCCGTGCTCTGGATGTTCATGCTGGGCGGTCCCGGCGAATGCGAGCGCACGGTCCGGGAAACCGTGGCCTTCATCGAGCGCTACCTGGACGACCGCGACCGGCTCATCTGCACCGTCGGCCTGCGGGTGTACCCCGGCACCGACCTGGAGCGCACCGCCCGGGCGGAGGGCGTGCTGCCGGAGGACGGCGACCCCGCCGTGCCGCCCTTTTATTTTTCGCCGCATATTGCTCCGGAGCGCACGCTGGCCCTGCTGGAGGGCTGCTCCCGCCGCCGGCAGATGGTGTACCTGGACGTCTTGCAGCGCCCGCTGGTGCCCTGGGCCGGGCGGGTACGCAGCGCGCTGCACCTGGGCGGGCCGCTCTGGTCCTGGGTGCCGCTGTATAACCGGGTGCTGGCGCCCGTCCTCGACCGCCACCGCCTGGAGGGCGGGCAGCCTCCAGCGGAGAAGTAGGCTTCTGTTCCCTCCCTAGACCCGAGACCCTAAATCCTATACCCTGGAGCATCCCATGACCGAGCGCGAGCGCAAGGAAATCCTGAAGCGAGGCCGCCCCTCGATCGCCTGGCCGGCCGAGCCACTGCTGGGCGCCTACTACGGCGAGGAGGAGATCCAGGCGGCGCTGGCCACTATCCGCGCCTCGCTCGACCCCACCGTGGGGTTCGGGTTCATCTGCGAGGAGATCAAGCAGTTCGAGCAGGCCTTCGCCGCCTACTGCGGGGTGCGGCACTGCATCTCCATCAACGGCGCCGGCTCGGGGCTGGACATGGCGATGATGTGCCTGGACCTGCAGCCCGGGGACGAGGTGATCGTGCCCTCGGTCAACTTCCGCGCCTCCATCATGAGCGTGATCGGCCAGGGCGCCCAGCCCATCCTGGGCGAGATTGACCCCCGGACCCTGGCTCTGGACCCCAACGACGTGGAGCGGCGGCTCACCCCCCGCACCCGGGCCATCTTCCCCACCCATATGAACGGCCTGTCCGCCCCCATGGATGACTACCTGGAGATCGCCCAACGCCACCCCCACCCCGTGCACGGCCCGCTCAAGGTGATCGGCGACGGCGCCCGGGCCTGCGGCGGAGGCTACCGGGGCACCAAGATCGGCAAGCGGGGGTGGATGAACGTCTTCTCCTTCCACACCCAGAAACTGATGACCACCCTGGGCGAGGGCGGGGCGGTGGTCACCGACGACGACGCCGTGGTCCCCCGGCTGATGGCCATTCGCCAGTTCGGCAGCGCCATCCACGAGGCCGACCCCAACATCCGCGGGCTGGGCTGGGGCACGAACTACAAGATGACCAAGGTGCAGGCCGCGGTGGGGCTGGTGCAGTTGGCCCGTCTCGACACCATGCTGGCCGAGCGCCGGGCGCTGGCGCACGCCCGCAACAAGATGCTCGAGGGCTGCCCCGGGCTCACCCTCCCCTACGAGCCGGCAGACTGCGAGCACACCTACTACCTGTACACCCTACTCGTGCCCAAGGCCTGGGCCGGGGAGAAACGCGACCGGCTGATGGCGTTGCTGCGCGACGAGTACCGGGTGGATACCGTCGTGGCCAACCCCCCCTGCCACACCACCGTGCCCTTCATCCAGATGCACACGCAGGGCCAGCACCTGCCCATCTCGGAGGAGATCGGCGCCCGCCTCTTCTGCGCTCCCATCCACCCCCGCATGTCCGCGGAGGACAATGCCTACATCGCGGCGGCCATCTGGGAGGGGATGGAGCGGATCGGAGCAGGCGCGTAGGCGGACGGCGAATGGGCGGACAGCAGACAGGGGAGAGGTTCTGGTTACTGGTGAACCGGTTACCGGTGGGGTAACGGCAGCGGCGACATAGCCGCGGCACCGCTCGATAGCCAGGAGCGCGTAAGCCCTCGGTAGGGGTCAATGCGAACAGGAGATTGGAGGGCGGCACCGCCGACTGCGGCGCTCCGCTCAGGCAAACAGCCTCAGCATCTCCCGCTGCCTGGCACTTAGCGTCAAGACACCGCTCGGGCATTCAGGATAGATCTGCGCCCGCTGCCAGAGGGCGGCAGGCACGCTGGCGGCGGTGCCCAGGCGGGCGCCGCGCGCCTGCTGGGCCGCCAGCAGCGTCTTGCTCTCGAAGAGGTACACGGCGGTGATGCGCCAGGGCCGGCTGCAGCCGCGGGAGGAAGCCGCCGGCGCCTTGGGCCCGGTCAGCGCCAGATAGTAGTCCGGCCCGCCCATCTCATGGATATCCAGAGATCCCTCCCGCTGGGTGTACCACTTGATGTTCACGGTGCGCCCGGCCATAGGGCCGTCAGTGAAGCGGCCGTCGTGGCCTTTGTTTGCGGCCGACTGCTCGAGCCGGATCCCGAACACCGGGGAGGCGATGTACTCCCCCAGGTGGCCGATCTCCGCCGGCCTGCCGATCAGAGCGCTGATGGTTTCGCAGACCCTATTGCGCTCAGAAACCAGCGCTGCCAACGCCCTCAGTTCGTCCATGGCCCCCTCTTACGCCAGCGTCCCCGCCCAGTTGAGCACGTGGCGCATGGCAAGGCAGTCCTCCTCATTGTAGAGCAGCAGTTCGCGGCGGATAGCCTCCCGCGCCTGGGCCTCCACGGTCTCCAGGTAGGCATGGTAGCGACCGATGGACCATAGCGAGCCGAAGTCTTGCTGCCGACGTACGAAGCCCGCCTCCTGCTCGACGTGCTTGAGACCGTAGGAGTGCACGGGAAGGCAGAGGCACTTGCTCACCACCTCCTGCTGCATGTCCCAGAGCAGGCCGAGCAGGCGGGTGGCCGTGCCCTCTTCATCGCCAAAACGCTCGATGTAGTTGCGCACCCAGGTCCGCTCGTAGTTGGCATAATGGATAAAGGGAATATCCCCGAACTCGGCCAGCAGGTTGCCGGCATGGGCGGCAAAGGAGTGCCAGGCCAGGCGCTCACCCTCCACGCCGGCCGGGGCCACTTCTCCCCAGTACTGGCAGTCGCCATTCCCCCGGTCGAGCAGCAGTCCCCACAGGTACACCCGGGTCTCCATGCCCTCATCCCAGGGGTTGGATTCGATGTCGAAGTATGCCACCGGCGGCTGGGGCAGGGGCGGCAGGGGAGCGATGATCTCCCGCCGGCCACTCATCAGCACCCGGACCTGGCGCAAGGCCTTGGCCGCGCGCTTGTAACCGATGCGCTGCTGCTTGCCGCCGACCAGCATGGGGATAGGGGCCAGATCGTCCGCGCCCAGGCCCGCCAGGTCGTCGTACCGGCGCAAGCCCCGTGCTGCCAGAGCATGGCGCATGGGCTGGCAGATCTCGGGCACGACCGCCGGATCGTGAGCCTGCAGCGACCTGTCCCAGCAGTAACCGAAGAAGCCGCAGGTACTGCATTTGGACCAGCCGACGGCGTCTTCTGGCTCCTCGTGCAAGGCCAGCACCCCCCGCACCTCGGCCACCAGGGGGCTCACGTCGTGAGCCGGTAGTTCTTCCAACCGGCAGTCACCCAGCACCACCTGCCTGCCGGTGCAAGGGTAGCCAGTGCTTTCCAGGAGCGCCGCATAGATACCGAGTTGGGCCGCGATCTCGGGATGGGTCTCGGTATGGCGGGAGAGTTTGACGTCACGAACGAGGTAGCCACCCTCCTGCCGGATCAGGAAGTCCGGGATGCCCATGAGCATGCTGTCCGGGGAGATAAGGACACCCTGGTAGATGACGGGCACCTGCTTGGCGAGCAGCCTCTTGGTCGCCTCCGCTCCCGCGGGGAGGTCGCCCGGGTCGTACTCCGGCCGCTCCCACTCCGGCAGCGTGGCCAGGTGCCGGCGCTCGTGCTCCAGGCCCTGGCGCATGAGCACCTGTTCGAACTCCGTGAGGGGAGCCCGCCGCTGGGGGCAGTGGGCATCCAGCCAAAGCCGGCGGCGGCACAGTGAGGGCTGGTAGTAGGCGTGGAAGGCGCTGGCACTGAGCATGGCCCCATCCCCCGGACCGGCAGGTTGTTCCTCTCCGGCCGAATGCTCCTTCGCCCCGGGCGGGCTTTGCCCTGCCGGAGGGACTCACTTCGCCAGGAACCAGGCAGGCGCCGAGCATGTGAGGCGGTATCGCGAAAAGACGCACCCCCTCCTCTCCCCTCCAGCCCAACGCATGCACCCCACTTCGCTTGTCTGACCCACCTCACCCCAGCCCTCTCCCCAAGGAGGGGGGAAAGCGTCGGCCGGCCAAGTCTCCTCCGCTCCTACTCTCTCCCCTCTGGGCTGCAGGCCCCTCCGTTGACCCGCACCGCCCCCTATGCTATAAACCAGGAGCCCAGCCGGGTCCCGGCGGCACGCCCAAGGAGAAGCCATGACCTCTCGCGAACGTTTCAACGCCTGCATGCATTATCAACCGGTTGATCACGTCCCCGACATGGAGTTCGGTTACTGGAGCGATACCCTGGTGCGCTGGCAGGGGGAGGGACTGCCCGCGTGGGTGGACAACGACGCGAAGGCCGACCGCTTCTTCGGGCTGGAATCCATCCATGGGGCGCCGCCCCATCTGGGCATCCACCCGGGCTTCGAGCACCGCGTGCTCGAGGAGGACGACCGCCATGTCATCCTCATTGACGGGAGCGGCATCAAGCAGATGGTGAACAAGGACGGTTCCTCCTCCATCCCCAAGTTCCTCGAGTTCCCCATCCACGACCACAAGTCGTGGGACGATTTTGCCAAGCGTCTTGACCCGCGTGACCCGGTCCGCTACCCCGCCGATTGGGATCAGCACGTCAAGCGCTATGCCGAGCGGGACTACGTGCTGGCGGCCTCGGGGGGGAGCCTGTTCGGGTGGCTCCGCAACTGGATGGGCTTCGAGGGGGTGGCCATTGCGGCCATGGAGGACCCGCTGTGGGTAGAGGAGATGATCGAGCACCTGTGCGTCTTCATCTGCACCGCCCTGGAGCGGGCGCTCGCGGACGTGCAGTTTGACGCTGCCAGTTTCTGGGAGGATATGTGCTACAAGGGCGGTCCGCTGATCAGCCCCAAACTTTTCAACCAGTGGATGGTGCCCCGCTACAAGCGCATCACCGACCTGCTGGCCAGGCACGGGGTGGACGTGTGCTACGTGGACTGCGATGGCAATATCAACCAGTTGGTCGGGCCGTGGCTGGAGGCGGGCATCAACTGCATGTTCCCGCTTGAGATCAGGGGCGGCTCCGACCCCTATCCCATGCGCGAGAAGTACGGGCACCGGGTGCTGCTGATGGGCGGGGTGGACAAGACCCAGTTAGCCGGCGACCGGGAGATGATCCGGCGCGAGGTGGCCCGCATCAAGCCCCTGGTCGCCGACGGCGGCTACATCCCGCACGTCGATCACCGCTGCCCGCCCGACGTGAGTTACGACAATTACCGCTATTACCTGCAGTTGAAGCGGGACGAACTGGGCATCCCCGAGCCGCCGGCAGCCGAGCCGCTGTAGGGCGGGGGTGCCACCCCCCGCCGGCGGGCCGTGCCAGGCCCCTTCGCCAAGGCTTCGAGGCCCCAGGGCCCGCCCCTACAACCTGCCGGAGGTAAGATGAGCCGGCCTTCCCCAAGCCTGCCGCCGTACGAACCGCCGCCTTTGCAGGCGCCCCTGCCGCGGGGCGCGGTGCTGGGCATTGATGCCCGGGCGGCGCTGGACCCGGCGGGCGGCGGCGTGGGGCGGTATGTCCGCAACCTGGTGCGGGAACTCGCCCGCCTGCCAGGCGTGCCCAAGACCGCGCTCTACGTCCCTCGCCCGGCGACTTCGCGGGAGTTGGGTATCCCGGAGGGCGGTCCGCTTTACGTGCGCCCGGTAATCGCCCGTATAGGATGGCTCCGGCTTGCCTTGCCCCTGGCCCTGCGCCGCGACGGGGTGCGGGTGGTGCACTTCCCCTCCAGCCTGATGCCCCCCTGGGTGCCCTGCCGACGGGTGATCACCATCTACGACTTGGCCTTTGAGTTCTTCCCCGAGACCTACCAGCCGGCCGACCTGGAGATGCAGAGACGCGCGGTGCGCCACGCCGCCCGTGCCGATCTCATCATCACTGATTCCCGGCAGACGGCCGCAGACCTGATCCGCCTTTACCACGTGCCTGAGGACCGGGTGAGGGCCATCCACCTGGCGGCCGAGCCGCGCTTCTTTGCCCCCCCGCTCCCGGAGGAGCGACCGCCCTTCGACCTGCGGCCGGGGTACGTGCTCTACGTGGGCGCCCTGCAACCGCGCAAGAACCTGGGGCGCCTGATCGAGGGCTACGCTATGGCCCACAAGCAGGGCCTGCAGCCGCCGCTGGTGCTGGCGGGGAGTGGTGAAGATGATTACGTACAGGCGCTGCAGCGTACAGCCGACGCTTGCCGGGTGAGTGAGCGGGTGCTTTTCCCAGGCCGAGTGCCCGAGGAGGCCCTGCCCGCGCTCTACCGGGGCGCGCTGGTGCTGGCTTACCCCTCGCTATATGAGGGCTTCGGCCTGCCGCCGCTGGAGGCGATGGCCTGCGGCACCCCGGTGGTGGCCGCCAACACCTCCTGCTTCCCCGAGGTGCTGGGAGACGCCGCCCTGCTGGTCAATCCCCAGGACCCGGGTGACATCGGCCGGGCGCTGCTACGGGTAGGCAGCGACGAAGTCTGCCGCGCCGACCTGGCCCGCCGCGGGCGGGAGCGGGCGGCAGGTTACTCCTGGGAGGAGACAGCAAGGCAGACCCTCGAGGTGTACCGGCAGGTCGGGGGATAGCAAACCCGGGTTCATCAGGCAGCAGGCGGTGCCGGGTGCCCAACGCCCGAAGTCAGAGTCGGCCCGTCACAGCACCGCTCTGATCACCTTCGCATAGCGAGGGACTGCCTCGCGGGGGTCCTCGTTAGCCTCGTGCTCGATCGAGAGGTAGCCGCGGTAGTTCACGCCGCGCAGGATGTCGGCGATGCGGCCAAAATCCATCTCGGCCACCGGCTTGCCCTGGGGACGCACCTGGGTCTTGAGGTGAACCGTGCAGGCGTACTTGGCCACGGCCGCGGTGTCGGCATAGGGGTCGGGGGTGTGGAAGTTGGCGGGGTCGAGGTTGAGTGCCACCCAGTCGCTGGTCACCGCTTCCATAAGCGCGGTCACGTGCTCGGCCGTATCGGTGATGCCTCCATGGGTCTCCACCCCCAGCATCACTCCCCGACGGCCGGCATACTCACCCGCCTCGTCCAGGCACTCGGCACACCACTTGATCGCCTGCTCGCGACTCGCCCCCGGGGGGACGTCGCCGGCGAATACCCGGCAGAAGGGCGCGCCCAGGATGACGGCATAGTCTACCCAGGTTTTCACCCAGGCGATTTCCTTGTCCCGCTGCTCACCGGGGGGCACGGTGAAGCTATTACGGTGGCCGGTACCCACGATATCCATGCCCAGCAGGTAACAGGTGCGCTTGAGGCCGTGCAGATAGCCGGCGGTGACCGGCTCGGGGAAGTAGTAACCGGTCAGTTCCACCCCGTCCAGGCCGGCATCCGCGCAGACGCGCACAAAGTCCTCCACTGACATGTTCTTCTCTGGACCCTGCAGAAAGCGCCGGTATGAATAGGCGCAGCACGATAGTTTGAGACTGGGCGCAGCCGTGCGCACCAGGTGGGGGCGGGCCCATGCCGGGGCGCGTAGTGCCAGGGCCGCCCCCACTCCGAGCAGGCCGGCGTTGCGTAGAAACTGGCGGCGCGTGGTCTCGGTCATATCGCCCTCCGCACAAAGCGGGCCATCGCAGGCCCGGCCTACAGGACCTCGACTACCGGCGGGGTGGCGTAATCCGCCCAGGCGGCCACCACCTTGGCGGCTTCAGTATCACCGGAGTGGAGATAGAGCCGGTAGCGAAACGTCAGCGAACCGCCCTTGGGAATGGTGTAGGCCCCGGGCTCACCCTTGGTGCTGGTAAAATCGTGAATCCCAAAGGGATTGGCGGCAAAGAGCCCGTAGTCCCGCACATGCCACCAGGTGGGATGGCGCAGGTTAGCCGGGTGGTCCAGAATGGCGATGCCCACGGTCGCCTGCTCCACGGGACCGTAGTAGTCACACCAGTCCGCCCGCGTTCCCCAGGCCTTGCCGTCGCGCAGGCCCTCCGAGGTTACGATGTGCCCGCCTCCCCCCGCCACCTGCATGGAGGGGAGCACGCGCACGCCAAAGGTGCCCTCCTTGGTATCGCCAAACGTCACCGGACCCTCGGTGGCCTTGATGGTGATCTCGAAGTCGAGCAACGAGCCGCCCTGCGGGCCGGTGGCGTAGCACGTCCACTGGTGCTCGTCCTCACATACCTTGCCCTCCTTGCCCACCCAGTCCGAGCGGCCGCGAATGCGGGCACATACCTTGCCTTCCTCCAGCGCCGGTGGGCCCTTGGGCACCATGTGACCGGCATTTCCCCCCTCAGTCCAGAAGTCCACCCCGTTCACGCTGCCATGGGTGAACCAGACCGATCTCTGGTGCGGGTGGTCCGTAGGCTCACCGGGCACCTCCTCCATGGGAAAGGAGCGGGTGATGAACCGCCCGCTGGGGCCGCGCACCGGGAAGAGAAAGGGCTTGGCAAAACCGGCCCAGTTGTAGGCAGTGAGGAGAGTGCCGTTCACGAACACCTGCACCAGGCCGCTGCCCGGCTTGAGAGTAACGGTTGCCGTCCCCGCGGGCGTCGCCTTGCCAAAATTGAGGCGGTAGGCGCGGCTCTTACCCTGGGGGAGGCCGGCGACCAGCCAGGTGAGGGTGGCGCGGCGATCGCTACCCTTCACTCCCGGCGTAACCTCCGTGATGCTCACGTCACAGGCGACCGGCCGGCCCTGCTGGTCCTGCAGGGTGGCGGACCTGGCCCACGATGGCGCAAGGACGGTGATGCTGACCGGGGCCAGCGTGGCTGCCGCGTCGCGGGCGGTCACCCGCAGCGTGCGGTGGGCAGGCGCCGATGCATAGCAGGCCCCCGCCAGCAATGCCGCCGACGCAACTGCGAGGCAGGTGCGGCCGCCCATCACACGCCCACCGGGCGCACGAAGGAGACCGTTTCGGTCCTGGGGTTGTAGTAGGTGCGCCGACCCGTGTGCAGGGACATGATGGCCATGATCACCGGGATGGAGTGCGACCAGCCGGCCGCGAAGGGGGCGTTGGTCTGCTTGCGGCTGCGCACGCATTCCATCCAGTTGCGCATATGCGACATGCCCTGGTGGGGCTTGAGTTGCACCTTCTCCTTGATTTTCGTGGAGCGGTCAATCTTGCATACCCCCACGCCATCGGGCCCGGGCTCGATGGTGACTGCCCCGCCGCCACCGTTGCCGGAGGCGACCAGACTGGGCACGTCGAGGATGCCGTTGGTGCCGTAGACGATGGGCCCCAGGCTGTTCTCGTCATTGCCGAAGCGGGTGGAGAAACTCACCATGTGCCCCGCCGGGTACTCGAAGAGCACCTGGAAGGTGTCGGCATTCTGGCGGCCGTCTTTCCACACGTACACCCCGCCGTGTGCAATCGCACTGCTGGGGTAGGCGTCGCCCAGGATCCATTGGATGGCGTCAATGGTATGGCTCAGCCACTGGCAGGGGATGCCGCTGGAGAAGGGCCAGTAAAGCCGGAACTCGCGGTAGATGTGCGGGTCGAAGGGTCGGTAGGGCTTATCCAGCAGCCAGCGCTTCCAGTCGGTGTCCGCGGCTGTGATCTGGCTGGCCACGTCCCCCCGCCGCCAGCGGCTGCCAAAGTAGTTCCAGGCCTGCTCCACGTAGGAGATGGTCCCGAGCGCCCCCGAGGCAATGAACTCCGCCGCCGCCGGCCAATGCCCCTCGCTGCGGCGCTGCGTGCCAACCTGCACGATCCGATCACTGGCCTCCACGGCCTTGCGCGCGGCCTTCAAATGCTCCAGGTTGTTGGCCAGCGGCTTCTCCACGTAGACGTCCTTGCCTGCCTTGATGGCATATTCCAGATGCTTGGCATGCTGAAAA
>Ga0315298_1002962_pt1 | contig 27679 bp, 15 predicted proteins | sample WHS_1_MG_FD_203077 | JGI IMG/M metagenome (GOLD analysis project Ga0315298, IMG submission 203077) | Extremophilic microbial mat communities from Washburn Hot Springs, YNP, Wyoming, USA - WHS_1_MG | ecosystem: Environmental > Aquatic > Thermal springs > Hot (42-90C) | place: USA: Wyoming... | reverse complement strand
CGTGAAAGATAAAGATACGCCTGAGCCAATTTTTCGGGAACATGCGCTGAAGCATAGTAGGACAAAGCGACTCGAATTAAGGAGTCAGAGGAAGGAATAATCTGTAATTTGTTTTGCACTTTCGTGTATAGCAAGGCATATTCAGCATAATCTTTTCGGATCAGTTTCTCAGGACGCCGAATTCGATTCAAGAGATGCAAAGCGCTATCCGGATGCTGATCAAGCATCTGCTCGCCCTTTTGCAACAAGGCTGCATCTTTATCGGAAGTGTGATAACATCCGGCTAATAAAAGCACCATCATCAAACTGATCCAAGCAAGGAAAGCAGCCCGATTGTGCTTTTTTTTAATCCGACCATCAAAATGGATTCTGCTGTATTTCAACGGATAATCATCTGTTCTTTTCATCATTCTCATTCAAATCAACTTCTTCAGAAAGTATTCCAATCATCATTTATCGATCAATTTTGAACTCCTCTTCGATTCTATTTATTGATTCATACCTAAAAAGCGGTAACTTTGTCATCCGGAATCACAGGGAAACGATCCGCAACGATCATTCAGTTATCCAAGGCAAGGTCATACTCAATGAGCCGCTTTGTTCCATTAACCGTTTTTTTATGACGACAAAAATCATTGTTTCATCAACATATCCATCGCTACACGCTTTCTTGAAAACCATTCCCACCATTTTCGCCGCACAAGGAGAAACCATTTATAAAGCTCGGAATGAAATTAAACTGCTGAATATCAACGGACTATTCATCGTGGTGAAAAGGTACAAAAAACCTCACTTTATCAATCAAATAGCGTATGGTTTTTTGAGAAAAAGCAAAGCACATCGCGCTTTTGAATATGCTCAACTGCTTATTAAACAAAACATTAACACACCATCGCCCATCGCTTACATTGAACAAAGAACTTTTGGTTTATTGACCGATAGTTATTTTATCTCTACTTTTTGCACTTATACACATTTAATGCGTGAGTTATGGGATTATTCCGCTCCGGACAAACATGAACTCATTCAATCATTTGCTGCCTTCACTGTACAATTACACTCAAAAAAAATCTATCCTGTCGATTATTCACCAGGTAACATCCTGTTCGAAAAGACCAATGATGGATTTCAATTTTCCCTCATCGACATCAATCGAATGCGATTTACCGAAGTTTCATCTCAAAAAGCAGCTTTTGGATTTCGACGGCTACGGGTTGACGAATCAACCTTGACGGAAATTGCTGAAACCTACGCCAAAATTCGTTCCATTGAGGGAAAAAAGTTTGTACAAAAAACGTTACACTACCATCGTCAATTTTGGAAAAAACCTCATTAAGGAGTGGGAATGTACTTTTTTGTTTCAACCTCTTTTTTAAGAATTTCAGATTGGTTGCCTGCTTCAATGGATTTTTGCCACATAGCGACCGCTTGTTCAGGGTCGCCGGACATGTACAGAATGTCACCGTAATGTTCTAAAATATCGGGATTTTTATTTCCTCCATTGTCCATGGCCTGTTGAGCATAAATCTTTGCCAATGAATAATTGCCTTCAACAAAAAAGATCCATGCATAGGTATCTAAGAAAGTGGCATTGTTGGGCTCCGCTTTAATGGTTTTAGCGCTCATGTTTTCAGCTTTCTGTAAATCCCGTTTTTCCAAAGCCAGATAATAAGCATAATTGTTTAACGTTCCGATGTTATTGGGTTGGTATTTAAGGGCCTGATCGTAAGCCCAAAAAGTGGAATCTTTCTCTCCAAGACGATAATAGGTATCGCCCATTTGAGAATAAACCTGTGATCGCAGGTTTAAGTTTTCATCCGGAATAAGCGGCAATGCCTTTCGACAATAAGAAAGCACCTGATGAAAATGATTCAATTGAAACAACGCCACCGATTTAAAAAAGTACAAATCAGGATCATGTGGAAAATAAGTCATGGCGACGGAACACAATGAATCAGCCTTGACAAATTGTGACTTTTGCAATTGCAAATCCAACATGCGCATCCATGTCACCTTATCTTGCGGATTTAGATCAAGCATCGTTTTCAATTCGGACTCTGCCGCAATGGTGTCATTTTTCATCATGTCAAACAAATACTGATAATTATGAAGAGACGGTTCGTCAGGATACATCGTCAGAAGCTCCGGCAGGAAGTTTTTCACTCGTTGAACATCGGCCGGATTCGTCACCAAATCTTTTAATACATCCAATTTTACATCTAAATCTACTTGTTTGTTCTTCATCATTTGATCCAACACGTGCATCATCTGTGTCGTATCGTTTTCAGATTTATAATATTTTGCTAAAGAATAAAGGGCATCGCCCTGATTCGGATTAATGGATAAAACATGCTGATATTCAGCAAGGGCATCTTTCTTCATGCCTTGTTCCAAATAAATATCGCCGCGAAGCACCTGATATTTTAATTCATACGGATAAGTACTAACCAGTCGATTAACCTCTTCAATCCCTTTTTTATTCTGATGCATCATGAAATAAAGGCGAGCCTTTTCCATCGTGATATCCTGACTCATTCCCTGAATTTTTTCCAATTGATTCAATGCTTCAATGGCGGATGACAATCTGCCCGTTTGTGTATCAATGGAAATCAGCATCATGACGGCATCTTGGTTCATCGGATCATTTTTCAAAATGGCTTGATACACAGCAATCGCTTGATCAATCTTTTGATTGACCAAATATTGTTCTGCAAGGGCAGATTTATACCAATTGTTTTGAGGACTGTAAAGGCAGGCTTTTTCTAATGACGAAATGGCTTTACGAGAGTCTCTTGCCTGTATAAAACATTTTGAAAGCTCAAACTGCACTTCAGCATTTGTCGGTTCCAATTTCTCACACAGTTGCAATAAATCGTACGCAGCATCCCAATGACCTGCCAATCGTTCTCGCAATGCTTCATCAAAAAAATAATCAAATTGCACCTGCTTTGGCGTTATTTCTATCACCTTCACCGATGGTTTTTCTTTTGCCAAAAGTGTTCCAACAACACTCACAGCAAATAAAAACATCACGATTTTGCGAATTCCATTCATATTATTATGATTTGTTATGAACCATTTTATTTGAAAAATGATTATTAAAATTAAACGAACCAATCACAGCTACCGTCTTGATTCATGCCTGTCACAACTTACAAGCTTTTTCAACGATTTAGCTCCATCATGCGACAAGGTAGCAATGATTGTTTGAGCACAAATGTACGCATTTCAGGTCAAATTTACATCAACACAAAACCAAATTAGCGCTGAATTTCCGACTACACAAAAAACCCACAGTTAATCATTGTAAGAACAAAAATTAACTGTGGATCCTTCCTTTTTATGGTTACAATACAGAACCTTTACTTCATTCAGCGATTGGTTTATCTTTGCCAACGGGATCTTTTAACCATTTATCTAACCAAGAGAAAAATGTACGTTGCCACAAAATGGCATTCTGAGGCTTGGTCACAAAATGAGTTTCATCCGGGAAATAAAGATACAACGCCGGAATGCCCCTTAAAACAGCAGCATTGTAAGCCGCCATGCCTTGCGAATCGACAATGCGATAATCGAGTTGGCTGTGAACCACCATAATAGGCGTATTCCATTGATCAACAAAGAGATGAGGAGAATTCGCATAACTGCGCTGAGCCACTTTATTGTTTTTGTCCCAATACGGTCCGCCAAGATCCCAATTAGCAAACCACATCTCATCGGTTTCGAGGTATTGTTGTTCCATATTGAAAAATCCATCATGTGCAATGAACACCTTAAAGCGTTTGTTTTGGTTGTGGCCGGCTAACCAATAAACGGAAAATCCGCCATAACTGGCACCCACGGCACCCAAACGATCTTTATTTACGTAAGGCTCTTTAGCTACATCGTCAATAGCCGAAATATAATCTTTCATGTTTTGACCGCCATAATCACCACTAATCTCCTGATTCCATGCTTCTCCAAAACCGGGTAATCCTCTTCGATTAGGAGCTACTACAATATAGCCGTTAGCTGCCATGATTTGAAAATTCCAACGATAACTCCAAAATTGGCTGACCATATCTTGAGGGCCTCCTTGACAATACAATAATGCAGGATATTTTTTGGCTGGATCAAAATGAGGCGGATAAATGACCCACACCAACATTTGTTTATTATCGGTCGTTTTAACCCATCTCGACTCCACCTTTCCCATCTTTAATTGACTCATCAAAGGCTTGTTAATGTCTGACAGTTGCAATTCTTGTCCTGTTTGAGTATTGACGGCATAAATTTCAGTCGGAGCCGACATCGATTGTCGCGTGGCAATCAATTGATGATCGACAATATTCAGCGCAAGATAATCGTGAACACCGTTTGTAAGCCTTTTAATGCTATCGTTCGTAATATTCAGCGAATAGATATCCACTACCCCATGCCATGGACTGGTGAAATAGAGATGATGATTGTCCTGATCCCAACAAAAGGTATGAGCATCCTGATCAAAATTTTTAGAATAATCGGCTCGCGATTTATCAGCAAAAGAATAAATCATAATTCTCGATTTATCCGACTCATATCCATCATGTTCCATGCTCTCCCAAGCAATTTTTGAACCATCGGGCGAAAACACAGGATTCGTATCATAGCCAAGATTCCCTTCTGACAAATTATCGGTCGTCCGGCTGTCAATATGGTAGAGATAAATATCTGAATTTGTTGATAACGAATAGGCTTTCCCTACTTTTTTGCGGCATGTGTAAGCAATGCTTTTGCTGTCGGGCGACCAGACAATTTGTTCAATGCCGCCGAAAGGACGCATCGGCGATTCATATTGAGTGCCTTGCAACAAATCCACATCATTACTTAATTTCTTACCGTCAAAATCAGCGACAAACGGATGAGGATAACTGTCAACCCATTGATCCCAATGACGATACATTAAATCATCGTTAATTCGTCCCGTTGTTTTTTTCAATCCTTTATACAAGTTCTCAAACGGATTAATGCGTTTAACATCATGCACATAGAGAATCATTTTCCCGTTGGGTGAATAACGAAAACTTTCAATCCCGCCTTTGATATCTGAAATCTGAACACGATCCGAACCATCCAAATTCATTTCAAAAAGCTGATTGTCATCATTTTTATCAGGATAAAGGAATCCAATCTTTTTTCCGTTGGGATTAAACATCGGACAACTTTCACTTTTGGGTGTTTTGGTAAGCTGTTTTAGATCCGTTCCGTCTAAATTCATGCTGTACAACTCCGCATTCCCTTTGTTTTGGGGAATGCTGTAGTATGTAACCGTAAAAAGAATCTTTTTCAATTCGGGTGACACGGTCACATCTGCAATCCTACCGAAAGCCCACAATGCCTCGGGTGTCATGATGCCATTTTTTACATTCATGGTTGGTTGTTCAATCAGTGGTTCGTTGTTTTTGGTCTGTTCGTTGCATGAAAAAGAAATCAATGCAATGAATGCTACCATAATAAAGGTTGTTTTTCTCATAGAATATTCCATTTTTTGTTTAAGGTTTTGAGACATATTTTGCCACATAGGGCTTGCACATAAACGCAATTTTGTTCGATCAATGATTGAATCATTGAACAAAAAAAGCACATTAAACCATTCATCGGGAAACGTCAACCATTCAGATCAATGCTGGCAGGTTGACTCTTCATCAAAATGAAAACAAAGACTAAAAGCAGCAATCGTTTCAAATAAACTTCCCGTCATAATTGACCTGAATATCCGCCACAAATTGACGAATTCGTTGTTCATTCTCTTTTTTACAAATCAACAATACATTGGAAGATTCAGCAACAATATAATCCGTTAATCCATCAATAACCACCAGTTTGTCCGGATCTAAAGCCACAATATTGTTTTTACTTTCATAAAACTGTGTTTTACATTGCAATGTAACATTCTGATTTTCATCTTTCGGCGCTAAATCGTACAAAGCACCCCACGTACCAAGGTCAGACCACCCAAACTCAGCAGTCAGAACATAAACATTCGCGGCTTTTTCTAAAATTCCGTAATCAATGGAAATATTGTGACATGACGGAAACACTTCATTGATGTACTCTTGCTCTTGAGGAGTGTTAAACACTTCGGGACGTTGAGCAAATTTTTGATATAAATCAGGTAACAATTCATTAAATGCATGATCAATCGCTTGCAAATTCCACAGGAAAATACCGGAATTCCAGAAAAATTCACCGCTTTGCAAAAAAACTTTGGCAAGATCCAAATTCGGCTTTTCGGTGAATGTGACCACTTTACGCAAATCTCCATCCCCATCCGAAATTTGAATATAACCATAACCGGTTTCAGGCCGATTAGGCTTCATACCCAGTGTTAACAAATCATCGTGAGAATCAATGAAGTCTATCCCTTTCGTTAATGCTTTCTTAAATTCATCTTCTTTTAAAATCAAATGATCAGCGGGAGTAACGATAATATTGGCTTTATCAGTCATCGCCTTAATGCGATGCACAGCATAAGCAATGCAAGGCGCAGTGTTGCGTCGCGTTGGTTCCAGAAGGATCTGATGCTCATTCAACATAGGCAATTGCTCCAAAATCATCTCTTTATAAAGAATATTGGAAACAATTAAGATATTTTCCACAGGAACAAGATTTGAAAAACGATCAAAAGTCATTTGCAACAAGGATCGTCCCGTTCCAAAAAAATCAAGAAATTGTTTTGGCCGATTATTTCTGCTAAAAGGCCAAAAACGGCTTCCAATGCCTCCTGCCATAATGACGCAATAGTTATTTTTCATAGGGTTACGTTGTTTTTACACTAAAAATTCATACATCTTGTCGAAATAATCTTTTGCTGACGCCTAAGTTATTGCATGACTCGGTTCATGAAAAGTAGTGCATATTTAAATTAAAATTTATCAACCATCGAACAGACAATTCGTTACAAAATAATATTTGCTCAACAAAGATAGTGGTTTTTTCTATATTTACAAATATTGATATACTATAATTCAATAAAAAATTTATGTTAAAAAACATTGTGTAACTTCCTCATAGAAGAAAATGATGATCGATTCATGGAAATAAAGAAACATTGAAAAGCTTCCTTAAAAATTGATATTCACTCCTTCTTCGTTGAATCACAATCCATGTGATAACGTTTAATAATCATCATTCCAACGAACATCATTTGCGTTAACAGTTGTCGGTTGGTTGAAAAGATTGATGAAAGGCTTTGAATATATAAAAACCGGTTCTACATTTCTTTATCCTTGTAATAGAAGCATCAAGATGAAACAATGTCATTCAACGCCTTTTTAACATTACCGTCAAAGACACCGCCATGATAGCAAATGACTTGCTGAATATCGTATTTCAAAAATTTCTTGACCGAATCAAGCGCCTGATCCATTTGCAAGGTATAAAAAGCATTGGGCTTGGATAATTTCCCGTTTTCAACCGTCAACGCATCACCAGCAATCAATACCTTCTCTTGTTCAAAATACAATGAAATATGCCCAGGCAAATGCCCCGGTGTGCTGATAATCAACACACCTCCAAAACAAGCTAATAATTCGTCTTCTTTGAATGTCTTATCAACATTTACTTTCTCAACGTTTCTCAACATTTCAAGATAACCCTCTGTGGCCTGCTTTTCGGATGGCGACAATGCATTCAGATGTTGCAACGCCTTTTCAATGCGGGGAGAAACTTTATGGCCGCTGATATATTCAGCTTCAATGGATGACGAAACAACTTGAACCGACGGATAAGCACGTTTCAACGCGGCTAACGATCCCACATGATCAATATCGTGATGCGTAATCACCACATGCGTCAAACGATCAAAAGGAACTCCTCTTTCATCAGCCAATTGCTCCAACACAGGCAATTGACCCGGAAAGCCGGTGTCAATAAGCAACACATACTTGCCGTCAGAAACAATCACCGGATAAATAGTTTGAGCTCCCGCGGGAGTATCAAACGGAACGGGAAGAACAATAAATCTGGTCATCGTACACCTCCTTTTTTCAAAACTTCAATTAAGGTATTGATCTATAAATGAACATGAATGATTAAAAATAACAAATCACTTGTCAAAAAGATGAAGTACTAAAATCATGATTTTTCGCTAATAAAGATACAAGGAGCAAGCATCAATACAAAAAAACCTTATACACAGCAATAAGGACAACGTGACACATGAAGAAAATATTTTTCAGCTTCTTTCACTGCATCATCCACCTTCTCAAAATCACCGAGGTACACTAATTGATGGATGGACGGCAAATGATCACATCCTGATTGATGAACTTCATGCATGGAAAATTCATTTCGTTCCTTATCAACGTAATACAAAGCCATGAGAGAAACGCCATTGAAATTTCAACTTCTTAATCACAGAAAGAAAACACGGAACAAATCGCCTCAATCAAAAGCAAACACCGCTCATTCATCCTTGTTGACAACCTCAACCCAATCATTTCGTTCAATTTTCAAAGATACAACAAGAGTGGACAAATTGAATGGCAGCTACTCAAAATTCATCGCCGCGTTTTCATCGTTTATTGAATAAAACAAATATCGGCCATCTCTTCTCTTGCAACAAATCAACGTGACGTTGGTGGAATGCTGATTCTCCTTGACTCGATGTCATGAATAGAAAGTCTCGACAAAAATCATTTGAAACTTTACCAAACCAACTGTCAACGCAACATAAGCGAAAAAATATCCAATCACACAAAAGGACAAAAAAAAGCCTGCCGCATCACGACAAGCTCCTTGATCACCTTAATCCTTAAATTTTTACAACCAACGAACAAAATTAAAATCTTGTCGATGAGGTAAATCTTCATTCTTTGGAAACATGCGGAATCCATATTTGAATACGCCTGCTTTAGTGAGCCGATAATCCAATTGAAAAGTCAAACGGGTATTTTCTGTTTTGATTAAATCAAACTCAGCGACATCCAGAATATGATCTTCATTCTTTTGATCATCATGAAAAGTAACGACCAATTCAACACCGATACTTTTACAATCATCTGTCTTGACATCAATCACGGCTGTCATCAAATGCTTGCTATTGACGGTTGAATCGGAATAAAGCGACTCAGGAATAGTGAGTTCCAACAATTCAATTTGATCCCAGCCGGCAGCCATCTTTTCTTTCCAAGCCACCAATTCTTTGGCCTTTTTGAAATTATTTTCAATGACTTTTTGATGGCGGATACTCAGTTTGTAATAAAATTTGTTCAAATAATCATCCAACATTCGTTTGGTAGTAAATCGCGGCGCAATCTTGGCAATCGAATTTTTGATGTATTCGATCCATTCCGGAGAATATCCTTTGCTGTTTTTGGCAAAATAGAGCGGAATGATTTCGTTTTCCAGTAACGAATAAATAGTCGCTGCATCCAACTGATCCTGATAGGCTTCGTTATTATACGTTTGCTTTTCGGTAAGAGCCCAACCGGCACCTTGAATGTAACCCTCAAGCCACCAGCCGTCGAGTACTGAAAAATTCAAAACACCATTCATCTCAGCTTTTTGGCCGGAAGTTCCGGATGCTTCCAAAGGTCGGGTTGGCGTATTCAGCCAAATATCAACGCCTGAAATAAGTCGTTTTGCCAATTGCATGTCATAATTTTCCAAAAAGATGATTTTCCCCTGAAACTCGGGCATGCGTGAAATCTGAATAATTTTCTTAATCAAATCTTGTCCTGCCAAATCCGCTGGATGAGCTTTCCCTGTGTAAATAAATTGAACAGGATAAAGCGGATTATTGACAATTCGTGACAACCGTTCCAAATCGGTAAATAACAGATGAGCTCTTTTGTAAGTGGCAAAGCGACGGCCAAAGCCAATCATCAATGCATTGGGATTGATTTTCTCCAACATGGAAACAATAAGAGCCGGATCGCCTTGATTCTTCAACCACGTTTCATTAATTTGATTTTTAATATAACTGATCAGCTTATTTTTCAATAACGTACGTGTTTTCCAAATTTCTTCGTCACTCACGCTGTAAATGCCCTCCCATACTTTCAAATTGGATTGATCTTTCCTGAAACTGGGCGAAAAAACTTTGTCATATAGATATTGCCATTCAGAGGCAGTCCATGTGGACAAGTGAACTCCGTTTGTTACGTAACTGACATGCGTCTCTTCGGGGAGATATCCTTTCCATAAATTTTGGAACATCTCCTGCGACACTTTCCCATGCAACCAACTTACACCATTCACTTCCTGACAAGTACGACAAGCAAAATTGCTCATGCTGAATTTTTCGTTATGATCACCCGGGTTTTCTCTTCCAAGATCCATCAATTCATCCCAGCTAAGACCTAACTTAGCAGGATAACTGCCCATGTATTTGCCAAAAAGATTTTCGTCAAAACTGTCATGTCCGGCGGGAACAGGCGTATGAACCGTGTACAATGAAGAAGATCGAACCACTTCCATGGCTTGATTAAAGGTCAATCCTTTTTCAGTCACCAAGTCAACCAACCGTTGTAAATTGATTAAAGCAGCATGACCTTCGTTGATGTGATAAACCTGTTTCTCAATGCCTAAACGCTTGAGTGTTAAAATTCCACCAATTCCCAACAAAATTTCTTGCTTCAATCGATTTTCCCAATCACCGCCATATAATTGATGCGTGATGGGACGATCAAACTCACTGTTTTTGTCGTTGTCCGTATCCAACAAATAAAGAGCCACCCTACCAACGGCTACTTTCCACAAATTGGCATAAATAATTCGGTTTGGATAAGGCACCTCAATTTGAATTTGAACGCCATGTTCATCTTTTACCGGCTCAAGAGGCAGACTGGCAAAGTTCTGTGGTTCATACAGAGCCAATTGCTGTCCTTCCATTGACAAGCTTTGCGTGAAATATCCAAAACGATACAAAAATCCAATGGCAGTCATATCGACATTGCAATCACTAGCCTCTTTAAGATAATCACCGGCCAACATGCCTAACCCGCCGGAGTAAATCTTTAAGATGTTACAAAGTCCATATTCCATGCTAAAATAAGCAACAGAAGGTTTAGAAGTGTCTATTGGCGCATGAAGATAAGTTTGAAAATCATTGTAAACCTTATCAAGCCGTTGCAAAAATGCTGGATCGGCTTCCAATTCTTCAAAACGCTCATAACTGAGCATCTCTCTCATCAAAATAGGATTTCCTTTGGTCTCTTCCCATAACTTCGGGTCAACATCAGCAAACAATTCGAGGGCTTCTGGATTCCAAACCCACCATAAGTTATGCGATAATTCTTTCAATTTTATCAATCGATCTGGAACATGAGATGAAACAACTAATTCCTTCCAATTTGATTGATTTACATGCGATGTTTGTAATTTCATACGTTTAATTTATTTTTTTATACTAAGGTGTATGGAACTCGCCAAAATAATCATTTCATTGATTATCAGTATTTTTACGGCTCGTTTAATACGATTATTTTTACTTTTTTACATGAATGGCGTTTGAAGTCTTGTGATTTGAATCATGAATAGATCATTGATAATAAAAGAGTCCTTTCTTTGGTTGAAATAGGGATTAAAGTTAGTTTATAAATAGTTAAAAAGATGGATTTACTTATTATTTTTTTGCAAGGCTATAGTATATGCTTCAAGATAATAGTGAATAAACTGATCCCAATAGGCTTTTTGAGAAAGATGGCGGGCTTTGGTGCGCACTTCGTTTTTCTCTTGTTCACTTAAGTCGGCAAACCGGATCACTTGGTGTGTTACGTCGTTGGCTGTTTGATGATAACTTGCATCAGTTCGTTTTACTACTGCAACGCCCTCATCGACAGGCTGTCCTTCAGGATTGATCCACTCACCGAAACCGGAAAGTGAAGTCACAATCGTTGGAACAGAAAATGCAACACTTTCCAATGGAGTGTATCCCCATGGTTCATAATAAGATAGAAACATCGTCAGATCCATTCCGATCAACAAATCATAATATGATTGATTAAAAATGCCATCAGCTCCGTTCAAATAACTCGGCACAAAAATCAACTTCACTTTCGAATCGGGATGATTGGTAAAATTCAACCATGTTATGTTGGATAAAATCGGATCTTTCCATGGTTCCACTAATTCGTGCGTAACAAAGGGATTCTCCTTGAGAGAAGTATGAGTTTGCTGCAATAATTTTTGTTGTAATGCATGTCTTGGCCCCGATATGTAAGCCGGAACCATGATAAAGGCGACCACAGTCTGGTGAAAAGCCGAATCATTTTCCAATTGATGCAAGACGTCCAAATAAAGATTCAATCCTTTGTTAATAAATTCATAACGACCCGCTGTTGCAACAAAAAGAGTATCGTGAGGCAAAGCATAACAAAGAAGCGCTTCGGCCACTTTTTTCAAAACAGCACGAGCGTTTTCACGTTTTTGCTCAAACAGTTCAGCATCAGGAACAAAATCATCCTCAAAACCGTTGGGTGTTACCACGTCAGGCATTTTCTCCAGAATTTGCGCACACTCTTTGGCTGTAATGCTGCTCACCGTTGTAAAACAATCAGCTAAATGTGCCGCATGCTTTTCGACGGAATGTTTGGATTCAACATTCAACTCACGAGCCATTTGATCACCTTGATAACCAGGCAAATAGTCATAGAGCGGCTTGTTGTTTCCTGCAATGGCACGTCCTACCGTAGTGGCATGGGTGGTAAAAAGCGTTGAAACGGATGGTAAATATTTTTTCAAATAAAAAAGACCAAACGCACAGTTCCATTCGTTGAAATGAGCAATCACTTTTTTATCTTCCAACTGATAATAACGATAAAAATTCTCAATAATAGTTCCAACAGCGTATCCAAAAAGAGAAGCGTCATCATAATCGCCAAATCCATGAAGCGAGTCGATGCCAAACCATTCCCACATTCGGCCATAAATTTCATTCTTTTGCGAAAAGAAAGGTTTATAATCAACCAACACCACAATGGGTTGTGATGGCACATTCCATCTGCCCACACGAACATGCAGCTGATGCCGCTGTAATAATGATGCCTTCCAATCGGCAAACAAGGTTGAAGATTCAACAAAATCCGCTTGATTGATACCGCCCAAATCAGGGCCAACAAAAATCAGATGATCATCTACCAACCGCTTAAGTGTACGTGCTTTAGTTGAAAGAACAGTATAAATACCACCAATTTTATTGCAAACTTCCCAGCTTGTTTCAAAAATATAGTCAGGCGTGATCAATTCTTGGGTCATTCTTTTCCAAATTATATTAGTGACAAAGTTACATGTTTTTGAACGAACTTAGGTTACATTCGGAAAGAAGCATTCTCAAACTTAGTTAAAACGTTTGCATTCCATCGTCAACATCCGTTTTAATTAAAAATTTAAGTAAAACTCACTTGTAATCATTTTGTATTCAGGTGTATAGTGATGCCTTTTGCCATCTTCAATGACAATTTCATGCTGACTCAGCGAGCCATTGCTTGTTGAAAACGACAACAAACAACGGGTTGGAAGACTGTGTTGTAAGGCTTTCACAAACGTTTGCCTTCGACAATGCAATCCGCATGATTCCGCTTGTATTATTAATTTTTCACTCTCCCGATAAGGATATACCAAATCAAAATGTGCATGCTGTTGCAAATGTTCCGGAATAGCTTCTAACAAAGAGATCATCTCAAAATGATCATCATGGCGGGCCATGGTTCGTTGCCTGTCGGGAGAAGGCAACGAGTGTCGAAAAAAAGGCGGATTACAAATGATCAGGTCATACTGAGCGCTATTTTCAGCAAAAAACTGTTGCCACGATTGATGCTTCACCATGATACGATCACTCCAAGGCGAATGCTCAACGTTTTCTGCTGCCTGATTGACAGCCGTCGCATCCATGTCAATGGCTTCAATGTGTGCATGTAATGATTTCTGGGCGAGCATCAAAGCCAGAATGCCCGATCCGGTTCCAATATCCAGAATCGTTGCAACGTCCGTCACGTCCGTCCATGCCCCTAACAAAACAGCATCTGTCCCCACTTTCATGGCACAACGATCATGCCAAACCGTAAATTGTTTGAACTGAAAAAAAGGATTTGCCATACGAACGCACCATGAATTCAAGAGGAAAAGGATCGAAACAAAACGGGCACATCATCTCCTTTTCGTAAAATATCAAAAAGAGAAAGCCATTCCGAGTTGAAAATGACACCCCAAAGCATCGTATCCATACCATGTTTGATAACGAAGCGAAGAGGATAGCCCAAGAATGTTATTGACATGAACGAATGCTGTAAGCCAGTCACTGTAAGAATAAGATGCACCAAGATTCAGCTGATTGATATTTTTCATCAACTCCGAGCTTCCATCGGGTTGCAGAGCATAACGTCCTCCTGCAAAATAATAATTTGCATTCAAAACAACATGCTGCGACACTTTTTTGTCTATACCGGTTGAAAATTCAAATGAAGGTTCCATCCAGGCATGTGGCAGCGTTGAAGTATTCCAATAGTGATATTCGGCGTTAAGAAAAACAACCTGTTCATCTTTCCAGTTATAATGGCCGCTGAAACGCACAACAGCTTCTTGAGCTTTGTCATACATCACATCAAAGAGAGGAACATCACGATGGGACGTGGCATAAGAAGGAAGCGAAGTCGAATCAATGGCATTCACAAAAAAATAGCGTTGATTGTAAAATTTATAATCAATGGATCCATTGAGCAATAAACCGGAAATCGGACTGCTTTTAATTCCTAAAAACGCATCCACAGGCGCATAACTGTCCTTTACCCGTAATGTTGGCACCAAATAAGGATTTTCATTCATCATTGTGGCCATATCATTCACATGATATTCACCGGAAATGCCGCCGTAAAGCATAACCGAAGGAATCAAATGAATTTGTGCAGTGACGTCGGGCATTAAATTCACCCTTTTATTATTTCCGGCAGTAGTGACCGCATCTTTTATCCCAATATGTACCTTCCATTTATCGCCTAAAAGGTTAAAGTATGGATTGACAGCAATCACAGCATAATTTGGATATCCCGTCTTTGTCAGGTGATTGTCATAAGCATAATTAGAAAGATCGAAAGAAAGACCTAATCGATCAGCATTGACTGGTATTTCTACATTCCCTTTTGCATTGAGCAATTGTTCGTGCAAACCAAAGCCAGGCACAAATTGATTATATTTAACTGAAACTGAATAATTTACCGTTGAAACACTCGGATTGGATTGAATATCAGCCACAACACCTCCGTTGACAAAATGGTTGGTGCTGTCTTTGAAATTTTTATTTGGTGTTAGGATGCCATTAGTGCCATAATAGTTAAACCCGTCACGATAGAAAAAACCACCCAAATGAAGGGTTAACGGATGAAAAAAGTGTGTGTAATCAAGACCGAAATGTGTGACTAATTGTTGTTGCTTATTTCCAAACAACGAAGAAATATGCGTGTTAAAATTCAATTGTTGAGTTGCCGTATTGACAATGGGCAAAAACAAATCGCCTAAGAGATTACCATAAAAACCACCTCCGATGATGGCATACCCGTTGTGAAAATGATCCTGATTGATCTCTACCACGGCGGCTTTCCATTTGTTTAAGTCAAACGATGGAATGAGCGGCGATACCTGATCAGAAAAAGAAACCGATGCAGTTTTAATCTCCGGTTCAGTGACAATTGGATTCACTTCTATGCGATGAACATCAGGAGCTGTCGGAGTGTAATTGCGTTCAATAATGACGTTTCGTTTTGCAATGGTGTCATTTTGTGCACGCTGGGCCGAAGCGATCTGAAATGCAAATACACTAAACAGAAGCAGTAACAAAGCGGAATATTTCATAGGTGAATAATTTGTTTTTAAAGGTCGTATGGAACTCGCCGACACAATTATTTATTTGTGTTGAGAAGTCGGTTGTTGCTGTTGTTGTTCAATCTCTTTTAAACGTTGTTGAATCAGCGTTTGAATTTCATCATTAGCATGATAATTATCACGTAAACTTAACAAATATTGTTTCGCCTGAAAATAATCCCCTTTTTTAAGGGAAATATCCGAAAGCAACAAAAAGCTTTTAGCTAACCAAAATTTATAGGGCGTTCCTTTATTGATAAAATCCAAAATTTCAGATTCTGATTTGTTCCATTCATTGTTCTCAAAATAATATTGTGCTATCCGGTATTTTGACTCAGCACCATACAAGGTGTGGAGATCCTGCGCCAACACAGACCAATCGGCAAAAGCGCTGTCTGGCTGATTGATGAGTTGATAGGCAGCAGCTCTGTCAAAACGCGCTTCTGCTTTCATGTCGGGCGTTGCCTGTGCATCGCTGAGAATGTTGGTTGCTGTCGCAATAGTCACCGTATCATTATTGGCAAGAAAACTACTTCTTAAAACACCCAGCCGTGCCGCTTGTTTATACGCATTGTTGGAAGTCATGCGAAGTAATAATTGGAAATAATTCAATGAAGAACCATACGATTTTTGATCATAAGAAATGGAAGCACATTGCGTTAAAGCTTCTTCTTGGTATGGATTTCCTTGAATGACAGCTAATTTTTGGTAATAAACCAGCGCACTGTCCATTTGATTCAACTGCCGATAGCTATCAGCCAAATCATAAGTTGCTTTGATGCAATAATTTCCTTGAGGACAGAATTGTTGCAGATAGTTACGCAATTGAGAAACAGCTTGTCTGTTTTGACCGCTAAGATAGAGTTTCTCGGCGGTCACAAAGGTGAGTGAGTCCTGAGTATTGAATGACAATTCATTGTTTTTCCCAAGTGAACGTCTAAACGCAAGATAATCATTGACATCAGCTAATTCAACATAGACGTTTTCAAGGTTCTGCATGGCTTCCGTTGCCTCAGAGCTGCCGGGATAATCAGTGACCACTTTTTTATAAGCAGCAATAGCCTGTTGTTTGTTGTTATTGTTGTAATAGGCCATTCCGATTTCAAGTGCAGCTTTACGAGCTAAGGAACCGGAAGGGAATTTTTGCAATAAATCACGGTATGCCCCAATTGCTTTATCATATTGATTCATAGAGAGGTACGCTCGGCCAATTTCGTAGTAAGCCTGTTCGGTAAACTCAGACGTTGGAAACTCCTTGATTAATTTATTTAGTTCGTCAATTTTTATTGCATAATGTTTTTGAAGACCGTCAATGAATGCAGTTTGATAAAGAGCATAAGCACTTGCAGGTATGTTTTTGGCAATCACCTGCGAATAATAAAGTCGAGCATCGACAAAGTTTCTCAATTGAAAATGACAATCGGCAATTCTCAACAAAGCATCGTTATAGGTATCTGAGAGCGGATCATGAGCGCTTCCTGCAAAACGGAGAAAATAGAGCTGGCTTCGTTTAAAGTCATCCAAATGAAAATAGGCATAGCCCAAATCATAATTGGATTCATTGTAATTGGCATCTCGAGCGCTTTGAGGATTGTTTTGATACGTAGTCCAATCCTGAACGGCTGACTGATAATCTTTGAGCCGATAAAAACTCTCTCCTCTCCAAAAATAAATCTGCGCCATAGGCGTTGTGTAGGTTTCAGCTGCAACGGCCTGATTAAAATAATCGATGGCATTTCGATATTGATGAAGATTAAACTGCTCAACCCCCAAGTGAAATAAAATATTCTCTTTGGCAGCTGCAATTTCCGGAGAATTGTTGTGTAATTTTTGAATGGCCTGCAAAGCTGTCGGATAATCTCGTGAAGCCAGAAAAACCGTTGCTAAATCTTTTTTGATTGTTTCCGCATAAACGGAATTGGGGAACTGAGTCAAAAATTGATCAAAAACCTTGATGGATTCGCCAAATGGCGATGAATTGGTATAAATGGTCATGGCGTAATTGTACATGGCCTCTTCCTGCACTTTTTTGTCAAAATTCATTTTACTGGCGCTTTCATAAGCTAATTTTGCTTTCATCGGTTCTTTCAGCCGAATGTAACTATTTCCCAGCCAAAAAAGAGCATTTTGTCCTAAACTGTCCGACACAGCAGCTACGTTGGTCAAAGGAGTGACAGCGCGATCGAATTTGTTGGTTAAATAATATGACAAACCCCACATATACAATGAACTGCGTGGTAATTGATCAGCAGATCCCGATTTTTCAAAATCGATGATCGCTTGCCCGTAATTTTTCTCCCGATAATTGCATTCTCCCAACAAACGATAGACTTCGTTGTTCTTTGGATTTTGAGGTTGTGTGGTCAAAATGGTTTTCCCATAAGATTTAACTTTTTCATAGTCATGCAATTTTGCATAAATCTGAATGACATAGTAAGGAGCCAGCGATGCCATTTCGGAAGTGTGATCTATTTTCAAAAAATAGGGCAATGCCTCTTCATAATGATTCAGCGCATATTCACAATAACCATAATAATAAGTAGCCACAGCATCATATTTTTCCGTTCCCAACAAAGGTTTGAAAGCCGCTAAAGCATCCTCGAAGCGACTTTCAGCCATCGAAGCATATCCTTTAGCAAAAAGCGCCATGTTTTTATCAGCAATGTTTAATTGATCAAAACGAACATGATCCAGAAAATGCACGGCATCGACATAATTTTTTGCATCAAAACAAAGCATGCCGGCCATAAAATTCAATTGCGATAATTGCGGCGAATGAGGATAATCTGCCAACTGGGTTTTAATCAAAGATAAAGCCTGTGGATCTCTCAATTGATAAGCACATGCAGCCAAATAATATTCAGCTTCCTCCTTGGTTACCTTATCAAGGGAATTGTTCCGTTGCAACGAAGCGTTGAATGCCTGACGTGCAGCACTGTATTGTTTTTGCAGATAAAAAGAAACCCCACGCTGAAAATCGGGAGATGGTTCCTTCGATGCATACGTCATTTGAGCCTTTGTTCCAAAATCGAAAAAACAAAAAACAGCAAAAAGCAAAATCAATTTCTTCATGGGAGCATATTTTGTTAAAGCAAAAATAGACATTTTATCGTGAGTTTCAAGAAAATCATCTTGTTAAACTATGTCAACTCAGCAGACACTCCCAATCTAAGAATAGAAAACAAAGGGACAAACAACAACGATGATGGTTCCAACCTTTGAAAAGTATGTTTCATAACGCTCTGAATCACAAACACCGAGGAGCTCTTTTTTGTGGGTATTCACGATCCGTTTTCTTCCTTTGCAACCTGATGCCTCGAGCGTGAAGTCATGCCTTCGTTACTCTTTTTTTGCATGCTGAAAAAAAAGAGGGACTTAGAAACAAAGCTCCTCTTAAAAACTTGAGCGCCAATAATCAATGTGACTGAATGGCATGTGGAAAAACTACATTTATCGTTGAACGGCAGGAAAAACAGGAATGCTACTATGACCTAACGAATCAACTGATTGTACCGCAAAAAAATAATTGTCTTTTGAATAAGGAATGGTTATACTCGTGTTTTTTGTAAAAATGGCTTTTTGCCATTGCGGTGAAGAGGTATCACGCAACAAAACCTGATAGCCGTAAGGAGCTTTCGCAGGCTGTTTCCACGACAAAGTGGACGAATTGGTTAATTCTTTGACTTCGATGACCACATCAGAAGGAGCATAAGGCGCCCATGCCAGATTGCTCAACGTGGCCAAATTGGCACACGTAATTTTTCGGGCATATTCATAGTCCAAAAATTGAGGTAAATCGCCATATTGCACGCCATTTTCAATTCTTACGTTCTGATGTTGGTGATCAAAATTTTCGTCCATCTCACAAAGTCTTACAGCCGTAAACCCATCGTGCATAAATGGAATTTGATCGCCTCCTCTTAAAAAACGATCGGTTCGATACACCAAATCGACACGTAAGTTGGGAACATACTGATGGGTAATCGATTGAATGTATCGTGCCAATTCCCGCGAAGGACTGTCATTTTCAGCGCCTGTGGCTTTCCGCATGTTGGCTTGTTCAGGAGTTTCAGCATACGGAATCGTTTCACTGAACACTCTTACCTTGCTGTTATCCCTAAGATCGGTTCCACTTGAAAGACTGTTGGCAATCATGTCGTCATTCAACATGGCCACCACATTCCAATGTGCTTTTTTAGCGCTGTCAGCCAAATAGGATGAACCATACAAGCCTTCTTCCTCGCCCGAAACAACGGCAAAAATAATCTTGCAAGGAAAGCTGTACCGACTCATGATGCGCGCTAACTCCAACACGGCAGCTACGCCCGATCCATCGTCGTCAGCGCCGGGAGCATTGCTTTTGGTATCCAAGATATCGGTTGCTCTCGAATCCAAATGACCACTGACAATGAGCACTCGATCATCGTGAGGATCACTTCCGTTCAGCACCCCCAGCACATTTGCCATTTTCACATCATGCAAAATACGTTTGCCGTCAGCTTTCACTGTAAACCAATCGATTTGTGACGTTAAACGATCATTGGATTGTTTGGCATATTCGTCAAATTGGGCTTTGACCCAACGTTGTGCAGCGCCAATTCCCCTGACATTACTGCCGGTATCACTCAATGAATGACGTGTTCCAAATGAAACCAATTTATTGACGGTCGCTTCCAAATGTGATGCCTTCACTTGCGACAACATGTTGACAATGGCAGGATCTGCCTCTTCGTTTTGTGACCAAAGCGGTGTTGACATCATCATACCGCCCAAAAAGAAACTGACAAAAATCAATGGAAAAAATTTCATGGCTTTACCTTTTTAATTGAATGACAAACAACAACTTATTTAATGAACATTTCCTTCATATGTGCCTCCATGAATGAGGCAACCTTCTGATGAATCTCATGGAAGATTGGCAAAGATACAAAAGTTTAGTTAGTTTACTGAACACTCCAAAGGCGCCAAAGAAGGACTTTCGGGAAAAAACAAGTTTTTGCGCCGGAACAAAAAAACCTTCCCCCGCTTTTCACAAAGCCGAAGGAAGGCACGCATTCATTAAAACTACACTCAGCGGTTTTGCCGCTAAAAGTTACTTGACCCTGCTTACCAAAAGCTGATATTGCCAGGGTGCAAGGGTTTCTCCTTCAAGAGAAGAAGCATTCACCCGTGTTTTGGTAAACCAGTCCATCCATTGTCCCGAAGGAACGATTCCGTTAAAATGTACTTTTTGAGGTTTATTGCTCAGATTAAGCACCACCATCACGCTGTCGTTGGGCAATACCCGTGAAAAGCTGTAAACCCACGGACTTTCAGTGGTGTATCGAATCATTTTTCCGCCACCTGATCCGGCATTCAATGCAGTTTGAGAATGTTTCAACTCATTCAGCGACTGATAGAAAGCAAATTCAGTGGGATTGTTCCAGGAAGGAACGGTATCTTTATCAAAAAAGAGCAATCGTTTTTTCATGCCAACTTCCTGTCCGGTATAAATGAGCGGCATGCCAGGCCAAACATAAGTCAGCACAGCAAAGGTATTGGCTCCGCCATCCATGCGTTCGTATTCCGAACCTGTCCACGAATTCTCATCATGATTGGTAATGAAATTCATTTTAATGGCATTCGGCGTGTAAGCAGAATCGGTGTATTGAATCACTTTGTCCAATGATGCGGGTTGTTCTTCTCCTTTAGCGATTTGATTCATGGCATGCAACAATTTCCAGTTGTAATCCATGTTAAAGACTTTCACGGTGTAGGCAGGATTATCTCCTTCAGCCAACAAAAAAACAGGTTTTACTTTGTCCAACGCAGCTTTGGCTTGCGTCCAGAAATCAAGCGGAACATCGGTTGCCACATCACAACGGAACCCGTCAATATCAAAATCTTTCACCCAATATAACATGGCGTCAATCATTGCAGCACGCATATTTTTATTGGCGTAGTTCAATTTAGCTACGTCCGTCCACCCGTTGGGAGCCAATGGTTTCCCTAAACTATCTTTGACGTACCAATCCGGATGTTCAGCGATCCACACGTTATCACGCCCCGTGTGATTGGCAACCCAGTCCAAAATCACCTTGAAACCCATTTCGTGCGCTTGTTTGACAAGATTTTTGAAATCGTCGGCAGTGCCAAACTCAGGATTCACCTCTTTGTAATTTTGAACGGCATAATAACTCCCCAATGTTCCTTTCCGATCTTTTTTTGAGATCGGATTAATCGGCATGATCCACAAAATATTTACCCCGAGTTGTTTCAATTGAGGCAAATGTTGAGCAAAGGCATTAAACGTTCCGGGAACCGTGTATTGACGAACGTTTACTTCATAAATGACAGCATTTTTGTCCCATGTACTTGGATCCTGTGCCATCGGTTTAGCTGCACAAGCTGACAATAGGGCTGCAACAGCAAGAAAAATAAAAAATTTAATTACTTTCATAGAAAATTGAATTGGATATTAAATAGATGAAGAAAACAGTTCATTTGTTGTTGAATACATTAAACACCGGTAAAGCCTTATTATTAAAATCATAAAAAGCCTGATTCTCCCAATCAGAACCATCGGTTGCTGTCGGACCTTTAAAAGCTATAAAATCAGCGCCCCAATAACAAAAACCAAATCCTTCAGCAAAAGAAGTCGAAATTTCTTTTATTTTGATCATAAAATCAAGTTGTCCCTCCGGCGTAGCAGGATAACCCGGCACCAATTGACTTGTTTCTCCCACTACATTATTGGTATCGTCATTCCAAAGCAACGTGAACGGATAAGCTGTTTCGGCAATGACCACTTGTTTGTTATACGTTGAACTAAGTCCGGCCAGCGTACTTTGCAAAAGAGTTAAATCCGTACCATGCCAAACGGGATAATACGAAATGCCAATCATATCATAATCCAACCCTCTCAGTTGTCCAAAAAACCAGTTAGCACCTGTTAATCCGGCAAAATGAATGATAATCTTTGTGTTAGGATTTACAGCCCTGACTGCCTTAATACCATCGGCCAGCAACGCCCTGAAATTACTTAAACTGTCAATCGAACCTTTTGGCCATAAAAACCCACCATTGATCTCATTTCCGATTTGAATGTAATCAGGTTGCATTTGTGTCATCATACGCGTTGTATAAGCATAAACACTATCTTGCAAAGCAGCAAACGTACACGCTGCCCAAGCCTGCGGTGGCGTTTGATGAGCGGGATCTGCCCATGTGTCGGAATAGTGAAGATCGAGCCACACTTTCAACCCTTTGGCTTTGATTTGTTGTACTAAATTTTTCACTTCAGCAAAGCCGGAATGACCATCGTTAGGCGCATACCACAACCGCACCCTCACCGTATTACAACCGGCATTTTTTAAGGTGGTGAGCATCTCTTCCGGCTTTCCTGCCTGATTGTAAAGTGTAATGCCGGCCGCCTCCACTTGAGGGAGAAATGAAACATCAACAGCTTGAATTACATAATGTTGAACCAAATCAGACGGTACAGGTGATTTACTGCACTCGGATAGAAACAATGCCCCTAACGCCACGAAAGTGAACATCAGAAGCGAAGTCAGATTACGACTTGACAACACTTCCTTTTTGGATTTCATTTGACATGAATGACAAAGAACGCTCGAAAAATAAAACAATATCAATGATCGTCTTTCACAAAAATAACGGAAACAGCGCCAAGCAACAGACAAACGCCGGCCATAAGCAGCGCATAAATAGCGTCATCATGGAAAAAATGTTTGACGATTGGTCCGTTCGATATACTACTGACTATTTGAGGTATCGTTATAAACAAATTGAAAATCCCCATGTAAACACCCATTTTGGCGGGCGGTACCGAGCCGGCAAGTATAGCATACGGCATGGCTAAAATACTCGCCCATGCTATACCGACACCAACCATGGACAGAATGAGCCAATAGGGCGAGGTGATGAAATAAATTGAAATAAGTCCCACTCCACCAAACAACAATGAAATGGCGTGGGTAATTTTACGATTGGTCAATGCTGCCAACGATGGCAATGCCAATGCAAACAACATGGCCACTAAATTATAGACGCCAAACAAGATACCAACCCAATCGCCTGCTTTCTGATATGCCGGCGAATTGGCATCGGCCGCTCCATACACATGGAGTGCCACTGCCGGCGTGGTGTAAACCCACATGGCAAAAAGAGCAAACCAGGAGAAAAACTGCACCACTCCCAATTGTTTCATCGTCAGGGGCATCTTAACAATATCCTTGAAAATATCGACAAATCGTGCTTTGTGCTCCTCTTCCGGCTTTTCGTCGGAATGAAATGATCGCTGTATTTCGGGAGGATATTCTTTGGTGGTGACAATAGTCCATACAATAGCACCCACCATGACAATGGCGCCCGCATAAAACGACCAGATGACATTGACCGGAATCTGCCCGTCGGGCGTATTTTTGCCAAATCCAAACCATTCGGAAAGAACATAAGGCAACCATGAACCAACAACAGCACCAATACCGATTAAAAAGGTTTGAACCGAAAAACCGGTAGTTCGTTGATTGTCGGGTAAGATATCGGCCACCAATGCGCGGAAAGGTTCCATGGCTACATTGAACGAAGCATTCATGATGGTTAACATGCCGGCACCAATCATCAAGGGCGACATGATAGAAGCCAACGCGCCGGAATTAGGCATAAAAATCAAAGCGATGGCAGCCAAAAGACCACCTGCCAGAAAATAAGGTTTTCGACGTCCCATCTTGCACCAAGTTCTGTCAGAATAATGGCCAATGATCGGTTGAATGATCATTCCTGTCAAAGGAGCCACCACCCAAAACCATGAAAGGGATTGAATGTCAGCACCAAAAGTTTGTAAAATACGGCTTGCATTGGCATTTTGCAGGGCAAAACCAAATTGGATTCCCAAGAATCCAAAATTCATGTTCAAGATTTGGACGGTAGAAAGTCTGGGTTTTGTGTTCATGGTAACTGCTTCATTTATTCCTTACAAATATACTGTTTTTGAATTAATTTAGATGGTTTGTTTTATTAAAAAAAATGGATTGTTATCGACCTGTTTCATAAATCATCGCACGAATTTGATCATTCAATGCATCACTTTCTAATAATTGTTCCAATGTCAGATGCATTCGATATCGCCAATAGTGACGTGGATTGGAAGGCACATTAATGCGTTCTTCCTGCGGATTGATGCGACGCAACGTGCCGTCTATCGACAACCAGTCCTGAAAAGGGAAAATAGCCAACATGGAAGGTGCCCACAAATGATTTCTCACGATGGCTTTGCAAATCCATGGTTCAGCGTAAAAAGGAGCCTCACCCCATTGCCCCAACACTTCGTTATAATAACGTTGACGTACCGCTCCGTCTTCTTCCCACCAGCCGCGCAACGTACTCATGTCATGCGTGGACGTAGTGCAAACGGAAAGATAGGGATAATGACGCGTATCTGCAAAGGTTCGAGTTGGATCTTTGGGCATCCGTTGAATTTCAAGACTTAACATTTGCAATTGATGCATCACGTATGGAACACACGCCGGAATCATCCCAAGATCTTCTGCACAAACCAACATATCGGTAGATGCAATCAAATCGGGTAATTTTTGCATTGCTTGTTCAGACCAGAAATAATTATGCCGTTGATAATAAAAATGATCATAAATGCGGTTAAACGTATATTTATCACTATCGGAAAGCGCTCTGAAATTGTAGGTATATTGAGCTGTAATACGCGGATGAAATTTATGCGGCTCTTTTTTGTCACGCACAAAAAGCACATCGGCAATCAAAGCATAGAGGCCGTCTCTGACGTTGACATCTCCGTTGGTTTCATTAAAATAGTGTTCCACCTTGCGTTGGGTATCAAATTCGGGTTTCATTTCAAAAACTCCATTTCCCTTGTCAACCAGAAACTGATGGATGATCTTTTCGGCATTTTCGCCAAACATTTCTTGCAACTGATAAGCACGAATGTAGGGTTTTAAATGCGTTTGCTCATCTAACCAAAAACCGTTTGCCTGCAACTCTTCATGCGACATGGGCAATGCGGGACTGAAATGTCCCAATAAACCCTGAACGGCGTCGAGTGGAATTTCCCAAATACGGAAAAATCCGAGTAAATGATCGATCCGATAGGCATCAAAATAATCGGACATCTTCGTGAATCGACGTCGCCACCAACGAAAGCCGTCAGCGCGCATCCGATCCCAATTGTAGGTTGGAAAACCCCAATTTTGACCCGTGAATGAAAAATCATCCGGTGGCGCTCCGGTTTGCGCATCCATATTGAAAAGATGAGGATCAGTCCATGCATCAGCGCTGTTCGGACTAATACCTATGGCAAGATCTCCTTTCAAGACCACACCTTTCATGCGAGCATAATGGGAAGCTTCAGATAATTGCTTGTCTAAATAATATTGCAGGAAATAATGAATGGCAATTTCATCGTAATGTTTCCCGTTCGGGTCACAGAGTTTCTCAATTTTTGCTTTGTCGTAAATGCTATATTCACCCCATTGCCGAAAATCGACCGTTTTGTAGGTATCTCTTAAATAACAAAAAGCAGCATAAGGAACAAGCCATTCACTGTTGTCATCAAAGAATTTCTTGTAAGCACTTGATTTAAACGTTTCTTTCCCTTTTTCCTTGTAAACCACTTGATAAAACTCCCACTTGGCAGCCGATACCGCTTCATAATCGACCTCTGATAAGGCATTCATTTCTTTCTGCAACGTCACAAACCGCTGATTCACTTTTTCGTTTTGAAATGGAACAAATACATTGAGATCCAAAAATAACGGATGAAGTGCAAAAATAGAGTTGGCATTGTAAGGATAGGAATCGGTCCAGGTATGAGTCATCGTGGTGTCGTTCACCGGCAAAACTTGAACCACTCTTTGTCCTGTTTTGGCAGTCCAGTCAATCATTTTTTTCAAATCGCCAAAGTCACCGATGCCGAAGCTGTGTTCTGTGCGAAGCGAAAAAACAGGAATGGCTATCCCCGCAGCACGCCATGAGGGACTATTTCCTCTGAATACGCCATTAGTCACCACCAAGTGCTCGCCTTTTTTGGGCAGTCGTTCCAGTTTGCGATTATCTCCATTTTCCCATTGCAGCACAGTCTTTTGTTTCGAGTCGATTACCACAAATTTATATTCTAACGGAGCTTTGCATTTCGACAAATCGATGATCACCTCCCATTCCGGAAAACGAGAACAATCCATCACGACAGCTTTGGACACATCCCATTGCCCAAGATTTTTTTGATTGCCCACCACGGCTAAGGCTTGTCGCGGCGTGACTTCAGGCGCAAAAACCTTCAAAGTAAGCGCAGTAACAAACGATTTAGCCTGTTCCTGACGTGCCTGATCTCTTACAAAAAAAGCGTGTGTAAAAGCTGATGAAAAAAAGGAGCTGTTATAAGGCATTCCCATCCATTGATCTACTAAATGGAAAATGCCGGTTTGATTCGTTGACGAAAAAATGCGAGGTTTTCCCCATTCACGAATGACCGATCCATCGGCATTGCGAACAAAATATGAATACGTAAATACCTCCACATCGTCAGAAACTTCCAACTGAACCGACCAACGGCCATCAATATAATGCATTTCCAACTCCTGTAGCTCCGGAATCGAACCACTTACGAACAGCGTTTGTCCCCAAACTGTCTGATAATCGACTGAAAAATTTAAAATCATAACCTATTTAGTTATTTTACTAATGTTCATTCACCCTCCAACGTGCTAATAATAAATCAGGTTTGGCAATGAACTACGATATAAAAATTATTTGGTTTAAGCGATACATACTAATTCACCTATCATTTGGATGAATAAATACGTCTTCTTGTTAATGAATTACTTTTACCATA